>Ga0209705_10000395_pt1 | contig 22875 bp, 22 predicted proteins | sample PPLLaktember2015_5_FD_187262 | JGI IMG/M metagenome (GOLD analysis project Ga0209705, IMG submission 187262) | Freshwater sediment microbial communities from Prairie Pothole Lake near Jamestown, North Dakota, USA - PPLs Lake P8 Core (1) Depth... | ecosystem: Environmental > Aquatic > Freshwater... | reverse complement strand
CGGGCAGCAGCGCGCCCTTGTACATGTCGCCGACCGAGGCGCCGAGTTGGTCGGCCAGCACGATCAAGACTAATGATGGCGGAATGATCTGCGCCAGCGTGCCCGAGGCGGCAATGACGCCAGCCGCCAGCCGCTTGTCGTAGCCATAGCGCAGCATCACCGGCAGCGAGATCAGCCCCATGGCGATAACCGAGGCGGCGACCACGCCGGTGGTTGCGGCGAGCAGCGAGCCGACCAGGATCACCGCGTAGGCCAGCCCGCCGCGCAAGGAACCGAACAGTTGGCCGATGGTGTCGAGCAGGTCCTCGGCCATGCCGGAGCGTTCCAGGATTAGTCCCATGAAGGCAAAGAAGGGGATCGCCAGGAGCGTGGGGTTGGCGACGATGCCGTAGACGCGTTCGGGCAGCGCGTGCAAGAGCGAAACGTCGAACAGTCCCGCCATGATGCCGATGACGGCGAACAGGAGTCCGTTGGCGGCGAGCGCGAACGCCACCGGATAGCCCAGCAATAAAAACACCACCAGGCCGAGGAACATCAGCGGCGCCAGCAATTCCACGCTCAGACTTCCTCTTCCGGGGCTTCGCGCGGCAGCGACAGATGCCCGCTGAGCACGCCGATCCGTTTGATGACTTCGGCCACGCCCTGCAGGGCGAGCAGGGCGAAGCCTGCCGGCAGCAGCAGCTTCACCGGCCAGCGCAGCAGGCCGCCGGCGTCGGGCGAGTGTTCCTGCGTGACCCACGCTTCATGGAACATCGGCCACGCCAGCCAGGCCAGCAGCACCGCCATCGGCAGCAGGAACAGCAGGCCGCCGACGAGATCGATCCACGCCTGCCCGCGCGGGCTCAGGCGGTTGTAGAAGATGTCGATGCGTACGTGGCCGTTGTGCTTGAGCGTGTAGCCCGCTCCCAGGAGGAACATCGCGCCGAACAGATACCACTGGATTTCCAGCCAGGCGTTCGAACTTTCGCCGAGCAGATAGCGGACGAGCGCGTTGCCTGCCGAAATCAGGGTGGCGACCAGCACCAGCCAGATCACCAGGCGGCCGACGCGTTCGGTCAGCGCGTCGATCAGGCGGGCCAGCGCAAGCAACGTCTTCACAGCGCGCCGGTCTCCCTGAGGAACTCGGCCAACCGCTCTGCAACCTGCCGATAGCCGGCGGCGTTGGCGTGGATGGGGTCGGACTTGAGGCGGTTGTCCTTCAGCACCTCGTTGAAGACGTCCTGCTCCAGCGGCAGTTGCATGTCCTCGGCGACCCGGCCATAGAAATCCGGCGCACCGCCGAACAATTTCGGTTCGGGCACGCCGATCAGCACTACCTCGGCGCCGCTGGCGCGGATGGTTTGCACCAGCAGGCGCAGGTTGTTTTCGGTGGCGGCCGCTGGCTGTTTTCTCAGCATGTCGTTGCCGCCCAGGCACAGCAGCACCAGGCGCGGCTTGTGTTCGTCCAGTACCGCAGGCAGGCGCTGCAAGCCCGAACTGGTGGTATCGCCGGGCACGCCGGCGTTGATCACGATGCGGCCGGTGAGCGATGCCAACACGGCGGGATAGGCGGTGTCGCTGGCGGCGCCGGTGCCGTGGGTCAGGCTGTCGCCAAAGGCGACGATGACGTCGTGCGAATTGAGCTTGGGCAGCGTCGGCGCGCGGTCGCACGCGGCGAGAAGGAAAAGGGCGAGGAGCGCGAAAAGGAAACCACTGTGGGGTGGGAAAGCGAAGCGCCTTCCGCCAGATAAGTGGCTAACATTCATGAGAACGTTTACGCACGGGAAGGGTGGGCGGAAACGAAGTCTTTTCGCGTGAATGTTTCAGGCCGCGACCTCGAGATACTCAACGATGCTCACGGGCTGCGGGATGGCCTGGCCATCTTCCCGAAGTCCTTCAATATGAAATTCGATAGCCGCACGAATTTCGTTTTCGGTTTCTTCCAGCGTCTGTCCGGTGGCAACGCATCCGGGCAAATCAGGGACATAGGCGGAATAGTTGTTCTCTGTTTTCTCGACGACGATGGCGTAGCGCATGGATTTACTCCTTTAGCCCTGCTTGTTTGAGGATGCTGTTCAATGTGCCGGGAGCCAGGTCATCGCTGGGCTTCCCAGAATTGGCGATGGCTGCCGCGTGTGGCGACAAGCAGCCAGCCGTCATCCCGAAGCAAGTTCAAAATGTCACCTACTTTCATGGCGCTAGGATAGCAAGCGGCTGCTCCAGCGCCTAACGCACCTTTCAGTTCCCGGCCACCGTCATGTGGTCGATCAGGATGGAGCCGACCTGCTTGGAGCCGCGCCGTTCGATGTCGCGGCCGATGGCGGCGATGCCCTTGAACATCTCGGCCAGGTTGCCGGCGATGGTGACTTCCTCGACCGGATACTGGATTTCGCCGTTTTCCACCCAGAAGCCGGCGGCGCCGCGCGAATAGTCGCCGGTGACCATGTTGGCGCCGTGGCCGAGCAGTTCGGTGACCAGGAGCCCCGTGCCCATCTTTTTCAGCAGGCCGTCGAGGTCATGCTCGCCGGGGGTGACGATGAGGTTGTGGCTGCCGCCGGCGTTGCCGGTGGTTTTCATGCCGAGTTTCTTCGCCGAATAGGTCGACAGGAAATAACCCTGCAGCACGCCGTCTTTCACGACGTCACGGTCGAGGCAGGCGACGCCCTCGCTGTCGAACGGCGCGCTGCCGAGGCCGCCAGGAATCAACGGCTGCTCGCGGATGGTCACCAGCGGCGCGAATACCTGCTGCCCCAGGCTGTCGAGCAGGAAGGACGACTTGCGGTAGAGGCTGCTGCCGGACACCGCGGCGACAAAGTTGCCGATCAGGCCGGTGGCGATCGGCGCCTCGAAGATCACCGGGCAGGTGCGGGTGTCGAGCTTGCGGCCGTTCAAGCGGCGCACGGTACGGGTGCCGGCAATGCGGCCGACAGTTTCGGCGGAGTCCAGGTCGTTTGCATTGCGCGCGCTGGTATACCAGTAGTCGCGCTGCATGCCGCCCTTGTCCTCGCCGATCACGGCGACCGACATGCCGTGGCGCGAGCCGGCGTAGCCGTTGCAGAAGCCGAGGCTGTTGGCATAGATGAATTGCGAGGTGTGGAGGCTGACGCCGGCGCCTTCGGAATTGGTCAGCCGCTTGTCCACTGCCAGCGCCGCCGCTTCGCAGGCCTTGGCGCGCTCGGCCGCCTCCTCGACGGTGAGCGCCCACGGGTGGTAAAGGTCGAGGTCGGGCACGTCCTTCGCCAGCCTGTCGGCGTCGGGCAGGCCGGCCGCTTCGTCCTCGGCGGTGTAGCGGGCAATCGTCAGCGCTTTTTCGACCGCGCTTTTCAGGGCGGCCTCCGACAAATCCGAGGTCGAGGCATGGCCTCGCCGCTGGCCGATGTAGACGGTGACGCCGGCACCCTTGTCCTTGTTGTACTCGATGGTCTCGATTTCACCCTGGCGCACGCTGACGTTCTGGCCGACGCCTTCCGAGATTTCGGTGTCGGCGGCGGTGGCGCCCTGTTTGGCTGCATGCTCGATGACGAGCCGGGACAGGGCCATGAGCTGGTCGCGGGTATAGCTGAATTGGGAGCGGGACATGTCGGCTTACAAAAGGAAAGTGGGGCGCAATAGGAATCGAATCGGCACGATTTAATGGGCAGAAACTACAATGGCGATAATAACAGCAACCGAAAGCCCCGCCGTGCGCCTGATCGACCCCGATGCCGAACTGGAATTTGACCCCGATGACGTCTACGACGGCCCCAGCAAGAGCCAGAAGAAGCGCGAAGTCGAAGCCCTGCAGGATCTGGGCGCCGAACTGGTGAAGCTGCCCGACGCGCAATTCAAGCGCATCGAACTGCCGGAAGACCTGCGCGCGGCCGTGGCCGCCTGCCGCAAGATCACCCAGAACAGCGCGCTGCGGCGGCAAAAGCAATACATCGGCAAGCTGATGCGCGGTATCGACCCGGCGCCGATCCAGGCGCAGCTCGACGCCTTCAACGGCGTGTCGGCGGAGGAAAACGCCAAGCTGCACCGAGCCGAGAAGTGGCGTGAGCAACTCATCGCCGACAACGAGGCGCTGACGCTGTTCCTGAACAGCTATCCCGACACCGACGCCACGCATTTGCGGCAACTGATCCGCAATGCGCGCGACGAGGCGGCGCACAACAAGCCGCCGAAAGCTTTCCGCGAGATCTTTAGAGTCATTCGCGAGGCCATGCAAACCAAGTAACCGGGAGAGGCCGCATGTGGGGACGCATCGTCAAACTCGCACTGAGCCTGCCTTTTCTGATCGTTGCTGGCCTGCTCGGCCTGTATCTGGTGTTCGGTTTTTTCCTGGTCAACCCGCTGGCGCAGAAACTGCTGCCCTGGATCGGCGAGAACAAGCTCGCCAGCCAGCTGAGCGTCCAGCAGGTCAAGTTCAATCCCCTCACGCTGGAAGCCACGGTGGACGGCCTCAAGCTGGCCGAGACAAGCGGCGCGCCGCTGGCGAGTATCGAGCGGCTCTACGTCAACCTCGACACGGTCGGGCTGTTCCGCTGGGCCTGGCGCATTCGGGATGTCCAGCTCGACCAGCCGCACGCCACCGTCGAGGTGCGGCGCGGCGGCAAGCTCAACTGGGCAGCACTGATCGCCAGGCTCAACGAAGACAAGGAGCCGCCGTCCGACACAATTGCGCGGGTGCTGATCGACCACATCAAGATCGACAACGGTCATATCATCTACGCCGACGCCAATCGCGCAGGCGAGCCTTTCACGGCTGTGCTGGAACCGCTCGGGCTCGAGCTTGACGGCTTGTCGACCCTTCCCGAGGACCGTGGCGATTACCTCATCGCCGCCAGGCTGCCGGAGCAGGGCGGCACGCTGAAATGGAAAGGCGACGTCGGACTGAACCCCATCGCCTCGAGCGGCGAACTCGGGCTCGAAGGGGTGCGCCTGACCCGGCTGCTGCGGGTGATCAAGATCCCGCGCAATTTCGAGTTGCCCTCCGGCACGCTCGCAGCCGGCCTGCGCTACCGTTTCGCCATGGTGGTCGACCCAGCGGGTGAGGACGTGCCCTGGCTGCAGGTCAACGGCGCCAACCTGATCGTGCAGAACCTGGCGCTGGCGCCGAGGGGCGGCGGCGCACCGGTGCTGGAGCTCGCCGAGGCGCGCGTCAGCAATGCGAATCTGGATTTGGCCAAACGCGAGGTCAAGGTGGCAGGCGTGAGCCTGACCGGCGGCAAACTCGTGGCGTCGCGCGACGTCAACGGCAGACTGGACTGGCAGACGCTGTTTGCAGCGGCTGGAAACGGCGCTGTGCCGAAACCGGCGAGTCCCAAAACCGCATCACCCATCGCCCCGTGGAAAATCGGCGTGCGCGATATCAAGCTGTCCGACTGGTCGGCGTATTTCACCGACCAGGGTTATGCCAAACCGCTCAGCGCGACGGCCGAGAGCTTTGGCCTCACCGCGGCGATGACGGGCGAACTGGGCGCCACGACCGCCATCGAAGTTGGCCCGATCAACGCCGAACTGGGCCCGATCCGGATGCTGTCGGGAACGCAGCCGGTGGCGGAATTGCAGCGCGTGGCGCTGGTCAACGCAGGGCTGAGCCTGGCGGAAAACCGGATGGGCATCGAGGCGGTGGAATTGAGCGGTGTCAGAACCACGGTGACACTGGACAAGCAGAAAAACCTCAACTGGACCGACATCCTGAAAAAGGCGCCCAGCGCCCCCGAAGCCCCACCAGTCAAGCCCGAAGCATCCGCGCCGATGGACGTGCAGCTCGCGCGCCTGAGCCTCGACGGCATCGAGGTCGGCTTCGTCGACCAGTCGCCAGACAAGCCGGTGAGGCTCGACATCGTCGAGGGCTTTGTCACGCTGAAGGATCTCAGTCTGGACATGGTCAAGGCCGTGCCGCTGAAAGAGCTCGAGCTCCAGAGAAAAGGCGACGTGCCGCTGGAAGCCGGCTTTGCGCTGAAGCAGGGAGGGCGTCTGGATGCCCGCGGCACCTTGATCCTGGCCAGGCGCTCGGGCAGGCTGGATCTCACGCTGGCGGGGCTGTCGCTGAAACCCTTTGCGCCCTACGTCAACCGGTTCGCCAAGCTCAACCTGCACTCCGGCGCGGCATCCAGCCGTGGCAAGCTGGCGTTTACGCGGGCACAGTCGGGCTTGAAGCTGGATTACGACGGCGGCTTCGCGGTCGACGATCTGGCGATCACCGAGGAGGAAACCGAGGAAGCTTTCCTCGGCTGGAAGCGTCTGTCGTCCGACAGCCTGTCATTCAATCTCGGCCCCAATCGTCTGCACATCAACGAACTGGTGGCGCAGAACCCCTTCGGCAAGGTCATCATTTTCGAGGACAAGTCGATCAACCTGCAGCGCATCCTGCGTAAGCCGGCATCGGGCCAGCCTGGCCGCGAGGCCGCTGCGCCCGCCCAGCCCAAGCCTGCCGTGCAGGCTGACACCTTCCCGCTGGCCATCGAACGTTTGCGCATCGTCGGCGGCAACGCGGAATTCGCCGACCTCTCGCTGACCCCGCAGTTCGGCACCCGCATGCACGATCTCGGCGGTGTCGTCACCGGCCTGTCGACCAATCCGGCGACCACTGCACAGGTGGAACTCGACGGCAAGGTCGACGACTACGGCTCGGCGCGCGTGCGCGGCTCGATCCAGCCGTTCCGCGCGACCGAGTTCACCGATCTGACGCTCACCTTCCGCAACCTGGAGATGACCAATCTGACGCCGTATTCGGGCAAGTTCGCCGGGCGCAAGATCGATTCCGGCAAGCTCTCGGTCGACCTCGAATACAAAATCAAGAATCGCCAGCTGGCGGGTGAAAACAAGTTCGTCATCAACAAACTGAAGCTCGGCGAACGTGTCGACAGCCCCGACGCGATGAAGCTGCCGCTCGATCTCGCCATCGCCCTGCTGCAGGACAGCAACGGCATCATCGACCTCGATCTGCCCATTTCCGGCAGCCTCGACGACCCGAAGTTCAGCTACGGCAAAATCATCTGGAAGGCCATCGTCACCGTGCTGACCAAGCTGGTGACCGCGCCCTTCCGCGCGCTGGGCAAGCTGCTCGGCATCAGTTCGGAAAAACTCGAGTCCGTCGACTTCGATCCCGGCAGCAGCACACTCCTGCCGCCCGAGCAGGAAAAGCTCAAGACCCTGTCCGATGCCCTGGCCAAGCGGCCCGCGCTGACCCTGACCCTGGAGCCGGGCTACGATCCCGAGGCCGACCGGCGCGCCCTGCAGGAGCTCGCCATGCGCAATGAGGCGGTCGCCGTGGCCGGCATCAAGCTCGCCGCCGGCGAAGCGCCCGGCCCGGTGGATGTCAACAACTACAAGATACAGACCTGGCTCGAAGACCGTTACGCCGAACGGGTCGGCAAGGAGGAGTACAAGAAACTGCGCGCCAGCTTCCAGGACAAGAACGCGAGCGCCGCCGCCCGCGTGATGGAAAGCGAAATGGTCGAGCGCCTCGCCCGCCGTTTCAAAACCCGGGACACCGGCCCCGCCTCAGCCTTCCACGCCGAGCTGCTGGAGCGTCTGACCCAGCAGACGAAAATCGACAATGATGCACTCGTGAAACTCGCGCAGGCACGCGGCCAGACCCTGCACGATACCCTGATCAAACTGGGGTTTGACGCCGGCCGCGTCGCCGTCGCCGCCCCTGAAAAACACACCGCCAAGGACAAGCTGGTCCCCAGCAAGATGAGCTTGGGCGCGGCCAATAATCCGGCAGTCGAAACTGCGCCTGCTGCGACACCCGCCACGTCTGCACCCTGAGAGGCGGCTCGCCGCAGATGGCCGGGGCAATCGGGTTTCGACTCTGGTAGACGACCTTACCGATGTGAATTAAGATAAAAATATCTGCAAACCATTGAGATCAGGGGAAACCTGAAGCAGTTTGGAGGCTTCAGGCGATGTACTAGAGTGAATTCGTCCCCTGCCCAAACCCGATCAGTGTGCCTATGCAAGAACAACTAGCCCAGGGTACCCAGTCGATGCACCAGACCGGCGCGACCATATTCGTGGTGGATGACGATGCTGCCGTGCGGCGCAGTCTGATGCGCCTGCTGCGTTCAGCAGGCTGGAATGCCGAAACGTTCGCCTCGGCGAACGATCTTTTGGAGCGGGCGCCCATCACCGGACCGGGCTGCGTATTGCTCGACGTCCACATGCCGGGCATGAACGGGCTGGAGTTGCATGAGCGCATGATCGACGCCGGCGTCTTCCTGCCGGTGGTATTTCTGACCGGAAAGGGCGACATCCCCATGAGTGTGCATGCCATGAAGCATGGCGCCGTCGATTTCCTGGTCAAGCCGGTGGGAGAGGACATCCTGTTCCAGGCATTGGATCAGGCCATCCGGCGCCAGGCTGCCGAGGCAGTCACGCGGCATCACCGCGACGGCATCATGGCGCGGCTAGAGTTGCTTTCCCTGCGGGAGCGCGAGGTGCTGGAACGGGTCCTGCAGGGGCGCCTCAACAAACAGATTGCATTTGACCTGGGCATCGCGGAAAAAACCGTGAAAGCACATCGCGGCCGGGTCATGGAAAAGATGGAAGCCCACACGGTCGCCGAGCTTGTCCACCTGTGCGATATCGTCGGACTCGAACTTCCCCAGGCCGTCGCCTGAATCCGCAACCTCCCCAGCTCTACAGACCCAAGCAGCATCGCCGAAGCCAGGTACTCCGAAACCAGCGCATGGCCATGGCGATTGCTGGCTATATTGGCAATAGAGGACTTGCTTAGCGAGGTGCATCAATGGACATCGATCTGCCCGTGCAAATCGAGCGGCAACCGGATTACACGACCTGTGGTCCGACTGCCCTGCATGCGATCTACCGCTACTACAACGATCCGATAGACCTTCAAACCGTGATCAAGGAGACGGCGAAACTGCCGGGGCCGGGCGGCGGAACCCTGATGGTCCATCTCGCGGTGCACGCGCTGGCGCGGGGTTACGAGGTCGATACCTGGGTGTGCAACACCCGTCATATGGACCCGACCTGGTTTGCGCAGCCGACCGACGTGCTGGCGAAGCTGAAAGCGCGTGCCGAGGCGAAGGGCCTCCTCGACGATCCGCGCTACGGGCCCGCGATGCAGGCCGTCGAGAAATACGTCGAACTGGGCGGCCGGTTCGTGTGGGGCGATCTCACGCCAGAGCTTATTTCCAACGTGCTCGCCAAGGGCACCCCACTCCTGACCGGCACCAACGGCACCTATCTCTACCAGTGCTCACGCGAGACGGATGACGGCCCCGACGATGTTCGCGGTGATGCGTTCGGGCATTTCATCGTGTTGAGCGGCTACCGTTCCGATGATCAGTCGGTGGCGATCGCCGACCCGCTCCTCGACAACCCCGCCTACGGCACCAAGTACTACCGGGTGAACGTCTACCGCCTGCTCGGCGCCATCTTCCTCGGCGTCGGCAGCGACGACGGCAACCTCATGCTGATCCGCCCGAAGGGCTGGAAGCCGCAACGCGAAGAATAAGGAATGGTTCGAATTAAGTGCGGCTCAGAAGCGGATGAGACCAAAGTCTAATTGTCCCTTACGGCCCAAACGCTTAATTTGAAGCTTCATCGCACGCTGATGGAGCGCTTCCCGTGCCACCCAAAACAGAAACCTTGCACGTCAATATCGTCGACGACGACGACTCGGTGCGCCAAGGCTTGTCGCGTCTGATGCGCTCGGCCGGAATCGAGAGCCATGCCTACGGCAGTCCGGAAAGTTTCCTGGCTGACGTGCACAACGAAGCGCATGCCTGCATTCTCATGGATATCACGATGCCGCGCATGAACGGCCTGGAGCTGAGCGCGCGGCTCAAGGAGAAAGGCATTACCTTGCCCGTGATTGCGTTATCGGCGCGCGATGACGACGATACGCGCAAGCTGGCTCGTGACCTGGGCGTGCGTTTTTTTCTGCGCAAACCCGTGGACGACCAGGCCTTGCTGGATGCGATTTCGTGGGTGGTGCAGGAAGACGCCGCCTGACCGCAGAACACCTTCATGGGCCATCGTGGCCCAGCAGTCACGCGCTGGCCGAACTTTCCGTCGCGGATGCTTCCTCGGCAAACGGCAGGGTGAAGTGGAAGGTAGCGCCGCGGTCCGGATTGGCTTCGGCCCAAATGGCACCGCGGTGGGATTCCATGATCGAGCGGCACACCTCCAGTCCCACCCCCAGGCCCTGGGCCTTGGTGGTGTAGAAACCCTCAAATATACGGTCCAGCATGTCTTCCGCTATGCCGATGCCGGTGTCGCGGATCGACACCCGCACCTTGCCGTCAGCGCGCGTCGCCTTGATCTGCAGTCTGCGTCCGTCTTCCGCTTGCTCCGTCATGGCATCCAGGGCGTTGATGATCAGGTTGAGCGCCACCTGCTGGATTTGCGTCTTGTTCGCCCGCACGGTCAGATTCGATTCCAGCAGGCGCTCGACTTCCACGCCGTGCCGGATCAACTCGCTGTGCAGCAGTTCGATCACTTCTTCGATGGACTGGGCCAGGTCGATGTCGGCATAGGGCGTTTCCTGCTGCTGCAGCATGGCGCGCAAGCCGTTGATGATCGTCCCGGCGCGCTTGTCGTCACGCACGATATCCTGAAAAATCTCGCGTATTTCGTCGAGGTCGACCTGGTCATGGCCGAGGAAGCGCAGGCCCGCTTGGGCATTGTTGAGGATGGCGGCCAGCGGCTGGCAGATCTCGTGGGCGAGCGAAGCGGAGATGGCGCCCGTGCTCGCCACGCGGTCAATGTGCCAGACCTGCCGGCGAAACTTGTGCAGCGCTTCATCCTTCTGCCGGGATTCGGTGATGTCGGAATACACCCCGCACACCGCATACGCAGTGCCATCCGGGCGCAGCAGCGGAAACTGGTGGGATGCAAAGATGTGCTGCCTGCCGTTCCATTCCAGCACGTGCTCGTTCTCGACTTCCTTGCCTGTTTCGATAGCCAGAACCCCATCTGCGCGGAAGCGCTCGGCCTGTTCCCGGGGGAACACGTCAAAAACGGTCTTGCCGAGGATGCCACCGTCGTCGACATGAACAAGGTTCTCGAATCCGCGGTTGACCAGCTGAAAACGCCCCCGCAAGTCCTTCAGGCAGATCGCCGCCGGCAAGTGATCCAGCACGTCCCGCATCCGCCGTTTCTCGTCTCGTGATTCCCGCGTCATCTCCATATTCATCAGCACCAGCACGGAAAAGAAACCGAAGTCGCTCAGCTGGATGAACTCAATGATTTCCCGGTTGACGGCCAGGTTGAACAGGATGAAACCGAAAAACAGGCCCAGAGCCCAGGTCAGTGCACGCGCCCTTTTTTCCTGTCCACGCCGGTACTGGGCAAAGCACGCATAGATGCCAAAGGCCATGATGACAAGAATTCCCAACCAGCCGATCTTGTGCCAGAAGCTGGGATCAAGCACGCGCAAGTCGACCACGTTTTCGCCCCAAGGCAACTGGAAATAGGTCAGGCGGGGCAGATCGGCAAACTGGGTGCCAAAGGGGAGGCTCAAATTGGCGGCAAAAATCAGGCCCCAGAAGACGGTCATTCCAAGCAGAAATTTGCGCGGTCGGACACCCGTGTATCCGGCAAGGAACCAGGGGAAAAGCATGAAAAAAAGACAGACAGCGGAAACTTCCCACTGTCGCAGCGCAATCAGTTCCTGAACCGTTTGCGCCTGGTAGGCACCTACCCTTGCAAGAATCATGGCCATGATCGACAGGCTCAGCACGGCGAACAGGAGATGGATTTTGCTCACCCGGCGCTGTATCACGGCGAGCCCGTGATGCAGCGCCGCGAAGGCGCAGACGCCACTCATGACGTACAGGGTAGGGACGAGGACTCCACTCATTGCATTGATTCGGCTTGCGTTTGTCTGGAACCCGGCCAGTTTACCGAATAAGCCCGTCCGCAGAAGTTCAGGCGCGGAATAGGACCAAAGCCCAATTGCCGGGGTCGTGCCAATTGCCTATCTTGACGACATCAAAGATTTGATTGTTTCCCCTGGCAGTGTGTACGTCACGCCGTCGATCCCTAGTCAACCGAAGGAGTGTTCATGAATAGCAAATCCGTATTGATCCTCATCGCCGCCCTCGCTGCAGCGCCTGCCGTTGCGCTGGCGCAGCAGCCGGGCGCGTCGTCCGTCATGGTGGAGGCCAAGAGCCCCACTGGCGCCGGGGTTGCCCAGGCCGTGGAAATCCAGGCCACAGTCACCGCCATCGACAAGGCAAAACGCACCGTGACCGTGAAGGGACCACAAGGGAAGACAAGGACGCTGACGGCCGGCCCGGAAGCCCGTAACTTCGATCAGGTGAAGGTAGGCGACACCGTCACCCTGACCTATGTCGAGGCGGTCACCCTCAGTCTGGAAAAAGCCGAGGGCGCCAAGCCGGGTATCACCGTGAGCGACGAAGTCAAGCGCGCAGAACCCGGCGCCAAGCCGGGCGGTGTCATGAGCAGCCAGACCACGATCGTGGGCACGGTGACGGCGATCGATGCGGCAACCCGGTTGATAACCGTGCGCGGTCCCGGGGGCAACGAAGTCGACATCAAGGTGGAGGATCCGGCCAAGCTCAAGAACGTGAAGATTGGCGATCTGGTCAAGGCGACCTATACAGAAGCACTGGCCATCTCGGTTACTACACCGACAAAACCCGCTGCAATGCCCAAGTGATCGAGCGGCGTGCCGAGGCTGCGGTGTCAGCCGGAATCCACGTGCTGCTTGCGACGATGGGACCAAGGTCTCATCGTCGTTCGTTTAGTGAGTGCTAATGTTTGGGCAATCAAGTCCTGCCTTAAGGTGCTGTCATGAGTGACTTGTTCCCGGAGAGAGGGGAGCTTACATGCTGAAACTATCCTCGTTATACGACGCAAAAACTGATCACCGTGGCGCTGTCCACCCGAGTAGCGATGGTGGTGCAGTGCTCAAACGCGACAACTCACAGACGATGCGGAAGGCGCTGCTTGTGCTGATCGCGGCCGGAATAATGTTTCCAGGGTTGAGGCTTCCGCATGCCAGGGCGCAGGCAGCCGCGCCCGCCGCAACCAGCAGCGCGCAGGCGCCGATGCCACAGGAAAAACTCGACTCGCTGCTCGCACCGATTGCGCTCTATCCCGACCAGTTGCTGACGCAGGCCCTGATGGCGTCGACCTATCCGCTCGACGTCGTCGCAGCGGCGCGCTTCGTCAAGGAAAACAGGGAACTCAAGGGCGACGCGCTCGACAAGGCCGTCGCACAGAAGGACTGGGATCCGTCGGTGCAGTCGCTGACCGCATTCCCCCAAGTACTCGAAATGATGAACGACAAGCTCGAGTGGACGCAGGAACTTGGCGACGCATTCCTCGCCGACGAGAAGCGCGTCCTGCAGACGGTTCAGAGCCTGCGCAGCAAGGCGGAAGCCGCGGGCAACCTGAAAAGCAACGAGCAGGTGAAGGTCGTCAAGGAACAGACGACGATCATCATCGAACCCGCGCAGCCGGAAGTCGTCTACGTGCCGTCCTACAACCCGACGGTGGTCTATGGTACCTGGTGGGCGCCTGCCTATCCCCCCTACTACTACCCGCCGCCGCCTTACTATTATCCGCACCCGGTGCTATACGGTGCGGTTGCCTTTGGCGTCGGCTATGCAATTGCGAACAACCACTGGGGCTGGTGCAATTCCAACTGGAATGGCGGCAACGTTAACGTCAACATCAACAAGAACAACACATTCATCAACAACAACGCCGAGTTCAAGAACAAGGTGAACAACGGCAACTGGAATCACAACCCGGCGCAGCGCAAGGGCGTCGCCTACGGTGATGCCAGGACGCGCGAGCAGTACCGCAAGTCGGACCCGGGTGCGACGGCGGCCCGCCGCGACGCACGGGGCTACGATAGCGGCAGTCGGACTGGCCCAAGTGCCGGAACCCGGGATGTGCAGCGCGGCGGCGGCGATTTAGACCGGGGCGGCGCCAGTGCCGGCACCCGGGACGTGCAACGCGGCGGTGCTGATTTCGGTGGTGCCAGTGCCGGAACCCGGGACACGCAGCGTGGCGGTAGCAGCTACAGCGGCAGCGCCAGCACCCGCTCGTCGTTCGACTCCGGCCAGTCGCGCCAGCAGGCAAGCAGTTACAGCAACCGCGGCGCATCGAGCCGCGCTTCCATGGGCGGCGGTTCGCGCAGCGGTGGCGGTGGCCGCAGCGGTGGTGGCGGACGTCGCTAGGGGAATATGAGATGAATAAAACCATGAACGGGCAAACTCTCACAGCGGTCGCAGTGGCGGTCGCGATGACGCTGGGTGCAACACACGTGGCTGCAGCGGACCGTCCAGTGAAGCAGGTCGCACCGACACAGGCCAAGGCGGTGACGCAGGCTGTGTACGCGTCACCGGAGGAGGCAGCCAAGGCGCTCTACGATGCTTTCAAGTCGCAAGACGTCAAGGCGATCTACAAGGTGTTCGGTCCGGGCAGCGACAAGCTCATCTACACTGGTGACGCCGTCGCGGACCAGCAGATGCGCGATCGCTTCATTGCCGCGTACGACAAAGTGCACAAGATCGAGCAGGAAGGCGATGCGAAGGCGATCCTGGTCGTGGGCGAAAACGAATACCCCATTCCCTTCCCGCTGGTGAAGGGTTCGAAGGGATGGACGTTTGACGCCAAGGCGGGCGCGGAAGAGATTATCAACCGCCGCATCGGCGAGAATGAACTGTTCGCGATCAAATCCTGCCTTGCCTACGGCGATGCGCAGCGGGAGTATGCTGAGGCAGACCGCGACGGCGATAGACTGATCGAGTACGCGCAGAAATTCCGCAGCAGCGAAGGCAAGCGCGACGGACTGTTCTGGCCGATCAAGGACGGCGAACCGCCGTCGCCGCTCGGCCCACTCGCCGCGCAGGTGAAGAGCGAGGGTTACACGGCGAAGAACCCGAACCCGGTGCCGCTTCATGGCTACTACTACCGGATACTCACCAGCCAGGGCAAGGACGCGCCCGGTGGCGCCTATGACTATCTGGTCAAGGGCAACATGATCGGCGGGTATGCACTGGCCGCATATCCGGCGCGCTGGGGTGCCTCGGGTGTGATGACCTTCATCTGCAACCACGACGGCGTCGTCTACCAGAAGAACCTCGGCGAAAAGACCGCCGACATCGCGTCGAAGATGAAGCAATTCAATCCCGACGCAAGCTGGAAGAAGGCTGAGTAGCGGTTGATTTGTCCTGATAAACAATTTGATGGGAGTTTAAACATGCGCAATCTCATGCGTATTTCGATCGGTGTCGCAGGCCTGTGTCTGGCCTTCACTGCCATGGCGCAGAAGCCGCTTGTCTATCCGGCGAAAGGACAAAGCGCGCAACAGCAGGGCAGGGACGACGGCGACTGCCATGTGTGGGCCAAGCAGAACACCGGCATCGATCCTGCGACGCTGGCGCCGCCCGCTCAAGCCACGGGGCCGGCGACCGGCGGCGGCGAGCGCGTTCAAGGTGCCGCGCGGGGTGCCGTGGGCGGTCTGGCGATCGGCGCGATTGCCGGGGATGCCGGTCAGGGCGCAGCGATCGGCGCGGTCGTCGGCACCATGGCCGGGGGCCGCAGGGCCCGCCAGAACCAGGAAGCCCAGAACCAGCAGGCCCAGAATCAGAATCAGCAGCAAATCAACACCTTCTATCGGGCCTATGGCGCCTGCATGGAAGGCCGCGGCTACTCGATCAAATAAGGGGACGAACATGAAAGGAATGAACAACGTCTTCCTGGCGGCATTGGTCTGGTCGCTGGGCTCGACAGCGATTGCCGGCGATTTCGACGGTTCCAAGACCCTGATCTGCGCGCCGGTCGAGGCGATGGAGTGCTACGCCGGAGAAGGCTGCGAGAAGGGGATTCCCGATGATGTCGGCGCACCGGCATTCATGCGGATCGATTTTGCCAAGAAGGTGATCGTCGGGCCGAAGCGCACCTCGCCGATCCGCGCCATGGAAAAGGACGACAAGCAGATCCTGCTGCAGGGCACCGAACTGGGCCTGGCCTGGAGCATGGCGCTCAATGTCGAGGACGGCAAGATGGTTTCCACCTTCAGCAGCCGGGATGGCGCTTTCGTGCTGTTCGGCGCGTGCACGCCGCTGTGAAGGCCGGATCCCCGTAAGGTTTGCGATCATCTGCTGCAACGTTTATGACTTTTAAAATATTAAGGATAGTTAATGAAACATCAATTCGGTAAGACTGGTTTTGCAGGCGTTTTGAGCCTGAGCGGATTGTGCGGAGCGGCCTTGCTGGGTGCGACGCTCATGTCAGGCCACGCCTTCGCCGAATCCCAGGCGGCCGCAACGAAGAGCAATGGCACGGCCGTGACGGTGACCGACCCCAGGCGTTTGACGCGCTCGGGCTTCCTGTCGAATTATGACCGGCTCAAGAAGACCGACTGGGGCAACGGAATCGAGTGCTGGCGCGATGCCGGCCTGGACGCTAAGAAATACGACAAGGTGATGATTTCGCGCATTGTCGTGTCGCTCAAGCCGAGCGACGGCAAAGATACCCTCGTCGATCCGTCCGATCTGAAAAAACTGACCGACTACTTCAGTGACTCGCTGGCCAAGGCACTCAAGCCGCAGATGGCGATTGTCACCGCACCGGAGCCCGGCACGGTCATGATTGCCGTCGCGCTCACCAGCCTGAAGCCGACCGATGTCAAACGCAGCGTCACCGGAACGCTGATCCCCTTCGGGTTTGTAGCCGAGGCAGGCTCGGGCGTGGCGACGGGCGGCCCGGCTGGCTCGACCCCTTACCTCGGCGAGACGGGCATGGAAATGCAGTTCCTCGACGCCAAGTCGGGCGCCGTTCTTGCCGAGTGCCGCGATACCACGGTCGGCCGCAAGTACGCGGCCGAGATGGATTCCAGCGCCGTGGATACCTGGGCGAACGGCTACATGAATTCGTTCCAGGCCTGGTCCTACGCAAAGAATGCGTTCGACAAGTGGTCGCTGCTCGTGGCCCAGCGCTTCGCCGAGTTGCGTGGGGTAACGCCCGCCAAGTGACCGTATGAAGAGCCTGCCAGACAGCCCCCGGGGCTTCTGCGGCGCTTCCTGTCCCCTGGACCGAGAAACGCGGGCTGATGCCCGCGTTTTTTTGTCTGCGCATGCTGGATCATTTTCGGACCGATTGCCGTTTCGTAAAATCGATTCGAGGGTTGACGCAGATTCTTTGAATAAAGATCGCCGAATGAGTGGGACCAGGATAACGCCAGGGTCTTCTCAGGCGCCGCCGGGCGCCGGGTCTTCCGCTGATGAGTAAGGGGAACAGGAAATGAACAGATTGATTGCGGCCATGATTCGCCAACGGGCTTGGCGTCATGTGCATCGCGCAGCCCTGTCCTGTGTGCTCGCATTTGTCTGGATCGTCGGGGCTGCCGCCGCACAGGCCAATGCCCCTGTCGCCCCGGAGCGCGCCGACGTGACGCTGGACGGCAGGGCTCTGTTCCCGGTCCGCGGCACGACGTCCTTTCCGTCCGAGAAGTGGGCACAGGAGATTGGCGACAGGATTCGGGCCATCGCCGCCGACCCGTCAATCCGGACGGATTCGCTGCACGTGGTCGAAGACGTAGACCGCTACAGAATCCTCGCCGGCGAGGGTTCGGCTGCATCGTGAATTACCGACGTATTGACCCGTCGCCAAACACAGCGCGGGCATCAGCCCGCGTTGTGTTTGGGTATTCGTTATCCATCAAGAAGCTGCAGCGAAGGCCGGAACCCGGCGTCGGATCAAGGGCAGTTACCGGCCCAGGCGCAGACTGCCATAGGGATGAATGCGAAGTCCGGTTTGAAAGCCCACGCTGACGCCTGAGCCCTGGCCCTTCCGGCAGCCAATAAGACCAAAGTCCAATTACCTTGCTTCGGGTTCCGGGGTATTTTTGCAGCAAAGTAGGGGCCTGCGCTGCCATGTCGTTCACCCCCCATGCATGATGCATGGATGAAATCGGCACATCCGATCTTGGCGTGGAGGTCGAGTATGCGGACGCGGAGAACAGCGCCTCACAAAGCGCCCTAGTCAGCGGCAGCTACGATGAACCGTACATGATCTTCATATCGGCGCATTACAGCTACCGGTTCTGATGGGATTACGTACAGCCGGAAGGAATCAAGTATGCAAACAAATCTCGAAATGAAAACCGGAAACCGTTGCCGCGTGCCGGTTGCCAGCATGGTTCTTGCGGCGATGCTTTTCGCGTCGGCATCCGGCGTCCAGGCGCAGGCGCCCGATGCGAAGACCGTTCTCAAGGCCATGTCGGACTATGTGGGCAGCCAGAAAACGATCAAGCTCACTTTTGACAGCGACATCGAAGTCATCACGCCACAACTGGAAAAGATCCAATTCACCAATTCCGGCGAGTTGCTGTTGAGCCGTCCGGACAAACTGCGCGCCCACCGGGTGGGCGGCTATGCCGACGTGGCGCTGGTCTTCGACGGCAAGCTTGCCAGCATTTATGGCAAAAACCTCAACGGCTACGCACAGTTCGATGCGCCCGGCAGCGTGGACCAACTGATCGCAGCCTTGCGCGCGGGACATGGCGTCGCCTTGCCCGGCGCCGACCTGCTGCAGTCGAACGCCTATGACATCCTCGTGGCCGGGGTCCAGGAAGCCAAGCACATTGGCCGCGGCGTCATCGATGGCCGCGAATGCGAGCACCTCGCCTTCCGCAATGCCGATACGGACTGGCAGCTCTGGGTCGAGGTGGGCAAGCGGCCCATTCCGCGCAAAATGGTGATCACCAGCAAGACCGTGAACAGCGCGCCGCAATACACCCTGCGCGTCAAGAGCTGGGAGACCGGCGTCAATCTGGCGGCCGATGCGTTCAAGTTTGACCCGCCAGCCGGCGCGAAAAAGATCGGCCCGGATGCACTGATCGAACTCGATGAATTGCCGCAAGGCGCACCTTCAGGAGCACAACCATGAAACCTGTTACACGCAAATACGCGCTTATGTTCGGTCTGGCCGTGGCCGGATGGCTCGGCAATGGCGAGATCGGGCCGGGGGGCGGCCTGGTCGCCACTGCGGAAGCGGTCGTCGGCGCCCCCATGACGCCGGTCAGCTATGCCGGCGTGGCCCGCCGCTCCACCGTCGGGGCCGGTGCGCCCGGCGTCGGCGTTGCCCCCGTCCCCGGGGTCGGGGCCGGGGGCGTAGGCGGTCCCGCTTCGGGCGTCGGCGTGCTGCCGGGTGCGGGCGCCGGGCAGGCCGGGGTGGGTTATAGCGCCGGGCCGGGGGTCAACCTCGGCGGCCCCGTCAATCGGGTCGGCCCCCGCTGATGGCAGGGGCCGCTATCCCGGATAGACCGCTCGTATGCAACAGGCCCCAGAGGGCCGGAACGCGCCAAACCAATCCCTGGAAGGAGTGAACATGAAAAAGAAAGCAGCCTACGAAAAACTGGGTGTGGCGCTGGGCATGGCATTCGCCGGCATGGCGGGTGCAGCGCAGGCACCCCTCGACCGCACAACGCTGCCGATCCTGGGCCCGAAACCTCCGGTATCCAGGGAAATCGATGTTCGCAATGCCAAGATGCCGCCGCGCTTCGAGATCAAGGCGCCGGCTGGCGCACCGAACGTGGTAATCGTGCTGATCGACGACCTCGGTTTCGGCGCCACCAGCACCTTCGGCGGGCCGGTCCGCACCGAGGTGCTCGACCGCCTGGCGGGCAACGGCGTGCGCTACAACAACTTCCACACCACCGCGCTGTCGTCGCCGACGCGCGCGGCCTTGAAGTCCGGCCGCAACCATCACCAGGTGAATATGGCCTTCGTCACCGAGATGGCGACCGGCTTTCCCGGCGCCACCGGCCAGGTGCCCAGCACGACTGCGCCGCTGGCCGAGACGCTACGCCTGAACGGCTACAGCACCGCCGCATTCGGCAAGTGGCATGAAACGGCGGCTTGGGAGACCAGTGAATCCGGCCCATTCGACCGCTGGCCGCTGCGCCAGGGCTTCGACAAGTTCTACGGCTTCCTCGGTGGCGAGACCAACCAGTGGGCGCCGTACCTGTACGACGGTAACGCGCAGGTCGAGTTGCCGAACGACCCGAACTACCACTTCATGACCGACATGACCGAGAAGGCGCGGGCCTGGATCAAGTACCAGAAGGCCCTGACCCCCGACAAGCCGGCCTTCGTCTACTTCGCGCCCGGCGCCACGCACGCGCCGCACCACGTGCCCAAGGAGTGGATCGACAAGTGGAAGGGCAAGTTCGACATGGGCTGGGACAAGCTGCGCGAGGAGACGCTGGCGCGGCAGATCGCCATGGGCGTCGTGCCGCCCGGCACCAAGCTCGCGCCCAAGCCATCGGCGATCAAGGACTGGGACACGCTCAGTGCCGACGAGAAGCGCCTCTTCGCGCACCAGGCCGAGGTGTTCGCTGCTTTCGTCGAGTTCACCGACCACGAGGTTGGCCGCATGCTGCAGGCCTTCGAGGAGGTTGGTGAGGCCGACAACACGCTGGTCTTCTACATCGCCGGCGACAACGGCACCAGCGGCGAAGGCGGCCAAAATGGCATGTTCAACGAGTACACCTACTTCAACGGCGTACAGGAGAAGGTCGAGGACATGCTGAAGCTGATGGACAAGTGGGGCGGCCCCGAGACCTACCCGCACATGGCGGCTGGCTGGTCGGTGGGCTTTAACGCTCCGTTCGGCTGGATGAAGCAGCTGCCCTCGGACTTCGGCGGTACGCGCAACGGCATGGTGGTGACCTGGCCGAAGGGCATCAAGGCGAAGAACGCGTTGCGCACCCAGTTCGGCCACGTGATTGACGTCGCGCCGACGGTGCTGCAGGCCGCCGGGCTGCCGGAGCCGAAAGTGGTCAACGGCGTTCCGCAGGTGCCGATGGCCGGCAAGAGCCTGATGGCCTCGTTCGACGATCCGAAAGCGAAGGGTCGCACGACGCAGTATTTCGAAATCGCCGGCAACCGCGCGATCTACCATGACGGCTGGTTCGCGCGCACGATCCACCGGGCACCGTGGGAACCCAAGCCGCGCCGGGCGCTGGAGGACAACTCGGCCTGGGAGCTGTACGACACGCGCACGGACTTCAGCCTGGCCAACGACCTGGCGAAACAGAACCCGAAGAAGCTCGCGGAGTTGCAGGCACTGTACCTGAAGGAAGCCGCCAGGAACGGCGTGCTGCCGATGGACGACCGCGTTTTCGAGCGGCTGGATGCCGCCCTGGTCGGGCGCCCGGACCTGATGGCCGGGCGCACGTCGCTGACGCTGGCCGAAGGCATGACCGGCATGATGGAGGGCGTGTTCATCAACGTGAAGAACCGCTCCAAGACCCTCACCGCCGAAATCGAGGTGCCGCAAGGCGCCGCCAACGGCACCGTCATCGCCCAGGGCGGCCGCTTCGGCGGCTGGTCGCTGTACGTCAAGGACGGCGTGCCGGCCTACGACTACAATTTCCTCGGCCTGCAGCACACCTCGATCGCCGGCACGGCGAAGTTGCCGCCGGGCAAGGCCAGCCTGCAGTTTGTCTTCGACTACGACGGTGGCGGGCCGGGCAAGGGCGGTAAGGGCACGCTGCTGGTCAACGGCCAGAAAGTCTCCGAGGGCCGCATAGAACACACGCAGGCCGGCCTCTTCTCGGCCGACGAAACCGCCGACGTCGGCATCGACCTTGGCACGCCGGTGGTCGAGGCGATTGGCGCCGAGGCGAAGTCGAGGTTCACCGGGCATATCCCGAAACTGACCGTCGAGGTGAGGTAATGCTCAAGGACGGCGTGAGGATGGCTTTCTACAGCAGGACTCGCGGAGCGCTCTCCGTGCTCAAGGACGGCATGAAAACGCGATTCGCGTCACGCCCGCTGATCGGCGCGATCGCGTGCGTGCTGGCGACACTCGCCGCGTCGCCTGCATCGGCGCAGGACCAGGGTGCGGCCGCCCTCGCCAAGGCGGCGCAGAATCCCATCGCCGACATGATCAGCCTGCCGTTCCAGAGCAACACCAATTTCGATGTCGGGCCCCTGAAGAAGACGCAGGAAATCCTGAACATTCAGCCCGTCTACCCCGTCAATCTGAATGCGGAGTGGAATCTCATCACGCGCACCATCGTGCCCGTCATTTCGCAGCCGGCTTTCACCTCAAGCCAGGATCGCGAATTCGGCATCGGGGACATCCAGTTCTCGGCCTTCCTGTCGCCGAAGCAGGCGACGGGTGGATGGGTGTGGGGTGCGGGTGCCATTGCGCAGCTGGATACCGCCACCGACGACCGGCTCGGCCAGGGCGCGTGGGGCCTGGGGCCGACGGCCGTGGCGCTGCATCTTGGCAAGACATGGGTTTACGGTGCGCTGGTGAACAACGTCTGGTCGGTGTCGGAGGACGACGGTCGGTCCAGCGTCAACCAGATGCTGGTCCAGCCCTTCATCAACTACAACTTTCCCGATGCACCGGGACGCTATCTCACGTTCTCCCCCGTCATCACGGCGGACTGGAAAGCGGATAGCGGGCAACGCTGGACCATCCCGCTCGGATTGGGCATCGGGCAGATCATGCGTTTTGGAAAGCAGCCGGTGAATCTGCAGGCCGGGGCGTATTACAACGTCGAGCGGCCGGACAATGCAGCGCAATGGCAATTGCGTTTGCAGATGCAGTTTCTGTTTCCAAAGTGAGGTATTGACCCGCGCACGTGCGGGTCGGCGCATCGAGCAAATCAAAAAGGAACTCTGAAATGACACGACTCGGAATATTCTCTGCGGCGCTGCTTGCCGCCATGACGACGGCGGCCGCGGCCGCGCCATACCAGTACACCACCCCGCTTCCGCCCGGCATCGCGATACCGAACACGATGCAAACCCGCCTGGGAACGCTGAAGTTCTTGGATGGCGTGCCGGATCAGGCCAGCACCCAGAAGCTCTACGACAACCTGGACTTCCAGCGCGCGGTGCAGGGTTATCTGCTCGGCTTGCCGGCGGTGAACCAGCT
>Ga0209705_10000391_pt1 | contig 22945 bp, 15 predicted proteins | sample PPLLaktember2015_5_FD_187262 | JGI IMG/M metagenome (GOLD analysis project Ga0209705, IMG submission 187262) | Freshwater sediment microbial communities from Prairie Pothole Lake near Jamestown, North Dakota, USA - PPLs Lake P8 Core (1) Depth... | ecosystem: Environmental > Aquatic > Freshwater... | reverse complement strand
CCGCCAGTTCGGGCCGGATAACCAGACCGACGTCATCTGGGAAGATCTTGTCGACGCCAGGACTGTGGAACTGACGGCGAACGACAACACGATCTACAACTTCATCTGGCTGGACACGAAGAAGGGCCCGGTGGTCGTCGAGGTGCCTCCCGGCGTCCTTGGCGGCATCAATGACTTCTGGTATCGCTGGGTCACCGATGTCGGACTGACCGGCGAGGACAAGGGCCGGGGCGGCAAGTACCTCGTGCTGCCGCCCGGGTATCAGGGCGACGTGCCGTCCGGCTACGTCGTGGTGAAGCCGAGCACCTACGGCAACTGGCTGTTCTTCCGCGCCTTCCTCGTCGACGGCTCGACGGCCCCTGGCGTCGCGTCGGTGAAGAAGCACCTGAAGATCTACCAGTTGTCGGACGCGGCCAATCCCCCGCCGATGAAGTTCGCGAATGGATCCGGAGTGCCGGCGACCTTCGTTGCCCCCGGCGATTACGCCTTCTGGGAACTGCTGAACAAGGTCATCCAGGAAGAGCCGCCCGGCGGAAGCGACCCGACGATGCTCGGACTGTTCGCCTCCGTCGGCATCGTCAAGGGGCAGCCGTTCAATCCCGACGCGCGCATGAAGAAGATCCTGACCGATGCTGCGAACATCGGCGCCGTCACGGCGCGCACGATCGCATTCAAGATCCGTTCGAGCGATGCGTACTTCTACCCGAACAGCGCTTGGCGCCTGCCGTTCTTCGGCGGTTACAAGTTCGAGAGCGCGCCCGGCGTGACGAACATGGACGGCTACATCTTCTACTACTACTTCGCCACCGGAGTCACACCGGCGATGGAGAAGAAGATGGTCGGCCAGGGATCGCAGTATCCCTGGTCAGTCCAGGACTCCAACGGCAACCCGTTCGATGGCGGCAAGTCGTACAAGATGCGCCTGCCGCCGAACGTACCGGTAAAGGACTTCTGGTCCGTCATCGTGTATGACAACCAGACGCGCTCGATGGTCCAGACCGATCAGCAGTCGCCGAGCGTCAGCAGCCAGAACAAGAACCTGAAGATCAATGCTGATGGTTCCGTCGACGTGTACTTCGGTCCGAAAGCTCCGGCCGGCTACGAGAACAACTGGGTGCAGACCATCCCGGGCAAGGGCTGGTTCATGATCCTGCGGCTCTACGGTCCGCTCGAGCCGTGGTTCGAGAAGACCTGGCGCCCGGGCGAGATCGAACTGCAACGCTGAAGTCGTCCGCAAGCCTTGGCCGCCGGTGCTGGCGGCCAAGGCTGCAACCTTGTGCTTGCGGCATGCCCTGCCTGCAGTGACAGAGGACGTCTAAATCCGTCAGGGAGAGTGGAGCGGGTGATGGGAATCGAACCCACGTGAGCGGCCCCGCTCCATTCACCAGATCAATTACTTACCGAAAGCGGCGCCCCGGCGTGTGGTTGGCGTGTGAATGTCCGGCGACCATCCCGGGCGATAGAACAGCGCCCCAATAGCAGACACTGTAAGCCCGGGATCGACCCTAAGCAGACCGCTGCGCCACATCAAGTTGTCCGAGCAGGCCTGGCGTGATTGCACCTCAGGCACAAGCGGAACGACGCGGGCCTGGAGCCCCGCAAGTACCGATCCGCGAGCGTCCGCTACCGCACGGACGGGACTCGTACGCGAACGTACAGTTGCTCAGTCCTTCGCGGCGCGAGTCTCGCGCTTGTCGAATCGGCCATCCAATCAGGTCAGCCAAATGAACCCATCCACCGCCGCACCGCCTAACACCGCACCGGACGACGAAGACCTTGCCAAGCAGGCACACCCCGGCCACGGCATTCCGTCGCAGGACCCGGATCCCGCGGCACAGTTTGCGCAGGAACCCCAGGACACTCAGCACGAGGTCCACTCGGCGTTAATGGGTGGCGGCGTGGTGGCAGGCGCGGCCACGGGCGCCACGATCGGCGCCGCAGTGGCCGGCCCGGCCGGTGCGATGGTTGGGGCCGCGCTGGGTGGGGTCGCCGGTGCGCTGGGTGGTGCTGCCGCCGCGGCCGCGGTGAAGCCGGAGGATGAATCGGGCGGCGCCGGCGCGGCGCCCGCGAACAGTGTGCGCTTGCACGTCGAAGACAGCGGTGGCAACGGCCGACCGGTGGTGCTGATCCATGGATGGCCGCTGTCGGCTCAGGCCTGGGAGCCGCAGGTGTCGGTGCTTCGCGCCGCCGGCTATCGCGTGGTGGCCTATGACCGAAGGGGCTTCGGCCGCTCGGACAAGCCGCAGTCGGGTTACAGCTACGATACGCTGGCGGACGACCTGCAGCGCGTCATGGACCAATGCGGCCTGCAGGACGTGACGCTGGTGGGTTTCTCGATGGGCGGGGGCGAAGTGGCGCGCTACATCGCAAGGCACGGCGAATCGCGCGTGCGTAGCGTTGTATTTGCATCGGCAGTGCCGCCGTACCTGATGAAGACCGTCGACAACCCCGACGGGCCGCTCATGCCCGAGAAGGCGCAGCAGAAGAAGCAGGCACTCGAGCAGGACCGCAGTTCCTTCTTCGAGCAGTTCACGCGGGACTTCTTCTCGGCTAACGGAGCGCTGCAGGTCACCGAATCGCAGCGCGGCGAGGCGGTCGCCCTGTGCCTCCAGTCGGCGCAGCATGCGGCCTTGGCTTGCATGGACTCGTTCGGCACGACCGACTTCCGCCCCGACCTGAAGAAGGTGACGGTGCCCACGCTGGTGATCCACGGCGACGCTGACGCGATCGTGCCCATCGAAGGCTCGGGCGAACGCACCCATCGCACCGTGCCCCACAGCAAGCTGGTGAAAGTGAGTGGTGCGCCGCACGGGATGAATCTGACGCATGCGCAGGCGTTCAACGACGCGCTGCTGTCATTCCTGCGGGGATGAACCGCCGTAGTCGCTGCCACTGCGGTGCCTCTCCCTGCAAGACCGCCTCCGAGGCGTGATCGGCAATCGTGCGAGCCTGCTCACTGCGCCTGCCTGACTCCGCCACTCGCCTCGGCCAGCGCTCTCGAATCTGCTCCCGGAAGCGGACCCTCTAAGCCCGGAATCGACCCACAGCAGAAGTTTGTCCCGCTACAAAGCAGACGTTCAACGTCTGCGTTAAGCCGAGCCGCGAAGCGGCTTCGGCTTGAATGAACTAGGCCGCACCGGCAGGGCGGGTGACGGACGCGACCGAAGGATCAGCCTGAAGGTGCGCTTAGCTCCCAACCGCCTCGTCAGCATCGCGCCGCATACCGAAGGCGCGCGCCTGCCGGTCTAGGTCGCCGGCACGAGGAAGTCCCCACGCCGCCGTGCCGCGCGCAGCAGCAGCGCAACCGCGACCGTGGTCGACACGATCACCAGCAGCGAACTTTCCGGACCGAACATGCCCCCGGTCAGCCAGTCGGGCCCGGCATAGCGGCTTTCGAACGGCGCCAGCGCGCGCCAGTCCTCGATGCCGGAAAGCGGCACACCGCTGAGCAGTATGGTGAAGTTCCATGCCGCGTGATTGGCAGCCACCACCCACAGGTTGCGCGCCAGGACGAACAGTCCGCCCCACAGCAGGCCCAGCAAGGTCACCGAGACCAACATCGCCACCACATCGGCAGTCCTGCCCTGGTGGACGTTTTCCAAATGCCCCACGGCGAATATCAATGCCTGTGCCGCCAGCGCAATGCTCGTTCCCAAGGGCCGCTCCAGCAGCCGCAACAGCAGGCAGCGGTAGACCAGTTCTTCTAGTACGGCCGCGATGCCGATGAGGACCGCCACGCTCCACAGCGCCGGCGAGACGCCACGGAACAGCACCTTTTCGTAGGCGCCGAGCGCGAACAGCACGGCGATCGGCAACGCGACCAGGACGGCGCCGCTTGCGCCGCCAAGCATCAGGTGAACCGGCCGCAGCCGCAGTTCGGTCGCTTCGCGTCCTTCATGCCAACGCACGTAAGCCCAGTAGCCCGCCATTGCCGACAGGAGGATGCCGGCGCGCCTGAACGCACTGAGCAATTCGGGCCCAGGTTGGAACACCGCGTCGATCAGCGGCAGTAGGCCCTGCCGAAAGACCAGCACCGAGCCTAGGACCGCCGCACCACCCAGCAGCAGCGAGCCCAGCGTCCGGCCGGCGACGCGCATGCGCTGCCGTGCGATGCCTCCCGGTGCCACCGAAAGAGTGCGACTCGGGTCAAGGCACTCAGAAGACACGGCATCTTCGCTATATCGGGGCGGTTCGGAGTGGAGAGAACCTACAACTGGATCATGATCTTTCATGTCAGCCTAACGCGATCTGAAAGAGCGGCGCCTCGACTGTGCATGGCGGCGAAGAACCATTGCGTCACTCGCGTGCGGCCGTGGAAATCGGACGGGATGAGCGTGCCCGCCTTCTGAGCGATGTAGAGCCCAACGGCCGCGGACTCGGCGACGACGATCCTTGGCTGCGCAAGCTCCACGCGGACCGCCCAACAATATCAGCGCGGTGGACCGCCTGTCCCACACGCGCCCGCGTTCCGATCGTCCGCTTCTGGCCGATCTTACGCGTTCGCGAACGTCCGCTTCCAGGGCGAAGTCGGGCCCGCTGGAGTCGTGAGCGGCCACTACTGTGAGTGTCACGCCAGCATCAGCCAGCGCCGCCCAGCGTTGGGCGTGGCCAAGCGCGGTGCGACTTCTCGAGTTTGATCTGGCTAGATCTGGCTGACGTCGTCTTAGCCCGGCGGAAAAGTGGAGCGGGTGATGGGAATCGAACCCACGGGAGCTACCCCGCTCCGCCGGTTAGATCAATCACTTACGGACACCGACGATCGCGCGTGTGATTGACGTGTGACCACGCGTCAGCCCGATCACCGGTGCCGCCACTCGGCGGGCGGAACTCCGGCCCAACGCCTGAACGCGCGATTGAACGCGCTGCTCTCCGAATAGCCTACGATCGAAGCGATCTGGCCCGTCGGAATCGTCGTATCGCGCAGCAACTGGCAAGCGAGCTCGAACTGCACCTCGTCGCGCAACTGCTGGAAGGTCGTGCCCGCGGCGGCCAGGCGGCGCTTCAGCGTACGGGTGGAAATACGCAGGGTCGTCGCCGCGTCGTCGATCGAGGATCGACGCGTCGTCACCGTCGCCCGCAGCAGCCGGCGTATCCGGCCGACCACGTCGTCGGCATTGTCGGCGAGGAGTTCGTCGATCCGGTCCTTCATCATGCGATGCAGGATCGGGTCCGCGCCCGGCGGCCGGTTCGCCAGCCAGCGGGCCTGGAACGAGATCGCCGAGCGTTCCTGGTCGAACCGGGGGGCCAGGCCAAAGACTTTTCGGAAGGGTGCCAGGGCTCGCGGTGCTGCAAACGAGAACTGGACATCGTGCGGCTGCCATTGAGGGCCGCAGAGCGAGCGCAGGATGTTGAAGCCGATAGCGATGGCCGCCGCGGCGAGCTGCCCGGTGTGCTCGAGGCCGGGCTCGACGAGATCGTAGCCGAGGGAAACGATGCTCTCCCGGCAGTCCAGAGTCACTGTGCCGCCTGCATCTGCCACGGAATTGAGCTGCCGCAGGATCTCCAGCGCGGTCCCGACGTTAGGCGCGCTCGATGCAAGGTAACCGACCACGCCGAGCGACGACAGGCCGGCGCGGCAGCCGACCAGCAAGCCGAAGTGGTGGCACGAGGTGGCTTCGACGCATCGGTCGAAGAGTCGTGCGACCGTCCGATACGGCACCCGGTGCTCCGGGTCGGTGAACGCTGCAAGGTCGAGATCGAGCTCCGCAAGCAGCGGCTCTGGCGCGATGCCGAGTTCCGCAAGCACCGACGGCGTCGCCATGAGCGGACCAATGCGAGCGTGTCCGGGCGCGACGGCCTGCCGCAATAGCGGCCGGGCATCGATTTTTCGCGGCCCAGGCTGTCCCCGTTTCGGCATGCCGATGCTTCCTCGTTGGCCCGGATAGTCAATATCATGGCCCCGCGCGTCAAGCCGCCGACTTCGGCCGACGGCACAATCGGCACGCGAAATGCCACCGAACGGTCGGTTCCCGGACGGTTTCCGACCGCCGTCTTTCCCAGTGGGAGACTTGATCATGCACAAGAGCAGATGTGGAGCGGGTCACTGGTCGTTGATCGGCGGCGTGATGGCCGTGGCTGCGCTGCTGTGCAGCCCGATGGCATCGGCCAACCCGTCGGTAGTCAAGTTGAGCCCCGCCGAAGTACAGGCCATCGCCGAGGAGGGTCTCGTCTACGGTTTACCGCTGGTGATGAACTATGCGGTGATAAACGCGTTCTCGGTGAACCGCGACTCCGGGCAGTTCAAGGCGCCGTTCAACCAGATCCACTGCGAAGCCAACGTCTTCACGCACGAGAACACGGCCGTGGTCACTCCCAACAGTGACACGCCCTATTGTCTTCTCTGGCTGGACTTGCGCGCCGAACCCATGGTGGTGTCCGTCCCCGCGGTTCCGAAGTCGCGTTACTACTCGGTGCACCTGTGCGACGGTAATACCTTCAATTACGGCTTCATCGGTACGCGAACGACAGGTCCGGACGCCGGCGATTTCCTGATCGTGGGTCCCGAGTGGAAAGGCGCAACCCCGGCGGGAATCAAGAAGGTATTCCGTTCCTCGACACAGCAGTCGATCGTCATCTTCCGGACCCAGCTGTTCAGCCCGGCCGATCTCCCCGGCGTGGCCAAGGTCCAGGCCGGCTACAAGGCGCAGCCGCTGTCCGCGTTCCTCAAGCAGCCGGCGCCGCCCGCTGCGCCCACGATCGATTTTCCGAAGATCGACGATGCGATGGTCAAGGCCAACTTCTTCGAGTATCTCGATTTCGTGCTGCCGCTCGGGCCTCCCGGCCCGGAAGAGAAGGCGATTCGCGCCAGGCTGGCCAGCATCGGCGTCGGTCCGGGGAAGAAGATCGAACTCAAGGACCTATCTCCGGAGCAGCGAGCGGCCATGGCGCGCGGCATGCAGGCGGGCAACGCAAAGGTCGATAAGGCCGTGGCCGATTTTGGCGAGAACATCAACGGCTGGAATGTCGGTTCGGCCCAGGGGGATCGGTCCTACTTCAACGGCAACTGGCTGCTGCGCGCGGTCGGTGCCCGCGCCGGCATCTACGGACTCGACGCGGTCGAGGCGACGTATCCCATGACCCGTGTGGACGCCGCCGGTGAACCGCTCGACGCCCGCAAGCACAGGTACACGCTCACGTTTGCGCCGGGCGCGCTGCCGCCCGTGAATGCGTTCTGGTCGATCACGATGTACGACGGCAAGACCCAATTCCTGGTCAAGAACCCGATCGACCGCTATCTGATCAACTCGCCGATGCTGCCGGAGATGAAGAAGAACGAGGACGGGTCGCTGACGCTGTACATCCAGAAGGATTCGCCCGGCAAGGACAAGGAGTCCAACTGGCTGCCGGCACCCGACGGCCCCATGTTCGTCGTCATGCGGCTGTACTGGCCGAAGACGGAGCCGCCGTCGATCTTCCCGCTCGGCAAGGGCACGTGGAGTCCGCCGAAGATCCTCGTCGCGCAGCAGTGATCGTGCGGCTGATCTGTCGCGAAACCTCGCGACAGTTCGGCCGCGTGTAACGCAACGCGTGAATCTCATGACCCCGACAACGCCTTGTCTCAGGTCGTCTGGAGCCGTCTGCAGCTTCGGAGGGTACTGGAGCGGGTGATGGGAATCGAACCCACGTGATCTGAGCGTGTTTCCGCGGGAATTCGCCCGTTTTTGGGCTCGCGTGTGAATGGCGTACCATCGGCACCCGGCGAACGCCACAGCTGCGGTTTCAGCGGATCGACGTGGCACATCGGCAAGCACAGTCCGCTGAGGCAGATGCACCGCTCGATCCGGATCAGGCACTGCACGAGCCATCCGGGCAGACCGACGAGGTGACCTCACGCTGCTTGCTCGCACGCGGTCTGGCGCGCATGGCGCTGACGATGCCGGCCGACAGCGTCAATGCCGCCGCGATCGCGAGACCGATCCGAGGCGCCGACGCAACGTTCGTTACCGTGAAGAGCAAGGTCATGAGGATTGCGCCCGCCGTCTGACCCACCAGTCGCGCGGTGCCCTGCATGCCTCCCGCCGCGGCGCTTCGCTCGCGCGGCGCGGCGAGGAACATGTTGCGGTTGTTGGGTACCTGAAAGAGTCCGAAACCGAGGCCGCAAAGGGACGTCAACATCACGAGTTGCGATAGGTGCCGCTCCAACGGCCACAGCGCGATGACAGCGAGCGCGACCGAGAGCACCGCGCCGCCCGCAGCGCACAGCCATGCCGTCGACACGCGGTTCGCGAGGCGCCCCGCCAACGGGGCCGCGATCGCCACCGTCAGTGGCCACGGCGTCATGTAGAGCCCGGTCATCCACGCGCTCTGCCCGAGCCCATGCTGCAGGTAGAAAGGCAGCGCCAACAGGCCAGCGGCAACGCCCGAAAAAAGCAGGACCGAGGCGACGACTGACATTCGAAATGAGTCGACACGGAGCAGGTCGAGCGGGATCAGCGGCGCGTCCTTCACGCTCTCCCGCCGAACCAGCGCCGCTCCAGCGAGGATTGCGACGAGGATCAAGGTGATTGAAAGCACCGGCCTGGCGGGGAGTAATTCCGCGCCGACGACCAGCGCCGCAAAGGCACCGGCATTGAGCAACACGCTGGTCAGGTCCATTCGCCGCGCGTTGCCCCCGACCTGGGGCAGCGCTCGACTGGCGAGCAGCACGACCAGACCCAGCGGCAGGTTGACCGCAAACAGCCACGGCCAGCTCGCGCTGGACAGGATGGCCGCGCCGATCGTCGGCCCGGCCGCAGACGCCAAAGCGACCGCCAGCGCGTTCCAGCCGATTGCGGCGCCCAGTTGCTTCGGTTGCACGACGAAGCGCAGCAACGCGACTGCGAGCGCCATCACAGCGGCACCGCCGATTCCCTGGATGAAGCGCGCCGCTACGAGCCACGGCAGCGACGGCGACAGCGCGCAGAGCCCGGACGCCGCCGTGAAGAGCGCGACGCCCGTCGTGAAGACTCGTCGATAGCCGAAGGTCTCCCCGAGCGCGGCCCCAGGTAGCAGAGCCATCACCAGAGCGGCCTGGTAAGCGGTGATGACCCAGACCGACATCGCCGGCGTCACGTGCAATGATGCCGCGATGGTCGGCAATGCCACGTTGGCGATCGCCGCATCGAGCACCACGAGCACCATTGCCGCCAGCACGGAGGCGATCGCGAGTGGCTTGCTCACGGCGATCCCACGGTCCACGCGCCGTCCCGCTCGATGTAGCGTGTGACTCGGTGCTCCACCTTGTCCTCCCGCTTCAAGTCCCGCTCCGTGAAGCGAAACAGGAGTGCCGGACCGGACACGCACCGGGTGTCGTGGATGTCGCCCGGCAAATAGACCTGGACCCGCCCGGGACGGACCAGCGTGGAATCCCGTTGCACGAGCTTCACGCTGCCGTCGGGATTTTCGATCCGGGCGTAGGTTCGCATCTCGATCTCGCCACGCTGCATCGCGTAAATGACCCAGCCTCGACCATGGTCGTGCGGCGACCGATACAGCCCGGCGTGTTCCGTGTGCGCCAGCAGCACGAACCCATGCTCGGGGTCCCGGTACAGTTCCCGGTTGGCAGGCTCTTCCCGGTGCAGCGCCGACAGCCATTCCTCGGAAGGGGATGCCTTCAGGAGGTCAGTCAGGTGCCGGCGGCCGGCCGAGACGACTTCCGTGCTCAGAGGCCCCCAGTCAGATCGGATTCCGGCAATCGTCGCTTCGAGCGTATTGGCAGTCATGTTCCGTCCTCCGTTTCGACCCGGGCGACCCGCCCAAGCTCTGGATCAGACGGTAGCCCCTGGGCTGGCATGGCGGAAGACGCAGCATTTGCAGGTTATCAGTGCATGCAACGCCACATATCGTTCGCGCTGTGCTACGGTCCCGCCATGCCCGGGCCCGACCTGAATCTGCTCGTCACCCTCGACGTCCTGCTGAGCGAAGGCAGCGTCGCGCGCGCAGCCCGTCGATTGCGGCTCAGTCCCTCGGCCATGAGCCGCGCACTTGCGCGATTGCGCGAGACAACGGGCGATCCCTTGCTGGTCAGGGCAGGCCGCGGCCTCGTCCCAACCCCTCGCGCGCTTGAACTGCGCGAACGGGTCAGCCAACTGGTGGAGGACTCAAGAGCCGTTCTGAGCCAAACCGAGAAAGTCGATCTCGCGCAGCTCGAGCGGACCTTCACGCTGCGTACCAGCGACGGCTTCGTGGAGAACTTCGGGCCCGGTCTCGTTGCTCGCGTCGCCGAGGATGCGCCAGGCGTACGGCTGCGATTCGTGCAGAAGGTGGACAAGGACCGGGAGCCACTGCGCGGTGGTACCGTCGATCTCGAAACAGGCGTCATCGACGAGACGACCGGTCCCGAAGTGCGTACGCGAGCGCTGTTCCGGGACCGCTACATCGGCGTCGTGCGCATGGGGCACGCGCTGAGTCGAGGCAAGGTTACGCCGGCCCGCTATTCATCCGGCAAGCACATCCTCGTCTCGCGGCAGGGTCTCGGTCCCGGCCCGATGGATGACGCCTTGAAGCCGCTTGGGCTGGAGCGGCGGATCGTCACCATCGTGGGAGGTTTTGCCGCCGCACTGGTTCTGGCCCGGGCCTCGGACTTGGTCGCCACCGTCCCCGAACGTCACACCGGCAATCTGCGTGCAGGCATGCACAGCTTTCGACTGCCCGTCTCCGTGCCCGGCTTCACGATATCGATGCTCTGGCACCCGCGGATGGACGCCGACATTGCGCATCGCTGGCTGCGTGCTTGCATCCACGAGGTATGCCAGCGGCAATTGGGCGATGACTCGCAAACCAGGTGAGTTGCCAATCAGATTGAAATGGAGCGGGTGATGGGAATCGAACCCACACGACTCGCGCTGTCACGCCAACCCCATCAACTGCTTGCAAACGACGTCGGTTCTGCGTGTGAGCGGCGTGTGAACGGCTTCACCTGGGAATCGCGCACGGCCCGGCGATTGGTGAAGAGCCGTCAATCCTTCACCACATCGTGACGCGGTCCTTCGGGTCAATCCACATTCCGTCCCCAGGGCGAATGCCGAACGCTTCGTAGAAGCCCGGGTGGTTCCGCGACGGCGCGACCATCCGGTACGAGCCCGGCGGATGCGGATCCGAAGCAGCGAGTGTGCGCAGCAATTCCGGCTGGATCTTCTCGGCCCACACCTGTGCCCAGGCAAGGAAGCAGCGCTGCTGCGGCGTGAAGCCGTCGATCCTGCGGTCGTCTTCGGGGTTGGCCTTCAGGTGCGTCTGCAGCGCGTTGTAACCGAGCATGACCCCGCCGATGTCGGCAAGGTTCTCGCCGGACGACAACCGGCCGTTCAGGTGCACGCCCGGCACCACTTCATAGGCATCGGCCTGTGCGATCAGGTTCTTCGAGCGCTCGTCGAAAGCCGCGATGTCGACCGGTTTCCACCAGTCTCGCAGCGCGCCGTTGGCATCGAACAGGCGGCCGAACGAATCGAGGCTGTGCGTCAACTCGTGGCCGATCACGGCGCCGAGCGTGCAGTAGTTCACGGCTGCGTCCGCCTTCGGGTCGTAGAACGGCGGCTGCAGGATCGCGGCCGGAATCTCGATGCCGTTCATGTCGGGCGAGTACCCGGCGTTCACGATGGTGGGCAAGGTATGGTCAGGGTCGGCGAATCGGTCGGGCGCAGGCGGCGTGCCGAGCCGCGACAGCATGCGGCGCCTCGAGAATTCATTCAGCCGGGTGATGCTGCCGTAGTAATCGTCACGCCTGACGTCGACGGGTGAGTAATCGATCCACTTGTCCGGATAGCCGACGACGATCTTGATCTTGTCGAACTTCTCGAGCGCATAGTTCTTCGTCGGCGCCGAGAGCCACGTGTTCTGCTCCAGCCGCTGGCGGAGTTCGGCGCGGACGTTGGCCAGCACCGCCTCGGCATCGGCGCGGCTCTGCGCTGAAAAATACCGCTCGACGTACAACTGCCCGAGCGCATGCCCCACGCCGTGCGCGACGGAACCTGCGACCACCTTGTCGCGCTTCGGCATCTCGGCCTGGCCGGTCAACGCTCGGGTGAGCGGCGCCTGCGCCTCCACGAACGCCGGCGAGAGATAAGGCGACATCAGCCGCAACACCTCCCATTGCAGGTAGTCCTTGATGTCCGCGAGCGGGTAGTCGGCGAGCACGGCCCCGCGTTCCTTCAACGCGTCCGCTTCGGTCACGAGCAGGTCGACCCCGGTCGGCAGACTCAGCGCCTGGAAGTACGCGTCCAGGTCCAGGGGGCTGAGCGCCGCCTTGATTTCGGCGTAGGGACGGGTCTGGTAGGTCACGTTGAAATCACGCTTCTGCTCTTCCGTCAGCTTCCTGGCGGCGATGCGCGTCTCGATCTCCAGCACCTTGGCCGCACGCACCTGCGCTTGCTCCGCCGGCACGCCCGCCAGCACCAGCGAGTCCGTGATCGTCCTTAGATACGCCGCGCGCACCGGGGCCAGGTCGCCCTCCAGGTAATCTTCCCGCGCGGGCAGCGCCAGTTCCGCGTCACCCGCCGCCACGACGTACTTGGTGGGGTCCTTGAGATCCAGCATCACCGATACGTCCACGAACACCGGGCGGTTGGTGAGCAGCGCCAGCCGCGCGAGTTCCTCGGCCAGTGCCTTCGGCCCGTCGATCTTCGCGATGCGATCCCACTCCGGCTGCAGCGGCATGGCGCCCAGCGCCTTCAGGCGTTCGACGTCCATGCCGGCCGCGTAGAGGTCGCCGACCTGCTGCAGCGGCGTACCCTTCTTTGCGCCCGGGCTCGCGGCCGCCGCATCGGGCAGCAGCGTGGCGAGTTGCCGGTCGACCTGCTTGTTCACCAGCCCGATCGAATCCAGGTTGCCGAGGTCGGCCGGCAGGGTGGCCTTGTCCAGCCACTTACCGGCGGCGTAGCGCCGGAAGTCCTGCCGCGGGTCGGCGCTCAGGTCCATCTTCGACACATCGAAGCCCAACGGGAACCCGAAGTTGTTGTAGACGTCGGAAGGCGGACCGGAGGCAAACGGTGCTGCGTCGGCGGCGGCGCCAGTCGACGCCAGCGCAAGGCTGACGGCCGCGCACACGGCGGCAACGCGGCTTGGGAATCGACGCAACTGCGACATCGGTGTGACTCCCTGAACGGGTCGGGTGGTAGGCGGGTCCGCGCGCGAATCCTACACGCGGCCCCGACCTGCGGAAACGGGATAGTCTGCCGCGAATCTCCCCGCTATGCTCGGAACCCAGGCCTGTCACAGGCCCGCAGGAAGGGGACCACGATGCATTCTCGGAAAGCAGGAGTGGCGGCGCTCATCGCGCTGGCAACGTTGACGGCCCACGCGGCCGAACCGTCGTCGACCAGTCCGCCCGTCGACACGGCTCAGGCAATGCTCGATCGCATGGATCGTAACCTGGACGGCAAGATCAGCTTCGAGGAATACCGTAATGCCATGGTCCGGCGTTTCGGCGCCCGCGACGTCAACGACGACGGCGTGCTGGAAGGAGACGAATTTCCGAAGGAATGGCTGGCCGGCGCTGCTGTGGAGGGGGCGACCGGAAAGGTGGGCTTCGAGCAGTTCACCGCCGAACTGCCGCTGGTGTTCGACGGTTTCGACGCCGACAAGGACGGTCAGCTCAATGCGGCGGAGACTGCCGCCTTTGCTGCAGCCCGCAAGACCCAGGAGGAGTCCCGATCATGAGCCCCTCGACGATGTTTGCGACGATTTCGCTGAGTGGCCTGTTGCTGTTTGCGGCGGCCACCGCCCAAGCCTCGATCGTCACGTGCGAGTCCACGAATAACGAGTACAGATCATGCCCCGTGGACACGAGTGGCGGCGTGCGCCTGTCGCAACAACTGAGCACCAAGGGTTGCTGGGAGAATGACACCTGGGGCTTCGACCGCAACAAGATCTGGGTGGATCGCGGCTGCAGGGCGCAATTCCAGGTTGGCGCGCAATCCACGAACTCTGCTGGCAAGGGCGACGCGCTTGCGGCTGCGGCGGTGGTGGGTATCGCGGCGGCGGCAATCATTGCCAGCAGCAAGCACGACGATCACCACAACAAGAACCAGAACAAGAATTACAACAACAGCTACAACAACAGTTACAACTACAATTACGACAACCGTTACGACGGCAAGTACGACAGTCGCTACGACGACAATTACCGGAATTACGACAACAGCCGCTATGGCTACAACGGTTACGGCGGTGATCCACGCCGGACCTTCACGTGCGAATCGCGGAACGACAAGCGGAACTACTGCGCTATTCCGGGGCGCGGACATGTCGAGATCTACAAGCAGCGCAGCTCGAATCCCTGCCGGCATGGTCACTCGTGGGGCGTGGAAGGCAACAGCGTGTGGGTCGACGACGGCTGCAGGGCCGAGTTCGCCGTGTACTGATGCGTCACGACGGTCCTCGCGCGGTGCGCACGCCACGACGCGTGGGAGCAGTCGCCCTCGGCATCGCCACTGACATGCTCACCGCATGAGCCAGGCTCGCGCCGCCGGGCGCCTGCCCATCTCGCTGATTACCTACGTCGCCTGGACGCTGATCACCGTCTTCGGCATGCGTTGGGCCGGCGACGGCACCAGGAAGCCGCTGATCGAGTCGGTCACCCACGGCATCAGCTGGAATCTGGTGATGGCCATCGCTTTGCTCGCAATCGCCACCGTAGCGATGCGCTGGCGGGACCTCAAGTTCGTGGCGCCGAAACCGATGGGATCGCTGCGCGTGCTGTGGTTCCCGGCGCTTTACCTGCTGTTCTTTGCATTGATGCCGGCGGTGCTGGGACTGCCGCCCGCCAGCACGCTGCTGTTCGTGATCATGAATACGATGCTCGTGGGACTCTCCGAAGAGTGGATGTTCCGCGGCGTGCTGTTCCAGGGCCTGCGGTCGCGGCTGGCCCTGTGGCCGGCAATCCTGCTCACGTCAGCGCTGTTCGGTGCGGTGCACGTCTTGAACGTCGTCACCACCGGCCAACTGGGCGAGGCGATCGTGCAGGCCGCGGCCGCCTTCATGAGCGGGATGGTCCTGATTGCGTTGCTGATCCGCACCGGGTCGATCTGGGTACCGATCGTGTACCACGCGCTCTGGGATTTCGGGACGTTCGTGATCTCGGCCGGCAGCGCTGCCAGCGGCCCGCCGATCGACGTCGCGCAGGGCTGGAACTGGACGATTCCGATGCTGATGGTGCTGCCGAATTTTCTCTTTGCCCTGTTCCTGCTGCGAGGAGTTCACAACGACACGCGGCTCGCGACGGATTAGCGATGCCCTCGCCCACGCTGACCGAAGTTCTCTCCAGAGTTGATCAATGAGTACACGAACCGATTCGAGACTCGACCTGCTCTCGCGCATCCTGCACTTCGCGCCCGTGCGTCTAGGCCTGCTGTACCTCATCCTGCCTTACCTGTACCTGGCAGGCTATTTCTACCGGCAGGATTTCGCGAAGGGGACTTGGGAGGGGCTGTGGGCGACCATCCTCTCCGGCATCTCGATGCTCGGGATGTATGGCATCGTGGTCCATTACTGCGAACGCCGGCAGGTCACGGAACTGGCCCTGAAACCGGCGGCGCGGGAACTGGGGCTTGGCCTGCTGATGGGCTTCGGGCTTTACACCCTGTGCATGGTGGTGCTGATGCTGACGGGCAATTACCGCATCCAGGGCGTGAATGACTGGCATGTGTTGATCAGCGGCCTGTCCATCGCGCTGGCCACCGGAGTGTTCGAGGAGCTCCTGTTCCGCGCCGGCGTGTTCCGTCTCGCGGAGGAGTGGGTCGGCACCTGGTGGGCGCTGGTGATTTCCTCGGTGGTGTTCGGCTTCACGCACCTGGAAAACGAGGCAGCCAGCCTGCAGGGCATCATCTCGATCTCGCTCTGGGCCGGCGCCCTGCTGGTTGGCTGCTACCTGCTCACCCGCCGCATGTGGCTGGGCATCGGCCTGCACGCGGCCTGGAACTACACGCAGGGCTCGGTGTACTCCGGCATTGTCTCGGGCAATGCGCCGCCGAACGGCTTTTTCAAATCGACCCTGCAAGGCCCGGACTGGCTGACGGGCGGCAGCTTCGGCGTGGAAGCCTCGATGGTCGCCTTCCTGGTGTGCGCCGGCGCGGGCGTGTGCATGATCATCGCCGCGCAGCGCCGTGGCCACATCCTGCCGCCGCCCTGGAAGCGCGGGCGATGAGCTGCTCTTAGTTGCGGATCCCTGACGTCTTGATGCGTATTCTGCTGAAGGTCCTGACCTGTGGCGTACCGTCGTTCGTTCTCGCGTTTGCGGCCGCAACCAATGCCTCTGCCGCCGGCAGCCAGGCCGACTCGCCGCCCTGGGTCATCGGCAACGGGCAGCCGGATGCCGGACTCTTTGCACCGCGCGAGGTCCGACAGGCCTACGCCAAGGGCACCCGCAGTCCCGACGGACGACCCGGCCCGAACTACTGGCAGAACGAGGCCGAGCACCGCATTCGCATCACGTTGACGCCTCCGGGCCGACGCGTGCAGGGCGAACAGGAAATCTTCTACACGAACAACAGCCCGGAGCCGCTGACGAACCTGGTATTCCGGCTGTACATGAATGCCCACCGGCCCGAAGCGATCCGCGAGAAGCCGGTCGACGCCAAGTTCCTCACCGACGGCATCACCGTCGACGAGTTCAGCATCGACGGCAAAGCTGTCGACTGGAACGATCCGGCCAATCCGCTGGCAGCGTTCAATGCCCCGGGCAGTACCGTCCACGCAATGCAGCTGGGCACACCAATCCCGCCCAAGGGCAGCGCGCGCATCCGCATGCGCTGGCACTACGACCTCGTCGCCGACAGCGGCTGGAAAGAAGGTGCGATCGACGAGTCAACGTATTTCCTCGCGTACTTCTTCCCGCGCGTCACGAACTACAGCGACTACAACGGCTGGGATATCACGCCGTTCACGCTCGGCCGCGAGTTCAACAACGACTTCGCCGATTTCCAAGTGGAGGTCGACGTGCCGCGCGACTACGTGGTCTGGGCCACCGGCACCTTGCAGAACGTGGCCGAGGTGCTGCAGCCGGCGGTGCAGCGCAAGCTCGAGGCGAGCTTTAAGAGCGACCAGGTCGTCACGCTGGCAGACGAGGCGGACGTCAAGGCCGGCAAGGTGACGGCTCGCGGCGAACGATTGACGTGGAAGTGGCAGGCGGATCACGTGCCCGACTTCGCCATCGCGCTCAGCAACCACTATCGCTGGGATGCAGCCAGCACTGTGGTCGATCCCGCCACCGGCCGGCGGGCCAGCGTGCAGGCGGCGTACGACGACAGCGCCACCGACTTCCGGACGATCGTGAGCTCGGCGCAGCAGACGCTGGAATTCGCGTCGACGGTCTACCCCGGCGTGCCCTACCCGTATCCGAAGACGACCATCGTGCTCGGCAGCGCAGACGAGGAATACCCGATGATGGTCAACGACGGCTCGAGCCTGGGCAACGGCTATGCCGCCAAGCTGCCGGGGAACACCTTCACCGAATTCGTGGCAGCACACGAGATCCTGCACAGCTGGTTCCCGTTCTACATGGGGGTCAACGAGAAGCGGTATCCGTTGATCGACGAAGGCTGGACCACCGCCTTCGAATACCTGCGCAATCGCGAGGTGCTGGGCGTGCCGGCTGCGGACGCACTGTTCAGGGACTTCCGCGTCGCAGGCTACAACACTCCGTCGTCGGGAATGGACCTGCCTGTCATCACCCCGCACGATTCGCTGTGGGGCCAGGCTGCGGTCTTCGGCTACAACCAGTACGGCAAGGCCGCGCTCGGTTACCTGGCACTGAAGGACCTGATGGGTGACGACCGCTTCCGCGCCGGACTGCACGAGTTCATCGCGCGCTGGCACGGCAAGCGTCCGCTGCCCTGGGACATGTTCAACACCTTCAATGACGCAGGCGGCGGTAACTACACCTGGTTCTTCCAGAACTGGTTCTTCGGCTACAACTACATGGACCTGGCCGTGGACGGGGTGCGCAGCGAAGGCGGCGTGCATGCCGTTGCAGTGCGCAATGCAGGCGGTATGGCATTGCCGTTCGATGTGGTGCTGGAGTTCACCGACGGCAGCAGCGAGCGCGTGCACCGCACGCCAGCCACCTGGCAGGCGGACGGTCGCAGGACCGAAGTGCCGGTTGCTGGCAGGAAAGCGCTGCGCTCGGTGACGGTCGACACCGGTATCTACGTGGACTTCAACCCCGGCGACAACACCTGGGCGGCGGCCACGGCCGGCGGTCACTGAGCCAGAGAAGTGGAGCGGGTGATGGGAATCGAACCCACGTGAGTCGTCCCACGTCGCTTGCCGGATCAATCACTTACAGACGGCGACGGTCCCGCGTGTGATTGACGTGTGACCGCGCGCCGAACCGCCACTCCCGCGAGAATTTCGCCCAGATAGCGGACGCTGTAAGCCCGCGATCGACCCGAAGCGGACACTTCTCGGCTGGTCGGCGCCGGCGCCGGCGCCGGCAGCGTCGAGATTCAGGCTTGTGCCTGCACCATCGGAAGCAGGCGTGAATCTTCCAGTGCTGCAACGCGATGCCCGATTCCCGCCAGGTAGGCTTGGTTTGATGCAAACGCAAGAAATGACGCAACGCTGGACTGACGCACGAGCATGACAGCATCCCAGCGCTCGTCGCTCGGACCGACGAGAAATGCCCCGCCCTGACCATAGAACAACACTTCCCCTCCCGACGCCTTCAGGAATGGAAGCGTGTGCTCCATATAGCGACGGTAGGCCGCTTCGCCCGTGACCGGCGATGCAGGCGCAATCTCTGGGTGGATCGAGTAGTCGGCGATGGCACGGAAGCGCAACAAGTTGAGCATCACGACACTGCCCGTGATGCCGCGCATGACGAAGTCACGGCCCTGATCCTGCGTCGGATCCAAGTACGTCTGATCAGCCACAAATACCTCTACGAAGCCATTCCAATTTGCGTGCCATCTAGTTGGCGCACTTTTGCGCGTCGACTTGCACGGCACTCAACAAGATGCCATTGGCGACCGTCTGGTTCTGGCCGATAGTACCCGCTCACGAATGTCCGCTTCGAGAATCCTGATCCGCCCGCAAACGAACTTCGGGAACCGTCGCCCACGTGTGAAACCTGGGCCGGCGCCGGACGACACCAGCCAGCGCAGGACAGAATGGAGAGTTGGGACGACCGCGCGATCAAGACGTAGATCGCGCGAGACACTCTGGCTGGAGTTGGCTGACGCCGTCTCAACCTGGCGAGGAATTGGAGCGGGTGATGGGAATCGAACCCACGTGAGTGGCCCCGCCCTCCTCGTCGGATCAATCACTTATGAGCATCGACATTCACGCGTGTGATTGACGTGTGACAGTGCGCCGCTCGGATGCTCCATTCATCGCCCGAACGTGCCGCCGGCCAGCATGTTGGTCATCACGGCCGCCGCATCCATGCACTCGCTGCCGTCGGGGTGGGCGTGGGGCGTGCCGCCGGAGGCCATGACCTGCAGCAGCGGCCCGATGTTGGCCGGCGTTGCGTCAGCCTGCTTGCCCGACTCGAGGCGGAAGATCGACTTGCCTTCCTTGACCGTCTCGGTGACCTTGATCGTGTCGATGGTCGTCGGGTCGACCGCAGTCGGATCTTTGGACAGGATCGCGAAATCCGCCAGCTTGCCGACGCTCAGACTGCCTTTGGTGTCTTCCTCGAACTTCTGGTATGCGGCCCAGATCGTCATCGCCTTGAGCGCGGTGATCACGTCCACCCTCTGATGCGGACCGAGAATCCGGCCGCTCCCGCGGGCCTCACGCGTGACGGTGGCATCGAGCACACGCATCGAATCCGGGAAGGCGACAGGCGCATCGTGGTGGGTGGTGAAGATCATGCCGCGTTCCCGCACCCATCCGGTGGGCGAAATATTGGCTCCATCCACCGGCCCGAAGACATGATCGAGGTGCCAGTCGCCCCAATAGAATGTGTGCATCGGGAACAGCGAGGGGATGACGCCGAGGCGCTTGTAGCTGTCGACCTGGTCGACACGCTGCGCCTGGCCGTGAATCAGCGCCGGGCGCAACTGCTGCGCATCAGGGTAGCGTCCCTGCGCGGCGCTATGGGCTGCGATCAGCAGGTCGGAGGCGCGCTCGCCATTGGCATGGGTGATGAGTTGGACCTTGTTTTCCGCCGCCCATCGAGCCGATTCGAACACCTGTTCGGCCGTTGCGGACGCATAGCCCATATAGCCCGCAGGGAAATCACCGACCGGCTTGTAATAGGGCCTGTCGCGCCAACCGGTGAAGCCCTGCAGCGCGCCGTCGATCGTCAGCTTCGCCCCGGCAATCCGGAACCGGTTGGTATAGGTGCGGCTCTGGTTGGCAATGATGAAATCACGATCGCTCAACACATCGACATAGGCCACCACGTCGATATCGAAAGCGCCTTCATCCGCCAGCTTCTTGAGCAATCTGGCGGTATCGGGAATGGCCTTGCCTTCCTCGGCGGTGGTGTAGCCATAGCGCGCCCACATCCTGGCGCCCTCGCGCGCGAACACCTCCATGCCGTTCGGGCCGATCCGCGGCAGAAGCTTGAAGGCGGCGCTCGCGAAGGCCAGTTCTTCGAGCACGCCATTGGGCTCCTGGCTGGCGGCCTTGCGCTGGATGACCCCGCCCGCGGGATCCTTGGTCGACGCGTCGATGCCGGCTGCTTCGAGCCCCTTGGAATTGAAGGTGCCGAAGTGCGCCGACTGGTGCACCAGCATGATCGGATACTCGGTCGAAACCGTATCGAGTTCCTCGCGGGTCGGATGGCGATGCTCCTTCAGCGTCGCCTGGTCATAGCCGAAGCCGATGATCAGCTGCGTCTTGGCGACCGCGTCCTTGTTGGCGGCAATCCAGTCCCGCATGGTCTGGAGAAGGCCCGGGATATCGGTGACGTTGCCATCGGGCGGGGCGAGCAGGTTGGCCGACAGCGCCTGCAGCCCGCCAATGACCATGTGCCCGTGCGCATCGATGAAGCCTGGCACCAATGTGCGACCCTTCAGATCGATCACTTCAGTCCCGGGGCCCTTCAATTTCATCACATCGGCTTTCGAGCCGACGGCGACGATCTTGCCGCCCGCTTCGGCGATGGCTTCAGCGCGCATCGCCTTGTCGTCCATCGTGAGGATTGGCCCGCCGGACCAGATGCGGTCGGCGCTCTGGGCCATGGCGGCAGCGCTGGTGCCGGTCAGCAACAGGGCGGTGGTGAGACGCAGAAGCTTCATGTCCGTAATCTTCCCCAAGACACTTTCACCCTTCACTGAATGCAGCGAGAATCGCGTATCGCGAATCGCTCAGTAGTAGCCACCGAAGTTCCAACGCACCGAGAGGCCATAAGTACGCGGCTCCGTGTAGCTGGCGCGCGGAATTCCGAGGAACGACCGCGTATTCCAGATCTGCGACTCCTCGTCGGTCAGGTTCCTGCCCCAGGCCGCGACGGACCACGTGCCCTGCGGCGAGTTCCAGCCGACCCGTCCGTTGAGCAGTGACAGCGACTCGTTCAGCGTCACGGGCAGGTTGTTCGGGTTCGAATAGAACTCGTCGCGCGAAGCATAGTCGCTCTGGACGAACAGTTCGCCGCCGAGCATGGGGAACGTCAGTTCGCTGCCCAGGCTCCAGCTGTTCTCGGGCGCAGCCGCCGGGCGGTTGCCGGTGCAGTCGGCACCGCCCGCCCCGCAATTCTTGAACGAGTCGAATTCGGCGTCGGTGTACCCGTAGGTTGCCCACAGGCGCAGCCAGTCCGTCGCCAGCCATTGCAGGTCGGCTTCGAAACCGCGGCTGGTCACCTCGGCCGCGTTGGTGATGGTGAGCACGGTCCCGCCATTCGACAGCTGTACGAACGACTGCACCTGGAAGTCGGAGTTGGTCGACTCGAAGACGGCGGCGTTCAGCCTGACTCGATCATCCGCGAGCGTGCTCTTCACCCCCAGTTCGACGGACTCGGCTTCCTCACCGTCGAACGGCAGTACGGCTAGGTTGTTGATGAAGTCGGCGTTCCAGCCGCCGCTCTTGTAGGCCTGGCCGTAGCTCGCGTAGACCAGCAGGTCGGTGGTGGGAGTCCAGTTGACGCTGATCTTGGGTGCCCAGTTGCTTTCGGACCGGCTGTCCTTCGTAGTGCCGTTGGTGAACAGGCCCGAAGTGTCCGTGATGCCGTAGTCCAGGTCCTTGTCTTCGTCGGTGAAGCGCAGGCCGCCGGTCAACGACCAATGCTCGGCAAGCCGCAGGTTGCCGTGTGCAAACAACGCAATCTGCCGGGTCCCGACGTCGGCGTCGTAGGCTGCGTTGACGTAGACCGCCGGCGCCGTCGGCACCAGCGCGCGCGCGAAGACTCGAGCCGTGCCACGACCGGTCACATCCTGATCGAGGTAATACAGGCCGACGACGTAATCGAATCTCTCGCCCACCGGTGACGCCAGGCGGATCTCCTGCGAAAGGTAATCTCCGTCCGACTCGGTCAGGTCGGTGAAGGCAACGGGCTGCGGCGTGTAATCCTCGTCGACACCGACGGCGGACCAACTCTCGGACCGGAGGCCAGTAATCGACGTGACCTTGTAGCCGCTGCTGAATTCGTGGTTGACGGTCAGCCCGACTCCGTCATTGCCGGTCTCGAACAGCTGGCGACCATCCAGCGCGACTTCGAACGGCCGCGGGGCGATGCGGTCCACCGTCGATTCGCCGACGAGCCCCCGGTAGTCATTGCTGAAATCGTCGAGACTGAGCTCGACGGACGTCGCGTCGCTGACGCGCCACAGCAGCTGCGCCCGCACCGCCTGCTCGTCCCTCTCGTCGTACTCCTTTCCGCGCGTGACGACGTCCTTGGCGAAGCCATCGCGCTGCACAGCGCTGAAAGTCAACTTGCCGAACAGGTTGTCCGTGAATGGCACGTTGATTGACCCCGCCCCGCGCCAGAGGCCGTAGTTGCCGGCCTCCCCCTGCAGGTACCCACCGAAGTCCGGACCGGGCTTGCGCGTCGTGATGTTTATCGCGCCGGCCACGGTGTTCTTGCCGAACA
>Ga0209705_10000390_pt1 | contig 22949 bp, 24 predicted proteins | sample PPLLaktember2015_5_FD_187262 | JGI IMG/M metagenome (GOLD analysis project Ga0209705, IMG submission 187262) | Freshwater sediment microbial communities from Prairie Pothole Lake near Jamestown, North Dakota, USA - PPLs Lake P8 Core (1) Depth... | ecosystem: Environmental > Aquatic > Freshwater... | reverse complement strand
AAGCGCGTCGCCTACTACATGTTCCTCAACGAGGCCGACTACAAGCTGGGCTACGAGCACATCTTCAAGACGAAGATTCCGAGCTGAGACCGCAGTTGATGCCAACCGGGGCGGCACCCATATCGGTGCCGCCCCTTTTTCTGCAGCCCACGCACCCTAGGCCATGATCCAGAAGTTCATCTACGGGGTCGACCAGCTGAGCAAGACCGTCGGCCATGCGTTCGCCTGGCTGATCATCGTCCTCATGCTCGGCACCTGCTACGAGGTGTTCGTGCGCTACGTGCTGAACAACCCGACCAGCTGGGCGTTCGACATGAGCTACATCGTGTACGGCGGATTGTTCCTGATGGCCGGCGCGTACACGCTTTCGAGGAACGGTCACGTGCGCGGCGACGTGCTCTACCGGTTATGGCCGCCGCGCGTGCAGGCGAGCATCGAGCTCGCGTTGTACATCCTGTTTTTCTTTCCCGGGGTGATCTCGCTGATGGTCGCCGGCTGGGCTTACGGCTTTGACGCCTTCAAGCTGCGTGAAGTGAGCGTCAACAGCCCGGTCGGCGTTCCCGTGTGGCAGCTGAAGATGCTGATCCCGTTTGCCGGATTCTTCCTTACCCTGCAGGGCATTGCCGAGTCGCTGCGCTGCGTGTTGTGCCTGCGCGAGGGCGTCTGGGCGCACCGGCTGCACGATGTCGAGGAACTGGAAGACGCGATCACCGCAGAGCACGCGGCCAAGGCGAAGCCGGAGGCGCCGTGAGCGACCCGGTCATCGCCCTGGTGATGCTGGGGCTGTTCATCTTCATCATCATGCTGGGCTTTCCCATCGCGTTCACGCTGATCGCGATGGGCGTGATGTTCGGCTACTACGCCTACTTCCAGCCCGACCAGGCGTTCTTCGACAACCGCGTGTTCTACCTGCTGACGCAGAACACGTTCAGCGTGATGAACAACGACGTGCTGATCGCGGTGCCCCTGTTCCTGTTCATGGGCTACATGATCGAGCGCTCCAACATCCTCGATCGGCTGTTCTACAGCCTGCAGGTCGCGCTGCGGCATGTGCCGGGCGCGATGGCGGTGGCGGCGCTCATCACGTGCGCGTTGTTCGCCACGGCCACCGGCATCGTCGGCGCGGTGGTCACGCTGATGGGTTTGCTCGCGTTTCCCGCGATGCTCAAGGCGGGCTACGACCAGAAGCTCTCGGCGGGGGTGATCTGCGCCGGCGGCACGCTGGGCATCCTGATCCCGCCCTCGATCATGCTCATCGTTTATGCCGCGACTTCGGCGGTCTCGGTGGTGAAGCTCTACGCCGCGGCGCTCATTCCCGGGTTCCTGCTCGCGGGGCTGTACGTGCTGTACGTGATCGCGCGCGCGATGATCAACCCGAAGCTCGCGCCCAAGCTGCCGGAGAGCGAATCCAACGTGGGCTGGGGCCGGGTGCTGTTGATGCTGCTGCAGGCCTTCGTGCCGCTGGCGATCCTGATCCTCGCGGTGCTGGGCTCGATCCTGTTTGGCCTGGCAACGCCGAGCGAGGCCGCCGCGGTCGGTGCGCTCGGCGCGGTGCTGCTGGCGGCGGCCTATGCCGCGCTCACCTGGCGCCGGCTGCAGGAGGCCGTGTACCTCACGGCGCGCACCACGGCGATGGTGTGCTTCCTGTTCATCGGCTCCTGGACCTTCTCCTCGGTGTTTTCCTATCTCGGCGGCGAAGGGCTGATCAAGGGGTTCGTGCTGGGGCTCGACCTCAATACGGTGACCTTCCTGATCCTCGCGCAGGTGATCATCTTCCTGCTCGGCTGGCCTCTGGAGTGGAGCGAGATCATCATCATCTTCGTGCCGATCTTCCTGCCGCTGCTGCCGCATTTCCAGGTCGACCCGATGTTGTTCGGCATCCTCATTGCGCTCAACCTGCAGACCTCGTTCCTCACGCCGCCGATGGCGATGTCGGCCTACTACCTGAAGGGCATCGCACCGCCCTATGTGCAGCTGTGGACCATCTTCAGGGGCTGCTTGCCGTTCGTGTTTCTGGTGTTCGTCACCATGGTGGCGGTTTACGTCTTCCCGCAGACCATCTTCTGGCTGCCCGAGCTGTTCTACGGGATGCGCTAGGAACTGGCATGGACGCCACGCAACTCAACTGGCTCTCGGCGTCGGATGCGGCGCGCGCGCTCCGGGACGGCGCGATCAGCTCGGAGCAGCTGGTCGAGGCGTGCCTCGCGCGCGTGCGCGAGGCCGATGGCGCCGTGCAGGCCTGGGCGCACCTCGATCCGGAGCATGCGTTGACGCAGGCGCGCGCGCGCGACCGCGACCGCAGCGAGGGCCAGCCCACCGGGCCGCTGCACGGGGTGCCGGTGGGCTTGAAGGACATCATCGATACGCTCGACTACCCCACCGAAGACGGGACGGTCCTGCACGCGGGCCGCACGCCGGTGCACGACGCAACCGTGGTGGCGATGCTGCGTGCGGCAGGCGCGGTCGTGCTCGGCAAGACCGTGACGACGGAGTGCGCCTACTTCGCACCTGGCAAGACGCGCAATCCGCACAACCCCGAGCACACGCCCGGCGGCTCCTCCAGCGGCTCGGCGGCGGCGGTGGCCGCCGGCATGGTGCCGCTCGCGCTCGGCAGCCAGACCAATGGCTCCACCATCCGGCCGGCGTCGTATTGCGGCGTCTACGGCTTCAAGCCGACCCACGGCCTGGTGCCGCGCGGCGGCATGCTGCAGCTCTCGCGCACGCTCGACCATGTGGGCCTGTTCGCCCGCACGCTGGAGGATCTGGCGCTGCTCGGCGAGCAGATCGTCGGCCACGATCCGCGCGATCCGGACACGCGCGTGCGCGCGCGTCCCGCCTTCGTGTCGGTGGCCGGGGCGGAGCCGCCGCTGCCGCCGCTGCTCGCGTTCGTGAAGACGCCCCCCTGGGATCGCGCAGCCGACGACCTGAAGGCAGGGTTTGCGGAGCTGGTGGCAGCGCTCGGCGACCGGGTGGTGGAGATCGAGCTGCCGGAATCGGCGCGCCAGGCCTGGGACTGGCAGCGCACCATCATGGAAGCGGAAATGGCGGCGAACTTCGCCGCCGAATGGGAGCGGGGGCGTGACCAGCTGTCGCCGCAACTGCGCTCGCTGCTCGAGCGCGGGCGCGAAGCCCGCGCCTTCGATTACCAGACGGCGCTGGCGCGCATTGCGCCGCTGAACGAGGGATTCGCGGAGATCTTCGAGCGCTGCGACGCCATCCTCACGCCGTCGGCCCCCGGCACGGCGCCCAAAGGGCTCGACTCGACCGGCGATCCCGCGTTCTGCACGCTGTGGACGCTGTGCGGCATGCCCGCCGTCAGCCTGCCGCTGATGCAGGGCGAAAACGGCCTGCCGATGGGCGTGCAGCTGGTCGGACCGCGGGCGGGCGATGCGCGCCTGTTGCGCACCGCGCGCTGGCTGGCGGCTCAGGTGCAGTCGGGCTAGGGTGGACTGAAGGAGAATTTATGGCGCTTAAAATCCTCGCGGGCATCATTGCAGCCGTACTGCTCATCGTGTTCCTCGCGCCCCCGGTGATCAAGCTGCAGGACCCGGCGCTGATGGCCGTGATGGCGATTGGAGTGGGCATGATGCTGGTCGACCTCTGGCAGTCGCTGCAGTCGAAGGACGACTGAGCCGCCGCGTTCAGGAGCGCGCGCGGGGCAACTACGCGGCTTCGGCGTGCCGGGACAGCGAATAGCAGAAGCGCCGCAGGCGCTTCAGGTCCGCTTGCTCGATGGCGCCCTTCAGGAACCCCATGTTGCGGTCGATCTCGGTCTGGTAAAGGCTGGGGCCGTCGAAATGCGCTTCGGCGTAACGGTCGACGCCGCCCAGCTTCTTCTCGATGCGCGCCCGCGCCACGTACTCGTAGAAGCCCGGGGTCTTCAGCATGAGATCGTCGGGCGAGGCGTAGCGCACGATCTCGCGGCCGTCGGCGAGCGTCTCGCGGGCGATGTGTCCCCAGACGAACTCCGGATACAGGAACTCGCGGCATTTCTCGAGGTACAGCCGGTCCGACATCTGGCCGATCAGGTCGGCGGTGCCCACCAGGCAGCCGAGCAGCCGGTCCTTGGGGTCGTGCAGCAGGATGTCCTCGATGTCCATTTCATAGCCGGTGAAATGCACCAGCTTGGCCGCCGCACCCGCCTCCTCGGCATAGCCGAGCTGCGGCAGGTAGCGCGTCAGGAAATCCCCGCTGCGGCTGACATGCACCTTGGTGAACACCGCGCCATTCTCGATGTGCGCTTCGGAGGCGCGCTTCAGGTAGCCGGAATCGTGCAGCAGGGCGACCACCACGCCGAGCATCGCGCGCCGCGGCCCGATGCGCTCGGCCTCGACGTGGGTTCGGTCGTGGCCGTCCAGCAGGCGCGCCATCGCCAGGGTCATGTCGAGGGTGTGGCGCAGGTCGTGGTACAGCGTGTCGCAGGGGAGGTAACCGGGGAAGGTGCCCCGGAACAACGATTTCACGTCTTCGAAGGCCTGGCGCAGCGGCGCCAGATCGGCCCCGGGGTAGCGCGCTGCGAACAAGGCGAGGACCGCGTCGCGGACCTGGTCCGGATCCTCTACGTTGATCCGGTTGGTGACGTCGTTCTGGTTTAGGCGGTCGTGCACTTTTTTACCAGGCGGGCCTGCAGGACCCGTTCTTCTCCCACGACGGTTGGCTGCCGTGCATTATCCCGCCGACGCGCCATCGAACGCAAAAGGATTTTTCGGCGCGGCCGGAAAAAATGGGAGACGGCCGATAAGCCGGGTTCTGTGCGAAGGGGCGAACCCCTCCCGACAGCCATTCCTCTAGGCCCACGGTCGCCCGTGGGCTCAAGCCACCTACCCGCAAGCTTGGCCGGGCCGGCCTCAGGCGCTTGCCTATTTGGTGTTGCTCCGGATGGAGGTTACCCGTTTCACCCCTCGGGTTTGACCCCGAGGACTCGTCTCTGTGGCCCTATTCGTCGCCTTCATATATACGCGCCGGGGGGTTACCCCGCATCCTGCCCTGTGGAGCCCGGACTTTCCTCTGTGTTGCCACAGCGGCTGCCTGGCCATCTCCCGCGCGCATTCTACGCCCCTGCACCCGGCGCCGGCCGAAAGAAGCGCCCGTCTTCGTAGAACTCGGCACGCTCGTTGGCGGGCAGCCAGCCCGGGTAGCCGAACACCGGCAAAGGCGGCAGCAACCGCGGCGACGCGCCCTCCGGCAGCGAACCCAGCCAGTGCGCCGCCTGCGCATCCGCATCACCCGCCGGATCGATGAACAGGGCCTTGCAGGTGATGCCGGGCCGGGGCTCGAGCGCCTGTTCCAGCGTCGCGTGCCCGAGTACCACGAAACGCATCGACGCGCGCACGCGCGCGCGCTGTTCCCAGAACAGGTCCCGCCAGCGGAACTCGCGGATCAGGGCCAGCAGCGCGGCATCGGCACAGGCGACGAGCGCGCCCCCTTCATCGAAGATCGTCAGCAGGTCGCGCAGGCGGCCGCGCCGCCCGCCCTCACGCGGCATTTCGGCGGCGTGCAGCGCATTGATGCGCGCCTTGGTGCGCGGAAACGCGAGCCAGCACAGGGCATTGAACAGGTCGTGGGGGTTGCCGGCGCGCGTATGCACTTCGCCGGTCGCGTGCAGGTGCACTTCGTAGTACGGGTCTGCGCCGGAAGGCGCGACGAAGCGCACGGCTTGGCCGCTCTCGGTGCGCAATGCCGTGCGCTGCGCCGCTGCGTTCAGCACGGCGAGCGACGGCGCGGGACCGAGCGCCTCCAGCCACGGCCATAGCGGCTCGTAGATCGGGTGGGCTAGGCGAGCTTCCAGGGCAGGATCTCGCCCGCGCGCAGCGGCACGAGCGTCTCGGCGCCGAAGCGCAGGGTTTCGGGCACGGCCCACTCGCGGCGTTCGAGGGTGACAGTGCCGGCGTTGGGTGCGAGCCCGTAGAACTGCGCGCCGTGGCGGCTGGCGAAGTCCGCCAGTCTGTCGAGCGCGCCGGCTTCCTCGAACGCCACCGCGTAGAGCTCGAGGGCCGCGTGCGCCGTGTAGATGCCGGCGCAGCCGCAAGCGGCTTCCTTCGTGCCGCGGGAGTGCGGCGCGCTGTCGGTGCCGAGGAAGAACTTGGGATTGCCGGAGGTCGCGGCGGCCACCAGCGCTTCGCGGTGCGACTCGCGCTTGAGCACCGGCAGGCAGTAGTGATGCGGCCGGATGCCGCCCAGGAACAGCGCATTGCGATTGAGCAGCAGGTGATGCGCGGTGATGGTCGCGGCCACGTTCGGGCCGGTGACCTCGACGAACTGCGCCGCCTCGCGCGTGGTGATGTGCTCCAGCACCACCTTGAGGCCGGGGAAGCGCGCGAGCAGCGGACTCAGCACCTCCTCGATGAATACCGGCTCACGGTCGAACACGTCCACTTCCGGGTCGGTGACCTCGCCGTGCACGAGGAGCGGCATGCCCAGTTCCGCCATCTTCTCCAACGTGTGGAAGCAGCGCGAAATGCGCGTCACGCCGGAATCCGAATGCGTCGTGGCGCCGGCCGGATACAGTTTCACGCCGTGCACCTGCCCCGAAAGCCGCGCGCGCGCGATCTCCTCGGGCGGCGTGTCGTCGGTGAGGTACAGCGTCATCAGCGGCTCGAACGCCGCGTCCTCGGGCAGCGCGGCGAGGATGCGGTCGCGGTAGGCGAGCGCTTGCGCCGTGGTGCGCACCGGGGCGCGCAAATTGGGCATGATGATGGCGCGCGCGAAGCGCCGCGCGCTGTCCGGCAGCACATCGGCCATCTGCGGGCCGTCGCGCAGGTGCAGGTGCCAATCGTCCGGTCGCGGCAGGGTGAGGCGATCCATGGCGCGATTCTACTTGCCGCGCTTCAGCGCCCGGCGGTACAGGGCATTGCGCGGCACGCCGCTGATGCGCGCGGCGAGCCGCGCCGCCTCGCTCGGGGGCAGCACCTCCAGTAGTGCGTCGAGCGCGCGATCGCCCTCGTCCAGGGCCGGCGCCGCGGCGGCGGCGGGCCCCAGGACCAGCACGAACTCGCCCTGCTCGCGGTGCGCCTGCGCGTCGAGCCAGGCGCTCGCCTGCCCGAGCGGCAGGCGCGCCACCTCCTCGAACTTCTTGCTCAGCTCGCGCGCGATGACGACCTCGCGCTCGGCGCCGTAGCGCAGGCGCAGGTCTTCCAGGGTTTCGCGCACACGGTGCGGCGCCTCGTAGAAGATCACCGGACAGGCAGACTCGAGGGCCTCAAGCGCCTTGCGCCGCGCCGCCGGCTTGGGCGGCAGGAAGCCGACGAACAGGAACCGGTCCGCCGCGAACCCGGCGGCGGAAAAAGCCGCGATCGCGGCATTCGCGCCGGGGATGGGCACGACGCGCACGCCCTCGCGATGGGCCGCCTCCACCAGGAGCGCCCCGGGGTCCGAGATCCCCGGCGTGCCTGCGTCGCTGACCAGGGCCACGCTGCGCCCGGCACGCAGTTCCTCGAGCAGTTTTGCGCTCGCGCTGCGCTCGTTGTGCGCGTGCAGCGCGAGCGTGGCGCGCTCGATGCCGTGGCGCGCGAGCAGCGTGCGCGTGGTGCGCGTGTCTTCGCAGGCCACGATGTCGGCCAGGCGCAGCGTCTCGAGCGCGCGCGGACCGGCGTCGGCGAGATTGCCGATCGGCGTGGCGACGACGTACAGGATTCCCGGGGGCACGGTCAACGCGGCATGGGGGTTCGGCGTTAAGGGTGCCATGAACCGGACCGGCGCGCGAGCCGAAGACCTGTGCGAGGCGCTGCTGCGCAACGCCGGCTTGCGCATCGTCGAGCGCAACTGGCGCTGCCGCCTCGGCGAGATCGACTTGGTGGCCGAGGACGGCGCGACCCTGGTGTTCGCCGAGGTGCGCTTGCGCCGGGACAGCGCCTACGGCGGCGCGGCGGAGAGCATCACCGCGGCGAAACGCGCCCGGATCGTCGCCGCCGCACGACTGTATCTTGCCGGCCGCGCGGTTCCCGCCTGCCGCTTCGACGTCTTGCTGCTCGATGCGCTCGAGCCCGCGCGCATCCGCTGGATCCGAGACGCCTTCGGCGAGTAGCGGCGCGGCGGCCGGCCGCGATCCGCGTGTAGAATCAGTTCGCCATGGGTCACGCCGATCAGAGCGCCGCGCTGGCCGAGCGCATCGCGGCGCACTTTGCCGACAGCGCGCAGCTCAAGCTCGCCGCGGCGAAGAGCCTCGCCGGACCGATCGCGGCGGCGGTGGAAGCGATGTGCGTGTGCTTGCGCGCCGGCGGCAAGGTCCTGGCCTGCGGCAATGGCGGGTCGGCCGCCGATGCACAGCATTTCGCCGCGGAGCTCGTCAACCGCTTCGAGCGCGAGCGCCCGCCGCTCGCCGCGGTTTCGCTCGCGGCCGACAGTTCCAACCTCACGTCCATCGCCAACGACTACGGCTACGAGCAGGTGTTCGACAAGCAGGTGCGCGCGCTCGGGCGCAAGGGCGATGTGCTGCTGGCGATCTCGACCTCGGGCAATTCGCCCAGCGTGGTCGCGGCGATGCGCGCCGCGCGCGAGCTCGGTCTGGTCACGGTGGCGCTCACGGGCCGCGGCGGCGGGAAGATGGGCGCCGCGCTCGGTGCGGGCGACGTGCAGGTCTGCGTGCCGCACGAGCGCACCATGCGCATCCAGGAAGTTCACCTGTTGGTGCTGCACTGCCTGTGCGACGGCATCGATGCCCAGCTGTTTGGAGACCCACCATGATTCTTCCGCGAAGCCTCCTGCTGGCCGCCGCGCTGGCCGCGCCCCTGCTGCAGGGATGCGTCGAATTGGCCGTGGTGGGCGCCGGCGTGGCGCTGGCGACGATCGAGGACCGGCGCACCACCGGTACGCAGCTCGAAGACCGCGGCGTCGAACTGCGCGCCGCGAACCGCATCGACGACCGGCACGGCGAGCGCGTGCATGTGAACGTGACTTCGTTCAACCGCTATGTCCTGCTGACCGGGGAAGTCCCTGACGAGGCCACGCGTGCGGACATCGAGGCGATCGCGCGCAGCGTGCCCAACGTGGCCGGCGTGAGCAACGACCTGCAGATCGCCGGCCGCTCCTCGACCACGTCGCGCTCCAACGACACCTTGATCACGGCCAACGTGAAGACGCGCCTGGTCGAGGCCAACAAGGCCAACCCGTTCCACGTCAAGGTGGTGACCGAAGCCGCCGTCGTGTACCTGCTGGGCATCGTCACGGAGCAGGAGGCGGCGGACACCGTGGAGATCGCGCGCACCACCTCCGGCGTGCGCAAGGTGGTGAAGATGTTCGAGTACTGCAAGCCGGACGACAACGTGTGCCGGCGGCGAAAGTAGGCTCCCGCCGGCTCGCGTTCGAGCGCAAGATCCTCGCCCCGGCGCAGGCGGCGCGCTGGGCGGCGCGCGCGCCGCGGCCGCTGGTGTTCACCAACGGCGTGTTCGACTTGCTGCATCGCGGACACGCGACTTATCTCGCCCGCGCACGCGCACTCGGGGCGGCGCTGCTGGTGGCGCTGAACGGCGATGCGTCCGTGCGCCGCTTGGGCAAGGGACCGGGACGGCCGGTGAACGCGCTCGAGGACCGCATGGCGCTGCTCGCGGCGCTCGAGCCGGTGGACGCGGTCACCTGGTTCGATGAAGACACGCCGGCGGCGTTGATTGCCGCCGTGCGACCCGATGTGCTGGTGAAGGGGGGGGACTGGCCGGTGGCGCGCATCGTAGGCGCCGCCGAGGTGCTGGCGAGAGGCGGCGCGGTGCATTCGATCCCGTTCGAGCACCAGCGCTCGACGACCGCGCTGCTGCGTCGCATTGGCCGTGGGGCTGGGGCGGCCGTGCGCGGCAAGGCACGCCGCGACGGGCGCTAGCGGCGCTATGATGCCGGCGTGAAACTGCACCAGCTGAAGGTCGACTACGACGCCGAACAGGATCGGCTGCTGATGCTGATCGCCACCAGCGACGCCCTGGAACTGCGCATGTGGCTCACGCGCCGCTTCGTCAAGCTGCTGTGGCCGCTCCTCGTGAAGCTCGCCGAGGAGGCGAGCCCGCGCATCCGCACCCAGGCCAATCCCGAGGCGCGCAAGGCGCTGCTGGGCATCGAGCACCAGCAAGCCGTGCAGAAGGCCGACTTCAGCAAAGCCTACGAGGGCACGCCGCGCACCACGCCGCTGGGCGAGGCGCCGCTGCTCCTCGGGCGCATCCAGACCGGGCGCGACCGCAAGGGCCAGCCGGTGGTGGCCCTGCACCCCGCCGAAGGCCAGGGCGTCACGCTGACCTTCGACTCGGTCCTGCTGCATTCGGTGTGCCGGCTGCTGCAGGCCGCCGTGAAGAAAAGCGGCTGGGACATGGAGCTGAAACTTCCCGGCGCGGAAGGCTCGCCGCCGGCCGAAGACCGCGCCCGGCGCACGCTCAACTAATCGCTGCCGCGCGCGGCCTCCAGCCGCGCCGAGGCGTGCAGCCAGTGTTCTTCCGCATGGGCGAGCGCTTCGGCGAGCCGTGCCTCGGCCCGGCCGAGTTCGGCCACCCGTGCCGGGTCGGCATTTGCGTAGAGCGCGGGGTCGGCGAGCGCGGCGCGGATCTCGCCGCTTTCCTGCCCCAGCTGCTTCAGGCGCGCCTCGATGGCGGTGAGCTGCTGCTCCAGGGGCCGCAGCCGCTCCTTCAGCCCGGCGCGCTCGGCGGCCGCCGCGCGGCGCTCGTCCTTGCGCGACGCCTTGGTCGGGGCGTCCCGGTTGCGCGAATCCTTCAGCCGGACCTGCCGGTAGTCCTCCAGGTCGCCATCGAACTCGGTGACGCGGCCGTCCGCCACCACCAGGATGCGGTCCGCGCACGAGGCCAGCAGACTTCGATCGTGCGACACGAGAATCAGCGCGCCTGAATAGCTCTGCAGCGCCACGGCGAGCGATCGGCGCATCTCCAGGTCGAGGTGGTTGGTGGGTTCGTCCAGCAGCAGCAGGTTCGGCCGGCGCTTCACCAGCGCGGCGAGCGCGAGGCGCGATTTCTCGCCGCCCGAGAGCGGCCCGATGGGCCGCTCCGCGCGTTCGCCGGCGAAGCCGAAGCGACCGAGGAAGTCGCGCAGCCGCTGCTCGCGCTCGCCGCGGAACTGGCGCTGCAGCATGCCGAGCGGCGTCTCCTCGGCGCGCAACATCTCCACCTCGTGCTGCGCGAAGTAGCCCACCACGAGGTCGCGCGCCGCGATGCGCTCGCCGGCCAGCGGCGCGAGCTCGCCCGCGAGCAGGCGCACCAGGGTGGTCTTGCCGTTGCCGTTGGCGCCGATCACCGCGACACGGTCGGCGCTGGTGAGCGCCAGCTCGATGCCCGAGAGCACGGCGTGCTCGCCGTAGCCCGCGGCAGCCGCATGCAGGGCGAGGATGCGCTCGGGCTGTCGCTCGGGCTCCTCGAACTGGAAGTGGTAGGTGTCCGCGGCCACCACCGGCGCGACGCGCGCCATGCGCTCCAGGCGCTTCAGGCGGCTCTGCGCCTGGCGCGCCTTGGTGGCCTTGGCGCGGAAGCGCTCGACGAAGGCGGTGATGCGCCGGATCTCCTTGTCCTGGCGCGCCGCGGCGGCGAACTGCTGCTCCAGCTCCACCGCGCGCGCGCTCTCGAACTGCGAGTAGCCGCCGTCGTAGAGCTTCACCACGCCCGCTTGCGCCCCGGGCAGCAGGGCCAGCGTGTGATCGCAGACCCGGTCGAGGAAATCGCGGTCGTGCGACACGACGATGAGCGTGCCCTCGTAGGCGCGCAGCCAGCCCTCCAGCCACAGGATCGCATCGAGGTCGAGGTGGTTGGTGGGCTCGTCCAGCAGCAGCAGGTCCGACGGTGCGATGAGCGCGCGCGCCAGGTTCAGGCGCATGCGAAACCCGCCCGAGAACTCGCGTACCGCGCGCGCCGCGTCCTGCGGCGCGAACCCCAGGCCCGCGAGCAGCGCGTGCGCCCGCGCGGCCGCGGTGTAGCCGTCTGCCCGCGCGTGGCGTTCGTGCGCGTGCGCGATGGCTTCGCCGTCGCCGCCGGCCTCGGCGGCTGCGATCCCGCCTTGCGCCGCGCGCAGTTCCTCGTCGGCGTCGAGCAGGTAATCCAGCACGCGCCGCTCCAGCGCGGGGGCTTCCTGCTCGACGCGCGCGAGGCGCAATCCGGGCTGGATCTCGCAGTCGCCCGCTTCCGGCGCGAGCTCGCCCGCCAGCACCGCGAGCAGGCTCGTCTTGCCGCTGCCGTTCGCGCCGGTGAGACCCACGCGCCAGCCGCGCTCCAGCGTGACGGAGGCGCCGGAGAACAGCAGGTGGGGCCCTCGGGCGAGGGCGAGGTTGCGCAGGCGGATCATGCGGGGATCGGAGTATAATTGCCGCCGTTGTCCAGTTCTTCCTTCGATCAGCTCGGACTCATCGCGCCGCTGCTTCAGGCGGTTCGCGATTCCGGTTACGAGCAGCCCACTCCGGTGCAGGCCCAAGCGATTCCGCTGGTGCTTGCCGGGCGCGACCTTATGGCGGGCGCGCAGACCGGCACCGGCAAGACGGCGGCCTTCGCGCTGCCGATCATGCAGCGCCTTGCCCCGCAGGCCAGCTCGAGCGCCTCGCCCGCGCGCCATCCGGTGCGCGCGCTGGTGCTCGCGCCGACGCGCGAGCTCGCCATCCAGGTCGAGGCGAGCTTCAAGGAGTACGGCAAGCACCTGCCGCTGAGAAGCACCGTGGTGTATGGCGGTGCGGACATGGACGCGCAGATCCGCGAACTGCGCCGTGGCGTGGAGATCCTGGTGGCGACGCCGGGGCGCCTGCTCGATCACGTGCAGAACAAGACCGTGATGCTCAACCAGGTCGGCATCCTCACGCTGGACGAGGCCGACCGCATGCTCGACATGGGCTTCCTGCCCGATATCCGGCGCATCATTGCGTTGCTGCCGGCGCAACGGCAGAACCTGCTCTTTTCGGCGACGTTCCCCGACGAGATCCGCGGGCTGGTGAAGTCGCTCCTGCGCAATCCCGCCGAAGTGCAGGTGGCCGCGCGCAATGCGGTGGCCGAGCTGGTGACGCACGTGGTGCACCCGGTGGCGCGCGAGAAGAAGCGGGAACTGCTGTCCTACCTGATCCAGACGCGCGGCCTGACGCAGGTCCTGGTGTTCTGCGGCACTCGCATCGGCGCCAATCGCCTGGCGCACCAGCTGCGCAAGGACCACATCCAGGCCGATGCCATCCATGGCGACAAATCGCAGGCCGAACGGCTGATCGCGCTGGAAGGCTTCAAGGCCGGCAAGACCGCGGTGCTGGTGGCGACCGACGTCGCCTCGCGCGGCCTGGACATCGAGGGCCTGCCGCAGGTCATCAATTTCGACATCCCGCACTCGCCCGAGGACTACGTGCACCGCATCGGCCGCACCGGCCGCGCCGGCATGACGGGCGAGGCAATCTCCCTGGTGGCGCCCCCGGACATGGAGGCGCTTGCCGCGATCGAGCGCCTGATCAAGAAGAAGCTCGACCGCGTCCTGGTGCCGGGCTTCCAGCCCGATGGCGGCACGGCGGCCACGCTGATGGGCAGCGAGTCGCGGCGCGGTCCACGCCGCACCGAGGCGCCCCGGCCCGCGTCGCCAAGGCCGCCGCGGCCCACCGCCGACAGGCCGCCGCGTCCGATCGGCGACCCGATCTTCAGCAAACCCTACGAGCCTGCCCAGACCTCCACGGGTGAGGCTCCCAAGGCCGAATCCCCCCCGCAGCAGCAAGGCCGCGGGCGCCAGCGGCAGGTGGCGGCGCTACTGGGTGGCTTGAAACGAGCCTAGACGCACCGGGCGCCGTCCACCTCGATACAGCTTCCCGAGATCATCGCCGCCTCGTCCGAGGCGAGGTACAGGCAGGCGTTGGCCACGTCGAGCGGCGTGGAAAAGCGCCCCAGCGGAATGGTGGCGAGAAACGCCTTCTTCGCCTCCTCGGTCACCGTGCCGCCGGCAAATTCCGCCGACAGCGCCGTATCGGGGCTGAACACCGGATTCACGCAGTTCACGCGCACCTTGTCGGGACCGAACTCGGCGGCCATCGACTTCGACATCAGGATCACCGCCCCCTTGGAACTGTTGTAGACGGTGAGCCCCGGGCGCGGCCGCAGGCCGGCCGTGGACGCGATGTTGACGAAGCATCCCCCGCCTTGCTGTCTCATCGCCGGCAGCGCATGCAGCGCCGACAGATAGATGCTCTTCACGTTGATCGCGTAGACCTTGTCGAACTCCGCCTCGGTCACTTCGAGATAGGGCTTCCTGCGGTGTGTCCAGCCGGCGTTGTTGACGACGATGTCGAGCCGCCCGAACTTCGCCTTGGCTGCGGCCACCAGTTTCGCCCAGTCCGCGCCCTTGGCGACGTCCGCCTGCACGAACTCGCCGCCGACTTCCTTTGCGACGCGCGTGCCGCCTTCGGCATTGAGGTCGTTCACCACCACCTTGGCGCCTTCCTGCGCGAAGCGCCGCGCGATGCCGGTGCCGAATCCCGAGCCGGCGCCGGTGACGATCGCAACCTTGTCCTTGAGTCGCATGGGTCCTCCTCCTTGGGCGGAAATCATACTTTGAAGGGCGTGTGTTCGTTCAACTCGTTCACATACTGCGCGATGCCCGCGGTCTCGCGCGCCAGGTAGTCCTCGACGGCGCGCGCGAAGCGCGGCTGCGCCAGCCAGTGCGCCGACAGCGTTTGCGTCGGCAGCAGGCCGCGAAACAGCTTGTGCTCGCCCTGCGCCCCGCCCTCGAAACGCGCCAAGCGGTGCGCGATGGCGTACTCGATCGCCTGGTAGTAGCAGGCCTCGAAATGCAGCAGCGGCACGTGCTCCACGGCGCCCCAGTAGCGGCCGTAGAGCGTATCGCCCGCGATCACGTCGAGCGCCGCGGCGACCGGCGCCCCCGAACGCTCGGCGAGCACCAGCAGGAAATGTTCTGGCATGGCGGCACCGACGCGCAGGAAGAATTCCAGGTTGAGGTAGGGCCGCATGCCGTGCGCGGCATAGGTATTGGCATAGCAGCGGTAAAAGAACTCCCATTCGCGCTGGCCGATCTCGGCGCCGCGCAGCCAGCGCAAGGCGACGCCCGCTTCGCGCACGCGGCGGCGCTCCTGGCGGATGTTCTTGCGCCGCCGCTGCGACAACCGTGCGAGAAAGTCCTCGAAATCGCCATAGCCCGCGTTCTCCCAGTGGAACTGCACCGTGCGCCGCAGGAGCATGCCCGCGGATTGCAGCCGCTCGGCCTCGGCCTGCGGCGCGAACAGCACGTGCAGCGAAGAGAACTCCCGCGCGGCCGCCAGCGCCGCCGCGGCCAGCGCGCCGCGCGCGGCCTCGTCGGCCGCGAGCAGGCGCGGGCCGGTGACCGGCGTGAACGGCACCGCGCACACGAGCTTCGGGTAGTACGCGAGGCCGTGCCGCTCGTAGGCCTCCGCCCAGGCCCAGTCGAAGACGTACTCGCCGCGCGAGTGCGACTTCACGAACAGCGGCAGGGCGCCGGCGAGCCGTCCGTCGCGCTCGAGCAGCAGGAACTGCGGCTGCCAGCCGGCACGCGCGCCGGCGCAGCCGCTTTCGAGCAGCGCGTCGAGGAATTCGTGCCGCACGAAGGGGTTGCCGCCGGCCAGCGCGTTCCACTGTGCCGCGGGAACGCCGGCGAGCGAATCGGCGACGCGCAGGGAGTCGTTCGTCGCCATGCGGCCATTATAGAATCCCCGCGATGGCTGAACGCATCCTGATCGCGGCGGCACAGATGAACTGCACGGTCGGCGACCTCGCCGGCAACGCCGCGCGCATCCTGGATTTCGTGGAGCGCTCGCGCGCCGCGGGCGCGGACCTGGTGCTGACCCCGGAGTTCTCGCTGTGCGGCTATCCGCCGGAGGACCTGGTGCTGCGCGAGGGTTTCCTCGCCGATTGCCGGCGCGAGCTCGAGCGCATGGCGCCGCGCGTGCGGGGCATCGGCGTGGTGGTGGGGTTTCCGGAGCTCGCGGCCGATGGCAAGCGTTACAACGCGGCCGCGCTGCTGCGCGACGGGCGCATCGCCGCGGTGGCGAGAAAGCGCGAGCTGCCCAACTACGCCGTGTTCGACGAGAAGCGCTACTTCGAGGCGGGCGAAGGGGTGTGCCTGGTCGAGGTGAAAGGCGTTCGCTTCGGCCTCGCCATTTGCGAGGACGTGTGGTTCGGGCGCGTGCCGGCGGCCGCGAAGGCGGCCGGCGCGCAGGCCATGCTGTCCATCAACGCTTCGCCCTACCACACGCGCAAGCAGGCGACGCGGCACGGCATCTTCCGCGAATGGATCCGCGCCACCGGCCTGCCCATGGTGGCGGTGAACCTGGTCGGCGGGCAGGATGAACTGGTGTTCGACGGCGCCTCTTGCGTGCTGGATGCGAGTGGCGCGCTGGTGCGCCAGAGCCCGTTCTTCGAGGAGTCGCTGGAGCTGTTCGAATTCGACGGCGCGCGGCCCGTGTCCGGCGCGGTCGCGCCCGAGCTGCCGCTCGAAGCGGAGATCTACGCGGCGCTGCGCCTGGGCACGCGCGACTACCTGGGCAAGAACGGCTTTCCCGGCGCGATCATCGGCCTGTCGGGCGGCGTCGACTCGGCACTGACGCTTGCCATCGCGTGCGACGCGCTCGGCGCCGAGCGGGTGCGCGCCGTGATGATGCCCTCGCGCTACACGCGGCAGATGAGCCTGGACGACGCCGCGGAAATGGCTCGGCGCCTCGGGGTGCGCTACGACATCATCCCGATTCAGCCGGTGTGCGATGCGTTCGCCGCGGCGCTTGCGCCGCAGTTCGCCGGCCGCGCGCCGGACGTGGCCGAGGAGAACCTGCAGGCGCGCGTGCGCGGCACGCTGCTCATGGCGCTGTCCAACAAGTTCGGTTCCATCGTGCTGACCACCGGCAACAAGTCGGAGATGGCGGTGGGCTACTCGACCCTGTACGGGGACATGGCCGGCGGCTTCGCGGTGATCAAGGACCTCACCAAGACGCTGGTGTGGCGCCTCTCGCGCTACCGCAATACGGTATCCGATGCGATTCCCGGGAACATCATCACCCGCGCGCCCTCGGCCGAGCTGCGGCCGGACCAGACCGACCAGGACAGCCTGCCGCCCTACGACGTGCTCGACGGCATCCTCGAAGCCTATATGGAACACAGTCTCGGCCCACGCGAGATCGTCGCCCAAGGCTTCGCCGCCGCGGACGTGCGGCGCGTCGTCGGGCTGATCCGGCAAAGCGAATACAAGCGCCGCCAGGCGCCCCCGGGGGTGCGCATCACGCTGCGCGGCTTCGGCAAGGACTGGCGCTACCCGATTACGTCGCACTACCGCGACGAGGGCGGGCTGTCGCTATAATGGCGGTGCGCATTCCGGGAGGATCAGGCATGAAGAAGATCGAAGCCATCGTGAAGCCGTTCAAGCTCGACGAGGTGCGCGAGGCGCTCTCGGAAGTGGGCGTCACCGGCCTCACCGTCACCGAGGTAAAGGGCTTCGGCCGCCAGAAGGGCCATACCGAGCTGTACCGCGGCGCCGAGTACGTGGTCGACTTCCTGCCCAAGGTGAAGATCGAGGTGGTGGTGCCCGACAAGCAGGTCGAGGGCGCCATCGAGGCCATCGTGAAGTCGGCGCGCACCGGCAAGATCGGCGATGGCAAGATCTTCGTCACTGCGGTCGAGCACGTGCTGCGCATCCGCACCGGCGAGACCAACGAGTCCGCGATCTAGCGGGCTTTCAGCAGGACCAGCATCGCGCCGCTGCCCCCGTCCGCCGCCGGCGCCTGGCAGAACGCCAGCACCTCGTCGCGCGGCACGAGCCAGGCCCGCAGCTTGCCCTTGAGCACCGGCTCGCGGTTCATCGACCGCAGCCCCTTGCCGTGCACGATGCGCACGCAGCGCAGTCCGCGCGCCGCCGACCCCCGGATGAACTCGGCCACCTGGTGCGCGGCTTCGACGCGGTTCATGCCGTGCAGGTCGATGCCGTCCTGCACCACCCAGTGCCCGCGGCGCAGCCGCCGCAGCACCTGCCGTGATACGCCGTCGCGCAGGTAGGTGAGCTCGATGCCGGAGTCGAGCGCGTCCTCGACCGAAAGCGGCCCGGCGATGCTCTCGGCGAGCACCGCGCGCTCGTCGCGGTGCCTCTGCGCCGGGACCGGCGGCGGGGCGGGGCGGGCGAGCGGCTGGCGCCGCCCGCGCGCGAGCGGCTTGACGCCGGCGAGCGCACGTCGCAGCGCGTCGCGGTCGTCGGCGTCAGCCATGCGAGCGCCTCAGGCGGCCTGCTGGTCGAGGAACTTCTCGGCGTCGAGCGCCGCCATGCAGCCGGTCGCGGCGCTGGTCACCGCCTGGCGGTACACGTGGTCCTGCACGTCGCCGGCGGCGAATACGCCGGGCACGCTGGTGGCCGTGAAGTCGCCGTCGCGCCCGGCGCGCGTGGCGATGTAGCCGTTGTTCATGTCGAGCTGGCCGGCGAACAGCTGCGTATTGGGCGTATGGCCGATGGCAATGAACACGCCCTTGAGCGCGAGGTCCCGGGTCGCGCCGGTTTTCACGTTGCGGATGCGCGCGCCGGTGACGCCGCTCGCGTCGCCCAGCACCTCGGCCAGCGTGGCATCGAGTTCCAGCACGATGCGGCCTTCCGCCACGCGCTTCATCAGCTTGTCGATCATGATCTTCTCGGCGCGAAACTTGTCGCGGCGGTGCACCAGGGTCACCTTGCGGCAGAGATTGGCGAGGTACAGCGCCTCCTCGACGGCGGTGTTGCCGCCGCCGATCACCGCCACGTCCTGGCCCTTGTAGAAGAAGCCGTCGCAGGTGGCGCAGGCGGACACGCCCTTGCCCATGAACTTCGTCTCGGAGGGCAGGCCGAGGTACTTGGCCGACGCGCCGGTGGCGACGATGAGCGCGTCGCAGGTGTAGGTGGCGGCGTCGCCCTGCAGCACGATCGGCCGTGCGGCGAGCTGCACGGTGTGCACCTGGTCGAACACCACGTCGGTCTCGAAACGCTCGGCATGCTTCTGGAAGCGCTCCATCAGCGCCGGACCCTGCACGCCGTCCGCATCCGCGGGCCAGTTGTCGACGTCCGTGGTGGTCATCAACTGGCCGCCCTGCGCGAGGCCGGTGATCAGCACCGGCTTGAGGTTGGCGCGCGCGGCATACACGGCGGCCGTGAAACCGGCCGGGCCGGAACCGAGGATGACGAGGCGGTGGTGGCGCGTGTTCATGGGGCGGCTATACTCATTTTGGGCTCGCATTATAGTTAACAAGGGGAGGGCTTCTGGCTCGACATGGGATCACGAGCGCGGCGACAGCCGGGTGCATGCGAGCCTGTCATATGATTTCTAGCAGGCGGGGCGCTCCCGGTTTGCTACCATAGCCGAAAGGACCCAGCCCATGGCGACCACGGTCAATACCGCAGTGCTGCGCACGGTGCCGCTGTTCTCGAGCTTTCCGGACGAACAGCTGCGCACCCTCGCCACGGTGGTGACTCGCCGCAGCGCGACGCGCGGCTCCATCATCATGGCCGCGGGCGACCCCACCGAGTCCCTCTACATCATCATCGCCGGGCGCCTCAAGGTGATGATGAGCGATGCCGAAGGCAAGGAAGTCATCCTCAGCCTGCTCAGCGCGGGCGAGATCTTCGGCGAGATGGGGCTGATCGACGACGCCCCGCGCTCGGCGAGCGTGGTGGCGATCGAGCCCTGCGAGCTCCTGGTGATCACGCGGCGCGATTTCAAGAAATGCATGGCGGAGAGCACCGAGATGGCGATGGCGGTGATGCGCGGGCTGGTGCGGCGCCTGCGCGAGGCCGACCGCAAGATCGGCAGCCTGGCGCTGCTCGACGTGTACGGGCGCGTCGCGCGGCTGCTGCTGGACATGGCGGAGACGGTGGACGGGCAGAAAATGGTGACCAAGCGCCTGCCCAAGCAGGACATCGCCAAGATGATCGGCGCCTCGCGCGAGATGGTGAGCCGCGTCATGAAGGACCTGCAGACCGGCGGCTACATCGAGATGCGCGGCTCCAGCATCGTCCTGCACGACAGCATCCTGCTGCCGGAGTAGGCCGCACGCCCCTGCGGTAGAATGCGCGGACCCCATGGGACGCGATGGCAGCCGCGCAGAAAACCACAGCAGCGCCCCTTCCGGCTAAGCTCGCCAACCTGTTGCGCGAAGCCCGATGGCTGGTGCTGGCGGCCGTCGCCGGCTACCTGCTCCTCATCTTCCTCACGTTCGACCGGGGCGACCCGGGCTGGTCGCACAGCGCGGCGTCGGGGCCGACGCACAATGCCGGGGGGCGCGCGGGCGCGTGGATCGCGGACGTGCTGCTGTACCTGTTCGGCCTGTCGGCGTATTGGTGGGTCGCGCTGTGCCTGGTGGGCGTCGCGTGGGGCTACCGCACCCTGGAGCACTCCGCGCTCATCGACCGGCGGCCGCTCGCCATCGCGCTGGGCGGGTTCGCGCTGCTGCTCGTCTCGAGCGCCGCGGTGGAAGCGCTGCGCCTGCATTCGCTGGCCGTCGAGCTGCCGCTGGCCCCGGGCGGGATGATCGGCGCGGCGCTCGGCGGCTTCGCCGCGGGCACTCTCGGCTTCACCGGCGCCACCCTGGTGCTGCTCACGCTGGCGGCGGTGGGCTGGAGCCTGTTTACGGGCGTGTCCTGGATCGCGGTGGCCGAACTCACCGGCGCGCTGCTCGAAGGCGCGACGGGCTACGTGCGGCGCACCTGGGAGAGCCGCGCCGACCGCAGGGCCGGCGAGGCGGCGCGCGAGGAGCGCGACCACCTGGTGGCGGCCGAGCGCAGGCGCGAGGACGAGCATCCGCCGCTGGTGATCGCGCCGCCGCCGCCGGAGATCCGCAAGTCCGAGCGCGTGCAAAAGGAAAAGCAGGCGCCGCTGTTCGAGAACCTGCCGGATACGCCGCTGCCGCCGGTGAAGCTGCTGGACGACGCCGCGCACGACGGCGAGACGCTGTCCGCCGAGACCGTGGAATTCACCTCGCGCCTGATCGAGAAGAAGCTCTCGGACTTCGGCGTCTCGGTCAAGGTGCTCGCCGCGTATCCCGGCCCGGTGATCACGCGCTACGAGGTCGAGCCCGCGGTGGGCGTGAAGGGCAGCCAGATCGTCAACCTGGTGAAGGACCTGGCGCGGGCGCTGTCGGTGGTGTCGATCCGCGTGGTGGAAACCATCCCGGGCAAGTCCTGCATGGGGCTGGAGATCCCGAACCCGCACCGCCAGACCGTGCGCCTGTCGGAGATCCTGGGTTCCGAGGTGTACGCCGAGATGCATTCGCCGCTCGCGCTCGCGCTGGGCAAGGACATCGCCGGCAACCCGGTGGTCGCCGACCTGCAACGCATGCCGCACCTGCTGGTGGCGGGCACCACCGGCTCGGGGAAATCGGTGGCCCTCAACGCCATGATTCTGTCGCTGCTGTACAAGGCCGAGCCGCGGCACGTGCGCATGATCCTGATCGACCCGAAGATGCTGGAACTCTCGGTGTACCAGCACATCCCGCACCTGCTGGCGCCGGTGGTCACCGACATGAAGCAGGCGGCCAACGCGCTCATGTGGTGCGTGGCGGAGATGGAGCGCCGCTACAAGCTGATGTCCTGGGTCGGGGTGCGCAACCTCTCGGGCTTCAACCACAAGGTCGCCGACGCGGAGAAGGCCGGCAAACCGCTCGAGGATCCGGCCAGCCTCGACACCGGCCAGCCCCAGCCGCTCGCGCCGCTGCCCTACATCGTCGTGGTGATCGACGAGCTCGCCGACCTGATGATGGTGGTGGGCAAGAAGGTGGAGGAGCTGGTGGCGCGCCTCGCGCAGAAAGCGCGCGCCTCGGGCATCCACCTGATCGTCGCCACGCAACGTCCCTCCGTGGACGTCATCACCGGCCTGATCAAGGCGAACATTCCCACGCGCATCGCGTTCCAGGTGGCGAGCCGCGTCGACTCGCGCACCATCCTCGACCAGCAGGGGGCGGAGGCGCTGCTGGGCGCGGGCGACATGTTGTACCTGCCCGCGGGCACCGGCCTCGCGCAGCGCGTGCACGGTGCCTTCGTGGGCGACCACGAGGTGCACAAGGTAGTGGACCACCTGAGATCGCTCGCCTCGCCCGAGTATCTGGAGGATGTCCTCGACCCTGGCGCGGGTGAGGACCTCGCCGGCAACGGCATGGGCGGTGAAGGCGGCGAAAAGGACGCGCTCTACGACCAGGCGGTGGAGATCGTGCTGCGCACGCGCCGGCCCTCGATTTCCCTGGTGCAGCGCCACCTGCGCATCGGCTACAACCGGGCGGCGCGCCTCATCGAGGACATGGAGCGCGCGGGGATGGTGTCGGCGATGCAGTCCAACGGCAATCGCGAGGTGCTGGTGCCCGCGAAGGCGGAGTAAGGATGCGCCGCTGCATGCTCTTCGCGCTGGCGCTGCTGCTCGCGCCCGGGCTCGCGCAGGCGGACCCGATGGAGCGCTTCCGTGACTTCGTGCGCGGTACGCAGAGCGCGCGCGCCGAGTTCGAGCAGAAGGTCTACGATCGCGAGCGGCGTCTCACGCAGGTGTCGCAAGGGACGTTCTCGTTCCTGCGCCCGGGGCGCTTCCGCTGGAGCACCTCCAAGCCCTACGACCAGGTGATCGTCGGCGACGGCGAGCGCGTCTGGATCCACGATGCGGACCTGAACCAGGTGACGGTGCGCAGGATGGCGCAGGCGCTCGGCTCGACGCCCGCGGCGCTGCTCGCCGGATCGTCGGAGGTCGAGCGCGCCTTCGAGTTCGCCGACGGTGGCCGCGCCGGCGGGCTGGAGTGGCTGGTGGCGACGCCGCGCGAGAAGGAGGCGGGCTTCGAGCGCATCCGCCTCGGCCTGGGCGCGAAAGGCGTGGAGGCGATGGAGCTTGCCGACCATTTCGGCCAGACCACGGTGCTCACCTTCTCCGCCATCGCGCGCAATCCGCCGCTGGAGGCGTCTGCGTTCCGCTTCGTGCCCCCGAAGGGCGCGGATGTCCTCGGCGAGTGATCTGTTCGCCGCGGCGCCGCCGTTGGCGCCGCTGGCCGAGCGACTGCGCCCGCGTTCGATCGACGAGG
>Ga0209705_10000386_pt1 | contig 23092 bp, 20 predicted proteins | sample PPLLaktember2015_5_FD_187262 | JGI IMG/M metagenome (GOLD analysis project Ga0209705, IMG submission 187262) | Freshwater sediment microbial communities from Prairie Pothole Lake near Jamestown, North Dakota, USA - PPLs Lake P8 Core (1) Depth... | ecosystem: Environmental > Aquatic > Freshwater... | reverse complement strand
CGGGCGGCGCAGCCCCATGTTGTCGAGCACGGCATGAACACGCTCCAGCCCGAGCTCGATGCTGCGCGGATGCAGCGTCTCGATCCACGCCAGCCAGTCGGAAAGTGTTCGACTCTTTAAACGATTAATGGGATTTATCCTAACAAAAGGAAAAAATCAGACAGGATTTACAGGATTAAAAGATCGGATTGACAGGATTTCTTAACTCTAGAAAATCTTTAATCCTGTGAATCCTGAAAAATCATGTTAATCCTGTCCATTTTATTTTGTTAGTAATTCTCAGGGGGATTCGGAGATCCCGGATTCGGTTTCCGGAGTCCGGGACGGCTGGCCGGCGGGCGCGGGCTGGCGCGTCAGCATCGCCAGCAGGCTGGCGAGTTTGTCGCGCATCTCGCGCCGGTCAATGATGAGGTCAATGGCGCCGTGATCCACCAGGAATTCCGAGCGCTGGAAGCCCTCGGGCAGTTTCTGACGCACGGTCTGCTCGATCACGCGCGGGCCGGCAAAGCCGATGAGCGCACGCGGTTCGGCCACGTTGATATCGCCCAGCATGGCGAAGCTGGCCGACACACCGCCCATGGTGGGATCCGTCAGCACCGAGACGAACGGGATGCCGGCGTCGCTCATGTGCGTCAGCGCCGCGCTGGTCTTGGCCATCTGCATCAGCGACATCAGCGCCTCCTGCATGCGCGCCCCGCCGCTGGCGGAGAAACACACCAGCGGGATTTTCTTTTCCAGGCACGTGTTCACGCCGCGCACGAAGCGCTCGCCCACCACCGCACCCATGGAACCGCCCATGAAGCCGAACTCGAAGGCGCCCGCCACCAGCGGCATGCCCTTGAGCGCGCCCTCCATGACCACCAGCGCGTCGCGCTCGCCGGTGGTCTGCTGTGCCTCGGCCAGGCGGTCGCGGTATTTCTTGGTGTCCTTGAATTTCATGGGATCGACCGGGAACAGGGTCGCGCCGATTTCGGTGCGCGGTTCCGGGTCGAGGAAAATATCGAGCCGCCTACGCGCGCCGATGCGCATGTGATGCGCGCACTTGGGGCAGACGTCGAGGTTGCTTTCGATCTCGGCGTTGTACAGCACCGTGGCGCAGGCGGGGCATTTTTTCCACAGTCCTTCGGGCACCGAGGTCTTTTTGACGCCGGTCTGGCTCTTGATCTTGGGCGGGACCAGCTTGTCGAACCAGCTCATCGGCTTGCTCCGGTGGCGGAAGTCGGGGTCAGGGTGGCACGGTCCATCGCCTCGCGCAAACGGGCGATGAAGGCCGGCACCTCGTTCAGGATTTTATCCGGATTCGCCGCCATTTCCTCCATGCGCCGGACCACGGCGCTGCCGACGATGACGGCGTCGGCCACCGCGGCGACCTCGGCCGCGGCCTCGGGGCTGCCGATGCCGAAGCCGACGCCGAGCGGCAGCTTCGTATGGCCGCGGATTTCCTTGAGTTTGGCCGTCACCTCGCGCACGTCCAGGTTGGCCGCGCCGGTCACGCCGCGCAGCGAGACATAATAGATGAACCCGCTCGCGGCCCGGGCGATGAGCTTGATGCGCTCCACCGGGCTGGTCGGGGACAGCAGGAAAATGGTATCCAGGTGCCGCGGCTTGAGTGCGGACTGCAAGGCCTCCGCCTCTTCCGGCGGCAGGTCCACGGTGAGCACGCCGTCCACGCCGGCGTCGGCGGCCTCGGTGGCGAAGCGCGTGTAGCCCATGGCCTCGATGGGATTGAGATAGCCCATGAGCACCACCGGCGTGAGGTTGTCCTTGTCGCGGAACTCGCGCACCAGCGCCAGCACCTGCGTAAGACTGACGTGATGTTTGAGGGCACGCTCGGCGGCGCGCTGGATCACCGGGCCGTCGGCCATCGGGTCGGAGAATGGAACGCCCAGCTCCAGGACATCCGCGCCGCTTTTGACCAGCGCGTGCATCAGCGGCACCGTCACCCACGGCGCGGGATCGCCCGCCGTTATATAAGGTATGAGGGCGCGACGGCCGTCCTGCTTCAAAGCCTCGAATTTCTGCGCCATGCGCGACATCAGATTTTGATTCCTTCCAAGTTCGCGACCGTGTGGATGTCCTTGTCGCCACGGCCGGAGAGATTGACCACGATGATCTTGTCTTTCCCGAGTTCCGGCGCAAGTTTTTTCGCGTAGGCCAGCGCGTGGCTGGATTCCAGCGCCGGCATGATGCCTTCGGTGCGGGTCAGCTCGTGGAAGGCTTCGAGCGCTTCTTTATCGGTGATGGAAACATAATGCGCCCGTCCCGAATCCTTGAGGTAGGCGTGTTCCGGGCCCACGCCCGGGTAATCGAGACCGGCGGAGATGGAGTGGGTCTCGGTGATCTGGCCGTCCTCGGATTCCAGTAAATAGGTGCGGTTGCCGTGCAGCACGCCGGGACGGCCGGCGCACAGGGTCGCCGCATGGTGCCCGGTCGCGATACCCTCGCCCGCTGCTTCGACACCATACATCGCCACATCCTTGTCCTTGATGAAGGGATAGAACAGGCCGATGGCGTTGGAACCGCCGCCGACGCAGGCGACCAGCGCGTCCGGCAGGCGCTTTTCCTGCGCCTTGATCTGGGTGCGCGTCTCGCGCCCGATCACGCTCTGGAAATCGCGCACCAGCATCGGGTAGGGATGCGGGCCGGCGACGGTGCCGATGATGTAAAAGGTGTTCTCGACGTTGGTCACCCAGTCGCGCATGGCCTCGTTGAGCGCGTCCTTCAGCGTCTTCGAGCCGGACTCGACCGGCACCACCTCGGCGCCGAGCAGCTTCATGCGAAATACGTTGATCGCCTGACGCTTGATGTCCTCGGAGCCCATGTACACCACGCACTGCATGCCGAAGCGCGCGGCCACGGTCGCGGTGGCCACGCCATGCTGGCCGGCGCCGGTCTCGGCGATCACGCGCTTCTTGCCCATGTGGCGCGCCAACAGCGCCTGGCCGATGGTGTTGTTGATTTTGTGCGCGCCGGTGTGGTTCAGGTCCTCGCGTTTGAGGTAAATCTTCGCCCCGCCCCAGTTTTCGGTCAGGCGTTTCGCCAGGTAAAGCGGGCTCGGACGCCCGACGTACTGGCGCAGGTCGTCGTTGAATTCCTTCTGGAAGTCCTTGTCGTCGCGCAGGCGCTCGTAGGCCTCGCGCAGCTCCTTGAGCGGCTGCATCAGGGTTTCGGAAACGAAAATGCCGCCGTAGGCGCCGAAGTGGCCGCGTTTGTCGGGGAGATCGTAGGCGCTCATGCGTTTCTCACGGCGTTAATGAAGGCGGAAATTTTCTGCGCGTCCTTGATGCCCTTGCTGCTCTCCACCCCGCTGGAAACGTCCACGGCAAAGGGATGCACCTGGCGCACCGCCTCGGCGACGTTCTCCGGCGTCAGGCCGCCGGCCAGAATCACCGGCTTGCCCAGATCGTTCGGGACAAGACTCCAGTCGAAGGTCTGGCCGGAACCGCCGGCGACGTTGGCCGCCGCGGTGTCGAGCAGCAGGCCTTCGGCATCGGCGTAACGGCGCGCCTGGTCATGCAGATTGACGTCGGGTCGCATGTGAATGGCTTTGATGTAGGGCCGGTGATAACGGCGGCACTGTTCAGGGGTCTCGTTGCCGTGAAATTGTAACAGATCGAGCGATACGCGGTTGAGGACGGTTTCCACGGTATCGGGCGCGGCATTCACGAACAGGCCCACCACGGTGACGAACGGCGGCAGCGCGCGCATGATCACCTGCGCCTGGTCCGGTTTTACGTAACGTGGACTCTTCGGCTCGAACACCAGGCCAATCGCGTCAGCCCCGGCGCGCGCCGCGGCCGTGGCATCCTCGATGCGGGTGATGCCGCAGATTTTGACGCGCGTGCGCATGTTGTCCTCGAAAGGCCGCGAAGCTTACCAGAGCCCGGAAACCGGCGGAAGCCATGAGGATCCTGCGGCAATTACAACGTCTCGATATCCAGCCGGTGGGCCTTGCGGCCGCCGCGTTCGGTCTTCTCGACCGCGCCGCAGTACTGCAGCATCAGGCGGGCAAAATCCACGCTGCGGTGAACCAGCTCGCGCGCGCCACGGTGCAATTCCTCGCTGTGATGCACATGCTGAACATTGCGTTCCATGTCCTCCGCCGACCATCCGCGCGAATGCGCGATGTAGGGAAACTGGGGGAACTGGAAACCCAGCTCGGAATAAAATCCGAGCAGGTGTCCGGCCACGTCCTGCACGTTGTCCTGTCCGCCCATGATGATGAACCCGGCAACCTTGTTTTGAATCAATACACGATCCCTGATGGTGATCTGGTTCTGCACGCAATTGAGCCGTTCGGCCATCTTGTAATGAAGCGAGCCCGAGGCGCCCCAGCGGATAGGCGTGGCCAGCAGCACCACGTCGGCCCAGTGCACCAGTACTTCGTACACCTGATCCATCTGGTCTTCCGGGTCCATCTGCGTGATGGAACACGGCCAGGTGCAGGCGCGCGCGCTCTTGGAGTAGTAGCCTTCGCAATGGCGGAAACGCAGCTCATCCAGCCGGATCAGGCGCGTCTCGCACTGAAGCTCGGTGGCGGCATGATCGAGCGCCACCTGCAACAGCGCCTCGGAAGTGGAATAGCGCGGGTGGTCGCGGTCCATGGTCGTCGCGGAAATTCCGGCCACGCGTATCGGTCCTTCCTGGCGCCGGATCGGGCGTTCGAGCGGGTGCGGCGGATGCGGTTTCTTGCGGCGCGGCGTCTGCGGTTCCAGTTGCACATAGAGATGACCGCCCTCTTCCTTCACGGCATGGCTGGGTACGGCGTCTTCTTCGTATCCGGGTTCGCCCAAACCGGTGCGGCAGTGGAATTTCCAGTGATGCCAGGGACACACGACGTACTCGCCATCCAGATGGCCCTGTCCCAGCGGGCCGCCGGCGTGATTGCAGATGCCCGAGACCGCGCCGAATGTTCCGTCCTGCCAGGTAATCGCGAGCTTGGTATTTCCCGCGCTGGCTTCCGTGACCGGTGCTTTCCGGAAGTTCTCGGCGGAGCCGAGATCGTGCCATGATTTCTTGTCCATTATCCTGCTCTCCTGCTATCGCCCGGCGAAGGCGTCCATGATAGTTCCATCAATTCATATCCGGAAATGCAACCGCCTGGGCAAGGTCAGGGATGCCCGCCGCGGCCGGATACGTGACCGATGCCAGATAAAGACCGTCGGGCGATGCGGTGACTCCGCCGGCCCGGCGGTCGCGGGCCCCGAGCACTTCCCGGGCCCAGCCCGGCTCGCGCTCGCCGGCGCCGATGGTCATGAGCACGCCCGCCAGGTTGCGCACCATATGATGCAGGAAGGCGTTGGCATGGGCACGGATGTGCACGAACTCGCCGTGGCGCTGCACCTCGAGCCCGCGCAAAACGCGCACCGGGCTCCTGGCCTGGCACTCCATGGCGCGGAACGACGTGAAGTCGTGTTCGCCGATCAGGTATTTTGCCGCTGCCTGCATGGGCACCACGTCGAGCAGACGGTATTCATGCGTGACGCGCCGCGCCAGATACGTCGGCCGGACCGGACGATTCAATATGACGTAATGATAATGCCGGCCGGTGGCGGAATAGCGCGCATGAAACCCGTCATCCACCGGACCGGCCCACAGCAGCGCCACGTCCGGCGGCAGATGCGTGTTGGTGCCGCGCACCCAGGAATATTCACTGCGCCTGGCGCTGGTATCGAAATGGATCGTCTGCCCGGCTGCGTGCACGCCGGCGTCGGTGCGCCCGGCGACCGTCACGTGAACCGGATGGTCCGCCACTTTGGACAGGGCCGTTTCGACGGCTATCTGCACCGAGCGCGCCTGCTCCTGCCGTTGCCAGCCGGAAAAGTTTGAACCGTCGTATTCGAGGATCGCGGCAATACGCATAAGGGGCGTATTCTACCTGCTCGTTCCTGCCGGGGTGAATTTTAAACCGCTGCGGGCAGCGGATGCCGGTTCAGTCGATGCCGCCGGGCAGCAGCATTTTCATGGTCTTTGAATGATGCTCGCGCAGGTACAACACCACGGTCACGAGCGTGGTCGCGGCCACGAATACCCACGGGTGCACGAACCAGCCGAGGGCCGCGAGGCTGAAATAATAGGCGCGCAGTCCCTGGTTGAAATCCTTCGAGGCATGGGTGCTGACCTCGGCGGCGCGGCGCGCATAATCGCTGTCGACGGATTTCGGCGCGGCGCCGATCAACACCGAGCAATAATTGAACTGGCGCAGCGCCCAGGTGAACTTGAAAAACGCGTGCACGAAAATAACGCCCAGCACCAGCAGTTTCAGTTCCCACTGGCCCAGCGTGGTGGCGGCCGCGAATGGCAGCGCGCGCACGATTTCGATGCCGCGGTCGCTGGCGCCGAGAATGGCCAGCAGTCCGGCCAGGATCAGCAGCGTGGTTGAGGCGAAGAACGACACGCCCTGCAACAGGTTGCGCAGGATATTGACGTCGGCGACACGGTTGTCGCGCAGCACCATCTGGCGCATCCACTCCTCGCGGTGCGCGTGCATGACGGCGCGCAGCGAGCGCTTGCGCCAGGGGCCGCGGTCCGCGTACCAGGTGTAACCGACCCAGATGGCGACGAACCAGGCCAGGCTCAGGATATCGGCGGTGGGGATGTCGAACATGCCTGCCTCCGTTGTTCAGCGTGCGGACGACACTGTCTCACGCCTTGAGTTTTTGCTCCACGAGCCGCTTCAGCTCGTCGAGCGAGCGGCAACGGTCGATTTCATCACAGGTTATCCACTGTTTCAGGCCGTCTTCCGCTTTCAGGAAAATCGCCGGCAGCTTCACGTCACGCAAACCATGGCGCTCCGCCAGTTCGTCCCGGTGCAGGAATTCCACCGGCAGCCCGAGCCCGGCGACGAAGCTTTTCCATTCGTCGCGCATGCTGAACGTCGAGTGCGTGATGGCGCAGAGATTACATGAATAGGTTTGCGGCGAAACGATCTTGTGGCCGATGTCGAGCAAGGTGCTCACGAAACCGCTGTCGGCGTTGTAGACAAAGACAAGAGTCGGTTTTTTCATAGAACGCGCGTGAGGAAACAGGTGCCCGGAATCACAGACTGCGCTGTACCGCGAAAATCGCCGGCTCGTCCGGCATGGAACTCACGGAGAAGCCGAGGCGCTTGACGAGTGAAAGCATCGCGCCGTTCTCGGCCAGCACCTCGCCCTCCATGATCTTGAAGCCTTTGGCCTTGGCGGCCTCCATCAGCAGCGTGAGCAGCCGCGCGCCGACCCCCTTGGCCTGCCATTCGTCGTCGACCACGATGGCGAACTCGCAGCTGTCGCCGTCCGGATTGACGCCATAGCGCGCCACTGCGATTTCGACCTCCTTGCCGTCCTGCATCACCACGGCAATCAGCGCCAGTTCGCGATCGTAGTCGATCTGCGTGAAGCGCACGAGCATCTCCGGGCTGAGTTCCTCCAGCGTCTGCATGAAGCGCATGTACCGCGCCTGCGGCGAAAGCTGGCGCACGAACGTCGCTTCGATGTCCGCGTCTTCCGGACGGATCGGCCGCAACACGATATCCGTCCCGTCCGGCAGCTGCATCTGCGAAACCAGATGGGTCGGGTACGGGTAAATCGTCATGTGCCCGTAACGGTCACGCCGCGGCGGCGGTGTTTCCACCACGATGCGCACATCCAGCGCCACGGCCCCCTGCTCGTCGGCCACCAATGGGTTGATGTCGAGTTCCCTGATTTGCGGCAGTTCGCAGACCATTTCCGACACCGCCAGCAGCACCTGCTCGAGCGCGGCGTGGTTGACGGCCGGCATGTGGCGGAACGCCCCGATCAGCTTGGCGGCGCGCGTGTTGCGGATGAGGTCCTGGACGATGAAGGTATTGAGCGGCGGCAGCGCGCAGGCGCGATCGCGCAGCACCTCGATTGCCACGCCGCCCAGCCCGAAACTTATCACCGGGCCGAAAACCTCGTCGCGTATCACGCCCACGTGCAGTTCGCGTCCATGCGGATTTTTATACATGCGTTCCACGGTCGCTCCAGTGATGCGCGCCTGCGGCCGCTGGCGTTTCACCGTCTCGACCAGCTCGTGGTACACCGAACGCACTGCCTGGGCATTGCCGATGTTGAGGCGCACGCCGTTGACATCGGACTTGTGCGTGATGTCGGGCGAGGCGATCTTGAGCGTCACGGGGAAACCGATCGACTCCGCCATCACCAGCGCCTCGTTCCCGCTGTGCGCCTCCATCGCCGGCAACTGCGGAATGCCAAACGCGCTCAGCACCGCGCGCGCTTCCATGCCGGTCAGGAGCGTGCGGCGTTCGGCGAGCGCGGTGTCGATGATCAGGTGGGCGCCCTCGACGTCCGGGCTGCTATGCGGCGACAGCGGACCCGGCACCTGGCGCAGCAACTGCTGGTTGCGCTGGTAATTGGCGAGATAGGCGAAGGCCTCGACCGACGCCTCGGGACTGGGAAATTCCGGTAGTTGATGCTCGGTAAAATAAGCGCGCGCCACCATCACATGCGCCTCGCCCATCCAGCAGGCCAGCACGAGCTTGTCGGTGCCGGCCGCGAGTTCCACGATGTGCCTGGCTACCGCGAGCGGGTCGGTCATGGCCTGTGGGGTCAGCATCACCAGCAACCCGTCCACATTGGGATCGGCCAGGCAAGCCTCGGCGGCGGCGCGAAACCGCAAGGGATCCGCATCGCCCAGGATGTCCACCGGGTTGCCGTGCGACCAGTGCGCGGGCAGCAGCTGGTTGAGCCGCGCCATGGTGGACTCCGACAAGGTCGCCAGCTCGATACCGAGATCGGCCGCGCGATCCGCGGCGAGCACGCCGGGTCCGCCCGCGTTGGTCACGATCGCCAGCCGCTGACCGCGCGCGCGATACTTCGTGGCCAGCAATTCCGCGGCGGAGAACAGCTGCTCGATGGTCATGGCGCGCACCGCGCCGGCGCGCGCCAACGCGGCGTCGAACACGTCGTCCGCCCCCACCAGGGCGCCGGTATGCGAAAGCGCGGCGCGCGACCCGGCGGCATGCCGGCCGGCCTTGACGACCACGACCGGCTTCAGGCGCGCGGCCACGCGCAGCGCACTCAGGAACCGGCGCGATTGCCGGATGCCTTCGATGTAGAGCAGGATGCTGCGCGTGGCGGGATCCACCGCCAGGTAATCCAGCAAGTCGCCGAAATCGATATCGGCCCCACTGCCGAGCGACACCACTGCCGAGAAACCCACGTGATGCGCCTCGGCCCAGTCGAGAATCGCCGTGCACAGCGCGCCGGATTGCGACACCAGCGCAAGCGAGCCGGAGCGCGCAGTATTATTGGTAAACGTGGCGTTGAGTTTCGTCGCCGGGCGTATCAGCCCGAGGCAGTTCGGCCCGAGCAGGCGCATGTGGTAACGCCGCGCCTCGGCCAGCAGCGCCGTTTCGAGTTCGATGCCGGTGGTCTTTTCCTGGCCTTCGTTGAACCCCGCGGAATGGATGATCGCCGCGCGCACGCCGTGTTCGCCGCATTCGTGGATGATGGCCGGCACCGTGGCGGCCGGCGTGGCGATGACCGCGAGGTCCACGGGCGCATCGGTCTCGCCGATCGTGTGGAAACAGCGCCGTCCCGCGACGCTGTCATGCTTGGGGTTGATGGGAAAGACCGGCCCGTCAAAACCGGCCGCAAGCACGTTGCGCAGAACATGCCCGCCGACCGAGTCCTTGCGGTCCGACGCGCCGAAAACCGCGATGGCGCGCGGGGCAAACAGCCGATCAAGATAATGTGGACCCATGGGCGGGGGATTTCTCTCCTCTATTTCGCGGACTTCATTGTACGCGGAAGCGAGGCATCATGTTGTGTACGCTGCGCGCACAATTAATAATTGCGGTTTCCGCACCGCGGGCGGGTCCCTTTTCTTTGCTCGTGCAAAGAAAAGGGACGAAAAGAAAGCACGCCCGGGTCACTCACCGCCCAAACACCGGGCGGTTCCCTGCGCTCCTCGCGAAGCCGGGCGCTCGCCTAACTCGCCGGCCACTGAACAACGCGGCTCGGGCTCGATCAAAAGGCTCGCGAAGACTCCCGGCTTCGCTGCGGTGCTCGGTTCGCGACACGGGTTTTTTCAACCCACCTAAAGATCTTGGCGTGGAGTTTCTTTAAGCCTCTTGCGAAGTCTAAAAGAACACCCGTGCTAGGGATTGAGGTGGGTTGCTCACCTCCCCGTAGCGCGCGCCGAGTACCGCAGCCCCACCGGGAGTAGTCAAGCGAGACCGTGTTCGAGCCCGAGGCGCGTTTCTCAGCGCCCGGCGAGTTGGTCGAGCGCCCGGTGGGGCGAGGAACGGAGGGGACCGCTCTCGGTTTTCAAGAGCGGCGTGCGCTCCGGGGTGTGTTTCTTTTGGTTACTTTTCTTTGCACAAGCAAAGAAAAGTAACCTGCCGTGGGTCAGCCACCCACAAGTATGCGTCGCCGTAGGCGACACAAGACCAGCAGCGTCTAAGGTGACTCTGTACTCGAATTGGATTCCCGCTTTCGCGGGAATGACAACAAAGAGAGCTAACGCGGGGACGACAACGACAAAGATGTCACTCCTTCACTTCAATACCCGTTACTTCCTGGTATCCCTTCGGCAATCGCGAACCGCGCTGGGCGCGTTCGCCCTCGTAAAGCTCGACCTCCTCGCGCGACACGGTGAGATCGCCCTTGGCGGTGTGGACCACGAGCGGCTTGCCTTCACCGAAAACCGCCACGCCGGCAACGGCCTCCTCGCTCTTGGCGAATTTCGCCGTGGGGACGTTGAGAATCCTGTTGCCCTTGCCCCGCGGCATCTGTGGCAGGTCCTTCACTTTGAACACCAGCATCTGGCCGGTGGTCGTGACGGCTGCAAGCAGGTCCTTTTTAAGGTCGCTGACCGGCTGCGGCGGCAGGACTTTCGCGTCCTTGGTAACCTTGAGCACCGTCTTGCCGGCCTTCTTGTTCGAAACCAGATCCTCGAGCTTCGCGACGAAACCGTAACCTGCGTTGGTCGCCAGCAGATACAGATCCTCCGGGGCTCCCATCATGGTCCCGGCCCAGGTGGCGCCCGGCGGCGGATTGAGACTCGAGCTCAGGGGTTCGCCGTGGCCGCGCGCCGACGGCAGCTTGTGCGCCGGCAAGGAATAGGTGCGACCGGTGGAGTCGATGAACACCGCGAGCTGGTTGCTCTTGCCGCGCGCGGCCTGATGGAATTTGTCACCGGCCTTGTAGTCGAGCGTGCGCGGGTCCATGTCATGGCCCTTGGCGGCGCGCACCCAGCCCTTCTCGGACAGGATCACGGTCACCGGTTCGGTCGGCAACAGCGCGGTCTGGTCGATCTGCTGCGCGGCCTCGCGCTCGACCAGCGGCGAGCGGCGCGCATCGCCGTATTCATGCGCGTCGGCGATGAGCTCGTCACGCACCACCTGCTTCAGCAGCCGCGCGGACTTGAGGATTTTCTCCAGATGCTGGCGTTCGCGCGTCAGCTCGTCCTGCTCGCCGCGGATTTTCATCTCCTCGAGCTTGGCGAGGTGGCGCAAGCGGGTTTCGAGGATCGCTTCCGCCTGGATCTCGGTCAGCTTGAAGCGCTTCATGAGGACCGGCTTCGGTTCGTCCTCGCGGCGGATGATGCGGATGACCTCGTCCAGGTTCAGGAACGCGGCCAGCAGGCCGTCGAGGATGTGCAGCCGGGCCTCGACGCGCTCGAAGCGGTGCTGCAGGCGCCGGCGCACGGTCTCGGTGCGGAATTTGAGCCATTCCTTGAGCAGCTCCTTGAGGTTGTACACCCGTGGCCGGCCGTCGAGACCGATCATGTTCAGGTTCACGCGATAGCTGCGCTCGAGATCGGTGGTGGCGAACAGGTGCAGCATCAGCTCCACCGGGTCGATGCGGTTGGAGCGCGGCACGATCACCAGGCGCGTCGGGTTCTCGTGGTCGGACTCGTCGCGCAGGTCCTCGACCATGGGCAGCTTCTTCTGCTGCATCTGCTGCGCGATCTGCTCGATGACCTTGGAGCCCGACACCTGATACGGCAGCGCCGTGATCACGATATTGCCGTCCTCGCTCTCCCAGCGGGCGCGGGCCCGGATCGAGCCGTTGCCGGTTTCGTAGATGGCGCGGATTTCGCTCTTCGGGGTGATGATCTCGGCCTCGGTGGGATAGTCCGGGCCCTTGATGTGCTTGAACAGGTCCTTGAGGCCGGCGTCCGGCTCTTCCAGCAGGTGCACGCAGGCCGCGGCCACCTCGCGCACATTGTGCGGCGGGATGTCGGTCGCCATGCCGACGGCGATGCCGGTGGTGCCGTTGAGCAGGACATGCGGCAGGCGCGCGGGCATGGTCCGCGGCTCCTGCAGCGTGCCGTCGAAGTTGGGTACCCATTCCACCGTGCCCTGCTCCAGCTCGGAGAGCAGTATCTGCGCGAAGCGCGTGAGCCGCGACTCGGTGTAGCGCATGGCGGCGAACGACTTGGGATCGTCGGGCGAGCCCCAGTTGCCCTGGCCGTCAATGAGCGGATAGCGGTAGCTGAACGGCTGGGCCATGAGCACCATGGCCTCGTAACAGGCGGTGTCGCCGTGCGGATGGAACTTGCCGAGCACGTCGCCCACGGTACGCGCCGATTTCTTGTGCTTGCTGGCAGCGCTGAGCCCGAGCTCCGACATCGCGTAAATGATGCGCCGTTGCACCGGCTTGAGGCCGTCGCCTATGTGCGGCAACGCGCGATCGAGGATGACGTACATGGAATAGTCCAGGTACGCCTTCTCGGTGAAGCTGGCGAGCGGCAGCCGTTCGATCGAGGCCACGCGCGGGCGCGTGATGGGTTGCGCCTTGCCGCGCGTGACTTTGGTCTTCTTGCCCGCGCCGTTTCTCTTGCCCGTCGTTTTCTTCGCCATCAGTGTTTCGCCTCGGCGGTCCGTTTCAGCGCCAGATTCATCAGGTTGAAGGCCTTGGTTGTTTTGCCGGAAATGAAGGGCATGATCAGCGCCGCCAGCAGACCGGAGAAATGCTCGCGCTGGATGAAGCGCACGCCCTTGATGCCGTTCGGTATGATGAAGAACGCCTGCTCACGGTCGAACACGCCTTCGAGCAAACGCCGGCGGCGCCAGCGCAGTTCGGTGGCGGGGATGGCCTTGACGACGCGCGCTGAAAATTTAAACGCTCCACCGTTCGAAAATCGTGCCTGGATTTTCAGGCGCGCGCCGGACGACGGGTTCCCCTGGACGGATACGAGGAACGGGTTCCATTTCGGATAGGATGGGAAATCCGTCAATACGCGCCACACGATTTCGGCTGATGTGGCGACGTCGACGGCTGTCTTGATGGTCGGCATCAGAGCACCTCCGCCTTGTTGCCATTCTTCTCGAGCCAGTTCTTACGATCGGCGGCGCGCTTCTTGCCGAGCAGCATGTCGAGCATCTTGCCGGTGTCATCGCCGGCCTTGATTTCGAGCTGCACCAGCCGGCGAGTCTTCGGGTCCATGGTGGTCTCGCGCAGCTGATCGGGATTCATCTCGCCCAAACCCTTGAAGCGCGTCACCACCGGTTTGGCGCGCGCGCCGCTCGACTCGATGCGCTTGAGCAGCGCCTGCTTCTCTTCGTCGTCGAGCGCGTAATAAATCTCCTTGCCGACGTCGACGCGGAACAACGGCGGCATGGCGACGCACACGCGTCCGTCCGCCACCAGCGGCCGGAAATGGCGCACGAACAGCGCGCACAACAGCGTGGCGATATGCGCGCCGTCGGAATCGGCGTCGGCGAGGATACAGACCTTGCCGTAACGCAGGCCCTCGAGATTGCTCGAACCCGGGTCCACACCCAATGCCACGGCGATATCATGCACTTCCTGCGAACCCAATACTTCAGCAGGATCAACCTCCCATGTATTCAGGATCTTGCCGCGCAGCGGCATGATGGCCTGGAATTCGCGGTCACGCGCCTGCTTGGCCGAACCGCCGGCGGAATCGCCCTCCACCAGGAACAGTTCGGTGCGCGACAGGTCCTGGGCCACACAATCGGCGAGCTTGCCGGGCAGCGCCGGGCCGGTACCGATTTTCTTGCGCGCCACCTTCTTGTCGGCGCGCTGGCGTTCCTGCGCGGCCTCGATCGCGAGCGCCGCGATCTTCTCGGCGTCGGCCACGTGATGGTTGAGCCACAGGCTGAAGGAATCCTTGGTCACGCCCTGCACGAAGCTGGCGGCCTCGCGTGAGGTCAGGCGCTCCTTGGTCTGGCCCGAGAATTGCGGGTCGCGCATTTTGAGCGAGAAAACATAACTCGATTTGCCCCAGATGTCCTCGGGCGCGAGCTTCACCCCGCGCGGCAGCAGGTCGCGGAACTCGCAGAACTCGCGCATGGCGTCGGTCAGGCCGGCGCGGAAACCGTTGATGTGCGTGCCGTCCTGCGTGGTCGGGATAAGGTTGACGTAACTTTCCATGATCGGCTCGCCGCCCGCCGGCAACCACACGATGGCCCAGTCCACCTCGCCGTCGTCGCCCTTGTGGTGGCCTACGAAGGGCTCGTCGGGAAGATACTCCCAGCCCTCGATCTGGGTCTTGAGGTAATCCGTGAGGCCGTCCTCGTAATGCCACTCCTCGTTGTCCTTGCTGTCGGCCTCGTTCGTGAAGCTGATGTACAAGTCCGGACACAGCACCGCCTTGGCGCGCAACACGTGCTTCAGGCGCGGGACGTGGAACTTCACCGTGTCGAAGAACTGCGCGTCGGGCCAGAAACGGATGATGCTGCCGGTGACGTTTTTTTCCGCCTTGCCGACCGCTTTCAGTTCGGAGGTCTTCTGGCCGTCGGCATAGGCCATGCGGTATTCCTTGCCGTCGCGCCGCACCGTGACTTCCAGCTTGTGCGACAGCGCATTGACCACCGACACGCCGACGCCGTGCAGGCCGCCGGAGTAGGTGTAATTCTTGTTCGAGAATTTTCCGCCCGCATGCAGGCGCGTGAGAATCACCTCGACGCCCGACACGCCCTCTTCCTTGTGCTTGTCCACCGGCATGCCGCGGCCGTTGTCCGCGACCGACAGCGAGCCGTCGCTGTGCAGCGTGACGTCGATGGCGCTGCAATGCCCGGCGATGGCTTCGTCCACGCTGTTGTCGACGACCTCCTGGGCGAGATGATTGGGCCGGTCCGTCTGGGTGTACATGCCCGGACGGCGGCGGACCGGCTCGAGACCGGTCAGGACTTCAATGGCGGAGGAATCGTAGGCGGCGCTCATGGGCAGTCAGGTAATCCTGGAATAAATGAAGTTCATCGGCATTACTGGGCCAACAGGCGCGCGACATCCTCGGGTGTCCGGGGGGAGGCATGCGCGTCGCAGATGTAATGTTGATATAGATGATAACGGAAGGCGTTGGCCGCGGGCCGCGGTATTTGCCTCCACGCGGCGTTCTTGACCGGCGTGAACGCCTGTTCCGGGTTCCCGATGGCGTAGGTCTTGTATTCCCGGGTTTCGCAACGCAGGCCGTCGTAGAAGACACTGCGCGCGCCGGAGGGGCTTTCCACCACGAGCGAAAACCGGGCCACGCGATCGGGGCCGCGCGACAGCGATGCGCGGTCAATATAGATTTTTAGGGTATCCGTCGGCGGCAGGGGAACTGCCAGGAGATTTTCGTCCCGCGGATAGGGCGGGAGGCTTATCTCGCTTTCCTTCCACTGTTCCACCTGGCTTTCGTCGAAATCGAAATACTCCTTTTCCATCCCGTACGCGTCGCGCTTGGCATGGAGCGGATAAATGACGGCGAACAGCGTCAGAGACAGCAGCAGGCGGACGAAGAAAAATCTTTTTTCCCCGACACGCCAGGTGGTAAAACGGATGGCTCCTTGCATCGGGCGCGCAGTATACAGCAGATGCGCGCCGCGCACGAGGCATCATGCCGCGCGCATGTCAGGGCGCGATGACAGCACGTCCGATGCTGTGCGTCAGCCGGACAGGTCCTGCGCCAGGGAGTCGCGAGTCGCCGCCGGGACGGGATCGACCTGATGGTTGTAGGCCGGATGATCGATGCCCATGGAAATCGCCGCGCCCTGCTTGACCGCCCTGACCATGTCGGGCGTCAGCTCGAAACGCAGAAAATGCACGGAGGAGGTTTTTTCCTCGTCCTCGCGCTCCAGGTCTTCGTCGGCAATCGGGCGCACCGGCTCGAAGCCGGCCACGCGCGCCCACACCCTGTCTTCCACGCCCTTCAGGCGCTTCAGGGCCTCGCGGCGTTCCTCGACATCCGGGAATTCGACCATGAAAGTCGCCTTCCAGTTGCTGCCGTCCGGAATGAGGGGGTTGTAGGCGGCGAGCTCGTCGTTGATGCCTTGCGTCTCGAATATGCGCTCGATGCGCAGCATCTCCTGCACCTGGTACTGCATCGTCATCCGGTCCTCGAAGTAGAGCGTGGCATTCGGACCGATGCTCACCTGGCGGTTTTGCTTGTGCGCCATCACCTGCGCGCGGAACTGCGGGCGCACTTCGGCGTACTTCTCGAGAGAAAAAAGATCCTCGCGGTTCAGTTTTTTCATGCTGGCGCTCCCGCTGACTTGACCGGAAATCTGATTCATTATTGCTTCACTCCTTGCTCTCGTGTTCCAGACCCACTATCGGTTTTTTGGTAAACAGGTAGTCCTTGAGCTCCTTGGCAAATCGCTTGTCGTGGCGGCGGATCCATTCCAGCACCATCGCCGCGTGTTCCTTTTCCTCGTCGCGGTTGTGCGCCAGGATCGCACGCAGTTCGTCGTCCTTGCAGGCGTTCACCCGCTGGTTGTACCAGTCCACCGCCTCGAGTTCTTCCATCAGCGAGACGATGGCGCGATGCATGTCGCGTGTCTCGTCCGACAGCTCATTCAACGGCTCATGATAACCTTCGCTTGTCATGGCACTCTCCTTTGCGGGTCAGATACCGTAGGCTTGGCGCAGCAGCGACATCGGATGCTCCGGCTTCATGTCGCCCTCCAGGCCGTTCTCGATCTGGTGCCCGGCCATGGGACAGTCGCTGGAATAATGGTCCGGCTTGGCCTGCTCCACCCGGCTGACCACAGGTTTGCAGATCTTCATGGAAATCTTGTGGCACTCGCTTTTCACCGCGTAGGTGCCGTCATGCCCGGAACAGCGCTCGATGGTGTCGATCTTCGTGTTGGGCACGAGGCTCAGCGCCTCGCGGGTCTTGAGGCCGATGTTCTGCACGCGCAGGTGGCACGGCACATGGTAAGACACGGACCCCAGCTCCTGCTTGAAATCGGTTTTCAGCTTGCCCTCTTTGTGCCGCAGCATCAGGTATTCGAACGGATCGAAAATGGCCTGCTTGACCTTGGCCACCTCGGGATCGTCGGGGAACATGAGCGGCAGTTCCTGCTTGAACATCAACACGCAGGACGGCACCGGCGCGACAATGTCCCAGCCCTCGTCCACGAGTTTCCCCAGCACCGGGATGTTAGCCTCCTTGGCGCGCGCCACGGCCTCGAGGTCGCCCAGTTCCAGCTTGGGCATGCCGCAACAGCGCTCTTTCTCGGCCAGCGTCACGGGAATGCCGTTATGCTCGAAAACCGCGATCAGGTCTTCGCCCACATGCGGCTCGTTGTAGTTGCCATAACAGGTGGCAAACAGCGCAACCTTGCCGCGCGTGCGTCCGGCCGGCACGGCTGCCCGGCCATCGCCATCCCGGTTCTTTACGCGCTTGCGCAATGTCTTGCTGTGATACTCCGGCAATATCGCGTCCGGGTGCACACCCAGCACCTTGTCCAGCATCTTGCGCATGGCTTTGGTCCGATTGGTGGCATTCACCGTCTGCGCAATCACCGGTATCCCGGCCAGCTTGCCGACCATATCGGTGCTGGTGAGGAGCTTGTCGCGCTTTTTGATATCGCCCTTCCTGAACTTCACCGCCTTGGCGCGTAGCATCAGGTGCGGAAAATCCACGTTCCACTCATGCGGCGGCACATACGGGCACTTGGTCATGAAGCACAGATCGCACAGATAGCAGTGATCGACCACCTGCCAGTAATCCTCCTTCTTGACCCCGTCCATTTCCAGCGTCGGCGAATTGTCGACGAGATCGAACAGCGTGGGAAAAGAATGGCACAGGCTGACGCAACGGCGGCAACCGTGGCAGATATCGAACACGCGCTCGAGCTCTTCCATGAGCGCCTCTTCGTCGTAAAACCCGGGATCGCGCCATTCCAGGGGATGCCTTGTCGGCGCCTGGAGACTGCCTTCACGTCGGCCTTCAGTCGGTTGGCTCATGGTCGTATCAGCCTGATGATGAATTCGGAACATCCTGCTCTCAGCGGGTAAACATGGCTTTGACAGCCATCAAAGCCGGCAATAATGAAACAACGGGGCTGGAGGATCAGCCCCGCCGTCCATAGCTGCGACTTATTACTTGCCCAGGGTGTCGAGGGCCTTCTGGAACCGGTTGGCGTGGGAACGCTCGGCCTTGGCCAGCGTCTCGAACCAGTCGGCGATTTCGGCAAAGCCTTCGTCGCGCGCGGTCTTGGCCATGCCCGGATACATGTCGGTGTACTCGTGCGTCTCACCGGCAATGGCGGCCTTCAGGTTGTCCGAGGTCGCGCCGATCGGCAGGCCGGTGGCCGGATCACCACACTGCTCCAGATACTCCAGGTGCCCGTGGGCGTGGCCGGTTTCGCCTTCCGCGGTGGAACGAAATACCGCGGACACGTCGTTGAAGCCTTCCACATCGGCCTTGGCAGCGAAATACAGGTAACGGCGGTTGGCCTGGGATTCGCCGGCAAAGGCTTCCTTGAGACTGGTCTCGGTCTTGCTTCCTTTGAGTTTTGACATAAATAGACTCCTCGTTTTCAGACGGTTTACACTAATGTAATGAATTTAAAAGAGATTTAAATCAAAATACTTTGATTTAGGGCAATATAAAGCTACGTCAACATCAATCGAATACTTCGATTTAGAATTATTCTAAATCAGTGAAAAAACCCTGTCAACAACAGTTACGTGATCAATGCCCTAGCAGATGGAGATTAAAGAGAATCTGGCTATTCTTAAGCTTGGACGTCATCCACCATCCGTATGGAAACGATGACAGCTCGCAGGGCGCCATTACCTACAGCAATCCTTCGCCACGACCGGCATGTCGTATGCCTGCAAGAAATGGATGGGCCAGATTATGACGGACGCATGTAAATACCGGAAAACAGGAGGAAAAATGATTTGGCGCCTGCGGATATCTAAGACTATATTTGAAAGATTCAGCGCCCTGGCAGAGACGCTTACCTGAATCCACCACGATGGCAACCGCAAGCACGGCAAGCAACCTGAGCGGCCTCGCACTGAGGCTGGTGCGCGACAATCTGCTCAGTCCGGCAGACGCGGAGCGCATCCAGACGGAAGCGCTCTCCAAAAAAACCTCCTTTGTCTCACAGCTGGTCGAGAGCAAGAAACTCGACAGTGCCACCATCGCCAAGGTGGCATCCGAGGATTTCGGCATACCGCTCTATGAAATCAACTCGCTCGATCTGGAAATGGCCCCGGTCAAGCTGGTCGATGAAAAGATCATCCGGCGCCATCATGTCCTGCCCCTGTTCAAGCGCGGGACAAGACTTTTTGTCGCCGTCGCCGATCCCACCAACCTGCAGGCTCTGGATGAAATCAAGTTTCACACGGGGCTGGGCACGGAACCGATCCTGGTCGAAGAGGCCAAACTCGCCGTCATCATCGAGAAGTCACTGGACGCGCAAGATACGAGCCTGGCCGATCTGTCTGGTGATGACAGTCTGGAAAACCTTGAAATCGTCGCGGGGGAGGAAGATGAAGCAAAAGGTGCCGCTGGCGGTGAAGAAGGCGTAAACGACGCCCCGGTCGTCAAATTCGTCAACAAGGTTCTGATGGACGCCATCAACCGCGGCGCCTCGGATATCCATATCGAGCCGTACGAAAAAATCTATCGCGTGCGTTACCGGCAGGACGGCATACTGCACGAAGTTGCCAATCCCCCGATTTCCCTGTCAGCGCGCATCGCCGCGCGCATCAAGATTCTCTCCCGGCTCGATATCGCGGAACGACGCGTCCCGCAGGACGGCCGCATCAAGATGCGCATCTCGAAAAATCGTGCGATCGATTTCCGCGTCAGCACATTACCGACGTTATGGGGCGAGAAAATCGTGATGCGTATTCTCGACCCGACCTCCGCCACGCTCGGTGTGGAAAAGCTGGGGTTCGAGGATTTCCAGAAACAACTGTTCCTCGAAGCCATCCATCGCCCCTACGGCATGGTGCTGGTCACCGGCCCGACCGGCAGCGGCAAAACCGTCACCCTCTACACGGCGGTTAACATACTTAACACGTCGGATACCAATATTTCCACGGCGGAAGACCCGGTGGAAATCAACCTGTCCGGCGTCAACCAGGTGAACATCAATGACAAGGCCGGACTCAATTTTGCCTCGGCACTGCGCGCCTTCCTGCGCCAGGATCCGGACGTCATTCTGGTCGGCGAAATCCGCGACCTCGAAACGGCCGAGATTGCCATCAAGGCGGCACAAACGGGTCACATGGTGCTTTCCACCCTGCACACCAACGATGCGCCATCCACGCTGACCCGCCTCGCCAACATGGGGGTACCGCCGTTCAACATCGCTTCGGCGGTCAACCTGATTATCGCCCAGCGTCTGGCGCGGCGATTGTGCGCACATTGCAAAAAACCCCTCGATATCCCCAAACCGGCATTACTCAAGGCCGGTTTCAAGGAAGAAGACCTGCCCGGCCTTGTCGTTTATGGCCCGGTCGGTTGCGATGCCTGCAATGGCGGCTATAAAGGACGTGTGGGTATCTATCAGGTCATGCCGGTGACGGAAGAAATCGGCGCCATCATTATGCGCGGCGGCAACCAGTTGGATATCGAAAAGCAGTCCAGGAAGGAAGGCGTACCCGATCTGCGACAGGCGGGTCTGATGAAGGTCAAGGCTGGTGTCACCAGCCTGGAAGAAGTCGAAGCGGCAACCAACGAGTAAACCATGGCAGAAGCGGCGATAAAGAAACCGAAGTCCGATGCCTTCTCGTGGGAAGGTGTCGACAAACAGGGAAGGAAGGTCAAAGGTATCATGGAAGCGGCCAGCGTCGCCTTCGTGAATGCCACGCTACGCCGCCAGGGGATCAATCCCGTCAAGGTAGCCAAGCAACGCAAGGCGGCCTTCAAGTTCAAGAAAAAGGTCACCACCAAGGATATTGCGGTCTTTACCCGTCAGCTCGCCACCATGCTGACCTCGGGCATCCCCATCGCCCAGTCCTTCGACATCGTCGGCAAGGGACATGAAAACCCGTCCATGCAGGAAATTATCATGGCCATCAAGCATGACGTGGAGTCGGGAACCGCCCTGACCCAGGCTCTCGGCAAGCACCCGCTTTATTTCGACGCCCTGTATTGCAACCTGGTGCAGGCCGGCGAGCAGGCCGGTATTCTGGACGGCATTCTGGACAAGGTCGCCACCTACAAGGAAAAGATCGAGGCCATCAAGGGCAAGATCAAATCCGCCCTGTTCTATCCGACAGCAGTCATCGTGGTGGCATTCATCATCACCGCCGTGCTGCTGGTGTTCGTGATCCCGCAATTCGAAAGCCTGTTCGCCGGTTTCGGCGCCGACCTGCCGGCCTTGACCAAAATGGTTATCAACCTGTCCAGGGTATTCCAGGACTGGTGGTGGGCCATCATCGGATCGATTGTCGGGACAGTGATGTTCCTGAGCTACTCCTACAAGCGTTCCGAAAAAATGCAACATTCGATGGATCGGATGTTGCTCAAAGCCCCCGTAATCGGCGAGATTGTCAAAAAGGCTACCATCGCCCGGTTCGCGCGCACGCTGGCGACCATGTTCGCCGCCGGTGTGCCGCTGGTGGAGGCGCTGGATTCCGTCGCGGGTGCCGCGGGCAACCGCGTCTACTACGAGGGCACGATGGCCATCAAGTCCGACGTCAGCACCGGCATGCAGTTGCAGGCCTCGATGAACGCCACCGGACTCTTCCCCAACATGGTGGTGCAGATGGTCGCGATCGGCGAAGAGTCGGGCGAGCTCGACAAGATGCTGAGCAAGGTCGCCGATTTCTACGAGGCGGAAGTGGATGATGCCGTGGCGGGTCTTTCCAGCCTGCTTGAGCCGATCATCATGGCCTTTCTCGGCATCGTCATCGGCGGCCTGGTCGTCGCCATGTACCTGCCGATCTTCAAGCTTGCTGCCACCGTTTAATCTTCCGGGCCGGTACTGCTTTTTGCATCGATTCGGGCATAATGCAGCCCGATGAGCGATATCTCCGCCTTCTTCGCCAGCTATCCCGCTGCCTTTCCCTGGATCGCCGGTCTTTTCGGACTGGCCATCGGCAGTTTTCTGAACGTCGCAATTTACCGTCTTCCAGTCATGCTGGAACGGAAATGGCGCAGCCAGTGCCAGGAGATCCTCAAGCCAAATAAAAAAACCCCTGACACCGCCAAAAGGTTTGATCTGGTGGCTCCCGGCTCGCGCTGTCCCCACTGTGGCCATGCCATCACGGCGCTTGAAAATATACCGGTCTTGAGTTTTCTCTGGCTGCACGGAAAATGTTCGGCCTGCGCCAAACCCATATCCTGGCGCTATCCGCTGGTGGAACTGCTGACGGGTGGCCTGACGGCAATGGTCGCCTGGCATTTCGGATATGGCATCGCCGCGCTCGCCGCCATGGCGCTCACTTGGTGCCTGATCGCGCTCAGCTTCATTGACTTCGACCGGCAGCTGCTCCCGGACGACATCGCCCTGCCGTTACTGTGGGCAGGACTGTTGTTGAATGTCTTCGCCGTCTTCACGCCGTTGTCGTCGGCGGTTATCGGCGCCGCCGGCGGTTACGTTTTCCTCTGGCTGGTGTATCAGATTTTCAAACTGGTGACTGGCAAGGAGGGCATGGGTTACGGCGACTTCAAGCTCTTCGCCGCCCTGGGCGCGTGGCTCGGGTGGCAGAACCTGCCCCTGATCATCCTGTTGTCGTCACTGGTCGGCGCTGTGGTGGGGATCACTTTCATTCTGCTGTTCGGCCGTGACCGCCACTTGCCCATTCCCTTCGGCCCGTTCCTTTGCGTGGCCGGATGGGTCGCGCTCCTGTGGGGTGACACGCTGACGCGTTACTACCTGCAGTTTGCCCGCATCACACCCTGAGCGCGGCGCCCATGTTAC
>Ga0209705_10000385_pt1 | contig 23114 bp, 27 predicted proteins | sample PPLLaktember2015_5_FD_187262 | JGI IMG/M metagenome (GOLD analysis project Ga0209705, IMG submission 187262) | Freshwater sediment microbial communities from Prairie Pothole Lake near Jamestown, North Dakota, USA - PPLs Lake P8 Core (1) Depth... | ecosystem: Environmental > Aquatic > Freshwater... | reverse complement strand
AACATTGATGGCATAGACGAAGTTGGCAGCGATAAAATCCGTACTCATATTCCCATGACAGGATGGCCAACGGATCAGGTGTATGCCGAGCTGAAAAATCAACTGGAAGCCGGAGGAGGTGTGCTGGTAATCGTGCTTGATGAAATTGATAAGCTCGTTAAAAAAAGTGGCGATGACACCCTCTACAATCTTACGCGGATAAATTCCGATTTAAAAAACTCTAAAGTAAGTATTATTGGCATTTCAAATGATCTGAGTTTTAAAGATTTTCTCGATCCAAGGGTACTATCCTCTCTCTCCGAGGAGGAGATTGTTTTCCCACCTTATAATGCGCCTCAGCTTGTTGATATCCTTGCCCAACGGTCAGATGCGGCATTTGTTGCAGGTGCCATAGCAGAAGGGGTCATCCCCTTGTGCTCAGCCCTTGCCGCACAGGAACATGGGGATGCCCGACGTGCTCTCGATTTGTTAAGAATTTCCGGTGAGCTTGCCGACCGTGATGAATCTACCCGGGTTACTGAAGAGCATGTAAAACAGGCTCAGGCAAAGATCGAAACTGATAGTATGATTGAATGCATTGCTACACTTCCCACGCAGAGCAAGCTTATCCTCTTTTCAATGCTTATACTCGAACAGCTCGGACAGAATATTTTTACAAGCGGGGAAGTATCACGTATTTATCAGGACATTGCCCCGAGCATTGAACTGGATGTGCTTACGCATCGGCGTATTACCGATCTCATTTCTGAGTTGAACATGCTTGGTGTGATCAATACGCGTGTGGTCAGCCGGGGCCGGTATGGCAGAACAAAAGAGATGTGGTTTGACTCAAACACGGCTAAGATTCGCGAGGTAGTGTTAAAGGATCCGCGACTGAACGGATTAAAAGACCTTGACGTGAAACAAATGGAATCCAAATGGTTAAAAACATGGTTCAGGTGATGAGTTATGGATGAAAAAGATCTTGAAATCCTTCGCATTCTCGAGGATAACAGCCGGCTTTCAGCGCAGGAAATTGGTATGATGACCTGTCTTACTACGGTCGAAACAGAAGCTCGTATACATGCACTCGAGACTGCCGGGGTAATCCGTAAATATACTGCTGTCATCAACTGGGAGATGGCAGGTAATGGGGAAGTTTCGTCCATCATCGAACTCAAGGTCAGCCCGGAACGCGATTATGGTTATGACAGAATCGCAGAACGGCTTTCCCGGTTCAGGCAGGTGAAATCCTTGCGTCTCATGACTGGTACCTATGATCTCCAGCTTCTGGTAACTGGCAGGAACATGCAGGAAGTATCCCGTTTTGTCTCTGAACATGTAGCCCCGATGGACAGGATTCGCGAAACTGCGACCCATATCATCATGAAATCTTACAAGGAAAATGGCAATATGCTTTTCGAACAACAGGAAGCAGAACGCCTTCCCTACTCTTTCTAAGGTGAGATAATGCGGAATTTTATTTCTGAACGTGCACGGACCATCCCGCCATCCGGAATCAGAAAATTCTTCGATCTTGCTCTTACGATGGAGGATGTCATATCCCTTGGTGTAGGGGAGCCCGATTTTCGTACGCCCTGGAATATCTGCGAATCAAGCATTTACTCCATTGAACAGGGTGTAACCTCCTACACTCCCAACAAAGGTCTGCCTGCACTCCGTGAAGCGCTCTCAAACTATCTGAAACAGCATTATGGTCTTACCTACAATGGCGATGATGAAATTATTATCACGAGCGGGGTATCGGAAGCCCTCGATATTGCAATCCGTGCTATAGTAGATCCCGGCGATGAAGTACTCATCGCACAACCGAGTTACGTCTCTTATGCTCCATGTGTGACACTTGCAGGAGGTAAACCGGTTCCTGTTGAATGCACCGAATCTGATAAATTCAAACTCAATCCGGATGCCCTCCAGGAAAAGATTACCCAAAAAACAAAAGCCCTCATGATTAATTTCCCGAATAATCCGACGGGGGCTGTGATGAACCGGAAGGATCTGGAAGCAATCGCTGATATTGTAATTGATAATGATCTTTTACTTGTCACTGACGAAGTATATGCTGAACTTACTTTCGAAGGAAGCCATATCGCTGCTGGCACTGTGAGCGATCTTTGGGAAAGAACAATTACCCTCAACGGTTTTTCCAAGGCATATGCAATGACAGGATGGCGTGTGGGGTATCTCTGCGCTCCAAAAGATCTCTGTGAAACCATCCTTAAAATCCACCAGTATGTTATGCTCTGCGCACCCGTCATGGGTCAGGTCGGTGCGATGGAAGCTCTCCGTTCTGCAGAAGAAGATAAGAATAATATGGTGAATGAGTACCGGTTGAGACGTAATATGTTTGTCGCAGGATTAAATCGGATCGGCCTTTCCACACATATTCCGGAAGGTGCATTCTATGCATTTCCTACGGTGAAAGGCACCGGACTTTCGGATACAGAGTTTGCAGAGCGATTATTAAAAGAGCAGCGGGTAGCTGTGGTACCGGGGAGCGTCTTTGGCGTGGGGGGGGAATCCCATCTCCGTTGTGCGTATGCGGTCTCAAGAAAGCAGCTTAATGAGGCTCTTGCCCGAATGGACATATTCCTCAACAGTCTCTGATTCTGCGGAAAAAACCCATCATCAAATCCAGTTTATCCGGTGAAATAAAAATCCCGATCTCAGGATACTTTATTTTGCAACTTGATCAATACTACTTGATATTACAATGAGCTGTACAATCATCGTTGGTGGATTTTTTGGGGATGAAGGAAAAGGTAAGATTGTTGCCCATATTGCATGTAATGACAAACCTGTAATCATCTCCCGCGGTGGTGTGGGGCCAAATGCCGGGCACACTGTTCAGGTCGGAGAACGCGAATATGGTGTCAGAATGGTTCCTTCCGGTTTTGTTTACAAGGAAGCGAAACTCTGTATAGGCAGTGGTGTACTTGTTGACCCCCGCGTTCTGAAACAGGAAGTCGATATGCTCGATGTGAAAGGGCGAATATTTGTTGATAAACGTTGTGGTATAATTACTGAAGATCACATCAGACGTGATAAAGGAAGTGCCCACCTGTCCAAAAAGATCGGAAGCACGGGATCAGGATGCGGGCCCGCAAACTCGGACCGGGTAATGCGTATCTCGCCACAGGCAAAAGATGTCCCTGAGCTTGCTGAATACATGCTTGACGTCCCCAAAGCGATTGATGACGAGCTGAAACAAGGTAACACCGTATTGCTTGAAGGAACGCAGGGTTTTGGGATTTCTCTTTATTATGGTACGTATCCCTTCGTTACAAGTAAAGATACATCGGCATCCCAGATTGCAGCTGATAATGGCGTAGGACCGACCAGAATTGATGATGTGATCGTGGTTTTCAAAGCATATCCAACCCGTGTCGGGGAAGGGCCATTCAGTACAGAGATGTCTTCTGAAAAATCAGATTCGATGGGTATCCAGGAATTTGGGACGGTCACCCACCGGAAGAGGCGTATCGGGGGCTGGGACGGAGATATGGCCCGGTACTCCGCAATGATCAACGGATGCACCCAGGCAGCGATTACCGGCATCGATCACGTGGATAAAACCTGTTTTGGGGTTACAGAGTATGGAAAGCTGACAAAAAAAGCTAAGAACTTTTTAAAGCTTGCAGAAGACGAAATTGGCAGTCCCATCACTCTGATTTCCACCGGACCCGAGATGACCCAGATTATCGATTTGAGGAATGAACTGGCATGAGACGGGCACTCATGGACATTCTATGCTGCCCGGTGTGTAAAGGGGACCTTGCACTTAAAGTCGAAGAAGAGAATGAAAATGAAATTCTGGAGGGTGAATTGCTCTGCAGCGTATGCGAAGTGAAGTATCCAATCCACGAAGGTATTCCCAATCTTCTTCCCCAGACATCCAGAATAAAATAAGGAAAGGAGAAGGATGAATTTCCCGTTGTCATTCACTGTGCTGGCTGCTGCGGGTCAGGGTTCGCGTGAAACGTCTTTTGAATTTTTTCTTAACCGGTTAGGAATCAATATAATTGAGGGTCCGAAGGAGAATATCTGGGGGGAGATTGGAAGCACCCTGCGACTGATTTTTAAAAACCGTGGGGCCCCAACCCACATTACCATTTCATCCCCCAATTCCGGAATGTATACTGATTTTTTCCACGAAAACATGTATATCGTTGATGAAGCAGTCCTGTCGATTCCGTTACGTAAAGAGAGCCCGGAAGGTTTTTTTGATCTTGAGATAATTACCGGATATGGGGGGGTAAAAACATCCCTTCACGTTGACGTTATTCAAGGTGTACACCACCAGAAATCCTTAGTAAAAGATGAACCACCGCTTCAGCCGGTTGCCCACGGACGGCCCCATCCCCTGATGATCATGATGGGGATTGCCCTTATCCTCTTCAGCGCCTCGCTCTATACGAAAATTGAATTTCTCAATACTGCATCATTCATTATCCTTATTGTTGGTGCTCTGTACACATGGTACCGTCAGCAATAGAAGCAGCCGTTCTTGTCTTGGTCGCTGCTCTTATTGTAGATCGTCTTGTTGGCGATCCACATTCACCCTGGCACCCTGTCGTTATTCTCGGAAGATTTATTGGATGGTGGGGGAAGCCGGAAAATTATTCCCCAAATATCCAGCGTTTTGCCGGAGTTGTTTTCTGGATTATTACTGCAACTCTGTTTGCCCTGCCGTTTTATTTGTTTTCAGCGTTTTCTCCGTGGTACATTTATCTGCTCGGAGGGCCGTTTCTGCTCAAGAGCTGCTTTGCCTGGCGTGCTCTCGAAGAACATACGCTTTCTGTGGTAACTGCCCTGAAAGATGGGGTGGAAAACGGGAGGATGGAAGTGAAAATGCTGGTATCACGAGAAACAGGGAATCTCGGGCATGAACAAATTCTTTCAGCTGGTTATGAATCGATGACGGAAAATATTACAGACAGTATTATCTCCCCACTTTTTTACTTCACCTTATTCGGACTTGCCGGTGCATCGGTCTATCGTGCAGCCAATACGATGGACGCAATGCTGGGGTATCGCGATGAACGGATACGATTGGGCTGGTGTTCGGCCCGCATGGATGACATACTTAGTTTCATCCCTGCCAGAGTAACCGTAGTGCTCCTCCTTCTCTATTTTGCTTTCCTGGGAAGGTTTTCGGAAGCCGTACATATGATACGCCGCGATGGTCATAAACGCCCTGGTTTTAATGGGGGCATTGTGATGGCGGCTATGGCAGGAGGAACCGGAGTTCGGTTCGAGAAGCCAGGAGTGTATAGTATCGGGAATGGTGAAAGGACACTTGATGAAGCAGGTCCTGATATCCTCCGCGCAGGCAGGTTTGTTGTTATCGCCTTTGTAGTACTTGCTTGTGGTACTCTGTTTTTATTGGGATCATTGATCAATAATATAGGCATATGAAGAACCAGCGGGTAAAGCGCGTGGGCATACAAAAAAGCGGTTCGGAACCCGGGCGTTTTAAAATGGAAGAGCTCCGGTTCGGGACTGAGCTTCTCAAACGGGGTTTTGCATCCATGCAGAAAGGAGGCGTGATCATGGATGTAGTCGATGCCAGCCAGGCTAAGATTGCCGAAGAGGCCGGTGCCGTCGCTGTTATGTCCCTGGAACGAGTACCTTCTGATATCCGGAAAATGGGGGGTGTCGCACGAATGGCGGATCCGGAGAAGGTTCTTGAGATTATTGATGCGGTTTCTATACCGGTCATGGGAAAGGTGAGGATCGGCCATTTTGTGGAAGCTCAGGTCCTGGAAACCCTTGGTGTCGATATGATTGATGAAAGTGAAGTCCTGACACCGGCTGATGAACAATACCATATCGATAAGAAATTGTTTAAAGTCCCCTTTGTCTGCGGCGCACGGGATCTGGGAGAGGCGCTCCGCAGGATACATGAGGGTGCGGCGATGATCCGTACCAAAGGTGAAGCAGGGACCGGCAATGTGGTCGAGGCGGTCCGCCATATGCGTACTATCATGGGAGAAATACGAATGCTGAAAGGCATGGATAATCAGGAAATGACCGATTATGCCCGGGAGATAGAAGCTCCTGCAGAACTTGTCATTGAGTGTTCAGAGCGTGGCCGCTTACCCGTCGTGAATTTCTCTGCCGGTGGTATTGCCACCCCGTCGGACGCAGCGATGATGATGCAGCTGGGTGCTGACGGGGTTTTTGTCGGATCCGGCATTTTCAAATCTTCAAGTCCCGAACGGATGGCCAAGGCAATCGTGGAAGCTGTCAATCACTTCAATAATGCAGAGGTAATTGCCAGGGTAAGCAAAGGTCTCGGGGATGCTATGCCCGGGCTTGATGTGCACACCCTCAGGGACGATGAGGTGCTGCAGACCCGTGGACGTTAAGATTGGCGTACTCGCCCTCCAGGGTAATGTGAGCGAGCATATCGATGCTTTCTGCCTCGCACTGGATCGGGTAAAAATAAGGGGGACAACTGAGGTTTTCGAAGTCAGGACTCCCGCGGATCTTGCTCGATGCAGCGCACTCGCCATTCCCGGCGGAGAGTCCACAACCATCTCCCGGCTCATTGATAAAAATCATCTTTTCGAGCCACTGTGTAATTTTGGCGGAGGTATTTTTGCGACCTGTGCGGGTATGGTTCTTATGGCGACCGAGGTTAATGATCCCCGCATCCACCCGCTTGGACTTATAGACATGGTCGTGGACCGGAACGCATTCGGAAGGCAGCGGGAATCCTTTGAAGCGGATATTTCCGTTAAAGGGATGGAAGGAGGACCCTTTCATGCGATTTTCATCCGTGCACCAGTAGCTACATCATGTGGTGCTGATGTGAATGTGCTTGCCCGGATAGATCAGGGTATCGTTGCTGTGGAGCAGAGCAAGCACATGGCATTTTCATTCCACCCGGAGCTTGGTGGGGATACCCGGTTACATGAGCGGTTCTTACGGATGCAGGTTGCCTGAAGATTTTACGACCATGAAAAGGTCGGAATAGGAATACCATTTTTAGCCTTCTGTCATTGCTACTTGTATACGTGGCAGTCTTTTATAACATCCCGGAAAAAGAAACAAAATTGTTTCTGATCATTTGTACTGCGATTAATCGTTATTTCCGGAAATTATTTTATTGGGACGACTGAATCAGCAATCAGCCGTGTCTTAAGGATTATTAATATCCGTTAACCACTATCCCCGATGAAAAGTGTCACAGATTAATCCAGGTGAGACTCGCGTAATTAATTCAAAGAAGATATTTTTTGAAACCTTTCTTTGTAAGGAACGTATCGTAATCCGTCTCAGGAATTATGTCTTATTCTCTTTTTCATGAACTGATGAATCCAAAGTATGTATAATACTTGAGTTGTCATTATGATTCTGTGGAAAAGAAATACCGCAGGCTTGTCCATGAATTCAGAACAGGTTGTTGACACCATCCTGTCGGCACGCTACTTGCAGGAAGGGGAAAAAACGTTTGCGGATATCTGCCATCGCGTTGCAAATGCCATTGCAGACAACCGTGATGAGGCCGAGAGATTTTACACTATCATGGTCTCCCGGCGGTTCCTCCCGAATTCCCCCACATTGATGAACGCCGGAACGGATCTTGGCCAGTTAGCTGCATGTTTCGTCCTGCCGGTTCCAGATTCCATTAACGGGATCTTCGAAGCCATGAAAAATGGTGCGATTATCCACAAGACGGGAGGCGGAACGGGATACAATTTCTCACTTCTCAGACCCAAAGGATCCCCCGTGCAATCTACCGATGGCGTTGCTTCAGGTCCGGTATCCTTCATGGGTATCTTTAATGCAGCAACCGATGTTATAAAACAGGGGGGTCGCCGGCGAGGAGCCAACATGGGGATCCTGAATGTCTGGCATCCTGATATTCTTTCATTTATCGCGGCAAAATCACGGGAAGGTACGCTCTCGAATTTCAACATCTCTGTCATGGTTGATGACAAATTCATGGAGCTCGTTTACCGGAGGATGTATGATACGGTCTGGGTCGTCCATCCCTGTTCTTCTGAAGTGATAACGGTCGGCCGGATATGGTCGGCTGTTGTGGAGGGGATCTGGCAAAACGGGGAACCCGGATTACTTTTCCATGATGAGATAAACAGGTTCAACCCAACACCCCGGCTAGGTGATATCGATGCCACAAATCCGTGCGGGGAACAGCCGCTGCTGCCTTTTGAAAGTTGTGTTCTTGGCAGCATCAATCTCGCTTCATTTGTCCAGAATGGGACTTTTAATGAATGCGAGCTAAAACAAACAGTTCGGACGGCGGTGATTTTTCTTGATAAAATCATTGATAAAAATTTCTACCCCATCCCCGAGATAGAGGAAGCAACACGAAAGACACGGAAAATAGGTCTGGGACTTATGGGTGTTCATGATGCACTCCTTTTGATGGGTCTCGAATACGATTCTCCGGAAGGAAGAACCTGGTGCGAAAGCATCATGCAGTGTATTAACGACACTGCAATTGACGCATCTCACATTCGTGCAGAACAACTGGGATCATTTCCTGCATGGGAAGATAGTACGTGGAAAGGATTTCCGGTAAGGAATGCCACAATGACATCTATAGCGCCTACCGGGACATTATCCCTGCTTGCCGGGTGCTCAAGTGGTATCGAGCCGCTCTTTTCGTTTGCATATACACGGATGAACACTGTCGGGCAGTCATTTGTTATGGTTAATCCGATTTTCAGGGTGATGCTTGAGAAAAATCTTTCAGAAAGCGGTTTTTCAGAAGAAGAGCGGAAAAAACGCACAGAAGAAGCTATTTGCCATGTTCACGAAACCGGAACTATCCAGGATCTGCACTGGCTCCCCAGGGAATTCCGGTCTCTTTTCAAGACTGCACTTGATATCCCCTGGAAGGACCATATCCAGATGCAGGCAGCGTTCCAGAAACATGTTCATGCTTCTATCAGTAAAACCATCAACATGCCGAACAACGCGACGAAGGAAGATTGTGCAGAAGCCCTCCTGATAGCATGGCAGTTGAAACTGAAGGGAATAACTGTTTACCGATCGGGCAGCAGACAGAATGTGGTTCTCACTCTTAAAGATACTCCCGTTGATTCAGCTGAGAAAAAGCCGATATGTTCGTGCTATCCACGATAGATCTTTCCGGAATCATCTTCAGCCATGGCCCCCCTTTCATAGCCCCCCGTATTCTTGAACCTGCATCCTGATGAAACAGGAATCGTTCAAAGGATCCGCAGTCCCGTGTTCTCTGCCCATCCTGCCACGATATTATTTATTCACAACCCTGCAATACTAGTGAAAATAAATACCATGACAGGAGTGTCATCGTGGATAAAATTTTGATAATCGGTCACCGGCAGCCAGATACAGACTGCATTGCGAGCGTGATAGGATACGCGGCGTTCAAAAATCAAATGGAGCCGGACAAGTACCTTGCCGCCCGCTGTGGGGAGCTGAATGCCGAGACATGTTTTGCACTCGAGTCATTCAGCATAAAACCACCAATACTGATTGATAGCGTGGAACCCCGCGTCTCTGATCTCAGGATTGCGCGGATCTGTGTGACACCGGACACCACCATCATTAATGTGGTTGCACTCATGGAAATGCATGACATCCGCAATGTTCCCGTGATTGATAACCAGGGAAAGCTCATCGGTGTGGTGGGTGAACACGGGCTCGCCCGTGCGTATGTCCACCAGCAGAAAATCGGCGAGCTGGCCCTCACACCTATCCCCCTCGACAGCCTTGCACAGGTACTTTCCGCCCGTGTGGTTGTGAGGGCATCGGACATTATCGGAGGACGGGTCATCATTGCTCTTGATGCACCCGATATCAGCAAAACGAAGCTGACGAAAAAAGACATTGCAGTTGTTGGCGATAATGAACCGATGCAGCTCGCACTGATTGCATCCGGCGTCGCAGCGATCATTATCTCAGACAAAGCGCAGGTGGGAGATCAGGTGATCCGCGAGGCAGAGGCACAGGGAGTCTCGCTACTCGTAACAAATCTCGATGCATTCGGAATCGGGACGATGATTAATCTCTCCCTCCCTGCCCAAAGGGTAATGGAGACAGATATCCCCAGGCTTGCACTTTCCGATTCAATCGTCCAGGCAAAACAAACCGTCTACAATTCCAAGTTCCGTTCTGCCTGTATTGTGGAGAAGGACGGAACCCTCCATGGTATCGTAACAAGGACATCACTCCTTTCCGATGTGCATAAACCGATTATCCTCCTCGACCACAACGAGTTCACCCAGGCAGTAGAGGGGATCGATGGTGCAGAGATTCTCGAAATTATTGACCATCACCGCCTCGGCGCCATCTCAACATTGAAGCCGGTGAAGTTTTTAAATAATCCTGTCGGTTCCACGTCGACAATCATCTCGGAAAAATACCGGGAGGCGGGTATCACACCGCCACCGGCTATCGCCGGTATCCTCCTCGCCGGTATCCTGTCAGATACACTCGTTCTGAGGATGTCCACAACAACCACTGAGGATCGTGAGGCGGTTGCATACCTCGCAGCCATCGCCAGAATTGACCCTCTCGCATTCGGGACAAGACTGCTGGAGAAAGGAATGAACCTCGAAGGCACAACAATCGAGGAGCTACTCATGCGGGACACGAAACAGTATGAGCTTTTTAAAAACAGGGTGATCATTGCGCAGGTAATGGTCTCCTCATTCGAATTCCCGATTGTGAACGCTGATGAGATTCACAAGGAACTCGCCAGGCTGCGCGTGCAGAAGGGTGTGGATTTCTATCTGGGTATGTTCACGAGCACCATAGAGAATGGGAGTGAACTTTTCGTTTCCGCAGACAGCCAGCTCCTCACAAAACTGGAGCTTCGTGATCAGCCTATCCGGCTCAGGAACATGATGTCCCGCAAAAAGGATGTCCTCCCCTGGTTTGGGGAAAAGCTCCGTCAAAGCTAAACAGGTGTCCAGAGGTGATAGCAACTGGCGTTATTAGAGACTATTATGATATATTCTCAAACAGGAAGATCAATCCTGATTAAATCCCGGCTCTTTTCCCCCCCAATTCACTTTGATTCTATCTCATCACGAGGCTCCCATTAGCTCGCGACATGAAGCATATAGACTTCGCTGTTCCCTGAATATCTTTTAATCTCAGGTAGTGTATCTCTGGCAGGTTCGGTAAAATCGTGCGGGGGAAGAGCTCCTTCGAGCTCTGAACAGAACCTGTCAATGTTACCCCCCTCAAGCTCCACGAAAAGGATATCTCATGATCCGCACGTGAGTATTTCCCCCGTACATTCCATCGGTCGAAACATTGCTGGGCAGAAGACCTATAATGGTCCTCGGCTGCGTGAACTCCTGCTGATGAATGATACTTCCTGCTGTCTGCCGTCTTTTGCCGTCCAACCCCAAGGTTCATGTGTTCGTATGAACCTGTTCTGGTATGGACGTTCCCACAGTGTTCGATATCATTCATCTCTGTGCGGCCATTCTCGGATATGCAGGGGCGGTTCTGATCATCTATGGTGGGTTCAGGGCAATTGTCAGGGTTCTTTTTCTTGAATTTTCCAGACCAGCGTTTACTTATGACCAGATAAGGCGGGAATTTACCGACAAGATAGTCTTCGGGCTGGAATTTCTCATTGCAGGGGATATTCTCTCCACACTGCTCTCCCCGACCCAGCAGGATCTGATAAACCTTGCCGTTGTCGTAGTAATCAGGACAGTGTTGGGTTATTTCCTTTCGAAAGAAACGCCCGAATCCGTTAAAAGCTGATAATTATCATCCTGTTTTTTGGGGTTATAACGCCATTCTGACAACGCGATTGATCAATTTTTACTACGTGCGGAAGTAAAATTGTGCAGTGACTTGTGTAAAACCTGTGTATCTTTTTAAAATGTGAACCATCAATTCGAACGAGCATGAATATAATGAAAAAAATTGCTGGGTGATCCTGGCAGTTGAGCATTAGCCGTTGCATACACGATAAGAATACGCAGTGTCGGGTTTATTCAACCAAACGATTGGAACCTGTAAGGAATAAATATCGATCCTACATCAGGAACCGTAATTTGTTAATGACAAGTATATGGGGATGAGCTCCGCCTCTTAGAGATGATTTCAGGGAATCGGATGAAAAGGATATGCAGGAGAAAATTCCTAGCTGAATGGTTACCCGTTTTTTGGAAGTACGAGCTTTTTTACCTGCCACGTTAAAATGGTGTATGAAATAAACTGAGGTTTGTGTATGGCCACCGATCCTGTCTGTCTCATGATTGTTGATGAAGATGATGCGAAATTTACCAGTTCGTATAAAAACCTGAAATATTACTTCTGTTGCAACTGGTGTAAGAAGAAATTTGATGAGAATCCCCGAAAATATTCACGGATAGTATGCGATCTTTCCATAGAACCCGGCGGGGCATCGTGCTGAACCGTAAAAAATGGGATACCCGGAACCGCACTTTTCCGAAGCATTGGACTACCTGGTGCTGGTAACGTGGTTACTTCTTATTGTGAATCTGCCAGCTCCGGTATTGTGGTGCAGCATTCTGCATGTCATTCCAGAGCCATACCATCCGGTCAGCAAACCACAATTTACCCAGATACGCCATCATGGTACCAAACAGAGTAGACCAGAGATCAAATATGAGAACACCCCAAAGGATAAATAACAACCCGATAGCAGCGACTGCTGAAAGAATGTTAGGGACCTTTTGGTGATATGCCGGTACGGGAACAACATCACGGTTCAGCCAGACCCGTTCCCCCAGCACTGCCTTTGACATCCAGTGATCGAGCGATTTGGGAGCCGGGAAGATGCGGGGATTCAACCAGGTCCACAGGAGAGCAAGGGCAACAGGGAGGACAGCCCACCCCCCGAGCCACAGCCGGCTCCAGAACGCTATGATGAGAAGAGGGAGTGCTGTATTGCGCAGAATCCCGCTCCACGGATTGGTGTGACGGAGCCAGGTTGTATCGTCCATCATGAACGCCTGCGCAACCTTTCTCTCAAGGTTCATGAACCCTTCCCCGTTTCCGGATCTTGCGATTCAGAAATTACGACTCCCTTATCATCGTAGCCGCAATATTCGCCGCGATATAGCCAGTTCCGATACACGATAGGCGTGATCAGCGTGGTGAGCAGACTCATCAGCACCAGCGTGACATAGACCCCCTGCCCGATTATACCCGCTTCAAGCCCGATCAGGGCGACGATCATTGCAACTTCTCCTCGAGGAGCCATGCCAAATCCGACGATTAATGCATCTTTGGAACACAGTCCGGCAAGTCTTGCCGGTATTCCACAACCGATAACTTTGGTCACTATCGCAACAATGGTCAGCACGAACAAGAATACCACGATTTCCATGGTCAGGGCATGGAAGTCTGCGAGTATACCGAGCGAGACAAAGAAAATCGATGCAAAGATGATCTGGAGGTAATCCGCGCCTTCTTTCAGGCTCCTGCTCCGCCTCAGATAGACGCCTTCAAACGAAACACCGGCAATAAATGCCCCGACAATGGCGGACAGCCCTACAGCTTCGGCAAGCATCGCATAGAGAAAGGCCATCATCATCGCAAAGATGAAGATGAACTCCGGGTATTTCCCGACAAATGAAGTCGTATCCAGGCGCTCAAAAAACCGGCTGACAACAAGGAGTCCGAATGCACCCGCAACAACAATAAAAGCAATGGCCTTGAGTGCTACAATAAGAACCCCGCTGACAGAAAAAGTACCGCTTACGACATCGGAACTTATCGCAAGAGCAAGAAGGCTTAGGACATCATCGATGACGGCGGCACCAATGATTGCTTTTGCCGCTCCTGTCTGGAGCTTGCCAAGCTCTTTTAACACATTGGCCGTAATTGCGATACTGGTTGCGGTGAGTGCAGTTCCTATGAAAATAGCACTGGCCATATCGAATCCGAAAAGCAGCGAGAGCCAGTATCCGCCGATCCAGGGGACAATAACCCCGATCCCGGCAATTATTCCATTACGGGCTGAAAGGATATCCTGTAATTTAAATTCCAGCCCGATCACAAAGAGCAGGACAACGGCACCGAGGTGAGCAAGGCTGCGGATAAAATCGGTGTAGGTGATCAGCCCCAAAAAACTCGGCCCGACCAGTAGTCCCACAAGGATCAGTCCGATAACTGCGGACTGATTGATACGTGAGGCGATAAGGTATCCTCCGAGAGCCACAAATAAAAGGAGGCTCATCTGGAATTCCGGGGAGGCGAAGAAACTTTCCATCGGAATAACTGGGAAATAGCGGTTAAAACTTTTTTCGGTCTCTCAGAGTTTTTGCATAAGAGAAAAAGGGTACGATTCGCAGGATTATACCATATGCAAGACGTAACGGAGAATTATAAAAATGATAAATATAATCGCTATCAGGATTCCTGCCGCGTTAAAAAGATCGACATAATTAAATCTCGCCTCATCTTCACCTGATACGATAGTCTCTTCTTTTACCGTAACTATTGTATATTCTTTTACGGATGGCTTAGATTTTTTTGCCATGATTTTTCTCTCTGTCTATATGCTCTATGAAGCCTATTCTACAAAGAATTAACGCTGGAAGGCATTGAAAATGGGAGGTTTGGATCTACTATGAGAGGGACAATCTGGCAAAAATTGAGCTTTTTTTTAAAATATCCGATCTGACTACCGGATAACACACGTAATGACTCGGGAGTTTGGGTCAGTCTCCGGCCGGGGAATGGCAATTCTTTCTTGTCCGGTACGATTCCGTTATAGAGACCCGGGAATTTCTCATGAAGCTCCGGGTGCAGGAATCAGAAAAAAATCAGGTTCTATATCTGACAAAAAAATATAAATTTCAGATAAACAGCGGGGCAAAGACCACAGCCACGATCGCCATCAGTTTGATCAGGATGTTGAGTGCCGGTCCAGCGGTGTCCTTGAACGGGTCCCCGACCGTGTCACCGGTGACTGCCGCCTTGTGTGCAGGCGAACCTTTTCCGCCGAGATGACCCTGTTCGATATATTTCTTCGTGTTGTCCCATGCACCTCCGGTATTTGCCATAAAAACGGCAACGATAAAGCCGCTGGCAATTGAACCCACCAAGAGTCCGGCAAGCGCCGCCGTTCCGAGCAGAAGCCCGCAGATAACCGGTGCAAGAATTGCCATGAGTCCCGGGATCACCATCTGCCTGAGTGCGGCATTGGTGGAGATCGTGATGCAGGCCTCATAGTCGGGCTCTGCCTTGCCTTCCATGAGTCCTTTGATCTCCTTAAACTGCCTGCGCACCTCCTGCACGATGTCACCAGCTGCCTTGCCGACTGCTGTCATGGCAAAGGAACAGAAGAGGAAGGGGAGCATTGCACCAATCAGTACCCCTACAAAGACTACAGGGCTGAGAAGGTCGACGAGCGGAAGGCTGACTGCCTGTGTGTACGCGATGACGAGACCAAGAGCGGTAAGGGCGGCACCACCGATCGCAAAGCCTTTGCCGATCGCCGCAGTTGTGTTACCTACAGAATCGAGCGTATCCGTGATTTCCCGGACGCTCTTGTCCTGGTGGGACATCTCGGCAATACCGCCGGCATTGTCCGCGACAGGCCCGTAGGCATCAACAGAGAGGGTGATCCCCAGTGTTGCGAGCATCCCTACGCCGGCTATTGCAACTCCATACAGTCCCGCCTGTTGTGCGGAGACGAGGATTGCGACTGCAACAATGAGCACCGGGAACACCGTGCTTTCAAATCCTACTGCAAGACCGGTGATGATACCGGTTGCCGCCCCAGTCTCCGTGGATTTTACAATCCTTTGGGTCGGTGAGCGATCATAGGACGTGTAGTACTCGGTTACCAGCCCAATCAGGAAACCTCCGAATAATCCTGCAATGGTTGCGATAAATACTCCTATATATAGTGGACCAAGGAGTGTGACAACCAGGAAATACGTGGCAACGGCAGTTATGACCAGGCTCGCAAACGTTCCAGCATTGAATGCCTTGTGAATCGCACTGCTCTCGTTCTTTGAACTCCTGACAAAAAATGAACCGATCACGGAAGCGACGATCCCCACAGCAGCAATAAGCAGCGGGAGGAGCACGAGATTCATGATGCCGGTTGCGTCCGGTACAGTATTGATTGCGGAGCCGAGTGTCAGATGGATCGTGCTCATCAGAGTCTCGGTATTTGCTGATGCAATCATGACCGCGATTGAGGCACCAATCAGCATGGTTGCAATAATAGATCCGACGTAGGATTCATACAGGTCAGCACCCATACCTGCAATATCTCCCACATTATCCCCGACATTGTCGGCGATGACAGCAGGATTGCGGGGGTCATCTTCCGGGATCCCTGCCTCGACCTTTCCGACAAGGTCTGCACCAACATCGGCAGCTTTGGTAAAAATGCCTCCTCCCACACGGGCGAAGAGGGCAATCGAACTTGCGCCAAGTGAAAACCCTGAAAGAATATTGATCACTTCATAGATGCCAACGGTTGTGAAGGCATCAACTACATAAAAGACACCGGACAGCCCGAGCAGCCCGAGCCCGACAACTGTCAGCCCCATAACCATGCCGCTGGAGAACGAGACGCGGAATGCAGCAGCCATCCCGGTTCTTGCGGCATGGGTTGTACGGACATTAGCCATTGTTGCGGCAGTCATACCGATGTAACCGGCTAATGCGGAAAGAGATGCCCCTACAACAAAGCACCCGGCAGTCAGGGGGTTGATCGCGAAAGCGAGAACAACTGTCATGGCTACGACAAAGATAGCAATCGCGGTATACTGGCGTTTCAGATACACCATTGCTCCATTATGTATCGCCGCAGCAATCTTCTGCATCAGTTCAGTACCGGTACCTTCTTTTTTCATGTTGAAAAAAGAAAAAGCTGCAAAAAGCAACCCTATAATGGCACATACAGGTGCAATTATCAATAAATCCATTTTCTCTCAATCCCTCCAGATCCTAAAGAATGCTCAAAAATTTTAACACCAGTAATTTAACATTAAGCCTTAAAAACCAGTCGCAATTTGCTGGATAAATTCAATAATATTAGAATAGGGGCTGACAAAAGAGTAATCAGGAAAGCCGATGTCCTCTTTCATATATGCAGGATGCCCCGCAATACGACGAAGAATTGCTAGGCTCACAAAGAATTCAATTTTATGAGACCTCATTCTGTTCAGAAAGTTCAGGTTTCGGCTGACAATCTCCGAACAGGAATTGCTGTAGTCTTCTGCTGCAGGAATCATTATCCCGCAAAAAAATCAGAGAGTATTCTGAATAACCTGCCTAAAATTTTAATAGCGTGATGAAAGCGAATCCATTTTCCCCCTATTTTGAATTTTGGTTACCTTTCAGATTGTTATCGATAGCATCCACTCAAGCACCCCTTGTTTTTTGAGAGTTGCGAGTTGAAACAGGTTGAAACTGAAAGCAGAGAACACCATTTTGGCATGTACCCTGAGAACGGTAGTGACGCGAGTATGAGTGGAATGGAACACATTCTTGTGACGGCATACGGGCGTTCACCCGGAGATCGGATCCTTGAGATTCGTGCGTTTCGGAGGATGTCTCGTATACCAATCGGGTGACCACGTACTCCCCGTTTCATGGTGGCGTTGAATCCATTGGTTTCAGTACCGAAGTATCCCCGGTCCCGATAGACCACTTCGCCCTCTTTCGACAGGTCGATTTGCGAATCGTGTGTTGAAGCAGTGGTAACATCGAGTGCCCGAATCAAACCGAAGTCACAATCCTCTTTGGTGTGGAGTTTGTATCCGAAATAGGATTTCATCCCCTTTTTCGTCCATGTACCGTCCTTACTTCTCGGGGTCTTTGCGTTATCGCCCCGGAGTGTGTCAGTTGATGCATGACCGGGATCTGCTGTGATGAACGTTGCATCCTGGATCGTACCTTTCCTGATCTCCAGTCCTTTTGCATCGAGTTGCCGCTGGAGTTCGTTCCAGATCGCTTTGTCTTTACTGGTCTTTGCCAACCGTTCCCGGAAATACCAGACCGTGGTTTGGTCAGGGATTTTCTCAGGGAAGTCAAGAAATTTCATGAACGATATCCGATCATTGGCCTGACGCTCAAGTTCCGGATCGGATAGGTTGTACATCGACTGGAGTACCAACATCTTAACCATCACAATAATATCCATATTCGGACGGCCTCCCTGTTCAGTCTGGTTTCGATAGAGATCTCCCACGACCGTCCGGAAACTTTCCCAATCGATTAATATCGAAAATTCGCTCAACCGATCGCCAAGTTGTTTGATACTCTTATACCGCTCCTCCAACGCAAAATCAACGAGGGTCTCCATAATTTCCCTGCGATCTGCTAAGATATAGTACTAACGGTCACAGGGGGTTTTTCAGAATTCTCCAGAAATTCTCCATTTTCTCAATAAAGAATTTAGTTAAAATAAACACGTTTTTTTAGATCCAACATCATAAATCATTAACAATTATGGTGGCGTTAGAGTGTTCCTGACCAATTCTGATGGTGAAAGTATCCTGAAATCAGGCGAATGGTTTTTGCCCGGTACTGAATGTTCATTTTCAGGGCAGCGGTTGGTGGATCTGTGATAGCATTTCTTGTAACTGCCGGTGCGGCATTTCTGATGTACCTGATTCTGACTGCCGGTTCAGGCACTATAGGTTTCTGGTCGTTATCTGAACTTATAATGGGGGTTCCACTCGCCCTGCTTACCGGCCTGGTAACACGCAAATTTCTGTGCAGGTCAGAGAGTTACCGGCTCCTTTCCCCCCTCAGGTTATTGCTTCTGTTGATCTATGTCCCTGTCCCTTTCTTCATTGAGCTGACAAAAGCCAACCTTGATGTTGCGTACCGGGTCATTACCATGAAGATCAGGCCGGGAATTATAAGAGTTCACTCCGGGCTGAAGACAGATCTTGGCATTTTCATGCTGGCTAATTCGATCACCCTGACGCCAGGCACCCTTTCGGTCGGCATTGACGAAGCGACAAATGATCTCTTCATCCACAATATCAATGTTAGTGAAGGCGATGAGAAGCGGGAGACGATTGAAAGCACCGAGCTCTTCGGGCTTGCAAACCTCCCTGCATGGATACGGAGGATTGCCGAATGATCGATGCCTGGATCCTTGCCATTCTGTGTCTGGTGTGTCTCATGGCACTCGCAACGGTCAGGCTGGTTCTCGGCCCTACAGCCCCCGACCGGGTCATTGCGCTCGATACGGTGAATACACTGACGATTGCAGCAATGATCCTTTTCGGAGTGGCGTTTAAAGAGATTATTTTTGTTGACGTTGCGATTGTATACGGTCTGCTCTCATTCGTGAGCACACTATACATTGCCAAGTATATCGGGGGGGAGCTCTGACATGACTATTGTTGAAATACTTATTTACATCTGCCTTGCCATCGGGGTGGTCTTTAACACGCTCGGTGTAATCGGGCTCCTGCGGTTCCCTGATCTGTATACCCGTATGCATGCAACAACAAAGGCGACGACATTCGGCTCTATCTTCACGTCCCTTGCAGTAATCGTTTACGGGCTGTACCTGTTTTTAACCGTCAATGACAGCCAGTACCTCACCCTTGCCATCCATGCATTTCTCGCTGTCGCATGTCTTGTATTCACGAATGCTGTCAGCGCTCATGCGATTGCAAGGGCAGCCCACAGGAGTGGGATCATGCCATCACCTGCTGTCGTCGACAGGCTCGCGGAGGCAAAACTATGATCGAACAGGTCCCCCAACTCCTTATACTGCTTGGATTAGTAGTCTCGGCTATCCTGACCTATTATTTCAAGGATCTGCTGGCAGCAACCCTTGCCGCTGCTCTTTTCAGTTTCCTGATCTCGCTGGAATTCTATATCCTCCAGGCTCCGGATGTTGCAATATCACAGGCTGCTATCGGGGCGGGGCTGACGACAGCGATCTTTATCATTGCAATCCGGGCAACCGGACGGTTTGAGGGGGAGAGCTCATGAAAAAAATGCTCGTTGTGGGAGCGTCCCTCCTCATCCTTGCGGCATTTTTCGGCGTGATGGCAATGAACCTGACGTTTGGCTCGCCAAAGATGACGGATATGGATGACTACTTCCTCCGGCATGGGCAGGAGCAGACAGGCAGCAACAATGAATGCACAGCAGTAGTCTTTGATTTCAGGGGTTTTGATACTCTTGGGGAATCGACGGTATTGTTCTGCGCCATTGTTGGTGTAGCACTGATATTCCGGAAGATGCAGGGAGGTGAGGAATATGAGGATGAGTAAGATTGTGCGCACTGCGGCAGACATTCTTTACCCGGCGATCCTGATCTTCGGCCTGTATGTTGTGGCACACGGTCACCTGACTCCTGGCGGGGGTTTCCAGGGTGGCGCTGTGATTGCCACCGGGGGAGCACTCGTGATTGTTGCATACAACTACAAAGAAGTCACCGGGTGGCTGAAAAAGAATGTCCTGATGGGACAGGAAGTGATCGGGCTTTTCGGGTTTATAGGCGTGGGGCTCCTTGCACTCGCATTCGGGCAGGTATTCTTCTTCAATTATCTTGCCGGCAGTGGCTCACTCTTCGGGATGCCGGTCCCGTACGGGATCAATCCCGGGGAACTGAATACTGCGGGGGTTCTTCCGCTCATGAACTTTGCAGTCGGGATCGAAGTATGGGGAGGGCTCACGATTGTGATTCTCTACATGCTTTCCGGGCTGGAAAAGGAGGGGTGCTGAATGCTCTGGAACCTGCCATTCATCACCGTAGTGGTCCTGACTTTTATTGGCCTTGTGACGGTCCTTTTGAAAAAGAACATCATTAAGATCCTCTTGGGCATAAATATCCTTGAATCCGCGGTAAACCTTTTTATCGTTGCACTCGGTTATCGTGAGGGAGGGGTAGCCCCGATCTTCACGCTTGCGCCGTCAGAACTGATGGTACTGCCTACCCCGCAGGCACTGGTGCTGACATCGATCGTGATCGGGGTGGCAACAAGTGCGCTGGTTCTCTCATTTGCCATGGTGCTGCAGAAAAAATATGGTACCGTGGATATCGATAAGATACGGAGGCTCCACGGATGACTGTCGCTGATTTTGTCTTCACCAATGCACCGGCACTGCTGGTAGCCATCCCATTGTTTGCGGCCTTCCTGTGTCCTGTCATAGGAAAGATCTCCTCAATGGTCAGGAACCTCTGGGTAATGGGGATGATGCTGATCACCGCGGCTGTTGCGTTTATCCTGGCGTTCCGGGTGTTCGCAACCGGGCCAGTACTCTACGTGTTTGGTGCAGCTGCCGCAAATCTCGCGATTCCGCTCGATTCCGGGGGTATCCCGATTAGGATCATCTTTACAGTGGACGCGATGAGCGCCTTTATGGACATCATCTGTGCTATTGTCGGGATCTCAGTCCTGTTGTATTCATTGTCGTCTGAGTCACGCAACAGCAGTCTTGAGGGGTATTATACACTGTTTTTCCTGATGATCGCCGGGGTTTTCGGAATGGTCTCCACCGGAGATTTCTTCAACTTTTTCGTATTCCTGGAAATCCTTTCCCTTGCATCTGCGGGGATGATTGCATATCGTATTGACGGTGGGCTTGCCGTAGAGGCAGCACTCAAATATTTCATCCTTTCCACGCTTGGGGCGATTTTCGTCCTGTTTGCCATCGGTATCTATTACGGGCAGTACAATGCGCTCAATATCGCGATGATCGCCCAGCGGATGCAGTTCACGATGCTGGATAAAATTGCACTTGTGCTCCTCGTGGCTGCACTTGCGATGAAGTGCGGTGCTGTGCCCCTGCATTTCTGGACACCGGATGCTTACTCCATGGCACCCTCCTCGGTGACCGCATTTCTGGTGGTCGCGAGCCAGGCGAGCCTGTACGGGCTCTTCCGTGTAGTATTCACCATGTACAATATCACCATGAACTGCGTCACCGTCGGCTGGATCATCATTATTTTCGGCGTGCTATCCATGGTTGTCGGTGTCACGATGGCAATTCCCCAGAAAGATATCAAGCGCCTGATGGCATACCATGCGGTCTCCCAGACCGGCTATATGCTTCTTGGTGTCGGTGTCGGGCTTGCCGTGCTCGGCAATACCACACTCACCAGCGCATTCGGATTTATGGCAATGGAAGGGGGCCTTTTCCACATCTTCAACCATGCGATGTATAAGGGGCTCCTCTTCCTGACCGCAGGTGCGATATTCTACCGGATCGGTACCCGCGACCTGAACAAAATGGGCGGGCTCGGGCATACCATGAAATACACGATGATCTTCTTCATAATCGGGGCACTGTCAATTGCCGGGATCCCACCTTTTAACGGGTTTGCCTCCAAACTTATGATATACGAGTCTGTGTATCTCTTCAACCCGCTCCTTGCGATCATCGCGATGGTGGTAAGCATCCTTACCCTCGCCTCGTTTGTCAAGGTCTTCCATTCGGTATTCATGGGGCCGAAGCTCCCGGAATATGCAGATGTGAAGGAGGCCCCGCTTCCGATGCTGATTGGCATGGGTATCCTTGCTGCCATTGTTATCCTCTTCGGGCTGTTCCCCCAACCGGTGGTGGATATGCTTGTTGCCCCAGCAGCTCATGCACTCGCCGACCAGGGCGGGTATATCGCATCAGTACTGGGAGGTGCCTGACATGGACCTGATTGCACCGCTGCTGACCGGGTATGGCATATGGGCTCCAGTTGCCTGGCTGGTTGCGTTTGTGGCAGCTGTCATCGTCGTGTACCTGCTTTGGAAAACGGGAGAATCTTCGTATAAAAAAGGAACACAGCTGGAGCGCCCCTATCTCTCAGGCAACGTCGAGCCGGAGAAGGGAGCCGTCCATATCAGGGCCAGCAATCTGTACTGGGGATATCTGCAGGCACTGAAAGATTATTATGATGCTCTTGTGCCCATACATACGGGTGTTCTGACCGATTATATGATCTGGTTTGTTGCAGTTACTGCGCTGTTTCTTGTAATCGTGGGAGTGCTATCATGAAACTGACAAAATCCTTCAACCGTTCTCTGTGGGTGTTCCACCTCAATACCGGCTCCTGCAATGGCTGCGAGATCGAGATTGTGGCGACAATATGTCCGCGCTATGATCCCGAACGTTTCGGCATGAAGCTGGTGGGCTCGCCAAAACATGCCGATATCCTTTTGGTT
>Ga0209705_10000383_pt1 | contig 23129 bp, 30 predicted proteins | sample PPLLaktember2015_5_FD_187262 | JGI IMG/M metagenome (GOLD analysis project Ga0209705, IMG submission 187262) | Freshwater sediment microbial communities from Prairie Pothole Lake near Jamestown, North Dakota, USA - PPLs Lake P8 Core (1) Depth... | ecosystem: Environmental > Aquatic > Freshwater... | reverse complement strand
CGTCGCGTCCAGCGTGCGCTGCATGCGCTCGGAGTCCGCCTCGGCCTGCTTGCGGCGCGTGATGTCGCGCAGGATGACGGTGAACAGGCGCCGGTCGCCCTCGGCCGCCTGCGAGATCGAGGCCTCGATCGGGAACTCCACGCCGTCAGCCCGCAGCGCCCACAGCGTGGCCACGTCGCCCATCCTGCGGCTGGTGACCCCGGTGCGCCCGAAGTGCTCGACGTGTCCGCGGTGCGCGGCACGGAAGCGCTCGGGGATGAAGCGCTCGAGCGGCGCGCCGATCGCCTCGCTGCGCGGGCAGCCGAACGCCACCTCGGCGGCGCGGTTGAAGAGCACGATCTTCTGCGACTCGTCGACGGTGATGATCGCGTCCATCGCCGAGTCGACGATGGCGGCGAGGCGCGCCTCGCTCGCCTCCGAGCGGCCCTCGGCGACCAGCACCTCGCGCGCCGCCACCAGCACGCCGGCGCCGATCACCAGCATGTCGGCGAGGATCACCGAGCCGAGCAGCCACGGCGCATCGGTGCCCACGGCGAACGCGACGCCGTTCAGGCCGAGCAGGGCGACGAGCGCCGCGCCGCCGGCGGCGAGCGCGAACGGGTGGCGCAATGCGCTGGGCTTGACCGAAATCAAACGCGGGTTGCGCTCTGCGTCCATAGTTTGCCCATGCACTATCCGGCTTCCGAACTGGTCATCGACCCGGTCCTCATCCGCAGCCACGACGTGAGCGGGCCGCGCTATACCTCGTACCCGACGGCCGATCGCTTCATCGAGGCTTTCGGCGAGACCGAGCTCCGGCAATGGCTCGCCAAGCGCAACATCGGCGGCATCAGCCAGCCTCTTTCGGCCTACGTCCACCTCCCCTTCTGCGACACGGTCTGCTACTACTGCGCGTGCAACAAGGTGGTCACGCGTGACCACAGCAGATCGGCCAAGTATATCAAGTACTTGCAGAAGGAGCTGGCGCTCCTCGCGCCGCTGCTCGGCGCTGACCGCAAGCTCTGCCAGCTGCACTGGGGCGGCGGCACGCCGACCTTCCTCGCGCGCGAGGAGATGCGCGAGCTGATGGCCTCGCTCGACGCCACCTTCGAGCGCTCGGCCGACGCCGAGGTGTCGCTGGAAGTCGACCCGCGCCGCGTCGAGGCGGGCACCATGGAATTCCTCGCCGGCCTGGGCTTCAACCGCGTCTCCATCGGCGTGCAGGACTTCGACGCCGCCGTGCAGCAGGCGGTGCACCGCATCCAGAGCGAGGAAGTCACCCGCCGCGTCATCGAGGAGGCGCGCGCGAGCGGCTTCCGCTCGGTGAACCTCGACCTCATCTACGGCCTGCCCAAGCAGACGCTCGACAGCTTCAACCGCACCCTCGACAAGGTACTCGCGCTCGAGCCCGACCGCATCGCGCTCTACAGCTACGCGCACCTGCCGAAGGCCTTCAAGCCGCAGCGGCGCATCGCCGAGGCCGACCTGCCCTCCGCCGAGGGCAAGCTGCAGATCATGACGCTCGCCATCGGCCGCCTCACGCGCGCCGGCTACCTCTACATCGGCATGGACCATTTCGCCCGCCCCGGCGACGAGCTCGCCGTGGCGCAGAGCCAGGGCCGGCTGCAGCGCAACTTCCAGGGCTACTCGACCCGGCCCGAGAGCGACATGCTCGGCCTCGGCATCTCGGCGATCGGCCGCGTCGGCCCCTGCTACTACCAGAACGCGAAGCGCCTCGACGACTACTACGCGGCGCTCGACGCGGGCCGGCTGCCGGTGGTGCGCGGCATCGAGCTCACGCCCGACGACCTGGTGCGCCGCGCCGTGATCCAGGCGCTGTCCTGCCACTTCCGCGTCTCGATCGAGTCGATCGAGCTCGCCTACCTCGTCGACTTCCGCAAGCACTTCGACGAGGAGCTGAAGGACCTGCGCCGCCTCGCGGCCGAGGGCCTGGTCGAGCTCGCGCCCGACTGGATCGTGGTGACGCCGAAGGGCCGCCTGCTGGTGCGCCGCATCTGCATGGTCTTCGACCGCTACCTGCGCGAGCGCGAGGCGCGCGCGAGCTACTCCAAGGTCATCTGATGGAGCCCGCGCTCCTCGGCGGCATGTTCGCCCTCGGCCTCGCCTCGGGCGTGCACTGCGTCGGCATGTGCGGCGGCATCGTCACCGCGTTCAATGTCGTCGAATTTCGTAGCCGTTCCTCGTTGTTTCTCAGGCAACTGCTGTTCAATGCCGGGCGGATCTCGACCTATGCAGTGGCGGGCGCCGCGGCCGGCTCGGCCGGATGGCTGCTGTCGCTGCAGAACAGCCTGTACCTGTTTGCGAACGTGGTGCTGATCCTCGTGGGCCTGCACCTGGCCGGCTTCGGGGCGCTGCTGCGCCTCGAGCGCCTCGGCGGGGCGCTGTGGCGGCGCCTGCAGCCGCTCGCCGCGCGCGCCGCGGCGAAGGGCAATCCGTACTTCGCCGGGCTGCTGTGGGGCTGGCTTCCGTGCGGGCTGGTGTATGCCGCCCTTGCCATCTCGGTTTCCGGCGGAAATGCATTTTCCGGCAGCGCCGCCATGCTCGCCTTCGGCCTGGGCACGCTGCCCTGGCTGCTCGCCGCCGGCGCGGCCGCCGCGCAGCTGCGCCGCTGGATGAGCTTCCCTGCGGTGCGCCTTGCCGTGGGCGGCGGGGTCATGGCCATCGGCCTGCACGGCTTGCTCTAGGAGAAACCCATGCGATCTGCCCTGACGATCATCCGCGACGAGCACCGCATCATCTCGGCCGTGCTCCACGCGCTGAAGGACCTCGCCCGCGCGGCGCAGGATCCCGGCGCCAGGCCCGCCTTCGCCGCCCTGCGCGCAATGGTGCGCTACATCGACGAGTTCCCGGAGAAGCTGCACCACCCGAAGGAGAACGACCTGCTGGCGCGGCTCGTCGTGTGCGCCCCCGAGGCGCGGCCTCTCGCGGACGGCCTGCGCCAGGAGCACGCGGAAGGCGCGCACCTGGTGCGAGAGCTCGAGCGCGCGCTGCTGTTCTTCGAGGACGGCGCGAACGCAGGCGAATTCCTGGCCGCGGTGAACGCCTACGCGGAGTTCCACTGGCAGCACATGCGCAAGGAGGAGCAGGAGCTGCTGCCGCTCGCCGAGCGCGTCCTCGGGCCGACGGACTGGCTCGCCCTCGACGCCGCCTTCGAGGCGAACCCGGACTTCGAGAAGCAGTTCACCCGCATCGTCAACCTCGCGCCCGAGCCCGTGGGGCTGGGCGCTAGATCTTGAAGTTGAGATTTACGTCCTGAAGTTGAAATTTACGTCCTGAAGTTGAGACTTACGTCCTGAAGTTGAGACTTACGTCCTGAAGCGGCTGCGCGGGTCGAAGCGCGACGCTTCGCGCAGCTCCTCGAAGAGCTTCTTTTCCCGCTCGGTGAGCGTCGCCGGCACGACGATGTTGAGCACGGCGTAGAGATCGCCCGCGCCGCCGCCCGGCCGGGGCAGGCCCTTGCCGGCGAGGCGCAGCTTCTGCCCGCCCTTCGAGCCCGGCGGCACCTTCATCGATACCCCGCCCTCGAGGGTGGGCACGTCCACCTGCGCCCCGAGCGCCGCTTCCCACGGCGCGAGGGGCACCTCGATCTCCAGGTCGTGGCCGCTGGCGCGATACAGCGGATGCGGCTCGAGCGCGATCTGCAGGTAGAGGTCGCCCGGCGGGCCGCCGTTCGTGCCCGGGCCGCCCTTGCCGCGCAGCCGCAGCCGCTGCCCGTCGGTCGCGCCGCGCGGGATGCGCGCGCGCAGCTCGTGGCCGTCGAGCTGGAAGGCGCGCTCGGTGCCGCGGAAGGCCTCTTCCAGGCCGATGCGCACCGTGACCTCGTAGTCCTCGCCGGGAATGGGGATGTTGCGGCCAAAGCCGCCGCGGCGCCCGGCGGCGCGGCCGAAGATGCCCATCGACTCGAAGAGGTCCGAAAGATCGACATCGCGCAGGTCCTCGGCGCGCCCGGCGCCGAAGCGGTCGAACCAGTCCGGCGGCGGGCGGAAGTCCTGGCCGGGGCGAAAGCTCCCCAGGCTGTCGTAGGCGGCGCGCTTTTCCTTGTCGCGCAGCGTCTCGTAGGCTTCCCCGACCTCCTGGAAGCGCTCCTTGGCGTTCGCTTCCTTGGAGACGTCGGGGTGGTACTTGCGGGCGAGCTTGCGGTAGGCCTTCTTGATCTCCTCGTCGCTCGCCCCGCGCGCCACCCCGAGGATCTTGTAGTAGTCCTTATATTTCACGGGGAACCATATAAGGCCGCCCGCGGGGCCGTACAAGCTCTCCCTTCAACACCTTCTCAGCTGCAATGGGGGCAGCGCCGTGCCAGGGGGTCCGTCCGGAGGCGGCGGAACGGGATGTCGGCGCCGCAGGTGTCGCACACGCCGTAGTCGGCGCTGCGCAGCCGCCCGAGGGCGCTGTCGAGCGCCGGGCCCATCAGGTTCGAGCGGATTTCGCGTTCGAGCGACTCGCGCTGCTCCAGCGTGAAGTAGTGGTAGTGCATGGCTCCTCAGCGGATGACGACGATGGGGATCTTCGAATGGGCCAGGACCCTCGTGGTTTCGCTACCGAGGATCAGGCCGCCCAGCCCGCCGCGGCCGTGGGAGGCCATGGCGATGGCGTCGCATTTCTGGCTGCGCGCGGCGCGCAGGATTCCCTTGAAGGGCTGCGAATCGGTGAGAAACAGGCTCTTGCAGCGTACCCCGGCGGCCCGGGCCTCGGCCTCGGCCGCGGCGAGCGCCTTGCCGGCCTGCTTCTCGGTGATGCGGCGGTACTCCTGCGGCTCTACGGGCGGGATGTACATCGCCCCCTCGCCGTACATCGGCGGCATGTAGGGCGGGATCACGTAAACCGCGCTCACCCGGGCGCCGAGCGCCTTGGCGAGCCGCACGCCGGCCCGGGCGCCCTTCATGGCGAGGGCCGAGCCATCGATGGGAAGCAGGATGTGCTTGAACATTGGATATCTCCCTGGGCTTAGGTTAGGGTGAGGGGGTGCAAGCGGGTTGAGCTAGGTCAAGAGTACTGCGCCGGCCCGCCGTAGAGTCAAGCTCATGCGAACGATCAGCTCGCCCCCCGAGCTCTACGCCCACGCCATCGCCCTGGAGCGCGAGGCGGCCGGGCGCTACGCCGAGTTCGCCCGGCGCATGGACGACCTGGGCAACGCGGCGGCGGCCGAGGTCTTCACCACGCTGGCGCGGCTCGAGGAGGAGCACCTGCAGACGCTGCTCGAGCGCACGCGGGGCGTGGCAATCCCGGACTACCTGGACGAGCAGTACGCCTGGCTCGACGCCGGCGCCCCCGAGACCACGGCGCGCGAGCTGGTCTTCCGGCTGCTCACCGCGCACCAGGCGCTCGAGATCGCGCTGCGCGCCGAGCGGCGCGCCCAGACGTTCTTCGAGAAGGTGATGCTCACGGCCGACGACCCGGCGCTGCGCGCGCTGGCGCGCGAGATGGCGGCGGAGGAGGGCGAGCACATCCAGGTGGTCGAGCAGCTGCTCGAGCATACGCGCCAGCCCGGCCTCGATTCGCAGGTGATCTTCGGGAGGTAACTCTGCCTTTAGGGAGTCATACAAGTATGTACACACACATCCTCATCCCCACCGACGGCTCGGCCATCGCCGACAAGGCGGTCGACGCCGGCATCGAGTTCGCCCGCGAGGCGAAGGCGCAGGTGACGCTGTTCACCGCGGTGCCGGAATACCAGGTCCCCACCGAGGGCGAGCTGATGTCGAGCCGCGCCCCGTCGCTCGCCACGCACGAGCAGCTCTCGAGGCGCAAGGCGGAAGCGATCCTCGGGCCGGCGGCGTCGCGCGCGCGCGCCGCGGGCGTCGCCTGCGACACCGACTTCGCGCTGGACAACCGCCCCTACCACGCGATCATCGACGCGGCGAAGCGCCACGGCTGCGACGCCATCTTCATGTCGACGCACGCCCGCCAGGGGTTCGCCAGGCTCTGGTACGGCAGCGAGACCGCGGAGGTGCTCCAGCACACCGACATCCCGACGCTGGTGTACCGCTAGGAAGAAAGCAGGCGCACCAGCCCTAGGACGCGAGCGTCCGGACCAACCAAAATGCCGCCAGCGCGAGCGGCAGGATGATGGCGAAGAACGCCACCTGGCGGTTCTCGAAGCGCGCGCCGCGCCTCCTCTCGATCCAGTCGAGCAGCCCGTCGGCGCCGAAGTACAGCCCGATCGCTACGAGCGTGAACCAGACGAGGTCCATGCCGAGCGCCAGACGATGACGATGAAGAGCAGGCCGCCCGCGACCGCGGCGAGGCCGCCCAGGCCCATGAGGCCCATCGCGGCCACCTGCTCGAAGCCGCGCAGCACCTGGTCGGCGCCGGCCACCTTGCGCTGCACGCCGTAGCCGCCCGACCACACCAGCCCGAGCACGTGCGCGAGCTGCCCGGCGCCGTAGAGCCAGGGCTGCAGCGTCGCGAGCCGCGCGTTCGGTTCCGCATAGCCCAGCCGCGGCAGCAGGTGGTAGGCGAGCCCCATGAAGGCGAGCGTCACGCCGACGATGCTGCCGTGGTAGTGCGCGGGGATCTTGACGTTGTTTCCGCTGATCGCCACCCCGATCAGCCCGCCCGCGGCGAAGAGGACCAGCGACCACGCCAGCGCGGCGCGTAACGGTCTCTGCGCAGGTATGGATGCAGGGGCGCGCCACAGCGCATAAACCACACACAGGAGGAAAGGCACGATGGCCAATCCCCCGCCGATGCGCATCAGCCAGGTCTGCAGCCGGTAGTGCTCGACCGAGACGATGTCGTAGGCGAGGTAGATCACCGGCGTGGCGAACACCGACACGAGGCCGATGGCGAAGAGCAGGATGGCGATGCGCGGCGAGAGCGGGGCGCGCGCGCCGCTCGCCTGCGCGAGCCACAGCCAGGCGGCGAACATGAGCAGCGTCCAGGTGAACTGCAGCACGTGCCCGCCGCCCCAGAACAGCACCTCGAAGTACGCCTTGCCGTCGAGCCGGGCGGGGAGCTCGATCCAGGACCAGGCGAAGGCGATGAGCGCCACCGCGGCCGACACCGCCGCGGCATTCAGCCCGAAGCGCAGCGCGCCCGAGCCGTCGGGACGCGTGCCCACGCGCGGCGCCGCCGCCATCGCGCGCACGACCAGGACGGCGCAGCCGGCGGCGAAGACGAGCAGCCCGGCGAGGAACACCGGGCCGTCGAGCACCGGCACGTAGTTGCTCATCACCGGCGGCGCCGCGTCGACGAACGGCGCGACGCACATGACCAGCGTGCCGGCCGCAGCGGCGGCGAGCCCGGCCCACCCGAGCCCGAGCAGGCGCGGCGTGCCGTGCAGGCTCCAGAGCAGCCCGGCGAAGGCGCTGAACCACACCAGCACCGAGAGATCGACGTGCACGACCAGCGCCACGCGGAAGAAGTCCGCCACCGGCAGCAGGTCCTTCACGTACGGCGCGCGCGCGAGCACGAGCAGGATCGAGAAGAGCCCCGAGCCCACCAGCGAGGCCACCGCGAGCGCGAGCCAGCCCACCGCCAGCCGGCGGCGCGCGTCGGCCGGCACGGCAAGCTCGTAGCTCGCCGGCGCGGCGGCGAGCCCTTCAGCGGAGAGCGAACGAGTATTCATGTCCCGATCCCGAATATCGCACGCTGGGGCGAAGGCGCGGCATGCGGGCGCGCGACCACCGCTCCCCGGCGAGATCCATGCCGAGGCGGTAGGCGCATTCGCCCTCGCAGCCCACCGCGCGCACGCGCTTCGCGCCGTTGCGCAGCGCGTACTCGATGAAGGAGGGCGGCAGTTGGGCGAGGCAGCGCAACGCTATGCCGTCCCGCCCCGATCTTTCACAGCTGAACACCACTTCGTTTGCCGGCAGCACCGCTTGCAGGCGCTTGCGCAGGTCGTGGACGGTGAAGTCCGGCAGATCGATGCCGGACACGAGCTCCTGCGCGCTGCGGAAAGGCGTCGAGGACGGGCAGGCCCCGGCGCAGATGCCGCACGCGGCGCAGCGCTCGGCGAGCACCACCGCCTTTTCCTCGAGGAGGATCGCGTTGTAAGGGCAATCGGCGACGCAGCGCCCGCAGCCGTTGCAGTTGGCGGGATCGACGATGGCAGGAAGGAGCTTTTCCTTCGGCGCAAGGTAGGGAAGGGCGACGAGCAGCAGGGTGGTGCCAAGGAGCGCGGTCCACAGCAGCGCCGGCGAAGTCGCGTACATGAGCGGGTGCGCGAAGAGCAGGAACCAGTCGATCGCGACGCTGGCGGCGGCCTCGGCGGGCTCGGAGGCGGCCGGCCAGGCGAGCGCCAGCACGAGGAGCGAGCCGACGGTCGCGGCGGCGAGCGCGCGCGGCGCCGCGGTGCGCGGCCGCCCGAGGCGCTGCACGTGGATCCACATGCCGGCGAGCAGCGCGAGGGGCAGCCCGATGTGCAGGAAGACGAAGAACGAGAACAGGCGGTCCGACACCTGCGCGCCGAGCGGCGCGAGCTGCAGCGACTCGAGCGTGGCGAGGAACGAGAACTGCGCGCGCGCATCCCACACCAGCCAGTAGCCGGCGATGCCCGAGGCGTAGAGCAGCCACACCAGCGGCACGCCCGAGATCCACGAGAAGGCGCGAAAGCCGCGAAAGCGCCCGTTCCACATCTCCTTCACCACGTGGGCGACGGTGACGGCCACGAACGCGTCGGCCGCATAGCGGTGCATGCTCCTCAGCACGCCGCCGAACCACCACTCAAGCTCGCCGATCGACGCGTAAGCGCCGCCGACCGACGTATCGAAGCGGATGTAGAGATAGATGCCGCTCGCGGCGAGCACCCAGAACAGCAGGTAGCCGAGCGCGCCGAGATGGTTCTTAAGTGCGGAAAACAAAGCCGCCTTTCGTCGCCACGAAGTCGATGAGCAGCACGCCGCCGGGGGCGAGCTGCACGGTCTCCTCCTTCGTGTAGTTGAAGTCGCCGTTCGCGCGGTCGCGCAGGCGCGCCACCACGCGGTGCCTGCCCGCCGGCACCGGCAGGCGGTGGTAGACCGTGGCGTTGCCGTCGTTCTTCAATCCCGAGGGCGGCACCTCGCGGCGCAGCACCACCTTTCCGTCGACCTCGAGCTCGATCAGCAGCGGGGCGCGCTCGCGCGGGCAATCCTGGGCGGCGCGCATATTCGGCGAGAGCTTCGCCAGCTCCTCGGCGCTGCGGGTGCGACAGGGCTCCTTGCGCTCGGCGGCATGGATGAACGACAGGCGGACCAGCGCCTCGTCCTCGCCGAGGATCGAGAAGCGCGGCTGGGTGGAGAAATAGCCGATCAGCGCCATCAGCGGCACGTAGAGCAGCAATTGCGCGAAGATGCGGGCGAGCTTTTTCATGCGATGACCTGCGCCCGCGGCGCGAGCCGGAACACATCGGAGAAGCAATCGTCCTGCGCCAGCCCGCGCGCGCGGAAGGCGGGATAGGCCGCCTCCACCATCGCCGCGGAGCCGCAGGCGTAGACCTGGTAGGGCCCGAGGTCGGCAAGGTCGGCGAGGATCGCCTCGTGCACGAGCCCGGTGCGCCCCTGCCAGCGATCCTCGGGCGCCGGCTCGGAGAGCACCGGCACGAAGGTGAAGTTCTCGTGCGCCTTCTGCCACTCGCGCGGCAGCCCGGCGAGGTACAGGTCCTTGAGGCTCTTCGCGCCCCAGTAGAGCAGCATGCGCCGCTTCATGCCGCGGCTGAAGGCGTACTCGAGCATGCTCTTCACCGGCGCGAAGCCGGTCGAGCCGGCGACGAAGATGATCGGCTTCTCCGAGTCCTCGCGCAGGAAGAACGAGCCGAGCGGCCCCTCGAAGCGCACGCGCTCGCCGGGGCGCATGGCGCCGAACACCTGGCCGGTGAAGCGCCCGCCCTCGATGCGCCGGATGTGCAGCTCGACGCGGTCGCTCACCTGCGGCGCGGTGGCGAAGGAGAAGCTCCGCTTCGCGCCGTCCTCGAGGAGCACGTTGATGTACTGGCCGGCGTAGAAGGCGATCGGTTCCTTGCCCTCGAGCTTCAGCACGACGCGCATCACGTCGGGCGCGAGCCGGTCCATGGATTCGACCGTCGCGCTCCACACGCGCGCCGGGATGTCGCCCGGCGTGCGCGTGGGCTGGTATTCGATCTCCACGTCGCCGAGCGCAGTGGCGGTGCAGGTCAGCACCTTGCCCGCGGCGCGCTCCGCATCGGGAAGCGCGTCGCGCTGGTAGGCGCCGTAGTCGACCGCGCCATAGGCGAGCGTCGCCTTGCACTTGCCGCAGCCGCCGTTCCTGCACTCGTAGGGCAGGGCGAGGCCCTCGCGCAGCCCCGCGTCGAGCAAGGTCTCGCCCGGGCGCATCGCGACGATGCGGTTGTCGGGCCGCGCCAGCATGAAGTGCCCGGCCTCCTTCTTCTTCGGCGGCAGCCAGGGCAGGACGACGAGCAGCGCGGTGGCCCCGGCGACCAGCAGCCAGACTTCGCCCGGGGTCCAGCGGTACAGCAGCGCGTACACCGGCAGGTAGAACCAGTCGAAGTCGATCTCCGCCATGCCGCCGGCGAGGTCGGCGCGCGCCTGCGAGAGCGCGGGCGCGACGAGCGAGAGCACGACCAGCGCCACCGTGAGCGTCGCCGCGATCGGCAAGGGCGGCGCCGTGCGCGCCTGCGGCACGCGCTGCGTGTGCACCCACAGCACCGCGAGCACCGCGAGCGGTATGCCGATGTGGACGAACGAGAGCAGCGAGAAGAGCCGGTCGTTCACGTTCTCGGTAAAGATGAAGTTGCGCACCAGCGTGCCGTTGAAGAGCGGCAGCCAGTCCAGCCACTCGGCGGTGGCGACCACGGTGAACTGCGCGAGGCGGTCCCACGGCAGCATGTAGCCGTTGATGCCGGAGGCGTACACGAGCCAGAGCACCGCCATGCCGCTCACCCAGGAGAACCAGCGGAAGCCGCGGTAGCGGTCGAAGCTCCAGTGCCGCGCCATGTGCAGGAGCATGATCAGCACCACGCCGTCGGAGGCGTAGCGGTGCACCGAGCGCAGCACGCCGCCGGCCCAGGGCTGGGCGTGCGTGAGGGCCTGCACCGAGTCGTAGGCGCCGCCGACGCTGGTCTCGAAGAACGCGTAGAGGTAAAGCCCGCTCGCCACCACCAGCCACATCAGGTAGTAGGCGATCGGGCCGAGGTAGTAGAGCGGGTTGAGGCGATCGCCGAAGGCGAGGTTGAACAGCGCCTCGACCTTCAGGAAGCACCATTGCAGCACCGCCTGCATTCGCTTCAGCATCAAAGGATGCTAGGACGGCCCACCTCGCGCCGATTTGATATGTATCAACGGTGCTGGCTCGTCATCGTCATCGTCCGGTAGCGCGTTGATGGAAGTGATTCGGCGCGCACTTGCGCCGGACGTATCCCAAAGGATACAATGCGCCAACTTGAAGTTAGGCAGACGCAGCGCTATGCAAGATGGTTCGGAAAGCTCCGAGATCGCCACGCGCGGGCACGTATCGACGCGCGGATCCGGCGGCTATCTCTCGGCAATCCGGGCGATGTCAAGCCGGTGGGCGAAGGCGTGTCCGAGCTGAGAATCGACTATGGACCGGGATATCGCGTGTACTTCATTCAGCAGGGCGATAGATTGGTGATCTTGCTCGCCGGAGGCGACAAGCGGACGCAAGAACGGGATATCCGGGCGGCGATTGAACTGGCGCGAGCGCTATAGGAGACGGGAATGGCAAGGACTAGGACCCGCAAGTGGGACCCGGCGGAGCACCTGAAAAGCGATGCGGACATCGCCGCTTACCTCGAAGCGGCTTTGGCGGAGGCGGACCCGGCACTGATCGCTGCCGCGCTTGGGGACATCGCCCGCGCTAAGGGAATGGGCGAGCTTGCGCGTGAAACGGGTCTCGGGCGCGAAAGCCTTTACAAGGCGCTGTCCGCGCACGGAAACCCCGAGTTTTCCACCGTGCTTAAGGTGGTAAAGGCCTTAGGCTTGCGGCTGCACGCCGGTCCCGCCCGCTGAACGCTAGGCCCGGCGCCGGCGCCACTCGATGAAGAGGCTCGCCAGCACGGCGAGCACCACGCTCGCGCCCACCAGGAGCTGGATGACGAGCGCGTAGTTGAGCCGGTAGCGGCCCGCGGAAGGGTCGTAGACCGTGCACAAGAGCTTCACCTTCTCCCACGCCGCCTCGAGGTTGCCCTGCTCGACCGGGGCGTTCTGCGCGAGCTGCAAGAGCGGCCCCGTGAAGAGCGGCGCGTCGAACGAGTCGCCATACACCTGACGGTAGATGCGCCCGTTCGCATCGACGATCGTCGCCTGCAGCAGGTGGTCGAAGCCCGCCGCGGTCGCCTCGTAGCGGAAGCCGAGCTCCGCGGCGAGGCGCGCCACGCTGCCGGCATCGGGCGACAGGAACAGCCAGTCGGGCGAGGCGAGGCCGAACTTGCGCGCGAAGTCCTTCATCGCCGCCGGGCTGTCGGCCGGCTGGTTGAAGCCGATGCTCGCGACGCGGAACGTGCCGCGCCCGAGCGTGCGCTCGGCTTCGGCCACCGCCGTGGCGAGGACCTGGGTCGTCGCCGGGCACACCTGGAAGCAGCCGGTATAGATGAAGTGCACCACCAGCGGTTTGCCGCGCAGGTCCGAGAGCCTGACTTCCTTTCCGTCCGAATTCAGAAACCGGTAATCGCCGACCTGCCGGCCGATCGCCGCCTGGCTTTCCTTCAGCGCCGCCTTTTCATCAAAAGCAAGAACACCGAAGGAAAAGACAAAGGCCAGGACGCTAAATAAGCACCGCATCCAGCATCGCTCCGGCGAGCACCGCGCCGAGCTGCACCAGCGAGGCGAGGAAGGCGGCGCGCGCGGTCTCGCGGCCCGGCCGCTGCACGAGCGCCCTGCAACGGAGGAGGAAGAAAGCGCCACCCGCAGCGGCCGAGGCGAGATAGATGATGTTCAATGAGTATACGAATGGGACCAGTGACGCTAAAACGAGCAAGATTGCACTGGCAAAGATGGCGCGCGCGGCGCGCGCATCGCCGACCACGACCGGCAGCATCGGCACGCCCGCAGCCTCGTAGTCGGCACGGCAGGCGATGGCGAGGCTCCAGAAATGCGGCGGCGTCCAGAGGAAGAGCACCACCGCGAGCGCGAGGGCCTCGGGGCCGGGCGCAGCCGAGACGGCCGCCGCGCCTGCCAGCACCGCGAAACTGCCGGCGAGGCCGCCGACGACGATGTTCCACCAGGTGCGCCGCTTGAGCCACACCGTGTACACGACGCCGTAGGTGAAGGCGCCGAGGAAGACGTAGAGCCCGGCCAGGAAGTTCGTGGCGATCGACGCGGCCATCACCGCGCCGAGGAGCATGGCGCCGATCAGCCACAGCCATGCCGGGCCGTGCCTGAGCCTGCCGGTGACGAACGGGCGGTTCCTCGTGCGGCCCATCCGGGCGTCGAGGTCGCGCTCGACGTACTGGTTGAAGGCGCCCGCCGATGCGGAGGCCACGAGGACTGCCAGCACGAGGATGATTTCCTCGAGCAGCCCGGGCTTCCGGCCGCCTTCGATCACCAACCCCGCTGCGGCGGCGAGCGCGATGGCGACGCCGATCCGCAGCTTGAAGAGGTTGAGAATGTCCCTCACGCCGGCGCCTTACTTGAGGGGCCAGACCGTGGCGAGGTACTTCCAGTTGATGAAGTAGTACAGGACGAAGGACACCAGGAACACCATCGCGAGGACGAAGGTTCCCGGCGCGATCATCCCGGCCGAGCCGTGGCCGGTGATGGCCACGCCCACCGGCTGCCCCGCCGCAGCGTGTGCCGGCGCGGGCGCGGCGACGCCGTCGCGGGCGCGCACGTGCTGGAAGCCGGGCGTGGTGATCCGCTTGCCGAGGAACACCGACCACACCGTGATCAGCAGGTACATGCCGCCGCCGACGATGGCGACCAGCCCGGTGATGCCGGCGAGCGCCATCATCAGCCACGCCGCCCCGGGGAACTCGTGCGGGAAGGGGATGCCGGCGAAGCCGATGTCCCAGTGCCGGCGCGGCACGCCCAGCGTCCCGGCCCCCATCAGGAACAGCGACACCGCGCTCATTCCCAGGCCGAAGACGTACGGCTGCCACTTCGCCATGCCGGGGAACATCAGCTCGCGCCGGAACAGCACCGGGATGAGGAAGTAGGTGAGGCCCATGAAGGCGAGCGTGGTGCCCACCACCACGGTGGCGTGGAAGTGCCCCGGCACGTAGATGGTGTTGTGGATGATGAGGTTGAGCTGCTCGGTGCCCATCATCACGCCCGAGATGCCGCCGAGGAAGCCGAAGCCGATGAGCGAGATGAACATCGCGGAGAACACCGGGTTGCCCCACGGCGCCTTGCGCAGCCACTCGAACAGGCCCTGCGTGTAGCCTTTCTTGCGCTGCGCCACCTCGATCGCGCCCGGCACCGTCAGCCCGTGCACCATGGAGGCGAGCACGGCGAGGTACATGGCGTAGCTGGTGTTGAAGATCTTCCAGTTCGAGGTGAGGCCCGGGTCGGTGAGCAGGTGGTGCGCGCTCGCGAGCTGCAGGAACAGGATGTAGAGCAGGAACGCGGTGCGGCTCACCTTCTCCGACATCGGCTTGGCGCCGAACACGATCGCCGCGATCGCGTACCACACCGAGACGTGGGCGGCGACGTTGATCTGCTGCGAGGAGTGCCCGAAGGCCCACCACACGGTCTTGTACATGAGCGAGTCGATATAGCTGACCAGCCCCACCGACCAGAGGAAGGTCGGGATCAGGATGATGGCGCCGGCGGCGATGGTGAACACCGCGATGATGGCGGCGGTGATCGCGCCGAAGGTGACGAGCGGCACCGAATTGCGATACGTCCGCTCCGCGCGCGCGACGACCAGCGTGCCGAAGAAGACGAAGCAGGCGACCAGCGCCCCGACGGCGAAGAGGATGAGGCCGAGGTAGAAGGTGGGGTGCGCGCCCATCGGCGCGTAGGAGGTGAACATCACGCTGGAATCGCCGCGGAACACCGAGTAGTTGTTGATGAGCGCACCCAGGATCATCAGCCAGAACGCCGCCCAGGCGATGCGCGGCGTCGCGAGGCGCGCCTTCAGCAGCGTCGAGCCGGCGAAGTACAGCACCGCGATCTCGAAGAAGATGACCCAGAAGATCAGCATGTTGATGCCGTGCGCGGTGAGGAACTGGTAGAACATGTCGGGCGGCAGCAGGTGCACCGCCTGCCAGCGCGTGAGCACCACGCCGATCGCGAGCAGGCCGCCGATGAGCAGCGACACCACCGCGGCGACCGCGTTCCAGCGCATCAGCTTCTCGGCGGGCTCGTGGAACACCAGCCCGCTTGCCGGGCAGGTGCGGAACATCCGGTTGACGGCCATTCGTGCTCTCCCTTGCTTATTTCACGACGTACAGGCGGCTCGCCATCGTGTGATGGTTGATGCCGCAGTACTCGTTGCAGATGATCGCGTAGGTGCCCGGGCTGGTCGGCGTCACGGTGACCACGTGCTCGTACCCGGGGTGGACCTGGATGTTGATGTTCTCGGGCTGCAGCGAGAAGCCGTGCAGCCAGTCCATCGACATGAGGTGGATGCGGTAGGACTTGCCCGACTCGAGCTCGAGCATCGGGTACCAGCGCCAGAGCTGCGCGATCAGGTACACGTCGCTGCCCGCCGGCGGGCGCACCACCGGGATCTTCAGGTCGCCGCCTTCCTCGCGTACCTTGTGCTTGGCGATCATCTCCTCGGTCTTGCGGGCGAAGTCCTCGGGCTTGGCGCGGTAGGCCTCGTTGGCGAGGTTCTGCTGCCCGTAGATGTGCCAGTAGGGCATCATGAAGAACATGATCAGGCACCAGACGAGCGCGATGACGATCCAGAGCAGCTCGGTGCGCTCGAGCGGCTCCTTCCACCAGGCGCGCTCGGAGGTATATGAGATGGTCATGGCGGGCCCTTACTTGGCGATCGGCAGGGAAACGATCTCCATCACGCCCCAGACGATGTAGAGCACCGTGGGCATCGCGATGCCGAGGAAAAGGAGCAGGAACGGGTTGTCGAGAAGCATCTGCATCGCCGGGACCGGCTCCTCGGGTACTTCTTCGTCGCTAAAGTGCTCGCTCATGTCCGCCCCTCGTGTTGGTTGAACGGCGCAAGTAGATCAGCGGGAAGGGGGTGATGAATTTGATATCTATCAAGCTTTCGCGCGCGCGTCCCGGCAACATCGCAGACCATGACCGATAGGAACCGGCGTGCCGTGGGGGCCTGGCTGCTCGTCTGCGCGGCCTTCGTCTTCGCCATCGTGGTGGTGGGGGGCGTGACGCGCCTGACCCGCTCGGGCCTGTCGATCGTGGAGTGGCAGCCCCTCGTCGGGGCGCTCCCGCCGCTGTCGGACGCCGACTGGCAGGCGCTCTTCGCCAAGTACCGCGAAACCCCGGAGTACAAGCTGGTGAACTTCGGCATGAGCCTCGAGGGCTTCAAGCGCATCTTCTGGTGGGAGTACGCCCACCGGCTGCTCGGGCGCCTCATCGGCGTCGTCTTTCTCGTGCCCTTCCTCTACTTCTATTTCCGGAAAAAACTTGAAAACGCCCTGGCCTGGAAGCTCCTCGGCGTGTTCCTGCTCGGCGGCGCGCAGGGTGCGCTCGGCTGGTACATGGTGAAGAGCGGCCTGGTCGACGACCCGCGCGTCAGCCACTTCCGCCTCACCGCGCACCTGGGCCTCGCCCTCGCCATCTTCAGCGCCCAGCTCTGGCTTGCGCTCGATCTTCTGTGTTCGAAAAGGCCATCTTCTTCGAGAAGCCTTTACTCGCTGCCGCTGCTCGTGTTCCTCATGGCGCTCTCCGGCGGCATGGTGGCGGGGCTGCGCGCCGGCGCCGCCTACCAGACCTTCCCGCTGATGAACGGGCACGTGGTGCCGCCCGAGATCCTGATGCTCGAGCCCTGGTGGCGGAACTTCGCCTACAACATGGCGACGGTGCAGTTCGTGCATCGCGGCTTCTTCTGGGTGCTCGCGGTGCTGATACCGATCGCCTGGTGGCGCATGCGCGCTTCGGCCGCGGCGCACTTCCTGCTCGCCGCCTTCGTCCTGCAGGCGGCGCTCGGCATCTCGACGCTGCTCGCCGGCGTGCCGGTGGCGCTCGCCGCCGCGCACCAGGCGGGCGCCGTCCTCCTTCTCGCGGCGGCGCTATGGACCGCGCACCGGCACCCGCGCTGCGCAAGCTGACCGCGGCGAGCCTCGCGCTCGTCCTGGTCGTGGTCCTCGCCAGCGCGGCCATCCGCTTGTTCAATCTGGAGTTGGGAACCCTGCTGCCGGTGGTGCGCGGGGTGCACCGCGTCTCGGCTTCGGCCGCGGCGCTCTCCATCCTCGCCGTGGGCTGGCTCGCCTGGCGCGGCGGCCGCCGCCCGCTCGCCGCCGCGGTGGTTCTTCTCATGATTGGACTGTCCGTACTGGGTGCGGCGACCGGCACCACGCCGCCGCCGGCGGCGCAGGCGGGCAACCTGCTCGGCGGGCTGGCGCTCGCGGCGATGCTCGCCTGGCTGCTTTCCTGGCACCCATCCTCGGGAAGAACGCAGATCTTCATCGCTCTTCTCGCGCTCCAGGCACTCCTGGGAGCATGGCTGGCGATCTTCGCGGAGGAGCTGTGGTCGCTGCCGCTCATCGCGCATGCGACGCTCGGCCTCGCGTTGGCCGCCGCCTTTGCAGTCTTTGCCTTGCAGGCAAAGCTATTCATCCAGATTCTGCTTGCCGCCGCCGTTCCCCTGACCGGGATCGCGGCGGCGCTGCTCGCGCAACCGCTCGCGGCGAGCCTCGCGCATGCGGCGGCGGTGGCGTTGCTCATCGCCGCGGCGGCATGGGCGCACGCTCGCTTCGCTTGACCCACATCAAGTACGCCCGCGCAGCGCCTTGCGATGGTGGAGCATGACCGCAATCCGCAATTCCCTGAGCGCGCATCACGATGTCATGGAGGCGCTCGTCGCCGAGGCGCTTGCCGCGGCGCGCGCGCGGCGCTGGCCCGACTACCGCCTGCGCTTCGCCGAGCTGCGCCGCGCGCTCATCGAGCACATGACCTACGAGGACGAGGAGCTGTTCCCGGCGCTCGCGCGCGAGGTGGGCGAGGCCGGGCTCGCGCCGCTGCGCGGGCAGCACGAGCGTCTGCAGCAGCACTTCGAGACGCTCGCCTCCGCCGCCGCGGAGCACGACCCCGAGGGCTGCGTCGCCGAGATGGAGGCGCTCGCCGCCCTGCTGCGCGCCCATCACGCCGCCGAGAATGCTCTCGACCCGGGCTACGCGAGCCATGCCATCGTCACCCAGACTGCCCGGCGCGCGCCGATGGACCTGCGCGGGCTGCAGCCGCCCGAGCCGATCGTGCGCATCTTTCAGGCGCTCGAGCTCGCCCCGCACGAGCCGCTGTGCGTCATCCTGCCGCACGAGCCGGTGCCGCTCTACGGCCTGCTGCGCGAGCGCGGCTTTTCCTACAGCGGATCGCCCAGGCCCGACGGGGGCTTCGAAGTCCTCATCGAGCCGGTCTAGAATCCGGGATTGACCTCAGGAGACTGTTGCAATGAAAGCCATGACTGCCGCACTTGCGGTGGCCGCCGTCGCCGTCGCGCTGCCCGCCCGCGCCGACGAGGCGCTCGCCAAGAAGCACAACTGCCTCGCCTGCCACACCGTCGACAAGAAGCTGGTCGGCCCGGCGTACAAGGAGATCGCCAAGAAGTACAAGGGGCAGAACGTCGCCGCCAAGCTCGAGCAGAAGGTGAAGAAGGGCGGGCAGGGCGTCTGGGGCCCGGTCCCCATGCCGCCCAACGCGGCGGTGCCTGACGCCGACATCAAGAAGCTGGTCGACTGGGTCCTGAAGCTGGGCTGAGCCCCGGGAAAAGGGGTCAGGACCCGAAAAAGGGGTCAGGACCCTTTTCCGCTAGCGCAAGCGTTAGAAAAGGGTCCTGACCCCTTTTTCGGAGACGGTCCTGACCCCTTTTCCGCTGTTCGCGCTGGGTTTCCGGCCCCTCTACCTGCTCGCCGGCGGCTACGCCGCCCTGAGCGTCGCGGCCTGGGCACTGCAGTACGCCGGCTGGGTTCCCGGCGGCGACGTGCTGTGGCACGCCCACGAGATGCTGTTCGGCTATGCCTTCGCGGTGATCGCCGGGTTCCTGCTCACCGCGGTGCGCGTCTGGACCGGGCGGCCGACGCCGACCGGGCTGCCGCTCGCGGGAATCGCGCTGCTTTGGGTTCTTTCAAGAAGCATCGCTTTCTTCTCGCTTCCCGCTGCTGCGGTGATGGACATGCTGTTCGCACTCGCCGTCGCCTGGGGCATCGGCGTGCCGCTCATCGCGAGCGGCAACCGGCGCAACTGGTTCTTCATCGCCCTGGTGCTCGCGCTCGGCGCCGCGAGCCTCGCCTTCCAGGCCTGGCCGCAGCTCGGCGTCGCGATCGGCCTCGACGTGGTGCTCTTCGTCATGGCGGTGATGGGCGGGCGCGTCATCCCCGCGTTCACCAACAGCGGCATTCCCGGCGGCGCCGGCGCGCGGCGCCAGCCGCTGCTCGAGAAAGCGGCGCTGGGCGCGATCTTGCTGCTCCTGGCTTTCGACGTATTTTCCATTCACGTCGGGATATTGGCGCTCGCCGCCGGGGCCCTGCATGCAGCCAGGCTCTCGCTCTGGGCGCCGCTCAAGACGCGCGGCAGGCCGATCCTGTGGATCCTGCACGCCTCGTACGCCTGGATCGTGGTGCACCTCGCGCTGCGCGGGCTCGCCGCGTTCGAGATCGTGCCCGCGGTGGTGGCCACCCACGCGCTTACCGTCGGCGCGATCGGCGGCCTGACGCTCGGCATGATGACGCGCACCGCGCGCGGCCATACCGCACGGCCACTCACCGTCGGCGGCGCGGAGCTCGCGGCCTATGTCCTCGTGCAAGCCGCTGCCGTGGCGCGCTCGCTGCTCCCGCTCGCATTCCCCAACGCCTACGGCGCAATGGTCGCGCTCTCGGCGCTGCTGTGGTTCGCCGCGTTCGCGCTGTTCACCGCGGTGTACATTCCCATCCTTACCCGTCCGCGCCTGGACGGGCAGCCGGGGTAGCGATGTTCAAGAGAATCGACCATATAGAGCTCCTTACCGCGCAGCCGCAGCGCGCCATCGACTTCTACACGCAGGTGCTCGGCTTCCGCGTGCGCGAGCGCATGCGCATTCCAGAGACGCCCGCCGGGCCGCTCGAGCTCGTCTATCTGGAGCTCGGTGGCACGACGGTCGAGGTCATGTGTTATCCCGAGAAGCAGGTGCCGCGCCGGGAAGAGCAGGTGCGTCTGGGCTGGCAATGCCTGGCCCTCGAGGTCGAGGACATGGACAAGGCGCTCGCCCTGCTCAAGTCGCGCGGCGTCGAGCCGACCTGGGGGCCGGTGAAGCGGCCGACCTATGCCCGCGCCGAGATCCGCGACCCCGATGGCAATGCCATCGAGCTGCGGCAGTGGATGCGGCCGCAGCCCTAGCAGAGCGCCGCGCCTATTCCTCGCACGGCCACGGCGCCGGCGCCTTGAGCCCCGGCGGCAGCACCGTCTTCGCGTCGCCGCAGGCGACGTCGACCTGCTCCTGCGTCAGTCCCTTCACCGCGGAAAGGTCCGTCGCGGCGAAGCGCGTACCGAAGGTGAAGGCCTGCGTCAGGTCGGCGCCCGCGAGCTTCGCGCCCACGAAGCTGGCGCGCGCGACGTTCGAGAGCCGCAGCGACGCGCCGGTGAGGTCGGCGCGCTCGAAGACCGAGCGGCCGAAGTCCCCCTTGGAGAGGTTGACGCCGCCCAGCATCGCGCCCGTCAGATCGGAGCGGTGGAACTCCGCTTTCTCGAGCGACGCGTTGGCGAACCGCGCGCCCGAGAAGTCGGCGCGCACGACGACCGCCTTCTCGAAGCTCGCGCCCTGGAGCCGCGCCTTGCTGAAGGAGGCGTGGTTGATCTCGGCGGCGCGGAACATCGCCCCGCCGAGGTCGGCCGAGGTGAAATCGACCCCGAGCAGGACCGCGCGGTCGAGGTTCGCGCGCTTCAGGTCCTTGCCTTTCAGCACCAGGCGCGCCTTGGTGCATCCCGACCAGTCGACGCCCGGTCCGGGCCGGTCGCCGCAGCCGCCCCATGCCGGGGCCGCGACCAGGACAAGAAGCGCCAGCACCCCCATTCGCATGGCCCGATCTTAGCAACTGTCAAGCTTTCGCGAAGGGGTCCGAACGGCGCGGGCGCCGCCGCGTCTATGGGATATGCCCGGCAGCGTGCCGGCAACCAAAGAGGGGAACAGTCATGGCTCCGGTCAACCGCATGATCAGACAGGCCGCCGTCGCGCTCGCCGCCGCGCTCGCTTCGCCGGCCCCGCCGCCGGGCTGGAGGAAGCTGTGATCCGCGCCGCCGCCCTCATCGCGGTCGTCTTCGGCGCGGCGACGATCTTCTCGGGCGGCCGCGTGCTGTTCGGGGACGGTGCCGCCGGGGCCGGCGACTACCTTGCCTACATCGTCTGGTTCAACTTCCTCGCCGGGTTCGCCTACGTCGCGGCGGGCATCGGCTTGTGGCGGCGCCGGTCCTGGGCGGCCGGCATGTCGGTGGCCCTGGCGCTGCTGACGGCGCTCTTCTTCGCCGCCCTGGGCGGCCACATCGCCGCCGGCGCCGCCTACGAGATGCGCACCGTGGCGGCAATGGCGCTGCGGACCGTGCTCTGGATCGCGATCGCTTACATTTCGGTCCTGGCATGCCAGGGCGCCGCGAACCGGACATCGGGTCCTTTCTCGCCCACCTGCCGCTCTTCGAGGGGCTGAGCGGCGCCGACCTCGCTCGCCTTGCCGCGGGGACCAGCCGGCGCCGGCTGAAGCGCGGCGAGGTGCTGTTCCGGCAGGGCGAGCCCGCGAGCGGGCTGTACGCCGTCGTGCACGGGCGCGTGGCGCTGACGACCCGCTCGGCGGGGCGCGAGCGCGTCGGCGAGGTCATCGAGGCGGGACGCAGCTTCGGCGAGGCGATCATGTTCCTCGAGAAGCCCTACATCGTCGGCGCGAAGGCCCTCACCGATGCGCTCGTGGTCCACGTCTCCAGGGAAGCGGTGTTCGCCGAGCTCGAGCGCAGCCCCGGCTTCGCGCGGCGCATCATCGCCGCGCTTTCCGCCAAGCTGCATGCGGCAGTGCGCGAGCTCGACCTGTACGCGCTCGGCTCCGGCGGGCAGCGCTTTGCCGCCTGGCTGCTGCGCGCCGCGCCGGCGGCGCAGGACGGCGCGGCCGCGGTGACGCTGCCCGCCTCCAAGCGTGCGGTCGCCTCGCGGCTCAACCTGAGCGCGGAGCATCTGTCGCGCGTGCTGCGCGAGCTGAGCACGGAGGGCCTGATCCGGGTGCACGGGCGAAAGGTCGAGATCCCGGACACCGCGCGCCTCCGCGAGTGGAGCGAGCGGCCGCGCCGGGCGTAGGCGGCTCGCCGCAGGCTGCAGGTCGGCGGCCTTCGTTCTCCTCTGCCTTCTCTTCCTGCGCAATGCGCCGGCGACCCGAAGGCCTTAGCAGCCATCAAGCTAGTGCAGGGCCGCCGCAACTTCGGCCGCCTGCGGCGCTCCAACAGGCAGCAAATCGAAGGAGAGTCGCCATGAAAGTCAGAAACGCCGCCGCCGCCATCGCGCTTGCCGGCCTGGCCGCCTGGACCGCGCCCGCTTGGGCGCATTGCGACACGCTCGACGGCCCCGTGGTGGCCGCCGCGCGCAATGCGCTCGACACCGGCAATGTCAACCTGGTGCTCGTCTGGGTACGGCAGAACGACGAGGCGGATATCCGCAACGCTTTCCGGAAGACGCGCAATGTGCGCAAGGCGGGCGGCGAGGCGAAGGAGCTCGCCGACCTTTACTTCTTCGAGACGCTCGTGCGGCTACACCGCGCCGGGGAAGGCGCCGGCTATACGGGCCTGAAGCCGGCCGGCATGGTGGAGCCGCCGGTTGCCGCTGCCGACAAGGCGATCGAGGCCGGCAAGCTGCAGCCTCTCGGCAAGCTCGTGAGCGATCGCATGGAGAAGGGCCTGCACGCCCGCTTCGATGAGGTGATGGCAAAGAGGAAATACGACCCGAACGACGTCGCCGCCGGCCGCGCATATTCGAGCGCGTATGTCGAGTTCACGCATTACGCCGAACGGCTGTACAACGCCGCCGAAACCATGGCGCCCGAGAACGTGCAGAAGACGCCCGCGCCCGCCCACACCCATTGAGCAGACGAGCTACGCGGGCGAAGGCGGCGAGGAGCAGGATGCAGGCAAGAA
>Ga0209705_10000381_pt1 | contig 23184 bp, 26 predicted proteins | sample PPLLaktember2015_5_FD_187262 | JGI IMG/M metagenome (GOLD analysis project Ga0209705, IMG submission 187262) | Freshwater sediment microbial communities from Prairie Pothole Lake near Jamestown, North Dakota, USA - PPLs Lake P8 Core (1) Depth... | ecosystem: Environmental > Aquatic > Freshwater... | reverse complement strand
GCTCTGGCTCACCGAGGAAGGCGAGCGCACGGACCGCATCCTGCGCGCCGGCGAGTGGTACCGGCTGGAGCGCAACGGCACCGCCGTCGGCTACGCGCTGGATCGCAGCACCGTCACCCTGACGGCGACGGAGCCCGAACTTTACGCACGGCGCATCGTGCTGGTCAAGGCGGGCAGCATGGCGCCGGTCGAGCTCTACAGCGCGGCGCGCGCGCGCGGCTGGAGGCTGGGCGCGCGTGCGCGCAGGCTGTGGAGCGCGTTGTTCATGCCCCAGGCGCGGCCCACCTCGGCGGCGTTGTAGGCATGAAGGTCGACGCGCGCGGCTGCCGCGTGAGCGGTGCGAGCGGGCGTGCGCTCGAGCACTACGAGCGCGCGCTCGCCGCCTGGCTCACCTGGCGCGGCGACCCGCGCCTTGCGGCGCGCGCGGCCTGCGACGAGGCGCCCGGCTTCGTCATGGGCCACGTGCTCGAGGCGCAGCTGCAGCTATGCAGCCGCGATCCCGCGGGAATCGATGCGGCGCGCGCGAGCCTCGCACGCGCGCGTGCGCTGGCGCGCGACGCGCGCGAACAGCTGCACTGCGCGGCGCTCGCGGCCGGCCTGGCGGGGGACACCGATCGCGCGCAGGCGCTTCTGGGATGCCTGCTGGTGCAGCATCCGCGTGACCTGCTGGCGCTCTCGGTGGCGCATACCCTGGACCATTACCTCGGCGAGACGCGCTCGCTGCGCGACCGCGTCGCGGCCGCGTTGCCGGCGTGGTCGCGTGAGGACCCCGGTTACCACAGCGTGCTGGCGATGCATGCGTTCGGGCTGGAGGAGGCGGGCGAGTACCGGCGCGCGGAGGACACGGCGCTGGAGGCGCTCGCGATCGAGCCCGGGGACATTCGGGCGCACCACGCCATGTCGCACGTGCTCGAGATGCAAGGGCGCGCGGCGCAGGGGCTGCGCTGGATGGGCGAGCGCGCCGAGCATTGGAGGGGGGCCGGCGCGGCCTCCACACATGTGTGGTGGCACCTCGCGCTCTACCACCTGATGATCGGCGACCAGCGCCACGCGCTCGAACTCTACGACCGGCGCATCGCCGGGTCGGCAACGCCCGCGCTGAACGAACTGATAGACGCTTCGGGCCTGCTGTGGCGCCTGCGCCTGGCGGGCGTGGACGGCGGCGCGCGCTGGCAGGTCCTCGCCGCGGCCTGGGCGCCGCATACGGAAGCCGCCTACTGCGCCTTCAACGACCTGCACGCCATGCTCGCCTTTGTCGGCGCGGGACGGCGCGACTTGCAGCAGCGGCTGCTGCGCGCGCAGACGCGGCGCGTCTCCTGGGGCGGCACCAACCAGGGCATGCTGCGCGACGTGGGCCTGCCCGCCAGCCGCGCGCTCGTCGCCCTCGGCGCCGGCGACCCCGCCCGCGCCGCGCGCATCCTGCAGCAACTGCCCGCGGTCTCGCACCGTCTCGGCGGCAGCCACGCCCAGCGCGGCCTGCTCGGCCTCACGCTGCGCGCGGCAAATCAAATGGGGACAGTCCCTATTATTCTGCAGAGCGAAATAATGGGGACTGTCCCTATTTAAGTTCCGCGTCCTGGAGGGCGCGCCACATGAGCTTGCCCGAGGCGGTGCGCGGGAGCGAGTCGGCGAACTGGAGCAGACGCGGGGCCTTGTAGGCGGCCATGCGGCCGCGCGCCCAGTCGAGGATCTCGGCGGCGCTCGCGGCGGCGCCCGGCTTGAGCACCACCACCGCTTTCACCGTTTCGCCGCGGCGTGCATCGGGCGATGCGATGACGCAGCACTCCTTGATCGCCGGATGCTGGTACATCGCTGCTTCGACCTCGGCCGGCCACACCTTGTAGCCGGCGGCGTTGATCATCCGCTTGAGCCGGTCCGAGATGAAGAAGTAGCCGTCTGCGTCGGTGCGGCCAAGATCGCCGGTGCGAAAGAAGGCCTTGCCCTCGATCTCGCACCAGGATTCGCGGAACGCCTTCTCCTTGCCCCAGTAGCCCTTCAGGAGCTGCGGCCCGCGAACCACGATCTCGCCCTGCTCGCCGGGGTCGAGCACGCGCAGCGTGTCCGGATCGACGACCCGCGATTCGGTATCGAAGGTGGGAATGCCGAGGCATTGCTGCTTCGGGTTCTGCGGCGGATTGATGTGCGTCTGCGAGATGGTCTCGGTCATGCCGTAGCCCTCGATGTAGCGCACGCCGCACACGTCGAGCAATTTCTGCGCGATGGCCTCGGGCATCGCCGAGCCGCCGCCGAAGATCGAGCGCAGCGACGACAGGTCGTGCCCGAGCGCGCCCGGATGCGACAGCAGGTCCACCACCATGGTGGGCACGTTGTCCCAGTGCGTGCAGCGGTGGCGCTCGACCAGCTCCGCGGCCTGCAGCGCATCCCAGCGCCGCTGGATGACGATGCTGCCGCCCGCATACACCGTGGCGAGGAAGCTGTGGACGAGCCCGGTCACGTGGAAGAACGGCGCGGTGGCGAGCGCCACGGTGTCCGCGGTCACGTGCTTCCAGATCGCGGAGCCGGCGATGTTGTGCAGGCTGGTGGCGTGCGTGTGCAGGCAGCCCTTGGGCTGCCCGGTGCTGCCCGAGGTGTAGGGCATGAGGCACAGGTCGTCCGGCCGCGCAGTCGAGGGCGAAGGGGCCTCGTCCACGTACTGGAATGCGTCCATCACGATCAGCTCATCGAGCGGCAGGCCCGCGAAGCGCGCCGCCACCTCGCGCTCGACGAGCGCGACCTTCGCGCCGCTGTCGGCCCGGTACTGCGCGAGCTCGCCCGCGACGTTGGCCGGGCTCAGCGGCACCGCCACCGCGTCGGCGCGCAGGATGGCGAACAGGCCGACGATGAAATCCGGGCCGTTCTGCAGGTCGAGCAGCACCCGGTCGCCCTGCTGCACGCCGCAGGCGCGCTGCAAGTGTGCCGCGAGCGACTCGGCGCGCCGCAGCAGCTCGCGATAGGCAAGCGCCTCGCCCTGGAACACGGTCGCCGGCTTGTCGGGAAAGCGCGCCGCGGCGCGCGACAGCAGGTCATGCAGGCGCAGCGGCTCGAGCGCGAGGCTGCGCGGCATGTCCGCCGGCCAGTGCGCGAAGTGGCGGGGCTCCACGGGCGGGAAGTATAGTGGCGGCGTGGCCGGGCACACGTTCCTGTACCGCGAGGGTCTCTGGCGCGCCGCGGGCGAGTACCGCGACGGCGCAGGCGTCGCCACGCCCGTGGACGGCGAGACGCGCATCCGCCACGAGGCGGGCCGCTGGGTGAGCGAGAGCGTGATGGTGGTGCGGCGCAACCCGCCGCAGGAGCAGCGCAGCCGCTACGACATCGCGCCGGTCTCGCCGGGCTCGCAGTCCACGCACTGGACCGCGGAGAACCAGAACCTCGGCACGCTGAACGGGCGCTTCGTGGTCGCGGGCGACGCGATCCTGTCGTTCTACTCGAGCGCCACCGGACGCTACCGCGGCTTCGAGTCCATGCAGCAGAAGGACGCCAGGCACTACGCCGTGCGCGGCGCGATGCTCGACCACGACAAGCTCATCTCGACCTGGGTGGTCGAGCTTTCGGCGGCATGAGCGCGCTGGAAAGCGCGTTCCTGCCCGCGGGCGAGGCGCGCTGGCGCGCCACGCAGCTCACGCGCGGGCCCTGGGATCCGGGGCACCAGCACGCGGGGCCGCCGAGCGCGCTCGTCGCGCGCGCGGTGCTCGCCGCCGCGGCGCCGATGGGCCTCGCGCACCTCGCGCGGCTGACGGTGAACCTGCTGCGACCGATTCCCATCGACGCGCTGGCGATCGCGGTGAACACCGACTACGCCGGGCGCAACTCCGCGCATTTCGCCTTCGCCCTCGAGGCGCAGGGCAAGGAGGTCGCGCGCGGCACGGCGCTGGTGCAGCGCGAGGCGCCGCTTGCGCTGCCCGAAGGCCTGCCCGGGCATCCGCTGCCGAACGCGCCGCGCGCGCCGGGTGATTCTCCCGCCGGGCAGTTTCCCTTTGCTTCAAAGGATCCGGGCTATTCCGACCTGGTGGAGACGAGAGTGGCGCAAGGTCAGATGTTCCGCGGTCCCTGCGCCATCTGGTTTCGCCTGCGCCATCCGATCGTCGCGGGCGAGGCGCCGCTTCCTGTCGAGCGCGTGGCGGTGGCCGCGGACTCGGGCAACGGCATCAGCGCGATCCTCGACTTTCGCAAGTACCTTTTCGTCAACACCGATCTCACCATCAACCTGCTGCGCCAGCCGAAGGGCGAGTGGGTGTGCATCCAGGCGCAGACCTTGTTGGGGCCGGATTCCAGCGGCCTCGCCGAATCGCGGATCTACGACGAGGAAGGGTTGATCGGGCGGGGGACGCAGAGCCTCGTGGTGCGGGCGCGCGGTGCCGCGTGAAGAAGGATGTCGCCGCTGGTGCGCTCCTCACGCGCGACGCGCTCGAGCCGCCCGCAGATTCCGCGCTGTGGCGGCTGCGCGAGGAACAGGACGCGAGATTCTTCTCGTGATGCACTTGTCGTACGGTGGGCCATCGGCCCACCCTACGGAGTGATGCCGTGATCGTCGACGCGCATCATCATCTCTGGGACCTCTCGCGCGGGCCGCTGCGCTACCCGTGGCTGCAGGACCCTGAGCCGCACGAGTTCTTCCTCGGCGATTACGCGAAGCTGAAGCGCGACTACCTGCCCGCGGACTATCGGCGCGACGCCGAAGGCCTCGGCGTCGTGAAAACCGTGCACGTCGAGGCCGAGTGCTCGCGCGACCAGCAGGTCGCCGAGACCGAATGGCTGACGGCGCTGAACGCCAGGGAGGGCATGCCGAACGCCATCGTCGCGCACGCGTGGTTCCATACGCCGGAGGCCGCGCAGATCCTCGAGCGCCAGGCGTCCTTCCCGCTCGTGCGCGGCATCCGCTCCAAGCCTTTTCGAGACGGCATGATGCGCGAGAAGGCGTGGCTTGCGGGCTATGCGCTCCTCGAGCGCTTCAGCCTGTCCTGGGATTGCCGCGTGAAGACCTGGGAGCTGGAGGATGCCGCGGGGGTGGTGCGCGCGCATCCGGGCATTGCCGTCGTGCTCAACCACACCGGCTTCCCTTGGGATCGCAGCGACGCGGGGCTGGAACTCTGGCGCCGCGGCCTGCGCGCGCTCGCGGCGAGCCCGCACTGCTTCTGCAAGCTCTCCTGCCTGTGCCTGCCCGGGGGGCCGTGGGACTACGACAGCAACCGGCGCGTCGTGCTCGAGGCGATCGAGATTTTCGGCGTCGAGCGCTGCCTGTTCGCCTCCAACTTCCCGGTCGACGGCTTGCGCGTCGCGTTCCGGCAGATGTTCGACGACTATGGACGCATGACGCTGGACTTCACGCCCGCCGAGCGGCGCTCGCTGTTCCACGACAACGCGGCGCGCTTCTACCGGCTGTAAAAATAGGGACAGTCCCCATTATTCCGCTAGGCGGAATAATGGGGACTGTCCCTATTTACGGGTCAGCGCTTGAGCTTCGCCAGCTCCGGCATCGCCACCGGCCGCACCGTCTCGTAGGCGCGCGCGGCGCGCAGCACCAGCGCGTCGCCGTACTTTGGCCCCACGATGTGCAGTCCCGCCGGCAGCCCCGCCTTCGTCAACCCGCAGGGAATCGACGCCGCCGGCTGTTGCGTGAGGTTGAAGGGGTAGGAGAACGGCGTCCAGTCGGTCCAGCGCCGGTTCTTCCCCGCTCCCGGGAATTCCTTGCCCGCATCGAACGCGGGCACCGGCAGCGTGGGCGTGAGGAGCAGGTCGTACTTCTGGTGGAACTGGTTCATGAGCACGCCGAGCGCGCCGCGCTTCGCCACGGCGTCCATGTGCTGCTTCATCGTGATCTTCTCGCCCTGGCGCGCGACTTCCAGCAGGCCCTTGTCGATGAGCTTGCGCTTCGCCGCCGGAATGCCGCGCACCACGTAGGCTGCGCCCGGGAACCAGTGCAGCGTGAACACTTCGAGCTGGTCGTCGAACCCGGGGTCCACTTCCTCCACCTGCGCGCCGAGGTCGGCGAACACGCCAACCGCCTGCTTCACCAGCGCGGCGATCTCCTTGTCCACTTTGGCGTAGCCGAGGTCGGGCGAGTAGGCGATGCGCAAGCCTTTGACACCGTCCTCCAGCCCGTCGAGATAGTCGCGTGCGTCGTAGGGCAGGGCGGTCCAGTCGCGCGCGTCCGGCTGCGCCAGCACATTCAGCATCAGCGCGGCGTCGGCCACCGTGCGCGTCATCGGCCCGAGGTGCGCCACCGTGCCGAAGGGCGACAGCGGCCAGGCCGGCACGCGGCCGAAGGAGGGCTTGATGCCAAACAGGCCCGTGAAGCCGCAGGGGATGCGGATCGAGCCGCCGCCATCGGTGCCGATGGCGAGCGGGCCCATGCCGGAGGCGACCGCCGCGGCGGCGCCGCCCGAGGAGCCGCCCGGGGTCTTGCGCGGATCCCAGGGATTGCGCGTGATGCCGGTGAGCGGGCTGTCGGTGACGCCCTTCCAGCCGAACTCGGGCGTGGTGGTCTTGCCGACGAGCACCGCGCCGGCTTCGCGCAGGCGCGCCACGGCGGGCGCATCGTCCTTCCACGGGCCAGCCGGATCGGTGGTCTTCGAGCCGCGCCGCGTCGGCCAGCCTTTGGTGAGGATGATGTCCTTGATCGAGGCCGGCACGCCGTCGAGCGCGCCCATGGGCGCGCCTTTCATCCAGCGCGCTTCGCTCGCGCGCGCGGCCTCGAGCGCCGATTTGGCGTCGATCAGGTTGAAGCAGTTGAGCACCGGGTTGAGCTCGGCGATGCGCGCGAGCACGGCACGGGTGGTTGCCACGGGCGAGAGCGTCTTCGCGCGATAGGCGGCGAGCAACTCCGTGGCGGACAGCGAACACAGATCCTGGGTCATGGTTTCTCCATTCGGACGAGGCGCCAGGCGCCGCCGAGGACACGTGGCAGCACGACGCCGAGGTTGCGGTTCACTTTAAGACCGGCGGCCTTGCAGCGCCGCGCGAAGGCCTTCGGGTCCCTGCAGGCGAGCGCGTAGCCGGCGATGCCGGGTGCGTGCGGCGCGGCGCCGAGCAGCGTTCGCACCTGCGCGCGCGTGCCGATCAGTACCTTGCCGCGATCGGTCTGGAGCGCGATGAGCTTGCCTTCGCGCCGCGGCAGCCCGCCCATGAAGCGCGCCCAGCGCGCGGCGGCGTTCACGGGATTGGTGGCGGTGACGTAGGCGGCGGCGAGCCCGAGCACGCCGTTGCGGTGGCGCAGGTGCTGCGCTCTCCAGATGGCCTCGGGCGCGAGGTGCTCGACGTACTGCACGCGGCCTTCGGGCATCTTGCCCGGTGCGGCGCGCACCACGTTGAAACGCGCCGTCATGCCGTCTTCGACCTTGCGCTCGAGGCGCACCAGCGGCTGCGGCGCGAAACCGTGCGCCTGCAGCCGGAAATGCTCTGCTTCGGCCGCCGGCGTGCCGAAGCACACCAGGTGCACGCCGCGGTAGCGGCGCATCGAGCGGCGCATGCGGATGGCGTTCGGCGTGTCGTCGGTGGGCGTGAGGAATTCCAGATACCCGTCGGCGAGCATCACGCAACGGTTCGTGGTGCCCGCCGGCCCGTCCTGCGTCACCTGCGCCGAGACCGGCGTCACCGCGAAGCCGAGCGCCTCCAGCAGGGCACCCACCTTGTGGAGGTCCCCCACGAAATGCGAAACATGGTCCAGGTACAGCTCGCCCGGGGGCGGTCGCTGGCGGTCGGCGGCGCGCATGGCGCGCTAATATAACTGCATGAACAAGCCTGTCGATACTCCTGCAGCGACACTGACGGGCGCGGAAGCGGTGGTGGAGATGCTTCGCGCGCATGGCGTGGAAGTGATTTTCGGGTTGTGCGGCGACACCAGCCTGCCCTTGTATGACGCGCTGGCGCGTTTGCCGCACGGTATGAAGCACGTGCTGACGCGGGATGAAAGGCATGCCGCCTACATGGCGGACGGCTACGCGCGGGTGTCGGCCAAGGTCGGCGTGTGCGAGGGGCCTTCGGGGGGCGGGGCGACCTACATCCTGCCGGGGCTGGTGGAGGCGAACGAGTCTTCCATCCCGGTGCTCGCCATCAATACGGACGTGTCGGTGTCTTCGCGCGGGCGCTTCACGTTGACGGAACTGGACCAGAAGGCGTTGATGAAGCCGCTGACCAAGTGGAACGCGGTGCTCGACCGCTCGGCGGACATTCCGCGCACCTTCCGCGCGGCGTTCAACGCCATGACCACGGGGCGTCCCGGTGCGGCGCACATCGCGCTGCCGTTCGACGTGCAGAACGGGCCGGTGGAGCGCGCCGACGTGTGGGGCGACCCTTCGCTGGGCTTGTGCCCGTCGCGGCGCGTGGCGCCGGATCCCTATTGCGTCGAAATGGCGGCGAAGCTGCTGCGCAACGCCAGGCGCCCCGTGTTCCTCTGCGGCGGCGGGCTGGTGATCGCCAGGGCGCAGGATGAGCTCATCGAGCTGGCGGAGCGCCTGTCGGCCCCCGTTGCCACCACCATCAGCGGCCAGGGCTCCATTTCCGAGGAGCACCCGCTCGCGGTCGGCGTGGTGGGCTCCAACGGCGGCACGCCGGAGACGCGCTCGATCGTGGACCAGGCCGACCTGGTGGTGTTCGTGGGCTGCCGCGCGGGTTCCGTCACCACCGAGCGCTGGCGGCATCCGGCGCCCGGCGCGGCGAAGGTGGTCCACCTCGACGTGGATGCTGAAACAGTGGGGGTGAACTACAAGGTGGATGTGCCGTTGATCGCGGATGCGAGGCTCGCGCTCGGGGCTTTGAACGAGGCGCTCTCCGACCTGAAGCGTCCGCGCGAAGCGGCAGCGGTACTGAAAGCCAAGACGGAGAAGTTCGCGAAGTTCAACGCGCTTGCGGCATCGAATGACAGGCCGATCAAGCCGGAGCGCCTGGTGGCGGAGTTGTCGAAGGCCCTGGGTCCCGATGACATCGTCGTCGCCGATCCGGGGACGCCCTGCCCGTATTTGTCAGCCTATTACCCGGTGCGGCGCACCGGCCGGACGTTGTTTTCGAACCGCGCGCACGGCGCGCTGGGCTATGCGATGGCCGCGTCGGTGGGCGCGCATTTCGGCCGGCCCGAAGTGAAGACCGTCGCGGTGATGGGCGACGGTTCCTTCGGCATGTGCGCGGGGGAGCTGGAGACCCTGGTGCGCTACAAGCTGCCGATCACCATGGTGGTGATTCGCAACGCGGTCTACGGCTGGATCAAGGCGGGGCAGAAGACTGGCTACGGCGGGAGGTACTTTTCCGTGGACTTCGGCGTCACCGATCACGCGAAGGTGGCGGAGGCGTTCGGGGTGAAGAGCTGGAAGGTCGAAGATCCGGCGAAGTTGGGCGCGGCATTGAAGGAGGCGATTGCGTTTGGCGGGCCTACGCTAGTGGACGTCGTGTGCCAGCCGCTGCAGGAGGCGCGGGCGCCGGTGTCGGAGTGGGTGGCTTAGATGGATCGCAAGGAACAGATCGACGCCGTGCTGTTGCAGTTGCCGGGCGTCGTATCGAAGAAAATAAACCAGCTCGACGCCTACTTCGTCAGCGACCGGATGTTCGCTTGCATCAGCGGGAAGGGAGTGGGGCTGCGGTTGCCTGCGGCGACTGCCACGGAGTTGCAGTTTTCACGGGACAACGTTCACCCATTCCAGCCCGGCGGCACGGCGGTCTCAAAGGAATGGATCCAGATCGAGCGCGCAGACGCGGCGGAGTACGAGAAGGATCTCGAGCTGTTTCGGGCCTCGCTGGAGTTCGTGAAGGCCGGCCGGACCCGCTAGCCTCGCCGCGGATCCCTACGAATTCAGCTTGGGCGCAATCCCGGTCGCCGGGTCGCGCAGGCGAATCTCGGGCAGTTTGCGATCGGGGAGGGAGCGCAATTCTTCCAGGGTATGGAGCAGCAACGCGCCGGTCGCGCCGGCCATGCCCACGCTGCCGGTCTTGATCGCGGTATAGGCGCGCACGGCGATATCGACCAGGCGCCTTTGTTCCTCGGCGTATGTGCTCAGGCGTTCGGACAGGGTCTCCGCTTGTGCCACGCGCGAGTCCTGGCCGGCGCCGCTGAAAGCGGTGACGGCGTCGGCGATGGCGTTGTCCAGGGAACGGTTGAGCGTGCGGAACTCGTCGGTGGAGATCGGGGCCGCCTGCTCGACGGCCAGGCCGGTGATGGCTTGGCACACGTCGCCGTAGCCGTGGACCACCTGGTCGAGGTTGTACCCGAGGCGCAGAAACTCAGCGCCGTGCAAGGCCGCCGTGCGGCCTATTTCGGAGCGCCCGTCACCCCCGAGCAACACCGCTTTGCCTTCCGGCGGTCGCTCGTCCGTATGTTGCTCCTTGCGCAGGATGCCCGTGAGCTGCTGCAGGAACAGCGGCACGCCGTTATCGATGGTCTCGGTGGATAGGGAGAGCCCGACCCGTGACGCCGCAGCATTCTTGCAGCGCTTGATCAGCTCAGTGCGATTCGATGTCAGGAATTCGTGCAGCATGCCGCTACGGTACCCGTTCATCGCCCGGACGATTGTGCGCTAGCCCACAGGAGGCACTGAATTTGGCGAGCCTATCAGGCAAAGGCGACTCCGGAGCCGGCCTGCTTGGCCCTGAACATCGCCTTGTCCGCGCTGTTGATCAATTCCTCCGCGGTGGCGCCGTTCTTCGGGAACGTCGAGATGCCGATGCTTGCCTTGACGCGTGTGCTGAGGGTGCCTTCGCGCACCCTGATGGTGCAGGGCGCCTGGACCGCCTGGACGATTTTCTGCGCGATCATCGCGACGTTCGCGGCGTCGCGGACTCCCGTCAGCAGATACAGGAACTCATCTCCGCCATGTCGGCTGACCGTGTCCTCGCCGCGGGTGGTCTCCTTCAGCCGCTGCGCGATGGCCTGCAGCACGGCGTCGCCGGCGTCGTGGCCGTGGGTGTCGTTGATGATCTTGAAGTCGTCCAGGTCCACGAACATCACGGCCAGGGTCCAGCCCTGGCGCCGCGCCTGGGCGAGTCCATGGTCCAGCCGGTCGTTGAACAGCGCGCGGTTCGGCAATCCGGTGAGGACATCATGCAAGGCGGCATGGCGGGACGACAACCCCTGTTCCTCCGCCGCGGCGAACTGCAGGTCGACCATGTTCCGGTCCCTGATCTCGTCCTGCAGCGCCCGGTTCACGACCGCCAGTTCAACGGACACCGCCTCGACCTTTACCGCCAGTGCCGCACTTTGGCCGAGGGCGTGCACGAGGCCTGGCTGCGCGCTGTGCGCCGCAAGCGCGAGTGTCATGGCACCGTTGACCAACGCCAATTCCTCGGCGCATTCCGCGACCAGCGCCTTGACGTGCTCGCTGAGATCCAGCACCCTGCTGAGAGACGCGAGGTGCCCGCCGTTGCTCGTCAGTTCCTCATTCGCGCCGATGTCCATGCTCCCAGGACGCCGGGCGTCGGCAATTGGAACATCACGCCCATTTTGAGCATCCCGGTTTCCGCCGGGGCGCTCTGTGCGCCGTCGAACATAACGTGCAGCCTGATTTAGCTGGCAGTCCCGAGTTCCAAAGCGGCGAGTTGCAGGTCGGGGTTGCTGTAGATCTGCAAGTCGATGTTCGGCGTCGCCTCATGGCGCACGTCCGAAGTGGAAGAAGCCGGAACCGCCCGGGGTGAAAGCTCGAGCGACATCGTGCGCTCTTGAGGTGAGGTTATCGCGCAGGCCGAAACCACGGCCGCTGCGATGATCGTCAGAGTGATGAGTTTCATGTCGATATCCTGGATGGAGTGCGGCCAGTCTGCACAGGTTGCGGCAGACGTTCGGTGCGGCGCCTCACAAACGGGAACACTAAATATAGTGATTGGAATGCAAACGTCTTGCCACTAGAGTCTTGCCACTAGGGTCTTGCCACTAGACGACACCCGCGTCGTGACGCAGCGTCATGTTGGAAAGCCGGCACTGTTGGCTCTCACACCGACCAGGGGTCCAGCGAGACTGCGGTGCTAAGCGGATTAGCGCACGGACGGCATGCGGCTAACAGGGCAGAAACGTTTATTGGAGTAAGCAGTCAACCGGCCGGCCGGCCGGCTTAAGCGACTTCTGACTCGAGGGACACCCACATGACTTCAATCCGCCTGATGCGCCTCACGCTGGCGCCCGTTGCAGCCGCCTTCCTGGTGGCCTGCGGTGCCCGCATGCAGGCAGAGAAAGACCGCGCGGAAGCCGAACGTGCGCGTATGCAGGCCCAGAAGGCCTCTGCCGACGCCGAACAAGCCCGCAGGGCGGCAGAAGCGCAACTGGCGGCCGCCCAGGCCGCGCAGGCCGATGTTGCCAAGCTGCAACAGCAACTGGCCTCCCTGAAGGCGAAGCATACCGACCGGGGCCTGGCGCTCACGCTCGGCGATGTGCTGTTCGAGACCGGCCGCGCGGAGCTGAACAACGGCGCCTTCAGGACGGTCGATCGCCTGGCCGCGTTCGTACGCGACCATCCCGAGCACTCGCTGCGGATTGAGGGTTACACCGACTCGGTAGGCGGCGACGCCTTGAACCTTGCACTGTCGGAACGCCGGGCGAACACCGTTCGCGACGCCTTGTTGTCGCGTGGCTTCGCGGGCTCCCGCTTCACCACCAAAGGCATGGGCAAGGCCAGCCCGGTGGCCAGCAACGACACCGCCGAAGGCCGCCAGCGCAATCGACGCGTGGAGGTCGTGATTTCCGGCACCAGCTGAGCGTCTACGACGTGTTCGAGGTGCTGTGAGCCCTCACAAACAGGAACACTAAATGAGCGGGTGGACGGAATCGAACCAACGTTTATTGCATGGAATGCAATCGTCTTGCCACTAGACGACACCCGCGTCGTGACGCAACGCGATGATGGCAGGCCGGCAGCGTTGCCTGCCACACCGGACCCGGGGTCCGATAGGACCAGGCGGGACCTGCAGTCCTAAGTCGCCTAGCGCACGGACGGCAGGGAATTTACAATGCAAAACGCTTTTTTGCCCTGGAGGTTTCACGCCATGAACTTCGCACGTGCTGCCGTCGCCGCTGTATTGGGAGCCCTGTTTCTGGGCGCCTGCGCCACCCACTTGGGGTCTCCGCCCGTGGCCGAATTGACCACGGCACGCGCGGCCATTACACAGGCCGAGGCAGCGGGCGCCGGCCAGCTTGCTCCGGTGGAGTTGCTGGCCGCCCGCGGCAAGATGGTGCAGGCGGATGCCGCCGTGCGCGCCGAGCAATTCTTGCAGGCGCGCGACCTGGCAGAGCAGGCCGCTGCGGACGGTGCGCTCGCCGAGCGCAAGGCGCGCGCCGCCCGGGCCCGCATGGCCGCGGACGAGCTGGAACGCGGCAACGCCGCGCTGAAGCAGGAAATTGGCCGTCCGGCCAAATAAGCGATTTCTGACTCGAAGGACACCCACATGACTTCACCCCGAATCCGCCTCATGCGCCTCGCGCTGGCGCCCGTCGCAGCCGTCTTACTTGCGGCCTGCGCATCGGTCCCGGTTACCAATCCGAAGCTGGACGAAGCGCGTGCGCTGTACTCCCAGGCCGCCGCAGACGCCGACGCCGCACGCAGCGCGCCCCTGGAGTTGCGTAGCGCCCAGCTGTCACTGGCGCGCGCCGAATCGGCCTTCAAGGCCGGAGAAGACTCCGCCATCGTCAATCACCATGCCTACCTCGCCCGCCAGCGTTCCGCGACGGCGTTGCAGGCTGGCGAGATTGCCAGGGCGGAGCAGGCGGTGTCTGCATCCGCCGCCGAGCGCGATCGCATCCTGATGGCGGCCCGCACACGCGAGGCGGACCAGGCCCGCATGCAGGCGGAGAAAGACCGCGCGGAATCCGAACGTGCCCGCATGCAGGCGGACAAGGACCGCGCGGAATCCGAACGTGCGCGCATGCAGGCGCAGACGGCCTCTGCCGAAGCCGAACAATCCCGCAAGGCGGCGGAAGCGCAACTGGCCGCCGCCCAAGCCGCGCAGGCCGATGCTGCCAAGCTGCAAAAGCAGCTGGCCGAGATGGAGGCGAAGCAAACCGACCGGGGCCTGGTGCTCACGCTGGGCGATGTGCTGTTCGACAGCGGCCGCGCGGAGCTGAAAGCCGGCGCCTCCAGGACGGTCGATCGCCTGGCCGCGTTCATGCGCGACCATCCCGAGCGCTCGCTGCAGGTTGAGGGTTACACCGACTCGGTAGGCAGCGACGCCTTGAATCTGGCCCTGTCGCAACGCCGGGCGGAGGCCGTTCAGGCCGCCCTGGTGTCGCGTGGCGTCGAAGGCTCCCGCATCAAGACCAATGGCATGGGCAAGGCCAGCCCGGTGGCCAGCAACGACACCGCCGAAGGCCGCCAGCGCAATCGACGCGTGGAGATCGTGATTTCCGGCACCAACTGAGGCGGCTGCGGCGCGGGGAAAACCAACCGGCGGCGGCGCGCGTCAGGCGCGCCGCCGCCTATTCAGAGCCTCCCCAACTTCTTCTCCGCCCCCGCATACAACACATCCCGCATCGCCTTCGCCGCCTGCGCATGAAACGCGACGGCCTCGGGATCGAAATCCTTGACCGGCTTCGGCGCCAGAGCAAAATTCCCGAACCGGTCCTCCCCCCGCACCAGCGCAGCGCAATCCCAAGCTCCAACCACCTGTTTGGTCCCCGGCGGCATGAAGTGCATGGACACGCCGATGCGCCGGTCCGCAGACACGTTCGGCCCGGACCCATGCGCCAGGCAGTAGTTGTGCAAAGACATCTCCCCGGCCTTCAGCGGCATGAACACCGCGCGCGACTCATCCAGACCAGGAATCACCTGCCCGCGCGTCAGCATGTTGTCCTGGTGGTAAGTGTCTTCGTGACGAAGGGTTTCACCCTGGTGGGTGCCGGGCATGACTTTCATGCACCCGGCATCGACGCTGGCGTCCGAAATTGCGAACCAGGCGGTGATCACATTGCGGGATGACAGGCCCCAGTAGGTGTTGTCCTGGTGCCAGCCGACGAAGCTCTTCGAGCCGGAGTCCTTGATCCAGAAAATGGTGCTCCAGCACAGGATGTCCGGGCCGATGAGCTGCTCGACGGGATCGAGCACGCGCGGGTCGCGGATCAGGTCGTCCAGCCACTTGAACAGGAGAAAAGCCCGCGAGCGCTGCGCGGCCTCGAGCTTGCCGCCCTGGCGCGCCTCCACCGCCTCGAGCTGGCGCCGCAGCCCTGCGGCCTCGGAAGCGGACATGATGGGCACGGGGCAGACGTAGCCGTCGCGGTGGTACTGCTCAACTTGTTGCGCGCTCAGCGTCATGCAAGGCTCCTCCTCCCGGCGGACGATTCCATGATACAGAACAGCCGATGAAAGGGCCGCTATTGACGCTGGAGGTTCACGAGGCGCTGCGCGCCGCAGCAGGAGCCGGCGCGCCGACGCTCGAGTGTTCCCTCGACCTCGGGAAGTCGAAGTCCGTTGTCGAGGTGAGCCCGGAGGGCTGGACCTGGGAGGGCACGAAGTACCCCTGGCTCGAGGCCTGCAAGGACAGGACGGTCTACTACTGGGACGGCGAGAAATTCGAGCCGGTACAGAGATACACCAACGCGCTGGTGAAGCTGGTGCCGACGAAATGGGGCCCGCCGACCTTCGAGATCGACGGCATCAAGATGCTCCCCACCGAGCACGTCTCGCCCTACGCGGACGCCGAACGCAAAGTCGGGCTGATCCAGCCCAGCGGAAAGACGATCCTCGACACCTGCGGCGGGCTGGGCTACTTCGCCGCCTGCTGCCAGAAGGAAAAAGCGAAGAGCATCCAGTCGTTCGAGAAAAATGCCGACGTGATCTGGCTGCGATCGATCAATCCCTGGTCGCCCGAACCCGGCGGCGCGCTGACGCTGCAACACGGCGACATCGTCGAAGCAATCGCCAGCATGCCCGACGCCTCATTCGACGCCGTCCTGCACGACCCGCCGCGCTTCGGCATCGCCGGCGAGCTTTACTCGCAGGCCTTCTACGACCAATTGGCCCGCGTGCTGAAACGTAAAGGGAAGCTGTTCCATTACACCGGCTCGCCGAACAAGCTCACCACCGGCCGCGACGTGCCCAACGAAGTCGCCAAGCGCCTGCGCAAGGCGGGCTTCGCGACGGCGCTGAACAGCGACGGCGTGCTGGCCACGAAAACACCCTAAGGAGCAAGACCCATGCCGGAACTGAAGACCACTTACCTCGGCGAACTCATGATGGAGGTCACCGGCAGCTACATGCTGGGCGAAGCCCCCGTGGGCAAGCGCCGGCTCGACCGGCTCGACAAGGGCCACTTCAAAGGCCCGAAGATCCAGGCCGAGATCGTCACCGGCGGCATGGACATCCTGCTCGGCGGCACGGACGGCGCCGTGCGGCCGGACGTCCGGCTGATCCTCAAGCTCGACGACGGCGAGGTCCTGCTGATCCAGTACCGGGGGGTAAGGCATGCGCCAGCCGAGGTCATGCAGAGGATCGCCCAGGGCGAGCGCGTGCCGCCGAGCGAGTACTACCTGCGCACCAGCCTCGTGTTCGAGACCGCGTCGCAGAAGTACCACTGGATGAACCGCATCGTCGGCATCGGCGTGGGCCGGCGCGAGCCGAGCGCGGTGTTCTACGACGTGTTCGAGGTGCTGTAGCCGCCGCTACAAATTACTTTCTCACGCCGATCGTGAGCCAATACTCGCGCGGAACGCAGATGCCGAGGTCAGTGGGAAAGCCATCGTGGAAGGCGACGAAGTCGCGCCGCAGTTCGGCCCGTTTGGTCTCGTCGAGGCTGGCCGCAAGCGATTTCGTCGGCCCGTAGCCAGTCGAGAAGGTCTGCCACGCCGCCTCGCCGCTGGGCTCGCGATAATAGGACACGCCTTTTTCGAACTTCAGCTCGAAGCTGCCTCCGAGCAGCTCGCGAATGCGCGCGGTCTGCCCCCAAGCGAAGGGAGAGGAAGGTGCCGGATTGGGCGGTGGCGGCATGTAGCGCTTCATCACCTCGAACATCTTGAACAGATTGCTGTCCGACAGCCAGGTGGTCAGGGCGATGCGCCCGCCCTTGCGGCACACCCGCGCCAATTCGCCGGCGGCCGCTTCTGGGCGGATCGCGAACATCACGCCGCACGTCGACACGACCGCGTCGAACTCGCCATCGGCGAACGGCAGGCTTTCGGCGTCGCCGATCCGGTACTCGATGGCGAGCCGTTCCGCTTTGGCAGTGCTCTGCGCGGCGGCGACCAGAGCGGCGGCAATGTCGACGCCTATTACGCGCGCCCCCCGCCGCGCCACCGACCTGGAAGTCCAGCCGGTTCCGGTGCTCAAGTCCAGGATGTACTCGCCCTGCTGCGGGTCGAGGCGCAGGACGCAATGCTCGATCGAGTCGGCGATACCCCGGCTGATCTTGTCGTACGCGCTGCCGCCCGAGCTCCAGACGGCTGCTGGACGCTGGTTATGGGGTTGGATCTCGTTTCCCATGCGATTTCCTCCTCAATGTTGATGGCGCGGGCTCATCGCGCGCCGCCTAACTAGAGCAACTCGGCGATCATCCGCGCGGCGCGCACAGCGCCGTCGGCCTCCACTGGCCGGAAGCCGGGCCGCCCGCCCAACTCCTCGAGCATCGCCGCGGCGATGACCTCCGGCGTGGCGCTCGCGTAGTCCATGCGCCGCCCGGCACGGTACTGGTCCAAACGGTGCGCGACGTGGAAGTTCTGTTCGAAGTGATTGCGCAGGGGAAAGTAGAGGAACGGCGTCCCGGCAGCAGTCAACTCCATGCAGGTCGTCAGCCCGCCCTGCACCACGGCGAGGTCGCAGGCGGCCAGGTGCCGGTCGAGATCCGGCACGAAGGCGCGCACTTCGACGCCCGCCGGCACCTTCAGCGAGGCCGGATCGATGCGCGGCCCGGCGACGACGACCACGCGCAGCGCGGGCAATCGTTCGCGCGCGAGCGGCACCGCCTGCAGGATGCGCCGGATGAGCGGCACGCCCACGCCCGAGCCGCCGACAGTGACGATGCATACCCGCTCATCGGGCCGGTAGCCGAGCTGCGCGCGCAACGCTTCGCGCGCACCGAACGACGCCGGATGCTCGCCGAGGATGTAGCCGCAGAAGTCGTAGTGCTTCGGGATCCACTCGCGCATGCGCGGCAGGTCCTCCCCGAACGACAGGTCGACGATGTCCTGCGGGTTGCCTACGAAGATCGCGCGGTCGCGCAGCCGCGGATGGGTCTCTACGTGCTGGATCATCTCGGCGTTGTAGTCCGCCGAGAGAAACGCCTCGTGCTTCCCGCCGTCGGGCATCGGCACGAAGCCGACGAAGTCGGTGAACCAGGCAAGCGCGCTGCGCTTCATTTCCGGGTGCTCGTGCCAGTAGTGGTCCACGTCCCAGGACTCGTCGGCGATCACCAGGTCGTAGTCCTCCTGCTCGACCGCCTCCTGGAAGCGCATGAAGTTGGCCACCAGGATCTCGTCCATGCGCCGGATCGCCTGGAAAGCGTGCAGGTCGTGCTCGCCCGATTCGGCCTCGATGTGGCGCGACTCGTTGGCGAGGCGCGCGCTGATCGGGTGGATGCGCTCGCCGTGCGCCTCGAGCATCCGCGTCACCGGGTCCTGCGCCAGCCAGTCGACCTGCAGCCCGGGATGGAGCTTCCTCAGCTCGCGCGCGATGGCGAGGTCGCGCCGGCCATGCCCCAGCCCGATCGGCGAGGACAGGTACAGCGCCTTGCGCTCGCGCCGCGGCGGGCGGGGCCGCGCCGCGGGATGCACCGGCGCCGCGATGCCCAGGCGCCGCTCGAGGAAGTCCACGATCAGCGCGTTGATGCGCGCCGGAAAGCGCGCCTGCGGCGCGTGGCCGCCGCCCTCGATCTCGACGAGCTCGGCGCCCGTCACCTCCGCCACCATGCGCCCGCGCCCGATGGGCTGGATGCGATCGTCGGTACCGTGGATGACGAGCATCGGGCAGCGGATGCGGCGGTACATCTCCTCGCCCATGTCGAAGGTGGGCGCGATCGCTCGCGCGGCTACGGTGTTGACCAGGGTTTCGCCCGTCGTCTGCGCCGCCCACTCCAGCCCGTCCTCGAGCTGTTTGGTCGAATGCGGGTCGGAGAAGACGTTGCCGAGGAAGAAGCGCGCGAACTCGCCGTAGTCGCGCAGCCAGTAGTCGCGGTGGTACTTGTTCCAGCCCTCGAAGTCCTCTCGCGGCCCGACGAAGTGGGCCGGCGACATGTGGGGGTGGGCCGGACCGATGGTGGCGGTGGTGCCGATCAAGATCGCCGCGCGCACCCGGTCCGGATGCAGCGCGGCGAGCATCGAGGAGAGCCCGCCGCCGAGCGACATGCCGACGAGGACCCCGGCCTCGGTGCCAGTGGCGTCCAGCACCGCGAGCGCATCGCCTACGCTGTGCTCCACCGTGTAGTCCTCGGGCCGCGCGGGCCGGTCGGACCGGCCGTTGCCGCGCGGGTCGTAGGTGATGCAGCGGAAGTAGTCGCTCAGCCAGGGCACTTGCGCCTTGTAGATGCGCGAGTGCACGATCGACCAGGGCGGGACGAACAACAGCGTGTCCCGCCCCTCGCCGGTGACCTCGTAGTGGATGCGGACGCCGCCGCGCTCCACGAAGCCGTCAGTGAGCGGCAGCTTGGCGCGCATGGTCCCGGCGGCGGCGCAGGAAGGGCAGGAACTTGGGCACCCTGCGACGATACTCCTCGAAATCCGCGCCGTGCACTGCGGCGAGGTCGCGCTCCTCGAGGAACACGCCGATGAAGATGTAGCCGGTGGTGGCGACCGAGAACAGCAGGTGGCCGAGCGTCATGTGCGGCGTGGCCCAGAAGGCGATGAGGAACCCCAGCATGATCGGGTGGCGCACGAAGCGGTACAAGGCCCGGGTGGTGAACGCGAGGTGCGTGTATTCGCGATCGCGCAGGCGCAGGAACACCTGGCGCAGGCCGAACAGGTCGAAGTGGTTGATCATGAAGGTCGACAGCAGGACGATGACCCAGCCCAGCCCGTACAGGCCCAGGAGCAGCGCCTGGCCGAAGGGGTCCTCGACGCGCCACACCGTGCCGGCGATCGGCCGCCATTGCCAGAACAGCAGCGCGAGCAGCAGGCTCGCGGCGAGCACGTAGGTGCTGCGCTCCACGGGCCGCGGCACGAGGCGCGTCCACCAGCGCTTGAAGGCGGGCCGCGCCATCACGCTGTGCTGCACGGCGAACAGCCCGAGCAGCACGACGTTGACGAGCAGGGCTGCGCCGAGCGGGCCGGCCTCGCCCGAGTCGAGGGTCTTGGGCACCGGCAGGTTGCCGACGAAGGCGATGGCGTAGAGGAACACGGCGAGGAACACGACGTAGCTGGCCACGCCATACAGGAAGCCGAGGATCTTCATGGTTTGCTCCTTTCGAGGGTGCGGATGAGGGCGCCGACGCGGCGCAGCGATTCACGCAGGGGAATGGCGGGGGAATCCAGGCCGGTCAGCACCAGGCTCTCCGCGCCGATGAAGGCGTTCGACACGAGCGCACCGATGTCCTCGGGCGTGAACGGCCCGAGCCGGCCGAACTGCCGCTCGAAACGGCGCGCGAGCTCGATCACCAGGCCGATCCAGTGCTCGAGCGACTTGCGCACCACCGCGCCGACCACCGGGTCGGCCCAGCCGGCGGCGGCGAGCTCGTGCATCACGCGGACGTAGCCCGAGGCGAGGTCGTCGTCGAGGTAGGCGCAGGCGCGGTCCCACTGGTCGGCGAGGCCGAGCGCGGGGTCGCTGTACAACGCCTGCTGCCGGTCGAGCAACTGCGCGTCGAGGTACTCGAACAGAGCAAGCACCAGCCCCTGCTTGGAGCCGAAGTGGTAGTGGATCTGGCTGAGCGGCACCCCGGCCACCGTCGCCACCTCGCGGGTGGACAGGGCGGCGTAGCCGCGCTCGCGCAGCACCGACTTGGCGGCTTCGAGGAGGGCGTCTCGGGCGGCGAGCTTCGCCACTTTCTGATTCATGGCGTGACTCTAATTCGGTCGATCGACCGAAGTCAATATGAATTTCTAAGACATTACTTCTAAACGACTTATTGTTAGTTCGCCATCGACTTTCCCATGCGCTCGATGATGTCTGGCGGCACGAAATTCACCAGGTCGGTCGTCTCGGCCTCCACCAGCTCCACGTAGCGCTTAGCCACATCGGCAGGGTCGAGCTGCCCGACGGTGATGCGCTTGACCAGCTGGTCCATCGCCGCCACATCCTCCGGCGCCGCGGTCTTGCGGTCGAACCAGTCTCCCGGATTCTTCGCCATGCGGTCGTTGAACCCCGTGGCGTAGGGGCCCGGATTGATCGTGCACACGTCCACGCCGAACATCTTCAGCTCGGCGCGCAGCGCGGTGCCGAAGGCCTGGATGGCGTGCTTGGTCATCGCGTAGGGCCCCGAGCCCACGCCGGCGCGCACGCCGCCAATGGAGGACATGACGATGATGCGGCCCGCGCGCTTTTTCCGGAGCTTCAGCGCGGCGCGCTGGGTCACCGCGACGGTGGCGAACACATTCACCTCGAACACCGCGCGCAGGCGCTCGAGCGGAATCAGGGACAGCGGCCCCGTCTGCCCGATGGCCGCGTTGGCGATGAACACGTCGAAGTCGTAGCCGTCGATGCCCGCCACGTCCTTCGCGTTCGTGATGTCGAGCCTCACGACGGTGAGCTTCGGCTCGGCTTTCGCGAGCTCGGCCTTCTGCTCGTCGTTCAGCACGCCGGCGATAACTTTGTGGCCGCGGCTCGCGAGCAGGCTCGCGGCCATGCGGCCGAAGCCGCTGCCGGCGCCGGTGATGAGGACGGTCTTGGGCATGTCGTTCTTCCTCCTATGAGAATCCCTTGGCGTACGCCGCTTCGAGCTTCGCGATCGCTGCCGCCGGCAGCGGCCCCATCGCCTCGGCGGCGATCGCCTCCTCGAGGTGCGAAGGCTCGGCAAGGCCGATGACCACGCAGGCGAGGTCCGGGTTGGCGAGCGAGAAGCGCAGCGCGGCCTGCGCGCGCGAGCCGTAGCCGGCGCCGAGCGCGGCGAGCACGGCGTGCGCGCGGCGCTTCTCCACCTCGAGGTCGCTATCCTCGGTGAGCACCACCTCGCGCCCATGGCGCTCATCGGTGGCGAGCACGCCCGAGGCGAACACGCGGATGTTCATCATCGCCACGTCGTGGCGCTTGCAGGCCGCGCACACGCCCGGGAAATCGTGGCCGCGCCAGCCCGCCGGCATGGCGCGCGCCGCGCTGGGGTTGAGCAGGTTGTAGTACACCTGCGCCGAGTCGAAGCGGCCGGAATCGATCGCGCGCACGATCGCGGGCGCCTCGCCGAGCGCCGTGAGGCCTACGAAGCGCGTGAGGCCCTGCTCGCGCATGCGCTCGAGCGCCTCAACCACTTCCCCGAGAACCTGCGCGACGTTCGAGCCGTCGATCGCGGTATGCAGCTGCAGGAGGTCCACCGAATCGCGCTTCAGGCGTTTCAGGCTCTCGTGCATGCTGCGCTCGACCTGGCCGGGGAGATCGGGCTTGCCGAAGTCGACCCGTACCTTCGTCGAGAGGTAGGGCTTTTCCTTCACTTCCGGGAGCAGCCATCCGAGCGCCTCTTCCGAGCGCCCCTGGCCGTAGAGCGGCGCGGTGTCGATCCAGTTGATGCCGGCCTCGAGCGCGCGGCGCAGCACGCGCCGGCGCGTGTCGTCGTCGGCGAGCACGAACAGCCCGCCCACGTAGCCCGCGCCGACCACAACTTCGGATACCTGCAGGCCGGTGCGGCCGAATCGGCGGGTCTTCAAGGGCAGGGGCTCCGATCACCGCCCGATGATCTCAGACGGTCTTCCAGATCGAGTCGTTGAGCGATCCAGCGACGAAGTTTGTACCGCCGGTCTTCAACAGCTCGGCGTACTTCGGATCGGACATCGTCTTCGTCGTGAACGCCTCGAGCTCCGCGAGGTCCGCGTACTCGGTGCGCCAGGCAATCCGGAGGGGATTGCCGCCGATCGGCACCATGACCTCGAGCTTCTGGCCGTAGGTCTTGCCGACGTAGTCGGTGATCTGCTTGGCGAACACGAGGGCGTCTCCCAGCTTGCCCGGTGCGATGGTGGCGGTGCGAACGAAGCGAATCATAATTCCCCCCCTTGGTGTACACGACAGGCTGCGATCGGATGCTGCGCGCTGCCGAACCACTATACGCTCGCCCGGGAAAGCCGGATGCGCCTACGCGCGCAGATCGAACCCCTCGTAGCCCCTGGCCGCCACCTCGTCGCACTTCTCCACGTACGGCGGGAAGCCGAGCAGCGGCATGAAC
>Ga0209705_10000380_pt1 | contig 23258 bp, 24 predicted proteins | sample PPLLaktember2015_5_FD_187262 | JGI IMG/M metagenome (GOLD analysis project Ga0209705, IMG submission 187262) | Freshwater sediment microbial communities from Prairie Pothole Lake near Jamestown, North Dakota, USA - PPLs Lake P8 Core (1) Depth... | ecosystem: Environmental > Aquatic > Freshwater... | reverse complement strand
GCAGGGCGCGGCGACGCAGAACGCGGACAACATCAAGGCGCTGGCGATGCAGCTGCAGGAAACGCTCGCCGCCCTGCACCAGGCCGCCGCGATCGCGGAGTCGCGCCTGCGCCGCGCCTTCGCGCTGTGCATGGCGGCCGTCGCCCTGTCCGCGCTCACGCTCGGCGTCGCGCTTTACCTGATCCTCGCGCGCTAGCGCGCGCAGGCTGTAAGCTGCGCGCCCGCGCCCCGACCAAGCCGCAGGAGAACCCATGGACACCTATTACAAGCCGCAGCACCTCGCCGACTTCGGCAAGATCTCCGAATCGAGCCCCGAGTTGGGCAAGAAGTTCTTCGACTACTACGGTGCGGTATTCGCCGACGGCGCCCTCACCGCCCGCGAAAAAAGCCTGATCGCACTGGCCGTGTCGCACGCCGTGCAATGCCCCTACTGCATCGACGCCTATAGCCACGATTGCCAGGAAAAAGGCGCCGACCTCGAGCAAATGACCGAGGCGGTGCACGTGGCCGTCGCCATCCGCGGCGGCGCCTCGCTGGTGCATGGCCTGCAGATGCGCGAGCACGCGAAGAAAGCGGGGATGTAGGTGCAGGAGGCGCTCATCCGGCTGGCGGACGTCGCCGAAGACCTGGCGCGCGATCGCGACAGCCCGCGCCCGGCGCAGAGCCTGCAGCGGCGCCGCGCGCCGCTCGCCGCGCCCGCCGAGCAGCTGAAGCTCCTTGGCTCGATGCCGCTGACCGTCGAGTTCGACACCCTCGCCCCGAATCTCGCCCCGGCGCGCCTGGAATACTTCCAGGTGAACCTGGGCAAGCTGTGCAACATGACCTGCCGGCACTGCCACGTCGACGCCGGGCCCGATCGCACCGACGCGATGATGGACGACGCAACCGTCGAGCAGGTGATGGCCGCGATCCGCGCGAGCGGCGCGCACACCGTGGACCTCACCGGCGGCGCACCCGAGCTGCACCCGCGCTTCAAGGACCTGGTGCAGGCCGCGTTTGACGCCGGCAAGCACGTGATGGACCGCTGCAACCTGACGGTGCTGCTGCTACCGCGCAACGCGGGGCTGGTGGACTGGCTCGCGGCGCGCAATGTCGAGATCGTGGCCTCGCTGCCGCACTACCGCCGCCCCAATACCGACGCGCAACGCGGCGACGGCGTGTTCGAGCGCTCGCTGCGGGCGCTGCGCGTGCTGAACGCCGCGGGCTACGGCCGGGGCGACCCGAAAAGACGCCTCACGCTGGTCTCCAACCCCGCGGGGGCGTTCCTCGGCGCCTCGCAATCCAGCGTGGAGCGCGAGTGGCGCGAGGGCCTGCAGCGCAACTTCGGCCTCGCGTTCGATCGCCTGTTCGTGCTGAACAACATGCCGATCTCGCGATTCCTGGAGTGGCTGCAGGACTCGGGCAACCTCGAAGCGTACCTGCAACGGCTGGCGAACGCGTTCAACCCGGCGGCGGTGGACGGCCTGATGTGCCGCAATACGCTCTCAGTGGGTTGGGACGGACGGCTCTACGACTGCGACTTCAACCAGATGCTGGAGCTGGCGCTCGACGCCGGCGCCGGGGGCCACATCCGCGACTTCGACGAGCTAGCCTGGCGCCAGCGCTCGATCGTCACCGCGCGCCACTGCTTCGGCTGCACCGCGGGCGCGGGCAGCTCCTGCGGCGGGCAAACCGCGTAAATGGGGACAGTCCCCATTTAGCTTGTTGTATCGCTAAATGGGGACTGTCCCCATTTACGCACGCCAGACGATCTTGCCGCCGGATTCCTTCGCCATGCCGTCGAGGTAAGCGTCGTGCGCGCGTAGTTCCTCTTCGGTGGCGCGCAGCACGGCAAGGCCCGAGGCGTCGATGCGCGCGGTGATCGCGGCGGTCTCCGCCGCGGTCTCCAGGTCCATCGCCAGGCTTTCCTGGCCGCGCGTCATCGCCAGGTACACCTCGGCCAGCAGGCGCGCATCGAGCAGCGCCCCGTGCAGCGTGCGGTGCGCGTTGTCCACCGCGTAGCGCTCGCACAGCGCATCGAGCGAGTTGCGCCGCCCGGGATGCAGTTCGCGCGCCAGCGCGAGCGTGTCCACCACGCCCGCGACGTGGTCCTTCAGGCGCCCCCGCCCGAGGCGCTCCAGCTCGGCGTCGAGGAACTCGACGTCGAAGTCGGCGTTGTGGATGACCAGCTCGGCGCCGCGCACGTAATCGAGGAAATCCGCGGCGATGTCGGCGAACTTCGGCTTGTCGGCGAGGAACTCGTCGGTGAGGCCGTGCACCCGGAGCGCACCCTCCTCGCTCTTTCGCCCCGGGTTCACGTAGCGATGAAAATGGTTGTCGCTCACGCGCCGGCTGAGCATCTCGATGCAGCCGATCTCGATCACGCGGTCGCCCAGGCTCGCCGAAAGGCCCGTGGTCTCGGTGTCCAGCAGCACCTGCCTAGCCAAGGTCGATCCCCAGGTTGGCGAGCGCGTCGGCGCGCTCGTTCTCCGGGTGCCCGGCGTGCCCGCGCACCCAGTGCCATTCGACCGCGTGCCCGCGCGCCAGCTCGTCCAGGCGCAGCCACAGGTCCTGGTTCTTCACCGGCTTTTTGTCGGCGGTGCGCCAGCCGCGGCGCTTCCAGTCGTGGATCCAGCCGCTGATGCCCTTTTGCACGTACTGCGAATCCGTATAGACGCGCACCGTCGCGCCCGGCTCGAGCGCTTCCAGCGCGCGGATCACCGCGGTCAGCTCCATGCGGTTGTTGGTGGTGAGGGCTTCCCCGCCGTGCAACTCGCGCTCGCGCCCGCCCTGGCGCAGCAGCACGCCCCAGCCGCCCGGCCCCGGATTGCCGCGGCAGGCGCCATCGGCGTACACCTCCACCGCCTCAGCGGCCATCGCGCCTTTGCGTCACGTGGCCGTTCTTCTGCGGCAGCGCCGCCAGCGCGCGGCGCCGCTGGCGCTCCTTGCGCCAGGCCGGGGTGATGAGGCGCATGCCGTGCACGCGCTTCACCGCGCGCACCACGTACACGCCGCCGAGGATCGGCCACCAGCGCGCCCCGGCCTGGTCCATGAAGGCGAGGCGCTCGCGCCAGGCGGGCTGTGCGAGCGGCGGCGCGTAGCAGCCGAAGCGCCCGCCGTTCAGCTCGAAGGACAGCAGCTGCAGCCAGTCCTTCAGGCGCAGCAGGCCGATGAAGCGCGCATCCCAGGGCGAGCCCGCATCGCGCCGCGCGAACCAGCGCCGCAAGCCCCAGAGCGACGCGTTGTTGAACCCCGAGATCACCACCTGCCCGTCGGGCCTGAGCACGCGCTCGGCCTCGCGCAGCACGCTGTGCGCATCCAGGTGCGATTCCAGCGCGTGCGGCAGCACGATGAGATCGAGGCTCTGCGAGGCGAGCGGCAGCTGCAGCGGGTCCGCGGCGAGCGCCGCGCCCGTCTCCAGCGCCACCGTGAAGCGGTAGGGAATGCGGTTCTGCCGCAGGAACTCGAACTCGGGCAACCCCACCTGCACCGCGCGAAAGCCGAACACGTCCTCCACGGCGCTGTCGAACTGCTGCATTTCCCAGTCGAGCACGTAGCGCCCGAGGGGCGTCTCGCACCACTCGGAGAAGGACGCGCGCTCGCCGTTATACTTGGCCGCAGCCTGGGACACGAAGGAGTGGCGATCCATGCTTGAAATCGTTCCGCTACCGGCCCTGAGGGACAACTACATCTGGACGCTGCGCAAGGGCGCGCACGCCGCGGTGGTCGACCCGGGCGAGGCGCGCCCGGTGCTGGAGTACCTGGCGCGCGAACAGCTGGAACTGTGCGCGATCCTCGCCACGCACCACCATCCCGACCACGTGGGCGGCATCCCCGAGCTGCTCGCGGGCAAGCGCGTCCCCGTGTACGGACCGAAGGGCGAACCGATCGCCACGCTGACGCGGCCGGTGGCCGAGGGCGACACGGTGGAGATCCCCGAGCTCGGCGTCACGCTCTCGGTGCTCGACATTCCTGGGCATACGCGAGCGCATGTGGCCTATTATGGCGCAGGCAGCCTGTTCTGCGGCGACACGCTGTTCGCCTGCGGCTGCGGGCGCCTGTTCGAGGGCACGCCCGAGCAGATGATGGCGTCGCTGACGAAACTCGCCGCGCTGCCCGATGCAACGAAGGTCTATTGCGGCCACGAATACACGCTCGCCAACATCGCGTTCGCGCAGCAGGTCGAGCCCGCCAATGCCGCGCTCGCGGCGCGCCTCGCGCGTGATCGCAAGCTGCGCGACGCGGGCAAGCCCACGCTGCCCTCCACGCTGGGCGAGGAGCGCGCCACCAATCCGTTCCTGCGTTGGCGCGAGCCGGCGGTGATCGAATCTGCCAACAAGTACCTCGGCGGCCGCGTTTCCGACCCGGTGAGGGTGTTCGCCGCCATCCGGGAGTGGAAGAATAAGTCGTAAGGGAGTAGTATCCCCGTCCGTGCAAGTACTTAGACAATCTACTGCAAGTATTTTCGCAAGCGCGGCGCTGCTGCTTGGCGCCTGCGCGTCCACGCCACCTGTAACCCCGGTCGTAGTGCCCGAAGCAGTGCCGGCCGCAGTGATGTCGCCCACAGCGCCTGCGCCCCTGCCGGTCGTAATCCCCGCGGCGACCGAGCCGGCGCAACCCGCGCCGCTGCCGGTGGTGAAGCTGCTCGACGCGACACGCCTGCCCCCGTTCGAAGGCGAGCGACAGGTGCTCGAGGACCCGCACGCGGTCGCCAAGCTCGACCGCACCGCGCCCACCGACGACCTGTGGCAGCGCCTGCGCGGCGGCTTCGCCATGACCGACATCCGCTCGCCGCAGGTCACGGAGCGCACCGCCTGGTACGTGGCGAACCGCGACTATCTGCAGCGCATGTTCGAGCGCACGCGCCGCTACCTGTTTCACATCGTCGAGGAACTGGAAAAGCGCGGCATGCCCACCGAGATCGCGCTGCTGCCGATGGTGGAGAGCGCGTTCAATCCGATGGCCTATTCACGCTCCCACGCCTCCGGCCTGTGGCAATTCATCCCCGGCACCGGCAAGCGCTACGACCTGAAGCAGAACATCTGGTACGACGGCCGGCGCGACGTGGTCGCCTCCACCAATGCCGCATTGGACTACCTGCAGGACCTCTACGAGATGCACGGCGACTGGCACCTCGCGCTCGCCTCCTACAACTGGGGCGAGAACAACGTCGCGCGCGCCATCGCCAAGAACCGCAAGGCCGGCAAGCCCACCGACTACCTCTCCCTGCCGATGCCGCGCGAAACGCGCGGCTACGTGCCCAAGCTGCAGGCGCTGAAGAACCTCATCGCCAATCCCGCGGCGCACGGCATCGCCCTCGAGCCGATCCCCAACGAGCCCTACTTCGCCACCGTCACCAAGACGCGCGACATCGACGTGAAGCTCGCCGCCGAGCTCGCCGAGATGCCGGTGGAGGAGTTCATCGCGCTCAACCCGGGCTTCAGCCGCCCGCTGATCCGCTCGTCGGTCGCCTCGCGCATCGTCCTGCCGATCGACCGCGTGGACACGTTCCACGACAACCTGGAGAAGTTCGAGGACAAGTCGCTGGTCTCCTGGAAGACCTACAAGCCGCGGCGCGGCGACACCCTGGAGTCGATCGCGCGCCAGCATGGCCTGACGCTCGGGCAGTTGCGCGAGGTGAACGGCGTCCACCCGCGCTCGCGCCGCGTGCCCGATCTGCTGGTGGTGCCGATCGAGGGCGGCGCCGAGACTTTCGCGCGGCTGCCGCTGATGTACGCGCCGCCGATCCCCGCCGGCGGCGGGCGCATCCACGTGGTGCGCCGGGGCGAGACCGCCTGGAGCATTTCGCGCCGCTACGGCATGAGCATGGCGGAGTTGAAGCGCTGGAACCGGATCGGGCGCTACCTAGCGATCGGCCAGCGCCTGGTCATCCGCTAGTCGACCTTCGGCACCGCGTCCAGCAGCGCGCGCGTATAGGGGTGGCGCGGCGCGCGCAGCACTTCGCCCGCCGGCCCCTGCTCCACGATGCGCCCCTCGGTCATCACGGCCACTTCGTGCGCGAGGTACTCGACCACCGCGAGGTTATGCGTGATGAACAGATACGCCAGGCCGAGCCGCTCCTGCAGCGAGCGCAGCAGATTGAGGATCTGCGCCTGCACCGAGACGTCGAGCGCGCTGGTGGGTTCGTCGCACACGATCAGCTTCGGTTCGACGGCCAGTGCGCGCGCGATGGCGATCCGCTGGCGCTGGCCGCCTGAGAATTCGTGCGGGTAGCGGCCTTTCGCCGCGGCGGGCAAGCCCACCTGGTCGAGCAGCGCGTCGATGCGGCGCCAGCGATCGGCCTCGCCCGCGCCCACGCCGAGGCTCCTCATGCCCTCGGTCAGGATCTCGGCGACGCGCATGCGCGGGTTGAGCGAAGCATAGGGATCCTGGAACACGATCTGCATCGCGGCGCGGTAACGCTGCAGCCCCGCGCGGCCCAGCGTGGTGAGTTCGGCGCCCTCGTAGCGCACGCTGCCCGCCGTGGGGCGGATTAGCTGCAGGATCGCCTTGCCGACCGTGGTCTTGCCCGAGCCCGACTCGCCCACCAGCGCGAGCGTGCGGCCTTCGGGCACGGCGAGCGTCACGCCGTCCACCGCCTTGACGTGGCCCACCGTGCGGCGAAACACGCCGCGGCGGATCGGAAAATGCACCTTCAGGTCCGTGACCTCGAGCAGCGCTCGCGCCGCTTGCGCAGCGCGGGTGTCCGGGATGCCGGCGACCGGCGCGCGCGGCGCGGCGCGCTCGCCCTCGCGCAGGTGGCAGCGCGCATGTACCTCCCCGCCCAGTGCAAGCAACCGCGGCGCCTCGCGCCGGCAGCGCTCGAAGGTGAAATCGCAGCGCTCGGCGAAGCGGCACCCGGTGAACGCCGTGGTCAGCGCAGGCACCTGGCCGGGAATGTGCGCCAGCGGCCCCGCGCGCTGCGCCCCGCCCGGCAGCGCGGCGAACAGCTTCTGTGAATACGGGTGCTGCGGCGCGCGGAAGAACGCCGCGCGCGGCGCGATTTCGACGATCTCGCCGGCGTACATCACCGCCACCCGGTCGGCCATCTGCGCCACGATGCCCAGGTCGTGCGTGATGAGCAGCAGCGCCATGCCCCGCTCGCGCTGCAGCTTCGAGAGCAGCTCGAGGATTTGCGCCTGGATGGTCACGTCGAGCGCGGTGGTGGGCTCGTCGGCGATCAGCACCTCGGGGTCCACCGCCAGCGCCCCCGCGATCATCACGCGCTGGCGCAATCCGCCGGAGAGCTGGAAGGCATACTCGCCCATGCGCCGCTCCGCTTCCGGGATGCCCACGGCCTGCAGTAGCTCGAGCGTCCTGCGGCGCACGGCGGCGCCGCGCAGATCCGTGTGGCGCTCGATCACCTCCGACACCTGCCGCCCCACCGTGAGCACCGGGTTGAGCGCAGTGGAGGGCTCCTGGAAGATCATCGCCGCACGGCGACCGCGCACCGCGCGCATCGCCGCCTCCGGCAGTGCGAGCAGGTCGAGCTCGCCCAGGCGCACGTGGCCACCCGTGATGCGCCCGGCCTCCGGCAGCAGGCGCAGGATCGAGAGCGCGGTCATCGACTTGCCGCAGCCGGATTCGCCCACCAGCGCGAAGCATTCGCCTTTCGCGATTGCCAGGTCGACGCCATCGACGGCGACCAGCGGCCCTTCAGTCGTGTCGAGCACGGTGCGCAGGCCCTCGAGTTCCAGCGCCACGCTCATACGCGCACCCGCGGATCGAAGCCGTCGCGCACCGCGTCGGCGAACAGATTGGCGGCGAGTACCAGCGTGAACATGAAGACGAACGCGGCCGCGAGCGACCACCACACCATCGGCTCGCGCGCCATCTCCATGCGCGCGGCGTTGATCATGGTGCCGAAGCTGATGGTGGACGGGTCCACGCCCACGCCGACGTAGGACAGCACCGCCTCGGCCAGCACCAGGCCGGAAAAGTCGAGCACCAGGCTGATGATGACGATGTGCGCCACGTTCGGCAGCAGGTGGCGCGCGAGGATCCTGGCATGCGACACGCCAAACGCGTGCGCGGCCTGGATGTACTCGAGCTCCGAGAGCTTGAGCGCCTCGCCGCGCAACAGGCGCGCGAGTCCGGTCCAGCCCACCGCGCCGAGGATTGCGCACAGCGCCAACAGCCGGAAATCCGCGCGCTGCGCAGAGGTGGGAAACAGATCCGGGTTGGTGTCCACGTACACCTGCACCATCAGCACCGAGGCGGCGATCAGCAGCACCCCCGGGATCGAGTTGAGCGTGGTGTAGATGTACTGGATGGCGTCGTCGACCCAGCCGCGGAAGTAGCCCGCCGCGATGCCCGCCGCGATGCCCAGGGGCAGCAGCACCAGCGTGGTCAGCGTGCCGATGACGAGGCTGGTGCGGATGCTCTTCAGCGCCTGGTAGAGCACGTCCACGCCCACCTGGTTGGTGCCCAACACGTGGTAGCCGCCGGCGAGCATCGCCGCCGGCCCGGCCAGAGCCAGGATCGCGCCCAGGGCGCCCGCCGCCGCGCCCCAGGGCACCTGCGGCCAGCGCCGCACCAGCGTACGCCGCCCGGCGAGCACCGCCAGCGACCACGCGAACACCGCGCCGGCGAGCCCCGCGAGAACGCGCAGCGCCACGTCCTTGCCCCAATCCGCCTCGTCGTTCAGGTGGGCGCCGCCGTGCGCGAGGCGCGGAAACTCGTGCGCCGTGCCGCCGCCGGGCCGCTCCACGGTCTCCTTCTGGTACAGGCGCGTGGCCAGCGGCGCGGAGTAGGTCTTCTCCAGGCGCGCGCGCAGCGGCTCCAGCGCCGCGTCCAGCACCGAGCGCACCTCGACGGCGTAGGCCACGGGCGCCGCCGGGTCCTTCGAGGGCAGCGCCGGGCGGTAGTGGAACGAATCGAGCAGCCCCACGGCAACGTAGCAGGCGAGGACCACGGCCGAGGCGACCGCCACCCGGCTGCGAAAGACGCGCGCCCAGGGCGCCGCGAGGTGGGGATGGCGGGCGCAGTGCAAGGCAAACCCGGCGAGCGCCGCCACCAGCAGCCAGACGAGGTAGTCGGTCGCGAGCGGGAAGAACATCTCAGTTCAGACGCACGCGCGGATCGACCAGCGTGTAGGAAATGTCGGTGAGCAGGAGCCCGACGATGTAGAGCACCGAGCCGATGAACACCATCGCGCGCACCACGGCGAAGTCCTGCGCCTGGATGGCGTCGAGGGTGTAGCTGCCCAGCCCCGGGATGCCGAAGAACGATTCGGTGATCAGGCTCCCCATGAACAAAAGCGGGATCACCACCACCACGCCGGTAAGGATCGGGATCAGCGCGTTCTGCAGCACGTGGCGGAACATGACGGTCGATTCCGCCAGCCCCTTGGCGCGCGCGGTGCGCACGTAGTCCTTGCCCATCTCCTCCAGGAACAGCGTGCGGTACCAGCGGCTGCCGGCGCCGATGCCGCCGATCACGCCGATCAGCACCGGCAGCACGAGGAACTTCATCGCCTCGACGCCGCCCTCGTAGCCCGAGATCGGCACCAGGTGCCACAGCTTGGAGATCAGGTACTGCCCGCCGATGATGTAGAACAGCGAACTGATCGACATCATCGCCACGCACAGGATCACGCCCCAGAGATCCAGGTAGGTGGCGCGGAAGAACGCCATGCCGAGGGCGAAGGTGATGTTCACCGCGATGCCCACCAGGAACACCGGCACGGCGAGCGCGAGGCTCGGGCCCATGCGCGTGCGGATCTCGTTGGCGATGTCGCGGTTGTCCTCGGCGCGGCCGAAATCGAACGCAAACAGCTTCACCGACTTGTCGAAGAAGATGGTGTCGCCGAGCTTGCGGGCGCCGGCGGCCTGTGCATTCCACAGCAGCGGCTTGTCGTAGCCGCGCTCGGCCTTCCACTTCTCGATCGCCTCGGGGGTGACGCGCTTCACCCCGAGCTGCATGCGCGCCATGTCGTCGGGCGTGTTCACCAGGAAGAACAACGCGAACGTGATCAGGTTGATGCCGACGAGGATCGGGATCGCGTAGAGCGTCCGGCGGATGATGTAGGCGATCATCGTGCCGCCATGCGCTCCCGGCGCCGGTAGCTGGCGAAGGCGGGGATGGAGCTCGCGGCCAGCACGGCGAGGATCAGCAGCGCCGGCCACACCACCGGCTGGTTCCACTCGCGCCGAAGTTCAGCGCGCCTGTCCACGTCCACGCGCAGGTACTTCAGGTTGTTGCGCGCCATGTTGTTCGGCTTGCCGTTCATCATCCAGGCGTGGGTCAGCCCGTAGGACACGGGATGGAATCCCCCGACCCACGGCGCGTCGCGCCGGTACAGCGCCACCATCCTGTCGATGATCTTCTGGCGCTCGGGCGAGTTCGGGATGTTCTTCATGCGCTCGAACAGCGCGTCGAACTCGGCATTGATCCAGTTGCTGGTGTTCTCGCCCTGGCTCTTCACGCGCGATTGCGGCCCGTGCAGCAGGAACATGAAGTTCTCCGGATCCGGGTAGTCGGCGTTCCAGCCCAGGATGTAGAGCTGCTGGCTGCCCTTCCTGATCTTTTCCTGGAAGCGGTTCCAGTCGGTGTCGCGGATCTCGAGCTGCACGGCGATCTTCGCGAATTGCCGCCGCCACCAGTCGAAGCGCGGTTTGTCGCCGGGTCCGCGGCCCACGGTATCGAGGTACAGCACGAGCGGCGCGCCGGTCTTCGCGTCGCGCCCGTTCGGGTAGCCCGCCTCGGCGAGCAGGCGCTGCGCGTCCTCGATCGGCCGGCGCACGGCGCGCCCGTCGCGCCACACGTGCGTCTGCGGGTTGATGCCCTCCTCGTCGATGCGCTGGCCGAAGATGCCCGGCGCGAGCGGGTCGTGCGCCACCTTGCCGCGGCCGTTGAGGAAGATGGAGATGAACTCCTCCCAGTCCACCGCGATGGCGATGGCCTGCCGGAGCTTGCGCGCGCGTGCGGCGTCGCCTCCGACCACATCGTCGAGCCAGTTCACCCCCAGATAGAGGATCGTGATGTCGGGGGAGGTGCGCAGCTTGATGTCCTTAATCTCCATCTCCGGCGTGAGCCCCACTTCGCCGCCCACCGCCACGCGCACCGCCTGGTCGAAGGTGTCGCTCGGGATGGCCGAGGAATCGTAGTAGCCCTGCAGGAATTTGTTCCAGTACGGGATGCTCTCCTTCTCGCGCGAGTACACCACGCGATCGATGAACGGCATTGTCTTCCCCGCGTCGGCCAACAATCCCGCGGCCGCGTCGCCCGGCTCCCCTTCGGCCGGATAGGCTTCGCCGCGGAAGTTCGGATTGCGCTCCAGCACCATCCTTGCGTTGGGGTTGTTCTCGGTGAGCATGTAGGCGCCGGTGCCCACCGGCCACCAGTCGAGCGTGAAATTCTTCTCCGCCATGCCTGCCTGGTGGAAGAAGCGCTCCGCCTCCCACGGCACCGGCGCGAAGAACGGCATCGCCAGCCAGTACACGAACTGCGGATAGCGCCCCTTCAACCTCACGCGATAGGTGTAGTCGTCGACCTTCTCCACGCCCTCGAGCAGGTGCTTGCGCAGGTCGAGCCAGTCCTGCCGGCGCGTGTCGAACTTCCTCAGGCGCTCGGCGAATTCGCCCAGCCCCACCAGGTACTCGCTCATCAGGCCGAGGATCGGCGAGTGCAGCCGCGGGCTGGCGAGGCGCTTGATCTGGTAGATGTAGTCGTCCGCAGTGAGCTCGCGCGTGCCCAGCGGCAGCGCGTACGGCGTGTCCAGCCGCGCGATGCGCTCCGGCGCGAGCGCATGGTTCTCCGGCACGAAGGCCGGATGCGGCTGGTAGCGGATGCCCCGGCGGATGCGGATGGTGTAGACGGTGTACTTGCCGCCCTGCACCGCCACCGCCTTGGGCACTTCCAGCGCCGTCAGCGGCGCGAGCTCGTAGGGCCGTTTAAGGTAGTGATACTGCAGCGGCGGCTCGTACACCTGCTGCGTGAAGCGCGCCTCGTCCTCGGTATAGGACTGCACCGGATCGAGGTGCTTGGGACGCTCGGTGAACGCCGAGTACAGGATGTTCCGGCCGCGATCCGACGCCGGATAGGGATCGTTCCAGACGTCGGCGCAGCCGGCGGCGAGCAACGCCAGCAGCAGGATCGGGCGCATCGCGCAAGTATAATCGGCCGGTCATGCCGATCCTCGCCGGCCGCCGCCTGCTGATCACCGGGCTGCTCAGCAACCGCTCCATCGCCTATGGCGTGGCCAAGGCCGCGCGGCGCGAGGGCGCGCAGCTCGCCTTCACCTACCAGAACGAGCGCTTCAAGGACCGCGTCGAGGACATGGCGCGCGAACTCGGTTCGGACATCGCGCTGCCCTGCGATGTCGCCGAAGACGCGCAGATCGCGGCGCTGTTCGCGCAGCTCGGCCAGCGTTGGGACGGGCTCGACGGCTTGGTGCACGCGATCGCCTTCGCGCCGCGCGAGGCGATCGCGGGAGACTTCCTCGACGGCCTGTCGCGCGAAGCGTTCCGCGTGGCGCACGAAGTTTCGGCCTACAGCTTCCCCGCGCTCGCCAAGGCGGCGCTGCCGATGATGCAGGGTCGCGACGCCGCGCTCGTCACGCTGACCTACCTCGGGGCGGAGCGCGTGGTGCCCAACTACAACACCATGGGACTTGCCAAGGCGAGCCTCGAAGCCTCCGTACGCTATCTCGCCGCGAGCCTCGGGCCGCGGGGCATCCGCGTCAACGGCATCTCCGCGGGCCCCATCAAGACGCTCGCCGCGGCGGGCATCGCCGGCTTCGGCAAGATCCTCAAGTTCGTCGAGCAGCAGGCGCCGCTGCGGCGCAATGTCACCACCGAGGACGTGGGCAACGCCGCGGCGTTCCTGCTCTCGGGACTCGCCGCCGGCGTCACCGGCGAGGTACTGTACGTGGACGCAGGCTTTCGCAATGTCGTTGCAGGCATTCCTGGAGGAGGACCCGAGTCATGAGAAAAACGCTGGCAGTTCTCGCGGCGCTCGCCGCCTTCGGCGCGCAGGCGCAATACCCCACCAAGCCGATCACCATGATCGTGCCGTTCCCGCCGGGCGGCGTCGCCGACATCGTCGGCCGGCCGCTCGCCGCCTCGATGGAGAAGACGCTCGGCCAGCCCGTCGTGGTCGTGAACCGTCCCGGCGCCGGCGGCGCGGTCGGCATGACTGCGGCCGCCAAGGCCGACCCCGACGGCTACACCATCCTCATGGCGCTGTCGTCGATCTCCATTTTCCCGGTCTCCGACCCGATGCAGGGCAAGGCGGCGCCCTATCAGATCTCCGACTTCGTGCCGATCGCGCTGGTGACGGCGGATCCCACCGTGCTGATGGTGAGCGCGGCGAGCCCGTACAAGACGGTCGCCGACTTCGTCGCGGGCGCGAAAGCCAACCCGGGCAAGCTCAACTACTCGTCTTCGGGAATCTTCGGCACCCTGCATGTAGCGATGGAAATGTTCGCAGGCGCCGCGGGCATTCAGCTGTTCCACATCCCGTACCAGGGCGGCGGACCGGCGGTGCGCGCCTTGCTCTCGGGCGAAGTCCAGGCGCTGGCCTCGGGTCCCGCGGCTGCCGTGGGCCAGATCCAGGCGGGCAAGATGCGCGCGCTCGCTGGCTGGGGCGCCAAGCGCCTGGACCTGATGCCCGAGCTGCCGACGTTCACGGAGCTGGGCTACAAGGACGTCGAGTTCTACATCTGGTCGGGCGTTGTGGCCCCGGCGGCGACGCCCGCCGAGGCCCAGCACAAGCTGCGCGCGGCAGTGCGCGCAGCGGTCGCCGACCCGCAGTTCGCCGGCATCATGGCCAAGGTGCGCACGCCGATCAACTACCTCGATGCGCCCGAGTTCAAGGACTTCTGGGTCGATGACGCCACGCGCCTGCGCAACGCGGTGCTGAAGATCGGCAAAGCGGCGGGCAAGTAAGCCTGTGCTCGACACAGCGCCCGCCTTCCGCTTCGTCGAGGAACGCCTGGGCATCGACGTGCGCACGCTAGACGCGGCCACCGAACTCGAGAGCCTCGGCGTGGATTCGCTGTCGCTGCTCGAGCTGGTGTTCGAGATCGAGGAGAAATTCGGCGTCAGGCTGGACGAGCGCACCGCGCCGCCGCGCAACTGCGGCGAGCTGGCGGCGCTGGTCGAGCGTCTCACAGCCGCCCGGGCATGACGCCGCGTCGCGTGGCGGTGACCGGGATCGGCCTGGTCACCCCGCTCGGCACCACGGCGCCGGCCACGTTCGCCGCGCTGCTCGAAGGCCGCTCGGGCGTGCGCCTGCACGCGCCGCCGGAGGCGCCGGGTGCTCTCGCCGTGCCGGCGGGCGTGTGCGACGGGTTCGAAGCCGCCGCGACACTCGGCCGCGTGAAGGCCGCGACGCTCGATCGCTACAGCCAGCTGGGCGTCGTCGCGGGCCTCGAAGCCTGGCGCGACGCAGGCCTCGCCGAGGCACCCCAGGAGGACCGCGAGGGCTGGGGCGTCGCATGGGGCACCGGCGTGGGCGGCGTGCTCACCTACGAGCGCAGCTACCGTGACCTCCACCTCGCCGGGCGCGAGCGGCTGGCGCCGCTCACGGTGGTGCAGGCGATGAACAACGCCTGCGCCGGGTATCTCGCCATCGCACTCGGCCTGGGTGGCGCGTGTACCACCTACTCCGTCGCCTGCGCCTCCTCCGCCATCGCGATCGGCGATGCCTTCCGGCGCATACGCGCGGGGACCTCGCCCGTGATGCTGGCGGGCGGATCGGAAGCGCCGCTCGCCTACGGGGTGATCCGCGCATGGCTGGCACTGCAGATACTCGCGCCGGGCGATGCGCAAAGCGCGCCGCACGCGTGCAAGCCTTTCCAGCGCGAGCGCGCCGGTCTGGTGTTGGCCGAAGGCGGCGCAGCGCTGGTGCTCGAAGACTGGTCGCGCGCGCAAGCGCGCGGCGCGCGCATCTACGCTGAGCTCGCCGGCGTCGGCGAATCCTGCGATCACGCGAACCTGGTGCGCCCGAGCGTCGCAGGCCAGGCCCGTGCGATGCGCGCGGCGCTGGCGGACGCGCGCCTCACGCCCGCGGAGCTCGATTACGTGAACGCGCATGCGACGGGAACGCACGACGGCGACACGGTGGAGATCGCCGCACTGCGCTCGGCGCTCGGCGAGCGCGCCGCTGCGGTCGCGGTCAGCGCGACCAAGTCGGCGCTCGGGCACCCGCTGGGGGCCGCGGGCGCACTGGAAGCGGCGCTCACCACGCTCGCGCTGCATCACGACGCGATACCGCCGACGCTCGGCGAAGCGACGCAACTCGATCCGGAATGCGCGGGCGTCGCCCATGTCGCCGGCAAGGCGCTGCGCGGCGCCCGCCCGCGCGCGGCGCTGTCCAATTCCTTCGCCTTTGGCGGCAGCAATGCGGTGCTCGCGTTGCGCACCCGCGCCTGATTGAACAAGGCCCGGGGAGCCGCTACACTGGTCGCCGCGACCATGTCCAGCATCCCCGCCCCCGACGCGTTTGCCCCCGAGGCCGATCCAGCCCTGATCGAAGAGCTTGCGGGCCTGATCTGCACCGAACTCAACCTCGACGTGCAGGCGGCGGACATCGTGCCGGAGGCGCCGTTGTACGGTGAAGGCCTCGGCCTGGACTCGATCGACATCCTGGAACTCGCGCTCGTGGTGTCGCGCCGCTACGGCGTGCGCCTGCGCTCGGATCACGAGGACAACGCGGTGATCTTCGCCTCGCTTTCCAACCTCGCCCGCTTCATCGCGCAGAACCGCACGAAGTGATGCGCGAGCGCACAGGCTGGCTCGCGCTGCTGATAGCGCTGGGCCTGGGCTACGCCGTGTTGTCGCACTGGTTGACCACCGCCGCCGGCGTGACGGCGCTCGGTGCGCTCGGCCCGTATGTCCCCTGGTTCTACTATCTGCAGCACCTTGCGATGTTCGTCGCGCTCGCGGCATTGTTTGGCGCGAGCCTGCGGCCCGGCCGCGACGCGTTGGTCACGCGCTTCGCGCTGAACGTCGAGGGTTCCCTCAGCCCCGCGGGACTCACCTACACGCGCCAGGTGACGCTCGCCTGGTCGCTGTTCAGCGCCGCCGTCGCCGGGGCGTCCACGCTGTTGTTCTTCCTGGGGCCGCTGACGTGGTGGTCGCTGTTCGCCAACCTGCTCACCCTGCCGCTGGTGGCCGCGATGTTCGTGGCCGAGTACCTGGTGCGTGTTCGCGTGTGCCCTGAGCTCGGCCGCGGCGGCGTGCTGCGCGGCGTGCTGCGCAGCGTGCTCGCTTACCGGCGCCCGCGTACCCCCGCCGGGCCGCACTAGCCGCCGGCACGAGGCTCGGGCCTGACCGCGATTCCGCTCATCGCCGGCGCTAAGGCGTCCTCGCCCATCGCCTGGCGCGACGGCCAGCCTGTGAGCGCAGCGCAGTTCCTGGCGGACGCCGCGAGCCTCGCCGCGCGCCTGCCCGCGGCGCGCCATGTGCTCAACGCCTGCGGCGACCGCTATGGCTTCGCCGTGGGACTGGCCGCCGCGCTGCTGCGCGGGCAGGTCACGCTGTTGCCGCCCGACCACACCGCACAAACGGTGCTGCGCCTGCGCGAGTTCGCCGCCGACGCCTACGTGCTGCTCGACGACGCGAGCGTGCAGATCGACTTGCCGCGGGTCCTCGCCGCGACCGAGTCCGCGCCGCTGTCGGCCGGCGACGGCATCCCCGTGTTTCCCCAGGATCAGCTATGCGCCATCGTGTTCACCTCCGGCTCGACGGGCGCCCCGGTTCCCAATCGCAAGCACTGGGGCACGCTCTCGCGCAACGTGCGCGGCGCGCTCGAGCGCTGGGAACTCGCTCCGGCCCGCGCGGCCATTCTCGGCACCGTCCCGCCGCAGCACATGTACGGGTTCGAATCGACGGTCCTCGCCGCGCTGCAAGGCGGCGGTGCGCTCTGCGCGGAGCGGCCTTTCTTCCCCGACGACGTGTGCGCAGCGCTGGAGCGGCTGCCACGCCCGCGGGTGCTGGTCACCACGCCGTTTCACCTGCGCGCGCTGCTCGACGACGTGGCCCAGCCGCCCCCCGCGGACCTGCTGGTGTGCGCCACCGCGCCGCTCGATGCCGACGCCGCGGCGCGCGCGGAGGCATCCTTCGGCGCGCGGCTGCTCGAGATCTATGGCTGCACGGAGACCGGGCAGATGGCGTCGCGGCGCACCGCGCTCGAACGCGACTGGCGCACGCTCCCGGGGATCCGCGTTGAACAGCGCGGGGACCGCACTTGGGCGAGCGGCGGGCACATCGAGCAGCCCACGTCGTTGAACGATGTGATCGAGCCGCTGGCCGACGATCGCTTCGTGCTGCGCGGGCGGGTCTCGGACATGGTGAACATCGCGGGCAAGCGCACCTCGCTCGCCTACCTGGATGCGCAACTTCGCACCATTGATGGCGTGACGGATGGCGTGTTCTACATGCCCGAGGACGATGCCAACGGCGGCGTGACGCGCCTCGCCGCATTCGTCGTGGCGCCGGATGCCACGCGCGAGGCACTGCTGGCGGCGCTGCGCCGGCGCGTCGATGCCGCCTTCCTGCCTCGTCCGCTGGTCCTGCTCGAGCGCCTGCCACGCGCGGCGAGCGGCAAGCTGCCGCGCGAGGCGCTGCGGCGGCTTGCGCGCGAGCACGGCATCCAGGAGCCCCGGTGAGCGACGCCCGCCTCAGCTTTCCGGCATCGCACCCGGCATTCGCCGGGCATTTTCCCGGCGCACCCATGGTGCCCGGGGCACTGCTCATCGCCGCCGCGCTCGAAGCGCTCGGTCTCGGGGGCGCCGGTACGGTGATCGCCTCGGCGAAGTTCCTGCATCCCGTGGCACCGGATGCGCAAGTCGCGGTGCGCCGCGTTGGCGCCACACGGATCGAGTTGAGCGTCGCCGGGCGCCTGGTGGCGAGCGCGGTGCTGCAGGGCCCGCGATCATGATCGCCCGCTGGCGCGCCAGCCCCGAGCGCAGTCACCGCAGCGCACTGCGCCTGATGCGCGCCATCGCGCTCGGCCTGGGTCGCCGCGCGGCGCGCGCGGTACTGCACCCCATCGCCCTGTACTTCCTGCTGTTCGCGCCGCGCGCGCGGCGCGCCTCCGCCGCGTACCTTTCGCGCGCGCTCGGGCGCCCGGCCACGCTGCGGGACAGCTACCGCCATTTCTATGCCTTCGCCGCGACGGTGCTGGACCGCGTCTACCTGCTCCACGAGCGCTTCGAGCTGTTCGACATCGAAACGCACGGCGCCCCGGCGCCCGGCGCGGGCCTGCTGCTGATGGGCGCGCACCTGGGCAGCTTCGAGGCGCTGCGCGCCGCGGGACGTCGCGAGGGTCACCTGCATGTCACCATGGTGATGTACGAGGACAATGCGCGCATGCTCAACGAAGCGCTCGCTGCCCTCAGCCCCACGGCGCGCCAGGACGTGATTGCGCTGGGGCGGCTCGACTCCATGCTGCGCGTGCGCGACTGCGTCGCCGACGGGCGCGTCGTCGGCGTGCTCGCCGACCGCGGGCTGGACGAGGAGGACGCACGCGTCGTGGAATTCCTCGGCGCACCCGCGCGCTTCCCGCTCGGGCCCCTGCGCATGGCCGCGATGCTGCGCTGCCGGGTGGTGTTCATGGCGGGCCTGTACCTCGGCGGCAACCGCTACACGCTGCAGTTCGAGCCGCTCGCCGATTTCGCCGCGGCCGGCACGACGCCCGAAACTGCCCTCGAGGCCTACGTTGCGTGCCTTGAGCGGCACTGTCGCGCGGCGCCCTTCAACTGGTTCAATTTCTTCGATTTCTGGGCCGATGCCGATCCACACTAGCCGCATGCTCGCCTTTGCGGCGCTGCTCGCCACCGCGCTGGCCGCGCCAGCCGCGCCCGCATGGACGCTGGAGCGCCTGCTCGCGGGTTTCGCGCAAAAGGGCAGCGCGCGCGCCAGCTTCATCGAAGAGAAAAAGGTGCGTGTGCTGGATCGGCCCCTGGTCAGCAGCGGCGAACTGCGCTTCGAGGCTCCCGATATCCTGGAGAAGCGCACGCTGCGCCCGCGCCCGGAGTTGCTGCGCCTCGAAGGCGATCGCCTGACGCTGGAGCGCGGCGATCGAAAACTCAGCCTGGACCTGCGCAGCACGCCCGAGGCGGCCGCCTTCATCGACAGCATCCGGGGTACGCTGGCCGGCGACCGCGAGGCACTGGAGCGCGTCTACCGGTTGCGGCTGGAAGGCAACGTCCGGTCGTGGACGCTGACGCTCACGCCGCTCGAGCCGGCGCTGGCCGCCTGGGTGCAGCGCATCCGCATCGCCGGGCAGCACGCCGACGTCAGCGTGATCGAGATCCTGCAGACGAATGGTGACAGCACGCTGATGAGCGTGCAGCCCCTGGCGGGGCCATGACGCGTCGCGCTTTCGGGCCGGTCGCGGCCTGGCTCGCGGTGCTCGCCGTGGCGGCGGGCGTGGCGGCGAGCGCCCGCTATACGGCAGACCTGTCGGCGTTCCTGCCGCGCTCGCCGAGCCCTGCGCAGCAGTTGCTCGTGGACCAGTTGCGCGACGGTGTCGTGGGTCGCGTGATGCTGGCGGCGATCGAAGGCGCGGATGCCCAGGCCCGGGCCACGGTGTCGCGCGCCCTCGCCGCACGCCTGCGCGCCGACCCGCGCTTCACCTATGTCGCCAATGGCGCCGCCGACGGTGCCGAACGCGAGCGCGCGCTGCTCGTAGAGCACCGGTATCTGCTCAGCCCTGCGGTGACGCCGGAGCGCTTCACCGTAGCGGGCCTGCGCCAGGCGATCGGCGACACCCTCGAGCTCGTCGCCTCCTCCGCCGGCGGCCTGGCGCAGGCGCTCCTCGCGCGCGACCCGACCGGCGAAGTGGCCGCGCTCGCCGCATCCCATCTTGCGGGCGCGACGCGGCCCGCGCTGGCCGCGGGCGTATGGGCCTCGCGCGACGGCGAGCGCGCGCTGCTCGTGGTGCGCACGGCGGCGGCCGGCGCCGATACCGACGCGCAGGAAGCGGCCATGCAGGCCGTACGCACCGCGTTCGCGGACGTGGCCCCGCGCGAAGCTGCCGCACCGGCCCGGCTGCGCCTGACGGGCGGCGGCGTGTTCGCCGTGGAATCGCGTGCCCTCATCAAGAGCGAGGTGGCACGCGTCGCCGCACTGGGCATGCTGCTCATTGCGACACTGCTCGGCTTCGCCTACCGCTCGGGCATCGCGCTGGCACTTGGCCTGCTGCCGGTGCTGACCGGCGCGCTGGTGGGCGTGACCGCGGTGGCCACCGGCTTTGGCCTGGTGCACGGCATTACGCTCGGATTCGGCGCCACGCTCATCGGCGAAGCGGTGGATTACGCCATCTATCTTTTCGTGCAGTCGGGCTCGGCCGGGGGCGGGCAAGACGCGTGGCGCAACGAATCCTGGCCCACCATCCGCCTGGGCGTGATCACGTCGATGATGGGCTTCGCGGCGCTGCTGTTTTCGGGCTTTCCCGGGCTCGCGCAGCTCGGTCTGTACTCGGTGTGCGGGCTGGGCGCGGCGGCGCTGTTCACTCGCTATGTGCTGCCCGGGCTGGTGCCGGCCAACTTGCGCGTGAGAGACCTGGCCAGTGTCGGCGCGCAGATCGCGCGCGCCATTGCCGCCGCCGGCCGTTGGCGCTGGGTCGTGCCTGCCCTGTGCGTGGCCGCCACCGTGGCGCTGCTCGCGCAACGCGATACGTTGTGGGCCGAGAATCTTTCGAGCCTCAATACGGTCAGCCTGGAAGACCAGGACTACGACGGCCGGCTGCGCGCGGATCTGGGCGCAGCGGATGCTCGCTACCTGGTGGTGGTGGGAGGCCGCGACGAGCAGGACGCGCTGCGCGCCGCGGAGCGTACCGCCGCGGCGCTCGCCCCGCTCGTCGCGCAGGGCGTGATCGCCGGGTTCGACAGCCCCGCGCACTACCTGCCGAGCGAAGCGACGCAGGAAGCGCGCGCGAGCAGTATGCCCGGGCCGCGCGAGCTGCGAGCGCGCCTCGCGCGCGCCCTGCGCGGATCCCCGCTGCGCGCGGCGCGGCTCGAACCCTTTGTCGCCGATGCGGCAAAGCTGCGCACCGGCGTTCGGCTACGCCGCGCCGACCTGGAAGGCACCGGCCTCGGCGTCGCGCTCGACGGGCTGCTCCTGCGTCGCGGCGAGGATTGGCAGGCGCTCCTGACGCTGCGCGCGCCTGCGGCGGGTCCGGGCGCATTGAGCGTCGATGCCGCACGCGTGCGCGAAGCCCTGATCGGCAGCGGCGCGCTGTTCCTCGACATCCAGGCGGAAGCCGATGCGCTGTACGCCGGCTACCTCCGGGAAGCGATCGCGCTGTCCGCCACGGGCGTCGCGGTGGTGCTCCTCGCGCTGATGGTCGCGCTGCGCTCGGCGGCGCGCGTCGGGCGCGTAGCGGCGCCGCTCGGCGCGGCGGTCCTGGTGGCCGCCGCCGTGCTGGCCAGCGCCGGCCAGACGTTGAACCTGCTGCACCTGGTCGGCTTCCTGCTGGTGGTCGCGGTCGGCTCCAACTATGCGCTGTTCTTCGAGCGCACCGCGGCGGGCGGCGAAGGCGCGCACCGCGTGCTTGCCTCGCTCGCGCTCGCCAACGCCACCACGGTCATCGGTTTCGGCGTGCTCGCCACCTCGAGCGTGATGGTGCTGCGCGCGATCGGCACCACCGTAGCGCTCGGCACGCTGCTCGCGCTGGTGTTCGCGGCGCTGCTCTCGGGCGCGCGCACCGATGCGCGATAATCCTGCCATGCCGCAGGTGCGCGCAGACACGACTTGGCGCCCCACGCCGTTCCTGCAAGGGTCCGCCGCGCTGCATGTCGCCGCGGCGGCGGGCGCCGCGCTCGGCCCGGAGTTCTGGCCCTGGGCGCTCGGCGCGCTCGCCGCCAACCAGGCGGCGATCCTCGCCGGCGTGCTGCTGCCGCGCAGCAGCCTGCTCGGACCCAACTGGACGCGCCTGCCCGAGCCGGCCGCGGCGCGCCGCGCCGTTGCGCTGACCCTCGATGACGGGCCCGATCCGGAGGTCACGCCGCAGGTGCTGGAGGTCCTGGCGCGCCACGGCGCGCGCGCGAGCTTTTTCTGCATCGGCAAGCGCGCCGCGCGCCACCCCGAGCTGGTGCGCGCCATCGTCGACGCGGGACACGCCGTCGAAAATCATTCGCTGCGCCACCACCATGCCTTTGCCCTGCTCGGGCCGCGGCGCACTCTCGAGGAAGTCGGCGCCGCGCAGGACACGCTGACGTCGCTGGCCGGGACCGCGCCGCGATTCTTTCGCGCGCCGGCGGGCCTGCGCAATCCATTTCTCGACCTGGCGCTCACGCGCCTCGGCCTGCAGTTGGTCAGCTGGACGCGGCGCGGCTACGACACACGCAACAGCGACGCCGGCGACGTCCTGGCACGGCTCACGCGCGGCCTCGCCCCCGGCGACATCCTGCTGCTGCACGACGGCAATGCCGCGCGCACCGCGCGCGGCGTGCCGGTGGCACTCGAGGTGCTGCCGCGCCTGCTGGAGACGCTCGCCGCGGCGTCGCTGCGCCCGGTCACCTTGCGCACGGCACTCGATTGATTTCCGGCACGGAATTCGCGCGCCGGGCCGAGGCCGCGAGGGCGCCCTATCTCGCCGCCGGCCTGTTCGCCTGGTTCTTCGCGCGCGGCAAGCTGCGCGGCGACCCGGTGTTCCGCCACCTGCTGGAGCGCGAGCTGATCGCCGAGGGCAGCCGCGTACTCGATCTGGGCTGCGGCCAGGGGCTGCTCGCAGCGTTGCTGCAGGCGCCCGGCGCGCCACGCATCGCGGCTTATCGCGGCATTGAGCTCATGGCACCCGACGTGGCGCGCGCCCACCGCGCCCTGGGACCCGGCTGCGGCGTCGTGCCGGGCGACATCCGCACAGCCGACTTCGGGGCGGCCGACGTCGTCGTGATCCTGGACGTGCTGCACTACATGCCGCTCGAAGACCAGGACCGGGTACTGGCGCGCATCCGTGCCGCGCTTTCGCCCGGGGGCCTGCTGCTGCTGCGCATCGGGGATGCGGCCGCGGGCTTGCCGTTCCGGCTGGGCAGCTGGATGGACTGGACGGTGGCGTTCGCGCGCGGACACGGCTCGACCCGGTTCCACTGCCGCACCGTGGCACAATGGCGCTCGGCGCTGCAGGCACTCGATTTCAGCGTGCAGGCCGAGCCGATGAGCCGCGGCACGCCGTTCGCCAACGTGCTGCTCGCCGCCCGTACCCCGCTTGCTTCGAACCTCGCCTGAGAACCGTGTCGCCCCTGCAACTCACCTGCTATAGCGCCACCAGCTGCCTCGGCCGCGGGCTCGCGCCGATGCAAGCCGCGCTGCGCGCGCGCGCCAGCG
>Ga0209705_10000378_pt1 | contig 23331 bp, 17 predicted proteins | sample PPLLaktember2015_5_FD_187262 | JGI IMG/M metagenome (GOLD analysis project Ga0209705, IMG submission 187262) | Freshwater sediment microbial communities from Prairie Pothole Lake near Jamestown, North Dakota, USA - PPLs Lake P8 Core (1) Depth... | ecosystem: Environmental > Aquatic > Freshwater... | reverse complement strand
TACGCCTACATCTCGACCGAGGCCGAAGGCTACGTCGGCAACATCCTGGTGATTTACGACATCAGGAATCCCGCGAAGCCCGAGGAAGTCTCGAAGTGGTGGATCCCGGGACAGCATCTCGCCGGCGGTGAGAAACCGACGTGGCCCGGCCGGCAGCACCGGCTGCACCACACCTTGCGCGTGGGCGAGCGCCTCTACGCCGGGTGCTGGCACGGCGGGGTTCGGATCGTCGACGTCTCCGACATCCGCAAGCCGAAGACGATAGGCGCTTACAACTACCACCCGCCTTTTCCCGAGCCTTCGCACACCTTCATGGAGCTCCCGAAGAGAATCGACGGGCGCACGATCGCGATCGCGATCGACGAGGAAGACCATGCGCAAACGGCCGAGGAAATGGCGAGGCGCCGCGGCAGACCGCACGGGTCGCTGTGGACTTTCGACATCACCGATCCGGCGAACATCCGGCCGCTCGCGATCTTCGAAGTGAGCGAGCTCGATTCGCCGTGGAGCCGCGCGGCGCCCGGACGATTCGGCGCGCACCAGTTCCAAGAGCACATGAAAGGCGGCGATACGCTCGTCTACTGCGCGTGGTTCGCGGGGGGACTGCGCATCGTCGACGTGGCCGACCCGAGCGCGCCGCAGGAAGTCGGCTCGTTCATACCCGAGCCCGCGGCGGGCAGGACCGCGCCGCAGACCAACGACGTCGACGTCGACGAGCGCGGGCTGATTTACATCGTCGACCGCTACTCGGGCTTTGACGTCCTGGAGTTCACGGGACGTTAACCAGACGCGGCGGTTACTCCGCTCCCCGGCCCCGGGGTGAGGGGAGGGTTAAGGGGAGGGGGAGGGGCTAGTTCCGTCCCCGATCCCGATCGGGATCAATCGATCCCGGTAGCGGCGAACACCGCTTTGGCTTCCGGCGTCGCCATGTAGCTCGCGAGCGCCGCAGCGGCCGTCTCCCCCGCGCGCCCCGCGATTGCGGCGGCTTCGTAGCTCGTGATGTTCTGCACCGCGTCCGGGAGCGGCCCGGCGAGGCAGATCGGGAGCCCTTTCTCGATCAGCACGCGAATTTCCGAAATCTGCGCGAGGCCGATCGCGTCGGGGCCGTGCGCGGCCACGTAGCGCATGATGTCGGAGCCGCTGTCTACGATCACCACGCGCGAACCGAGCTGCTGCGTGAGACCGAGCTTGTCCAGAAGCTTGGCGACGTAAACGCCGCTGGAAGCCTTGTTGCGCACGACCGCCGATGCGGATGCGAGCATGCGCTTCAGCGCCTCAACATCGGCCACCGCGTCGATCGGCGACTGCGCGTGCACGACGACCCCCACGCGCGCGCGACCCAGAAAGACGCGGCTGTCGGGAACGATCCTGCCGGCTTTCGAGAGCTCGTCCATGAACGCGGGGGGCGCCACCAGCACGTCGGGATCCTCGCCGCCGGAGAGGCGCTCGCGCAGGCCGGGCGCCGTGGCGAACTCGAGCTTCACCGGCGTGCCGCGCTCGCGCGAAAACGCTTCGACCATTCTCGCGACGCCGGCTTTCACCGCGCCCGCCGAAAGTACTTTCAACTCCGCCATGTCTCACGCTCCTCGCCCGCCGCAGTGGGTGCCGATTGTAAGCCGCACGCCTTGGGAATGTCAGCACGCCTATGCTATTCTGGAATCGCTCTTACGCCCTGCCACTCCACATCGAATTCCGCTGCACCAGGAGGACCATCACATGAGCTCAGCACCGCGCATCAAAGGCGTACTCGCGCCGGTCGTGACACCGTTCAATACCGACTTGAGCCCCGATGCCGAGCGGTTGATCGCGCAGTGCCGCTGGATGCTGACGCAGGGCTCGGGCCTCGCGATCTTCGGCACGAACAGCGAAGCGAACTCGCTTTCGGTGAACGAGCGCATCGCCCTTCTCGATGCGCTGCTCGCAGCCGACGTCGATCCTGCGCGCATGATGCCGGGAACGGGATGCTGCGCACTCACCGACACGGTGAGGCTCACCGATCACGCGGTGAAAGGAGGCTGCGCCGGGGTGCTCATGCTGCCGCCGTTCTATTACAAGGACGTGAGCGAGGAAGGCCTGTACCGCAGCTTCGCCGAAGTGATCGAGCGCGTCGGCGACGCGCGCCTGCGCATCTACCTCTATCACATCCCGCCGGTCGCGGTCGTGGGCATCACGCCGAAGCTCGTCGAGCGCCTGCTGAAAGCGTACCCGTCGGCGATCGCCGGCATGAAAGACAGCTCGGGCGACTGGAACAACACCAAGGTGTTTCTCGACGCGTTCGCGAAATCGGGCTTCGACGTGTTCGTCGGCAGCGAGTCTTTCCTGCTTGCCAACATGCGCGCTGACGGGGCGGGTTGCATCTCCGCGACGGCGAACGTCAACCCGGCGGCGATCGACAAGCTCTATCGCGAGTGGCGCAACGGCGACGCGCCCGCGCAGCAGGAAGCGCTCGACGCGGTGCGCAAGGCCACCGGGCAGTACGTGATGATTCCCGCCCTCAAGGCGGTGGTCGCGCATTACACGAAGGATCCGGTGTGGGCGACGGTGCGCCCGCCGCTGGTCGCGCTGCCGAAAGAGCAGGCGGCGAAAGTGATCCAGGACCTCGAGAAACTCGGCTTCGACATGCCGGGGCTGCGGAAAGAAACGGCAACAGCGTAGAGTGCGTAGGTTACGCACCGGCACTGCAATGCATCGGTAATGCGCCCTACGTGAGTTTGATTCCGGTCGGCTCTTCCCAGTAGCGCACGATCTCCGTCTGGTCGACGTTCGCGCCGACTTTTTCTGCCGCGGCGGACCATAGCTCCGAGACTTTCTCCACCAGCGGCGCAAACGCCCCTATCGAGCGCGCCGTGTCGCGCGCGATCTTCACGTCTTTCGCGATGAAGCCGAGCGCCATTCCGGTTGCGAACTTGCGCGTCAGCACCTGCGGCAGGACCTTCTTCACAATCGGATGATTGCGCTCGGCGCAGAGCGGCACCAGTGCTTCGGCCATGAACTTCGCGTCGAGGCCGAAGCGCTTGCCGATCGTGAGCGCCTCGATCGAGTTGATGAGCGCGCACGCGTTGACGTAATTCGCGAGCGCCTTGAGCGCGTGCGCGTTGCCCACGCCCCCGCACTCCATCACCGTGCGGCCCATCGCCTTGAACAGCGGCCGGCAGCGCTCGATCGCTTCAGCGTCGCCGCCCACCATGATGTCGAGCGTCGCGTCCTTCGCGAACACGACCCCGCCCATCACCGGCGCATCGACGACCCGCAGTCCCCGCGGATCGAGCGCGTCGGAGAGCGCGCGCGTGGCGATCGGATCGGACGTGCTCATGTCGATCACGACCGCGCCTTTCGCGAGCGCGCCCGCAACGCCGTCTTCGGCGAGCATCACTTCGCGCACGATCCTGTCGTTCGGCAGCATCGTGATGACCGCCTCCGCGCCGCGCGCGAGCGCCTGCAGCGATTCCGCCCCGGTGCCGCCGTGGCGCTCGACGAAAAGCGACACCGTTTCGGGGCGGATGTCGTAAACCGTCACGTCGAATCCCGCCTGCACGAGGTGCGCGGCCATCGGGCCACCCATGTTCCCAATCCCGATAAATCCGACTTTCTTCAGGTTCATAACAATCCTCAGGTACTGGAGCGATCGCAAGATCGCCGAAGGAAAGGAGGTTACGGAGGGAAACCATGGGTTTCCCTCTGTATCGTGACATTCCCCCCGAAGCGGAGCGAGGTTACGGAGGGAAACCTTGGTTTCCCTCTGTACGTTTACTCAGCCGCGGCTGCGGGCGTCGCCCGCTACGGTGCGTGCCGCGGCAAGGGAAACCTTGGTTTCCCTCTGTATCGTAATGACCCGCCAAGCGCGCAGCGCTTACCAGACCGCTCCGCGCGCGGTGATCGGCCAGATCGCCTCCACGCGCCCGCCGCGCACGCAGATGTAGTGGTCGTAGAGGTTCACCGTCGGATCGCAGTGCCCCGGGATGAGCTTCAGCTTGTCGCCGACGGCATAGCCCGGAGCGCCGTTCAACTGGATGACGCCGTGCTCGTCGGAAGCTTTGACGTATTCGGCGGGACCTCCCGCGGCGATGCGCGGCATGCCCGAATCGATGCTCGACGCTTTCAGGCCCGCGTCGACGATCGCGCGCTCGGGCGAGGCACGGCTCATCACCGTCGTCCACACGAAAAGGCTGTGCTCGAAGCGCGGCGTGCCGCTCTCGGTCCAGTCGTTCCGGGCGTAATCGGCGTCCATGAATATGTACGAGCCCGGCTGCAGCTCGTCGTAGGCCGCGCTGCCGGCTTCGAAAACGTAGGTGCCGGTGCCGGCGCCGGTCACTTTCGGACACGCGATTCCCGCCGCGGCGAGGAGATCGCGAGTGCGCTTCACGCGTTCGACCGCAAACTCGATCGCGGCGCGCCGCTCCTCCACTCTCCGCAGGTGCTGCGCCGAGCCGTGGTAGGCCTGCAGTCCCGCGAAGCGCAGGTTCGCGCTCGCGGTGATTTTCCGCGCAAGCTCGAGCGCGGGCTCACCGGGCTCGACGCCGCAGCGGTTCGCGCCGACGTTGATTTCCACGAGCACGTCGAGCGCGACGCCGTACTCGCGCGCCATCGCATCGAGCGCCGCCACGTTGCCGGCGTCGTCGGCGCATACCGCCACGCGCGCCTGCTTCGCAAGCGCGGCGAGCCGCCGCAGCTTGGCAATGCCCACGATCTCGTTCGCGATCAGCACGTCCCCCACGCCGCCTTCGACGAGCGCCTCGGCTTCGCTCACCTTCTGGCAGCACACGCCGACGGCGCCGAGCGCGATCTGGCGCATCGCGATCTGCGGGCATTTGTGGCTTTTCGCGTGCGGCCTCACGGCGACCTTGCGGCCCGCGAGCGAGTCGTTCAGCCTTTTGAGGTTCGTCTCGAACGCGTCGAGGTCGAGGATGAGCGCGGGCGTGTCGACTTCGGCGAGCGCCATGCCGAGGGTGGCGGGAGGGTATGAAGGCATTTTGGGCTATCGCCTCATCACTCCTTGGCATCCGCCACCAGCCCCGCCTGCTCGATGCCGTAGACGCAGCATGCTTCGTCCTCGTCGCCCGTGCCGCCGCTGCCGCCGGCCGCGCCGAGTATCGTGCCGTCCTTCGCCCTGATGAGCGCGGCGCCGGTCTGCGGCAGGAACTTGCCTTCGGCCGTGGCGGAGAGCGTGACGAAGAAGTTCGGGTTGTCTTTCGCGCGCTTGAAGAGGGCGCGGCTCGAAGCGCCCATGGCGACCGCGGCCCACGCCTTGCCCTTGGCGACGTCGAGGCGGAACATGCTCGCGCCGTCTTCGCGCTGCGCCGAGACGATGTGGCCCGAATCGTCGAGCACGACGATGCCGAGCGGCTTCACTTTCATCTCGCGCCCTTTTTCGAAACCCTTGCTGATGATCGTGTTGGCCTGCTGCAACGTAAGCTTGGACATGTTCGACTCCCTGTGGATTGGTGGGTAGTATCTTACGACGGTCGCCCATCAAGGCTCCAGCGGAGCCTTGACGGCCTCCCCGTTCGCCTGCACGAACCACCTTTCGCTCGCGAGCGGCGCGCCCATGAGGCGCGCCTGCATCCAGTCCGCGGCGAGCACGGGCGGCGTGGGCCCGAGCTGGGTCGAGGGGACGTTGCCGACGGAATGACGGCAGTCCTGGTAGACGACGAGCCGCTTCGGGCATTGCAGGGTCCGCATGAAGCGCTCGGTGTGTTGCAGCGGCGAGAGCTCGTCCATCTCTCCCGCGACGCACAGGTACGGCACGCGGATCTTCTCCGCGTGTCCTTCCCACGTGAGCGTTTTCACGAACGCGTCGAAAGCGTCTTCGTCCGTGTAGCCTGACATGTACATGAAGCGCTGCTTGAAAGTAGGCGATGCCTCCTCGAATATCGTGTGGAAACCCGGCTCGAGGCACGTCGCCGCGACGGCGCACGCTTTGTAGCGCGGTTCGGCCGCGCACGAGATCGTCGCGAAAAAGCTGCCGAAGCTCTGCCCGACGACCCCGATGCGCTCGGGATCCGATCTGGGCCTCGCGCGCATCCAGTCCATGATCGCGCTTGCGGCCTCGATCCAATTCTCCATGCTTACGTGCACGCCGAGCACGGCGCTTTCGTACTGGCCCGGTCCTTCGATCGAAAGCACCGCGATGCCGCGCATGAGCCAGCGGTCGCCGTAGAGGGCGACGCTCGCCTCCTTGAAACCGTCCATCCCCGGAATCGAAACGACGGCCGGGATACGCCCGCCGCTGTAGCCCGGCGGAAGGTGCAGCCAGCCGGGCAGCGCTTTGCCCCTGAAGGGAACCCACGCCGCCTCGACCTTGCGGTCGGCCAGCAGCGCATAGCGCGTATAGCACTCGCGCTTGCGCGTGTTCAGCGCGAGGTTGAGCTCGTTGTTCTCGTCGTGAGGCCACTGCGACGCGGCGTACTCCACCGCCGCGATGAAGTAGTTCTGGCGCGCGGTCACCGTCTCCCCCGCTTCCTCGGCGGCCCGGGCTTTCGCCTCGCGCCTGCGCGCGGCTGTTTCGAACGCCGGAGAAATGTCGGCGTACTTTTTGACGCGCGCGCGGATGCCCGCGAAATCGGCGTTCGCCTCCGCTCCGCACGGCGCGTTGTAATTCAGGCTGCGCGGCTGGTCCCAGTCGATGCCGACCGCGGCAATCACGTTGTCGACGAGCCAGCGCTGCGACATCCAGCGCCGGGTGCCGACCCCACTGTGACCTGCGCGCCCCTGCATGCCGGTTCCCTCGCCTCGCCTGTAAAAGCGGTTATTCTATCGCCGTGAAGAACGCGGGAAGCCGCGCGGGGACATCGATGGCCGATTTGCATGACCTCACGATCGCCGAGGCCTCGCGCCTCATTCGCGCGCGCAAGCTGTCGCCGGTGGAGCTGACCGACGCGCTCCTCAATCGCATCGCCGCGCTCGACCCGCAGTTGAATGCCTTCATCACCGTCACCGCGGATCTCGCGGTATGGCATGCGAGAAAGGCCGAGCAGGAGATCGCAAAAGGACAGAGCCGCGGAGCGCTGCACGGCATCCCGTTCGCACTCAAGGACATCTACAACACCGAAGGGACCGTCACGACCGGCGGCTCCAAAGTGTGCATCGCCAACATTCCGCGCGACGATGCCGCGACGACGCGCAAGCTGATTGAAGCCGGCGGAACGCTCCTCGGCAAGCTGCAGACGCACGAGTTCGCGCACGGCGGGCCTTCATTCGACCTGCCCTGGCCGCCCGCGCGCAATCCCTGGAACCTCGAGCATTTCACCGGAGGCTCCTCGAGCGGGTCGGGCGCCGCGCTCGCGGCGGGACTCGTTCCCGCGGCGCTGGGATCGGACACCGGAGGGTCGATCCGCGGCCCCGCCTCGTTCTGCGGCATAAGCGGGTTCATGCCGACGTACGGGCTCGTCAGCCGCTACGGCGTGATCCCGAACTCCTTCACTTTCGATCACTGCGGTCCGATGGCGCGCACGGTCGAAGACTGTGCGCTCATCCTGCAGGCGATCGCCGGCTACGATCCGCGCGACTCGGGCAGCATCGAGCAGGACATCCCCGATTACGCCGCGGCGCTCGAGGGCGGCGTGAAAGGACTGCGCATCGGCGTGCTGCGCCATTACTGGGAGGAAGACCTGCCCGCGCCCGAAGAGCTGCGGCGGGCGATGGAAGAGGCGATCGTTGTGTTCCGCAAGCTCGGCGCGCAGGTGGAGGACGCGCGCGCGCGGCCGATGATGGATGGTATGGACGTGAAGGTCATCATCGCCGAAAGCGAGATCTTCTCGATCCATCACCAGGACCTCATCGCGAGGCCCGGGGATTTCGGCCGCGACTTTCTCGGCCGCGCGCTGCCGGCGTGCCTGTTCCAGTCGGTCGATTACGTGCAGGCGCTGCGCGAGCACCGCCGCTACATGGCGGAGATGAAGCCGCTCTACGAGAAGTACGATGTGCTGCTCACCTGCGGCTTCGGGCCCGCGCCGCGGCTCGACGCGCACCGTACCCTCACCTTCTGGCAGCGCTCCAACGTCTTCACGCCCTCGAACGTCGCGCGCAGCCCCGCGCTCGTCGTGTGCAACGGCTTCTCGGAAAGCGGGCTGCCGCTCGGCATGCAGATCATCGGCAGGGCTTTCGACGACGCGCGCGTGCTCAGGGTGGGACACGCGTACCAGAGCGCCACCGACTGGCACCGCCGCCGCCCGCGGCTCGAAGCGGGAGCGCCGCAGCCGCCGGTGACGCCGGGGAACGAGCCGGCGCGGCCCGACCTCGCTCCGAAAACGGTCAGTCTGGTGGAGCAGATGGCGTTGCGCGCGGGGTTGAAGCTCGACGAGCGGCAGATGACGATCCTGCTCGAAGGCGCGCCTTACGCGCTCGCGATGGCCGAGCGCATGCACAAGCCGCGCGACCGCATGGAGGAGCCTTCGCTCGTGTTTCGTTTCAGCTGAGCATCTTCCCTCATCCCCGACCCTTCTCCCGAGGGGAGAAGGGAGAGTTTGACGAGCGTCCCGGTCCGAAGCGAGGGCTGCGACGACTCGTTAACGTCCTCGAACGGAGTCGATGATCGCGGCGAAGCGCCGCTCGCCGGCGATTGCGGCTGCGCACTCCTCCGCCGGCAGCGGCCGCGAGAACAGATACCCCTGCACCTCGTTGCACTCGTAGCGCAGCAGGAAGGCGAGCTGCTCTTCGGTCTCCACGCCTTCGGCGATGACCTTGAGCCCCAGGCTGTGCGCCATCGAGATGACCGCCTGCGTGATGTGCGCGTCGTCGGGGTCGGTGGTGATGTCGCTCACGAAAGAGCGGTCCACTTTCAGGGCGCCGAGCGGGAAACGCTTGAGATAGCCCAGGCTCGAGTAGCCGGTGCCGAAATCGTCGATCGCGCTTTTCACGCCGAGCGCTTCGAGGTACTCGAGCGTGCGGTTCGCTTCCTCGGTATCGCCCATGATCGCGCTCTCGGTGATCTCCACCTCCAGCAGGCTCGGCGCGAGCCCGTTCAATTCGAGGATGTGCTTGATGCTCTCGCCGAGATCGGGCGCGAGGAACTGGCGCGCCGAGAGGTTCACCGCGATCGGCACGAGGCGCAGCCCGCTGTCGCGCCACTCCGCAAGCTGCCGGCACACCGCTCGCAGCACCCATGCGCCGGCCTGCACGACCAGGCCCGTCTCTTCGAGCAGCGGTATGAATTCGGAAGGCGGAACGAGGCCGCGCTCGGGATGGCGCCAGCGCAGCAACGCCTCCACGCCCGTGACGCGCCCGTCCGCGAGGCTCACTTTGGGCTGGTAGTGGAGGACGAACTCGTCGCGCTCCAGCGCGCGCCGCAGCTCGCCTTCCATGTTCAGCATCTCGCGCGTGCGCCGGTTCATCTCGGGCGTGTAGAACTGGTAATTGTTGCGGCCGCGGTCTTTCGCCCGGTACATCGCGACGTCGGCGTTGCGGATGAGCGTGTCCTGATCGACGGTGTCGGTGGGAAACACGGTGACGCCGATGCTGACGGTCACGAAAAGCTCGGTGCCCTCGAGCTGGAAAGGACGGTTCAACTCGTCGACGATCTTCTTGGCGACCGTCGCCGCGTCCACCGGCGCCGAGAGGTGCGAGAGCACGATCGCGAACTCGTCGCCGGAGAGGCGCCCGACCGTGTCGTCGCTGCGCACGCACTCGGAGAGCCGCACGGAGACCTGTTTCAGCAGCTGGTCGCCCGCGGAATGTCCGAAGGTGTCGTTCACGTGCTTGAAGCGGTCGACGTCGATGAACATGACCGCCAGCCACCAGCGGTTGCGCCGCGCCTGCGCGAGCGCCTGTGAAAGACGATCGTAGAAAAGCGCCCTGTTGGGCAGCGCCGTCAGGATGTCGTAGTGCGCGAGGACGCGGAACTGCTCTTCGCTCTGCTTCAGCGCCTCCGCCGCGCGCTTGTTCTCCGAAATGTCCTGTATCACGGCGATGAAATAGCGCGGCGCGCCGTCGGCCGCGCGCACGAGCGACGTGGCGAGGGACACCCACACCAGCGAGCCGTCCGCGCGCACGAGCTGCTTTTCGACGGTCATGCCCGGCGACTCGCCGCTCATCATGCGCTCGCGGTCCCCGCGCATCGCCTCGACGTTCGACTCGAGGTTCACCTCCGAGGCCCGCATCCGCAGGAGCTCGTCGCGCGCGTAGCCGACGATGTCGCAGTACTTGTCGTTCACGCGCAGGTAGCCCATGTCGACGCCGGTCATGGCGATGCCGACGTCGGCGTTCTCGAACATGGCGCGAAGCTGGAGCTCGTTCTCCTGCAGCGACTCCTCGGCCTGCTTGCGGCGGATGAACTGCCCGATCTGCGCCGAGATGGCGCCGCTCACCTGGAGCAGCGCCTCGTCGGGCTCGCGCAGCTCGCGCCCGAAAAATTCGATCACCCCGACGGGCTCCTCGTGAGCGAGGATGGGAAAGGCGAACGCGCTGCGAAAACCGAACTTCGCGCAGCTCGCCACGCGCCGGAAACCCTGCATCTGCGCGACGTCCGTCATCCACGTCGCACGCTGCTCGATCCACGCCTTGCCGAGCAGCCCCGTCGTATGCGGCGTATCGATCTGCGTCCAGTACAGCGCATCCTCGGGCTCGAAATGCGGCTCGAACTCGCACCACCACGCCGCGCGCCGCAGCGCGCCGCTGGCGCTGTCCCACGTCCAGTGCGCGCCGTAGGTCCAGTTCATCGCCTCGCACACCGTGCGTATGAGGCGCGGCATGGTGTCGCCCACGCTGCGCGATTCCGACAGCACGCGCGAGACCGCGTGCTCCATCGCGCGCTCGCGCTCCATGCGGCGCCGGTCGGTGATGTCGCGGCTGATTCCGACCACGCCGATGATGTTGCCGGCGTCGTCGCGCATCGGGACCTTGGTCGTCGAAGACCAGCGGTACAGCGGGTTGCCGCCGTCGTCGAGCACGTAGACGGGCTGCTCGTTCTCGATCATGGCGACGCCCGAGGCGATGATCTCCTGGTCCTGCGCTTCCATCCGCTGCGCCAACGCGGGCGGGAAGATGTCGAATACGGTCTTGCCCCGCACCTCGGAGTCGAGGACGCGCCGGCCCCTGAGCCAGGCGAGATTGCCGAGCTGGATGTGGCCCTGCGCGTCTTTCACGTGGATGTAATCCGGAAGCGCGTCGATGATGGTGCGAAGCAGCGCGCGCTCCCGGCGTATCGCTTCCTCGGTGCCCTTGCTCTCGCTCACGTCGCGGCTGATGCCGACGAGGCCGACGATCCGGCCGGCCGCGTCGCGCAACGGCACCTTGGTCGTGGCCCAGCAGCGCGGCGGGCCGCCGTCGAGTGCGACCCAGTGCTCGGTGTCGAGCACCGGCGCGCCGGCGAGAACCAGCCGGTCCTGCGCTTCCATCTGCGCGGCGAGCGCGGGTGGAAAGAGGTCGTGGACCGTCTTGCCCTGCGCTTCGGAGGCAGCGAGCCGGTTGTTGTCGAGCCACGCCTCGTTGACGAGCGTGAAGCAGCCGTCGAGATCCTTCACGTAGATGTAGTGCGGGACCGCATCGATGATCGTGCGGAGCAGATGGCGCTCACTGCGCGCGGCTTCCTCGGCCACTTTGCGCTCGGTGATGTCTTCGACGACGCTGATGCCGTCGCGCACCTGACCGTTCACGTCGCGCGCGGCCGACATGGTGCGGCGCACCCAGACGTAGCTCCCGTCCTTGCGGACGTAGCGCTTCTCGCCGGTCAGGAGCGTGGCGCGGCCGAGCTGCGCCTGGGCCCGGAACACCGGCCCGGGCCCGAAGTCTTCGGGAACGGTGAAATCGCGGGTCGGCCGGCCCACCAACTCGTCGCGCGTGTAACCGAGCATTTCACAGAATTTCTGGTTGACCTCGATGAAGCGGCCGTTCATGTCGATGCGGGTGATGCCGAGGCCCGCATGGTCGAACGTCTCGCGCAGGCGCCTTTCGCTCAGCGCGAGGCCGCGATGCGGGGCCTCGGCGCGCAGCCGCGCGATCGCGCACGAGACGTCCTCGGCCAGCGCGGAGAGTTGCTCGATCTCGTCGGGCTCCAGACGGCGCGCGGCCTCGGTCGCGAGCGCGAGCACGCCGACGATCCGGCCCTCGGCGCGCAGCGGCAGGATGGGACTGCCGGCAGCTGCTTCCGCGAGAGGCTGGTCTTTGCCGGCCAGGGCGCGCTCGAAGACCGCCTTGCGTGGACGGCTCGTCCAGTAGCGCTGCGGCTCGGCGGCGCATTGCTTGTCCGAGCCCGCGTAGTAGCACCGGTTGCCGTCGGCGCCGTCAGCCCCGGTGAGGCTGATGCAGGCTTCGGCGTAGAAGCCGGGATGAACGAGGAGGGAACAGAGTGTGGCCGCGAGCTCGGCTTCTTCGCGGGCGCGCAGGACGGCGCGCGTGCACTCGATCAGTAGCTGGGCGCGGTCGAGCCGCGGATCGACGGCAGCGCGCTGCGCGGACGACGATCCCGCCCTGGCGCTACGCGCCGGCTTCCCGTGCCCGTTGAAATCTCGACGATCCATTCGTTCCTTGCCGCGTCCACGCTGCCGCCAGCGTTTCGCGCGACATTCCCTGTCAGTCGATGCGCCCACCGAAAGGGCGTCTTATCGCATTCCGGTTCGAGTATATAACCCTCCAGCGCGCCGGCGATTCGAATATCAAGGTGAATACTCACGCTTTTCCCGCGATCGACCCTTCTTTTTCGAGCAGGTCGAAAATGCCGCCCGCCTCGACGATGGCGAGAAGCTCGCGCGGAATCCTGCGTGCAGGCAGGCTCGCGCCGGTGCCGATATTCGTGACCATGCCCAGGTCGAAATCGACGTCGGCCGTGTCCCCTTCGTCGAAGATGCCCTCCACGCCGCTGCACTCCATCGCCGGGAACGCGAAGTTGACGCAGTTGCGATAGAAAAGGCCGTTGATCGACTCGGCGACCAGGCAGGCAATTCCGAGATTCTTCAGGTTGCGCGCCGCGGGCCGGCTCGAGCCCATGCCGAAGTTCTTTCCGCCGACGAGGATGTCGCCGGGTTGAACGAGGTCGACCCAGCCCGGACGGTTCGCCCGAAAGATGTAACGCAACTGCTCCTGCGGCGTCAGGTAGAACGCGGCGTTCGGCAGGATGAGATCGGTGTTGATGTTGTCGCCGAACTTCCAGACGCGCGCTTCGAATCTCAATTGAGGAACTCCCGCGGATCGGTGATGCAGCCCGTGAGCGCCGAGGCTGCGACCGTCGCGGGGGAGCCCATGTAGACGCGCGAGCTCGGGTCGCCCATGCGCCCTTTGAAGTTGCGCGTGGTCGCCGTGATGCACGTCTCGTCGGGGCCCATCACGCCCATGTGCCCGCCGCCGCACGCGCCGCACGTCGGCGGCGCGATCATGGCGCCGGCCTCCGCGAGCGTCCCGATCGCGCCGCTCCTGATCGCTTCGCGGTAAACGAGTTGCGACGCGGGCGTCACGATGAAACGCACTCCGGGGGCGACGCGCCGGCCGGTGACAACCTGCGCCGCGAGCTCGAGATCGTCGAGCGTCCCGTTCGCGCACGAGCCGATGTAGGCCTGGTCTATCCTCGTGCCGGCCGCCTCCTTCACCGGCTTCGAGTTCTGGACCACCGTGTCGGGGAAGGCGACGAGCGGCTCCAGGCGGGACAGGTCGACTTCGCGCACGGCGAGATAGCTCGCGTCCCCGTCCGGGTACACCGGCTCGAACTCGCGCGTGCTGCGCTGCCGCACCCAGTCGGTCAGCACCGCATCGGGCTCGAAGGTCGCGAACTCCGCCGAAAGCTCCGCCGACATCGTGGTGAGGGTCTTGCGCGCGTTGATCGACAGGCTCGCGATCCCGGGTCCGCCGTATTCGACGTTCTGGGTCGCGTGAGCGCCATAGCGCCCGGCGATCTGCAGGAACGCGTCCTTGGTGGTGACCGCCCGGGGCAGCCTCCCGGTAAGCTGGTAGCGGATCGTCTCGCCGCAGCGGAACCAGGTCTCGCCTTTGATCGCGGCGTAGAAAACGTCGGGGCCGCCGACGCCGCGCGCGAGACAGTTGAAGACACCCGCGCTGCACGTGTGCGAATCGCTGCAGACGAGCACGGTGCCCGGAATGCCGTAACCCAGGTCGGCCACGAGCTGATGGCTGATGCCCTGGTCGTATCCGACGTCGTGCAAGCGCTCGATGCCGAACTTCGCCGCGAACTTGCGTGCCGTCACGTGCGCGGCCGCCGCCATCTGGTTGGGCGCGGGAACGCGGTGGTCGAGCACGACGACGATGCGCTTCGGATCGCGCACTTTCAGGATGTCGCGCCAGTTCGCCGGCATGAAGTTGTTGTCGAAGAGGATGACCGTGTCCACTTCGACCGTCACGATATCGCCTGGGCGCACGCCGTCACGCGCGCCCTTTTGCGCGAGGATCTTCTCCGCGATCGTCATGCCCATAGCCGCTCCGCTATGGCCAATATCACGATACAGAGGGAAACCGAGGTTTCCCTCCGTAACCTCCTTTCCTTCGGCGCCCTTGTGGGCGCTTCACCACCGTAGGTGGGAATCGTAGGGTGCACTGGGAGTAAACCGCTTCGGCTAATCAAAGACTCGACATCAGGTCTTGGGTTTGAGTCCGATGGCGCGGATGACTTTGCTCCACTTCGCGGCCTCGGTCCGCAGATGAGCCGCGAACGCTTCGGGCGTTCCGGTCGCGACGTCGCCGCCGAGCGCGGCGAGCCGCGCGCGGGCCTCTCCCCCGGCCGCGCCTTTGACGATGCTCTGGTTCAGCCTCGATACGATGGTGCGCGGCGTTCGGGCGGGAACCAACACCCCGAACCAGCCCGTCGCTTCGTAGCCGGGCACGCCCGATTCGGCCACGGTCGGCATGTCGGGAAGGAGGCTCGAGCGGCGCGCCGAAGTCACGGCGAGCGCGCGCATCCTGCCGGCTTTCACGTGCGGGAGCAGCGTGCTGAGATCGCCGGACATCATCTGCACCTGGCCGCCGATGAGATCGATCGCGGCAGGCGCCACGCCTTTGTACGGCACGTGCGTCACCTCGATGCCCGTGAGCGATTTCAGGAGCTCGTTCGCGAGGTGCGTCGTGGAGCCGGTGCCCGGCGAGCCGTAGTTCAGCTGTCCCGCGCGGGCTTTCGCGAGCGCCACGAGGTCCTTCACCGATTTCACCGGCAGCGATGGATGCACGACCAGCAGGAAAGGCATGATGGTGACGAGCGCGACGGGCGCGAAGTCGCGCGTGGCGTCGTAAGGCAGCTTCTCGTACAGGCTCGGGTTGATCGCGAGCGGGCCGTTGCTGCCGAGGAGCAGCGTGTGACCGTCGGGCGGCGCTTTGGCCACGATGTCGGCGCCTATCATCCCCGCAGCGCCGGGCCGGTTGTCGACGACGACGCCCTGGCCCAGGGACTCGGTGAGACCGGGCGCGACGCTTCTCGCCACCAGGTCGCTCCCGCCGCCCGCCGCGAACGGGACGACGAAGCGCAGCGGTCTGGCGGGATAGCCTTGCGCCAGGGCGCCCGATGCGAGCAGCACGCCCGCGAATGCCGCTGCCGCCCGGCTCGCGGCGAATCGGCGCTGCACGCGGCCTCGCCGCACCGCTACCATGCGACCGATCCGCCGTCGACGGGGATGATCGCGCCGGTCATGAAATTCGACGCGTCGGAGGCGAGCAGCACCGCGATGCCTTTGAGGTCGTCGGGGCCGCCCGGCGCGCCGAGGGGAATCTCGCGGTCGATCATCTCCTTGTTCTTTTCGTACAGTTTCTGATTGAGCGGGGTCACGAAAAAACCGGGGCAGATGCAGTTCACCTGGATGTTGTGATGCGCCCACTTCACGGCGAGGTCGCGGGTGAAGTTCACCAGCGCGCCTTTGCTCGCGCCGTAGGCGATCGAGTTGTACGCCTTGGGATTGCGGCCGACCATGCCCGCGATCGAAGCGATGTTCACGATCTTGCCGCGCTTCACCCTGATCATCTCGCGGCCGAGCGCCTGCGAGCACAGGAAAGGCCCGGTGATGTTGAGATCGAAGACCTGCTGCCAGCGATCGAGCGGCATGTCCTCCGGCGGCGCGACCCACGCGCGGCCGGCGTTGTTGACGAGCACGTCGACCCGGCCGCAGCGCTCAATCACCGTGTCCTTCATCGCCTCGACGTCCGCCTGCTTCGTCACGTCGCACGCGACGGCGAGCGCTTTCGCACCGGTTTTTTCGATTTCGTGCGCCGCGTGCTCGCAGGCTTCGAGCTTGCGGGAAGCGATCACGAGGGTGGCGCCCGCCTCCGCAAGGCCGAGCGCCATGCGAAACCCGATGCCGGTCGCGCCGCCCGTGACGACCGCCACGCGCCCTTCCAGGCTCAACAGTTCTTTTACGCTCGCCACGTGTACTCCCTATTCGAGTTAACCGCCAAGACGCCAAGAAGACCCAACCAGGCACTCTCTGGTCCTGGCGTCCTGGCAGTGAATTTTCAGCCGTCCTTCAGTAACAGCCCGGCAATGATATTGCGCTGGATTTCCGACGAGCCTTCGTAGATGCGCACGATGCGCGCGTCGCGGTAGGTGGTCTCGATGCCGAGCTCGCGCATGTAGCCCATGCCGCCGTGGATCTGCACCGCACAGTCGACGACCCTGGCAAGCGCCTCGGTGCTGAAGACTTTGGCGGCCGAGGCTTCCATCGTCCCGCGCTCGCCGCGCGCAAGCGTTGCGATCGCGCGCTCGGTCAACCCTCGCGCCGCGTCGCGGGCGACCGACATGTCCGCGAGCATCCACTGCAGCCCCTGGTGTTCCGCGAGCTTCTTCCCGCCCTGCGTGCGGATTTTCATGTACTCGACGCACTGCGCGATCAGCTTGTCCATCATGCCGCAGCAGCGCGCGGACACCGTCACGCGCCCCGCCGTCAGGGTCTTGAGCGCCTGCACGTAGCCCATGCCTTCGGCGCCGAGCAGGTTCGCGGCCGGCACCTCGCAGTCGTTGAAAGCGAGCGGCGCCGTGGTGCAGCCGTGCATGCCCATCTTGAGCTCGTTCCTGCCGATGCTGAACCCGGGAAAATCGCGCTCGATGAGGAAAGCCGAAATGCCCTTGATGCCTTTCGATGGATCGGTGATCGCCATCACCGTGAAGACTTTCGCGAGTCCCGCGTTGGTGATGAAAATCTTCTCGCCGTTCAAAACATAACGGTCGCCTTTCCTCACCGCCCTGGTGCGCAGCGACGCGGGGTCCGATCCCGCCTGCGGCTCGGTCAGCGCGAAAGCACCTATCCATTCGCCGCTCGCCATGCGCGGCAGGAATCTGTTCTTCTGCTCCGCAGTGCCGAGCGCGACGATGCCCGTGGTGCTGATTCCGGTATGGTTGCCGATGACGGTCGCGAAACCGTAGTTGGTCTTGCCCATCTCCTCTTCCACCGCGCATTTGCCTGCGAGATCGAGACCGATGCCGCCGTACTCCTCGGGTATGGTGAGGCCGAAGAGGCCGATTTCGGCGGCTTTGCGCAGCAGGTCGGACGGGACTTCGTCGCTCTCCTCGATCTCGCGCGAGCGTGGGTCGACTTCGGCGCGGATGAAGCGGCGTATTTCGTCGCAGAGCTGGCGGACTTCTGGATTGAGTTCCATGGCTGCTCGATTCTTAAGAAATGGATTCCGGATCAAGTCCGGAATAATGTCAAACCGAAGGATGGGAGGTTACGGAGGGAAACCTTGGGTTTCCCTCTGTTCGTCCGGACCATCGATCTTTGCGAAGCAAAGATTCCGGATCGCGCCGCATCGCGGCAGGTCCGGAATGACGTCACCGGGTTACATCACCTTTTTTCATCACCTCTTCTCATCACTCTTTTTCATCACTCCTTCTCTTGGGCTTGATGAGCGCATCCGCGGCCACCACGCCTTTGCCCTGCTCCATCACGAAAAGCGGATTGATGTCGAGCTCGGCCAGATAATCTTCGAGGTCGATCGCCAATGCCGAGAGCCTCACGATCGCGTCGGCGAGCGCGTCCACGTCCGCAGGCGCTTTGCCGCGCGCGCCGGCGAGCACGGGATAGCCTTTGATCTCGCCTATCATCTCGCGGGCGACGGCGTGCGTCACCGGCGCGAGGCGAAAAGACACATCCTTCAGCACTTCGGCAAAAATCCCGCCCAGCCCGAACATGACGGCAGGGCCGAAGAGCGGATCGTTGGTCACGCCAAGTATCGCCTCGGTGCCGCCGCCGACCATTTCCTGGACCAGAACCCCGTCGATGTTCGCGTCCTGGTCATAGGCGCGCGCATTGGCCAGCACCTCGTCGAACGCGGCTCTGAGCTCGCGTTCGTCCGCAACACCCAGCCGCACCGCTTTCGCCTCGGTCTTGTGCGCGATATCGGGCGACTGCACTTTCATCGCGACCGGATAGCCGATGCGCTTCGCGGCGGAAAGCGCGTCCTCGACGGTCGTCGCCAGCGCTTCCTTCGTCACCGGGATGCCGTATTCGGCGAGTATGCGCTTCGCTTCGTATTCGGCGATGTCGGCAGTGTGGTTCTTCAGCGTCTCGCGCGCCTGCGGGCGCGTCAGCGTGACCGGCTTCTCTCCACGCTGGCGCTCGTTCCTGCGCTTCGCTTCGGCGTACCACGACACGGCCGCGAGCGCGCGCCCGCAGCGCACCGGCGACTTGTAGTGCGGCAACCGCGCTTCGTCGAGCAGCGCATACGCTTCTTTCGCGGTGACGTCGCGCGCGCTCCAGCACAGGAATACCGGCTTGTCCGTCGTTTTCGCCGCGGCGACGATCTCGCGCGCGACCTTGTCGGCGAGCTCGCCCTGGAGCGACGCGTTGATCATCGCGATCGAGTCGACGTTCGCGTCCTCGATGATCGCCTGCATCGTGCGATTGATGAGCGTCGTGTCGTTGAAGATCGCCGCCGTGACGTCGACCGGGTTCAGCAGCGACCCGAAGGACGGAATGAACTCGCGGAGCTTCTCGAGCGTGCGCGCGCTCAACCGGGCGAGCTGCATGCCGCCCGCGATGATCTCATCGGTCATCAGTATGCCGGCGCCCCCCGAGATCGTGATGATCGCGAGGCGGTTCCCCTTCGGCAGCCTGCGCGACTGGAACGCGCGGCCGAAGTCGACCACGTCCTGGATGTCCTCGACCTGGATGATGCCTTTCTGCCTGAAAGCCGCGCGATAGAGCGCCATCGCGCCACCGAGGTTGGCCGTGTGGGAGGCCGCCGCACGCTGCCCCTGCTCGGTGTTGCCCACTTTCCACATGAGTATCGGCTTGCCGGCCAGCAGCGCTTTCTCGCCGACGTCGACGAGCCTGCGCGCGTCCTTCAGCCCCTCGACGTAACCCGCGATGATCTCGGTCTGCGGATCGCGTATGAAGTAATCCAGGAAATCGATCGTCGACACGCCGATCTCGTTGCCGGTCGTCACCATCTGCCGGAACGCGAGGCCGCCGTCTTTCGACGAGAGGTTCATCACCGAAAATCCGAAGCCGCCCGACTGCGAGACCATGCTGACCGGCCCGGGGTCGTAGTCGAAGTTGAATACCGAGCCGAAACCCGCGAACACGCCGTCGGCGATGTTGATCATGCCCTGGCAGTTGGGGCCGATCACGCCGATGTCGTGCTCGCGCGCGATGTCGGTGAGCTGCTGCTGCAGATCGACGCCGCCTCCGCCGACTTCGGAAAACCCCGAGCTGAAAATGATGACGTATGGCACGCCTTTCGCGCCGCACTGCTTCAGCATGTCGACGACGCGCGCGGCGTTGACGAGGATCAGCACGAGGTCCGGCGTCTCGGGCACATCGGCGAGCGACGGATAGCACTTCACCCCCGCCACTTCCCCGTAACGCGGGTTGACGGGGTAGAGCCTGCCTTTGTAGTGGTGGGACAGGAGGTGCTTCAGCGGCTGTCCGCTGATCGTGCCGAGGTCCTGCGACGCGCCGATGATCGCGATCGCGCGCGGATTGAAAAAACGTTCGAGGTCGGTTCGCATTCTGGACTTGTTGTGCATGCGCGGCGGGAAGCTGACAGCGCGCGGGGAAAACGCCAATCATATGCGGGAGCGGCGCTTGCGCTCAACTGCTATCATCCTGCTTCTTCAGCGATTCCGCACTACAGACGATGAGCACAGCAGCGGCGCTCGGCTCCCGCCTCGGGGGCCTGAAAGACGTGTGGTTGATCTCGGCGGGCCACGGCCTGACGCACTGGTACACCGCGACTTTCTACCTGCTCCTGCCGCTGATCGGTAAAGAGCTCGGCCTCTCGTACACCGAGATCGGGCTCATCATGACCATACAGCACCTCGCGGGCGCGATCGCCAACCTGCCGGGCGGCGTGCTCGTCGACATCATCGGCCAGAAGGGCTATCTCATGGCCGCTTCGCTCTTCTGGGTCGGCGTGCCTTACGCCTTCATGAGCGTGACTCACGACTTCTGGATGCTGCTCGTGTGCGTGACGCTGGTCGGCATCGGCAACAACATCTGGCATCCCGCCGCGATACCGACCCTCGCTCACCGCTATCCCCAGCGCAAGGGGCTCGTGCTCTCCTTCCACGGCATGGGCGGCAACATCGGTGAAGCTTTTGCGCCGGTCGTGGTCGGCGCGCTGCTCGGCTGGTTCACCTGGCGCGAAGTCGTCGTCATCAACGTCGTTCCCGGGGTCACGATGGCCGTGCTGATCCTGGTCATGCTGGGCGCATTCACCGCGACCCGCGCGGGCGACGAGAGCGTCAACGCGGGCGGCGAGAAGCGGAGCCTCAGGACCTACGCGGGCGAGTTCGCGAGCCTCCTCAGGAACAAAAGCCTCATGATCGTCTCGGTGAGCGCGTCTTTCCGCACCATGACGCAGGCGGGGCTTCTCACCTTCCTCCCCGTTTACCTCGCTTACGAGCTCGGCTATTCGGCGCTGATGGTCGGCGTGTGCTTGACCGTGATCCAGGTCGCGGGCTTCCTGGCGGGTCCGGTCGGGGGGCACCTGTCGGACAAGATGGGGCGCCGCCGCGTCGTCATGTCGAGCATGCTCTTGTCGGGGATCATGGTGATCGGCATGGTGCTCGCCGGCAACAGCCCTCTTTTCGTCGTGTTCATCGCGCTGGTGGGCTTCTTCCTTTACGCCATGCGCTCGGTGCTCCAGGCGTGGGCCCTCGAAGTGACGCCCAGGAACCTCGCGGGCGCCGCGGTGGGCATCCAGTTCGGCGTCACTCACCTCGGCGCCGCGATCTCGCCTTTCCTGTTCGGCATGATCGCGGACGCCTACAGCCTCTACGCCGGGTTCCTTTTCCTGGCCGCCATCATCATCCTGGCGAACGGCCTCGTTTTCTTCATGCCGCACGACAAGCCTCAGGCAGCAACCGCAGCAGCGCGCTGACGCTCCGCAGCCGGGGGGTGCGAGCGGAGTGCTATCCTCGGGCGCATGCGAACGTGGCAGCCCCAGCGCGCGGTGGAAATCGTCGCCGGCACGGCACCTGGAGGCGGGCTCGACCGCACCGCGCGCGCTCTCGTGAAAGCGATCGAAGCGGCGCAGGCGCTGGAAGTGCCGCTCGCGGTGAAGAACGTCCCCGGCGACGGCGCGCGCGCGGCGTGGGCTTACATGGACGAGCGCCGCGGCGATCCGCACTTTCTCGCGGTGAGCCATCCCAACCTCACGACCGACCGGCTGGTCGGCCTCGCGGCGTTCGATCACCGCTCGTACACCCAGATCGCGATGCTGTACACCGAATACATCGCGTTTGCCGCAAGGACCGACTCCGCGCTGCGTAGCGGCAGCGACCTCCTGAGGCGCATGGGCGGCGATGCGTCATCGCTCAGCGTCGCCCTTTCCACTGCGCTCGGCAATCCCAACCACATCGCCGTCGCGCGCCTCGTGCGTTACGCCGGCGGCGACGCCAGGGCGCCGCTCGTGCGCGTGTTCGACTCGGCGCTCGACGCCGTGGCCGACGTGCTGTCGGGCAGGTCGGAGATCGCCGCCGTGACCGTTGCCAGCACCGCGCACGCGCTCGCTTCGGGGCAGGTGCGCGTGCTGGGAGTGTCCGCGCCCCACCGCCTCACCGGCGCATATTCCGCAGTCCCCACGTGGAGCGAGCAGTCGGTCGACTGTATAGTCGGAGCGTGGCGCGGCGTGGCGGCCGCCGCGGGCGTCGGAGAATCGCACGTGGCTTTCTGGGAAGGGGTGCTCGCGCAGGCGACCGCGACCGAAGAATGGCGCAGCGACCTCGCGCGCAACGCGTGGACGCCGTCTTACCTGACCGGCCCCGCGCTGCACCGCTCGCTCGAGCGCGAGCGCGACGAGATGGCGGCGACGCTCGCCGAGCTCGGGCTGCTGCGTCCGGATGCGGCTTACAGCGGCCGCAAGACGACCGAGCGTAACGTATGAAACCCGCGAACCTCCTCATCCTCATGTCGGACGAGCACAACCCCAAGGTCATGGGTTGCGCGGGACACGCGATCGTCCAGACGCCGCACCTCGACCGCCTCGCCGCACGGGGGACGATACAGGCGGAAAGCGACAAGTACGCGCGGGTCATCAAGGCTTCGGGGGCCAAAGGCACCGACTAGACGGACGGAGAAACTTGGAACTGAACGCGGAAGAACACGCCATGCTGCGCGGCGAGCGCGGCGAGACGGTACGCGAGGCGCTCGAGCTGCAGCTCGAGGTCGGGAAGTTCTACGGCGCGCGGCGCTTCGTGCCGATCACCAACGTGCACATGATGGGGGACATCGAAGTGATGGGCGACAGCGGCCTCGCCCATCTGCGGCGCCTCGCGCAAGCCGGGGGACATTGCGAAGTCGCCACCACCACCAACGCCCGCTGCTTCGATTTCGCGCACGTCGAACAGCTCGGTCAGGACGCGGGCGAAGCCGACAAGGAGCGCCGGCTGATCGCGCACCTGCGTGAAATGAACGTCATCACCACCGACACCTGCATCAACTACCAGACGCTGTATCAGCCGCACTTCGGCGAGCACGTCGCCTGGGGAGACACCGGCACGGTGATCTGGGCGAACTCGGTGTGCGGGGCGCGCAGCAACTTCGAATCGGGTCCTGCCGCGATGGCGGCGGCCATGACGAGCCGCGTGCCGGAATACGGTTTTCACCTCGACGAGCACCGCAAGGGGACCTTCGTCGTCCAAGTCGAAGCGGAACCCGAGGACTTCGCGGAATGGGGGGCGCTCGCGAAGCTCGTGGGCGAATCGCACCAGAGCTATTTCGAAATTCCAGTCTTCACCGGTGTGAAGCGCGCGCCCACCGCGGACGAGCTGAAGCACCTCGGCGCTTCGCTCGCGAGCTACGGCTCGATGGCGATGTACCACATGGTCGGCGTCACGCCCGAGGCGCAGACGCTCGAAGCGGCGCTCGGCGGCAGGACGCCTTCCGAAACCATGGTCGTTACCGACGCCGATATCGAGCGTGTATTCACTGGCTACCGCAGCGAAGGCCCGTGCAATTTCGTGGTCTTCTCCGG
>Ga0209705_10000374_pt1 | contig 23375 bp, 10 predicted proteins | sample PPLLaktember2015_5_FD_187262 | JGI IMG/M metagenome (GOLD analysis project Ga0209705, IMG submission 187262) | Freshwater sediment microbial communities from Prairie Pothole Lake near Jamestown, North Dakota, USA - PPLs Lake P8 Core (1) Depth... | ecosystem: Environmental > Aquatic > Freshwater... | reverse complement strand
GATGTTGATATTCAAGTCGGAGTTGTGGGCCAACAGCGTCTCGCTCCAGGAGCTGGTATTGTTGTCGAAGTAGCCCTCCGCCGGGTGCGCACGTACCTGGGCGGTGTTGACCAGCTCCGTGCCGGGGATAGCAGCGTCATCGATCTGGACGCGCAGGTAGAATTCACTGCCGTAGTTGTTGGCGGTCAGGCCATTGAGCTCGAAGACCACGTAGCCGTCCCCGCTGGATGCCGGGGTGAGGTATTCCTGTCCGGAAGGCCCATACCACCAGGCGTCCACGAAGGTGGTGCTGACCGGCAGGGTGTCGGTGATGGTCAGCGTCCCGGGGGCGAAGTTGGCGTCGTAGCCGTACTGCACCTGGAACTGCAGGGTCGAGCCGGGCACCAGCACGCCGCCGTTGAAGTACTTGTTCACCCACTGGTCGATGCGCGGGGCGCCGACGCTGTGCTGGTAGAAGTTGGTGTTATCGTAGCTCTCCATGTCGTTGCTGGCGGTGATGATCGTGGTCACATCTAGCAGCGAGCCAATTGCCGCGTCGGCAGCCAGTTGCACGTTCAGGTTGCTGCCAGGGCATTCCCAGGCCCCCACGCTGGGGTAGCTGAGCACAATTTGTTGTCCATTCACGCTTACCTCGCTCCATGAGCCGGGGCTCAAGCCGAGGTAAGTGACGGTGACGGGCAGGGTGGTGGTGAGCAGCACTCCAGAAGAAGCGGTGGAGCCGTTGTTGCATACACTGAAGCCGTACCAATACTGGCTGCCTGGGGCTGGGTCGCCCAGCGAAGGGCCGACCCCCACACTCAGGTGGGTATCATTGGATGAGACGGTCACGCCCCACTCGAAGGAGTTATCGCCGTATTCCCACTCGAACGAGGCGGTAGCGATTTCGATGTTGTTGACCAGCTCCGTTCCAGGCACTAAACCCGGATCGACCGCCACCACCATCTGGAAGCCAGTGTCGATGTTACCCAGGTCGCCGAGCTGCCAGACTACCTGGCTGCCGATCACGCTGGCCGGGTAGCCGGAATTATCGCTGAGGTAGGTGGCGCCAACGGGCAATGTATCGGTCAGGATTACATTGCTGGCGATCTCGCCGCTCTCGTTGCGGTAGTTGATCTGATAGGTATAGTTGCCGCCCGGGGCTGGCGTGGAATAGCCGTATTTATGCACGCCCAGGTTGACATAAGCCTCGTCAAAGGGATGGACGAAAGTCACCGCAGCGTAGTCGATGGTCTGGGCGTAGCGCACCTCGCCGCCCGCCCCCACGGGGATATCCCCGTAGTTGGCAGTGAAAGCGCCATCTGCGCCAGCGTTCAGGTAGCGGTAGCCGTCGAACCAGCCGCCGGCCACTTCGATGGGCTGCCCGGCTGCGCCGCCGATCTGCCCCCATACCTGGTCAAGGTTCGAGTCGATCTCGGCGCTGAAGGGATCGGGCACGTGGATGACCACGGGCAGGGTTTCAGCCCCGGCAGTGACGGTGACCGTATCGCCAGGCTGCACCGCGCCAATGTCCCCAAAGCTCCACCCACCGTCCCACTCGTTGCCCTGGGTGGTGAACACGCCGGAGGCAGTCTGCACGCTGACGCTGGTGTTGGGCAGCACGTTTCCGTTGATCCAGGCATTATTCACACCCACTAACAGGTTCACGTGGGTCACCTCGCCCAGCACCCACTCATCCAGGTAGGTGTTATCTGCCGGGTTCGTGTCGCCGGGGGGCAGGCTGATCTCAACGGTGTTGTTGTACCAGGCCGGGCGCAGGTTGGGATCATTCGGGTTAACATCGATGTCCATGGACCCAATCTCGCCCGGATTCAGGTAGCTCAAGTGCCAGCGCAAGCTGCCGCCCAAAGCGTCAAAGCTTTGCAGCCGGGGTTCATCGAAATTGAACTGCATGTAGCCATTGAAAGTCATTGAGGCTGGCAATGTGTCCGTGATCCACACGTCGTAAATAGTCTCGCTGCCCGGGTTTTCGAAGGTGATGTTGTAACGCGCCCAGGTTGGATCGTACAGATAATGGGTCTTGCTCACCTTCAAGTTTGGCCCGGAGGGGTTGAGCGTGCGGACCACCCGGGCAGTGTTGTCATCCGGGTTGCTCTCCTGTGGGTAGGGACCCAGCGCGCCAATCTGGACGGTGTTGGTTAACACTGTGCCGGGTGTGGCTGCCGGGTCGACCTGCAAGGCTACCTGGAAGCCGCTGCCCCAGTAGGCATCTACGACATCCACCTGCCAGACCACGTAGCCGGGTCCGCCGCCCACCTGGGTCACCTCCCCGGGCAGATAAGCCTCGTAGAGAGTGGTGCTGGCGGGCAGCGTGTCGGTGATCAGCAGCCCCTGCGGGCGCACGTTGCCGCCCACCGAGAAGTTGAGATCGTAATAGAGCAACCCGCCGGGAGTCAGCGAGCCGCGATTCCAGGTCTTGCTGATCGACAGGTTGGTGCCGGGGTTATCGGTGGTCACCCAGGTGGTGGACACATTATCATCAGTGTAGGTGTCGCCCTGGGCGAAGATGCGCGCCGTGTTGGTCAGTTGTGTGCCTACCGGGACGCTCGCGCCGACCTCCACCAAGACCTGGACGTTATGGCATTGATATTCCTGCAGGGTGGCGCGCTTCAGCACCAGCTCGTGGTCGCTGCGGCTGTATTCCGTCCAGCCAGAGGATTGATTCCACCAGTCCACCAGGGTGAGGGAGATGGGCAGGGTCTCGGTGAGGGTCACCTCGGCAGAGGCGGTCGAGCCCCCGTTGCAGGGTGAAATCTCGTAGAGGAACTGGTAGCCGGGCACGGGGTTGCCCACGAGCGGCCAGATGCCGATGTTCACCTGGAGATCGCTGGGCTGCACGCTGCCGGTCCACACGCTGACCTTGTTTTCCGGCGGGGCAGTGTCCCAGGGCGTGCTGGTGGCGATGTGAGCGGTGTTAGTCAACGGCGTGCCTGCCGGGGCATCCACGTGGGCGAACACCTCGAAGGTGGCGTTGCTCCCGCCGGGCAGGCTGCCCAGGTCCCAAACCAGCGGGTCGATGCTGATCAGCGGGAAGGGAGCGGTATCCGACAGGTACGAGAGGCCCACCGGCAGGGTGTCGGTGATGAGGACATCCTCGGCAGGGCCGCCGCCCTGGTTTTGATAGTCGATGTGGAAGACGGTGTTGCCGCCTTCGCCAGGCTGACCGTCGATCCATTTGTTGATGTACAGTTGAGGCGGGTAGACCTGGAACACTTCAATGATGCGGTGTTGCCGGTCCGGCTCGAAATACATGACCGCCACGCTCATGTTCGGCTGCAGGTCGAATACGCCTGCCCAACTGCAGGTGTAGCTGCCGCCAGCCGGGTCTACGGTGGTGTCGATCCCTGCAGGTCCATTTTCCACCCACACCTGGCATTGGACCGCCAGCGGGGTGGCAAACGGGGCGGTGATGATGCCGCTGATGCTGTCGCCCAGCAGGTCGAGCTCGCCGGTGATGGCGCCGATTTGCACCTGGGCAGTCCTGCCGTCATCGCTGCGGGCATAGACCCAATCGCCCGCCTCAATGTTCGGCTGGGAGGGCGACCACAGGTGCCCTTGGGTCTCGAAGCCGTCTCTGCCATCCCAGGCGCCGCTCCAGCGGGTCACCTCATTATAGGTGGCTTTCTCCACGCCCAGGCTGTTGGTCAGGGTGATCCACACGGTGTGCCCGGCGGGGTAGACGGCCTGCAGCCAGTCGTGCCCGACATTGATATTCAGCAGCAGGTCATCCGCCTGGAAGCGGTAGCTGTAGTAGACGCGGGCGTAATCGACCATGGTCTCGTAGCGCACTTCGCCGTTGGTGGCTTGCGGGATATCCGGGAAGGTCACTGTGAAGTTGCCGTTGGCATCGGTTTGCGGGCGGAGGCTGCCGCCGAGGCCGTACAGCCACACATCCAGGTACTGATGGTCCAGATTGTCGATCTGCCCCCAGACGGTATCGGTGGTCGAATCGGCCTGCACCGTGAAGGGATCGGGCACCTGGATGCGCACCGGCAGCAGACCTGCGCCGGCGGTGACGACCACCAGATCGCCAGGCTGGAGCGCGCTGGAAGTGCCCACACCCCAACAGCCGCCGCAGCCCGGATCGGCCCAGGCGGTGAGCACTTCGGAGGGGGTGGTGACGGTCACGGTGACGCCGGGCATGGCTTCGCCCCACACGCCGCTGCTGCCTGGGCTGACCCACATCTCGACCCGCTCCACCTCGCCCATCACCACGGAGGTGACGGCGGTGTTATCCGCCGGGTTGCTGTCCGCGGGGTCGAGGGTGATGGTCGCAGTGTTGGTGTACCAGCGCGGGCGGGCGTTGGGGTCATCTAGGTTGGCGTGGAACTGGATCCAGCCGCCATCTGCGGGGTAGATATCCATGAGCTGCCAGTTGAGCTGGTCGGAGGTGAGGTCCGTGGAGACCAGACGGCTCCAGTCCCAGCCCCAGTTCCACCAGCCGTCCCACTGGGTATTGGCTGGCAAGACGTCGGTAATGTTGAAGGAGGAGACCATCTGGTCGCCCACGTTGGCGAAATCGATCTGATACCACAATTGGGAGTCGCCGTTCCATCCCCACTGCGCGGTCAGGCGCAGGTTGGGGCCGTGGTCGTAGAGCGTCTCCGTCCAGGAGGCGGTGTTGTCATCGTAGCTGTCCTCGCCGGGCTGGTGTTCGACCTCGGCGGTGTTCACCAGGGTGGTGCCCGGAAGGGCGTCCTCATCGGCGCGCAGCGAGACCTCGATCCGGTAAGAGTCGCCATTTTCGAGGCTGCCCATCTGCCAGGTCACCCGGTTGCCGGGCAGGTAGATGGGGGAGATGCTCTCGATGAAAGTCCAATTGCGGTCATAGATATTGATATGATCCACGGTGGTGCTGACCGGCAGGGTGTCGGTCATCCAGAAAGCACTCACCGGCACATTGCCGTTGTTGCCCACATCCATGTGGTAGCGGAAGATGCCACCCGGCACCAGCGAGCCCTGACCCCACCACATGCCGGTGTACAGGTTAGTGTGCGGGTTGTTGATGCTCACCCAGTTCTCGGTGTAGTTGTCGTCGAGCTCGATATCGTTGGCGGCCCACACCCGAGCCGTATTGCTGATGTTGGTGCCGACTGGCGCGCCAGCGTCCACCAGGAAGCGCAGGTACACTTCACTGCACCAACCATTGGGCAGGGTGGGGCGCATCACCACCAGTTGGGAGGCGTCTTCGGATATCTCACTCCAACCATCGTGCTGGCCCCACCAATCGAGCAGGGTCATGTGAGCGGGCAGGGTATCGGTGATGTACACCGCGCTGCTGCTGGTGCTGCTGTTACTGCAGGCGTTCACCGCCCAGATGAACTGGCCTCCCGGGGTGGGGTCGCCTGTCCAGGCGCCTTTGCCCAGGTTGAGGTGGGTGTCGTTGGGCGCGACGTGCCCGCTCCAGGAGCGCTCTTTATCTCCCGGATCGCCCCCGTCGGGCGTGCCGAAAATTTTAACGGTGCTGGTGATGGTCTGCGAAGCAGGCGCCGTGATCTGGGCGAAGACGTCGAACTGCATCCAGTCGCCGGGAGGCAGGCTGCCGAGCTGGTAGACCACGTAGGGATCGCCGCCGGGGGTCGTGCCGGTAATGGTGCTAAAGCCGGAATTATCGCTGAGGTACTGCATGCCTTGCAGGGTGTGGGTGATGACTACGTTTTCGGAGGTGATCTCGCCCTGGTTGGCGTACTGTAATTGCCACTGCAAGTTGCCGCCTTCACCAGGATTGCCATTCGGGCCGATTTCCACCCGCAAGTTGGGCGAAGGCGCGTGGAACACATTGTAGACCGAGTCTCCGTCCGGCTCGGTATATTGCACGCCGATATCCTGCCCGGGCTGCACGTCCCATTCGCTGAGTGGGTCCCAGGCGCAGGCATACTCATCCACGCCGTCCGGCAGGATGGTATCCCCCTTGCCCGGGGTGTTGTTATCCGGCGCGCCCCAGGTGTGGCACCACACGCTCACCGGCTGGGAGATCCAATCTGCCAGCACAGTGCCGGTGATGCGGTCGTTATCGGCGTCCACGTTGCCGGTGATGGCGCCGAGATGGATGGTGCTGGTATAAATGCCATCCAGCAGGCCGTACACCCAATCGCCTTCCTGGAGGTCCGGTTGTTCTGGGATCCAGTCTTCACTCTGGGGCTCGAAGCCGGGCCGCCCGCCCCACCAGGGGATGTTATAGGTGAGCACCTGGGCGTGAGCCTTTTCGGTAACGCCATCGCTCTCGGTCACGGTGATCCACACGGTGTGCCCGACCTCGTAATTTCCCTGGACCCAATCGTGGGCGATGTTGGCGCCCATGATCAGATCGGGGGTCTGGTAGCGGCGGTGGAAGACCGCCTGGGCGTAATCGATGGTGGTCTCGTAGCGGATATACCCTTGCCCGCCGCGCGGGATATCAGGGAAGGTGGCGGTATAAGACCCAGAAGCGTTCACCTGGGCATCGATGCCAGAATAGCCGTCAAGCTCGACGCGCAGCCAGGAGCCAGGGTCCACGCCAAGCTGGCCCCACACCTGATCGGTGCTCGAGTCAGCCTGCACGCTGAACGGGTCGGGCACGTGGATGACCACCGGCAGCACCCCGGCGCCAGCGGTCACGGTGAAGGTATCGCCGGGCCACACCGGGCCAATATCGCCGATATTCCAACAGCCGCCGCAGCCCGGGTCGGCGTAAGTTGTGTAAGTGACGCCGCGGTTAAGAAACGTCACGGTGGTGTCGGGTTGGGCCTCGCCCCAGCCATCGGAGTTGTCGGTGCCCACCCAAAACTCCACGCGTTCGACCTCGCCCAGCGTCACGGAGGTTTCGGCGCTGTTGTCGGCTGGGTCGCTGTCGTCAGGGTACAGGCTGATCGAAGCCAGGTTGGTGTAGGTGCGCGGGCGGGCGTTGGGGTCATCCAGGTTGGCGTTGAACTGGAGCCAACCGCTATCCCCCGGGTAGATATCCCGGAACTCCCAGCGAAGCTGGCTGGCGCTGTGATCTTCGGAGACCAGGCGGTTCCAATCCCAGCCCATATCCCGCCAGCCGTCCCATTGGGTATTGGCGGGCAGGATATCGGTAATCCAGAAGGAGGACACCATCGCGTCGCCCCAGTTGGCGAAGTCGATCTGAAAGCCTAGCTGAGAATCGCCGTTCCACCAATATTGGGCGCTCAAGTGCAGGTTGGGTCCATGCTCGTTGACCGTGCGTTCGTCGCAAGCGGTGTTATTGTCGGGAGACACCTCGCCAGCCGTATGACCGATGGTGGCGCAGTTCAACAGCGTTGTCCCAGGCGTGACGGATTCATCGATGGAGGCACGATAGGTGAGCCCAAAGCCCTGGTTCACCCCAATTTCACCCACATCCCAGACCACTTCACCGGCGGTCACCAGGATAGGATCGACCGGCTGTCCATCGTAGTCATAAGCGCTGCGTTCCACGTAGGCCGTCCCGGCGGGCAGGGTATCGGTCAGGCGCCCGCTCAGGACGATGTTGCCGGCGTTGTAGGTATCGAGCTTGTAGTAAAGCTCGCCGCCTGGCGTCAGGTTGGCGCCATCCAAATACTTGCCCAGGTTCAGGTCGGGGCGCGGGATGCTGATGCGGGCGTCTTCGTTGATGCGCACGTTGTTATCCGTGTAGACGTCTCCAGCGGTGTAAAGCTCCACCCGGTTGGAGAGGACAGTGTTGAGCGGCAGGGAAGCGTCGGCGCGCAGGCGCAGGATGAGGTCGGTGCAGTTGTTGCCTGGTATGGAGGGGAAGTAGGCTTGCAGCACCCCATCCGCCACGGTCACCTCGCTCCAGAACTTCTCGCCCCACCAGTTGCGCGGCTCCAGGCTGATGAAGGTGGTGGAGACCGGCAGGGTATCGGTCAGCCAGACCGGCCCCGCAGCGCTGCTGCGGTCGTTGCAGTACTGTACCTGGTAGTCGAACTCCTGCCCGGCGACCACATCCCCAGGGTTGGGCCATTTATCCACGCGGATATCGATATCTTCATCGACCACATTGGCGCTGCCAGAGCAGGAGGAATCGTTGCCGGGATCGCTATCCCCGGAAGTGCTGGTAGAAGCGCTCCCGCACAGCGGTCCCAGGGCTCCATCGCCGGTGGGATGTGCCGGGTCCAACTGCAGGGTGATGAAATAGTTGCGCTGCTCGTAGGCCGCCAGCGTGCCCAGGTTAAAGGTGATCACACCGTTGGCGCCAATCTGCGGGGCGACACCGGTGGTGTCACCGGCCCAGGCCGTATCGGGCGGCAGGTTCAAGACGACCTGCACATCTTGCGCCGCCAGGTCGCCGTCGTTGCTCAACCACATGCCGTAGGCGTAGGGGCCGCCGGGGCGAGCGCTGCCGTTGGTGTTCCAGGGTGAGAAATTCAGCTCGGGCCTGGGCAAGTAGGTGTTGCGTTCCACTACGCCGCCGCGCCCGGCGTTGTAATAAACGGACATGTTATCGCCGTTGTTGATATCCCAGCCAATCGCGCCAAAGTCCATGATGTAAGCGCCGCTCGGGCTGACCTGGACCTGATCTATGTTGGTGCTGTTGCCCTGCGAGTCATGGATCCAGGCGTTCAGCCAGCCGTAGGCGGGCCCCAGGCCGGTCACCCGGTCCTGGTCAACATCCATCTGGGCGGTGAGCTCCACAACCGTCAGAGTGTTGGTGAGGCCGCTGCCGTAGTCAACCTGGACCACATCGCCGGGGGAGAAGCCATAGGAGGGGAAATCCAGGTTATAGCCGGTCGGTCCCATCCAGCCGGTGCCAGCCCAGGTGATGCCGCTGGCGACAACCCCGGAAATCGGGCTGGTGATGGTGATGGTGATGGTGCTGTCGGGGGTGACGTTGCTGCCGAACACGCTGCTGCTGCCATCCGGGTTGTAACGGGCATACAGGTCGGGGTAACCAAACGAGCGCCGGGCGCGGTTGCCGTCGGGCGCCTGGTAATAGACGGTAGTCCAGGCGCCAAAATCCAGATCCACGCCAAAGGCGCTGGTATCCAATATAAAGCGCTGCCCGGCGCTATCTGCATAGCTGGGCACCCAGACGCCAAAGCTGTATTGATCGTTTCCGCTCTCAATGTGGAGCAGCGTCTCAGGCGCATCGCCTGAGATCAGGTCGGTGGCGCGGTCGGCTTCAAGGGTCAGTTGTGGCGCTTGAAGCCATGCATTCCAATCGGAGCCATTCGTCACACTCAACCAATCGCCGGCAGCGATCTCGCCATTGAAATCCAGCCAGATCCAGGATGGATCTCCATTATCATCCTGGGAGACCTGGCGTTTAACGGTCAGCTGGTCGGAGTAGAACAGGGTGGCAGTGATGACCTCGTCGGGTTCATATTGTGGGATGTTCAATCCCCAGGGCAGTTCGGCATCGATGTAGCGCACCTCGAAGTTCTTGCGCGTGGCGAAATCATTGGCATCATTGTGAACCAGGCGCCCGCTCACCGCGGCGCGCACGTCGTGCCCCGGCAGGTCGATCGTGAAGCTGGGGCTGGCGGGCGCGCTGCCCGAGGCAAAGCGGAAGAGGGTGTTATACCAGGCGGGCCAGGGGAAGGATACAACCATCACCTCGCCGGGCTGGTCGGTGCTGCCCAGGTAGCGGTCGTTGACCGTGTCGGCGGTGAGAGTCAGGTCCGCGACGACCATCGTCCCACTCCAGGTGGGAGTGGTGAGGGTGATGAGGTCGCCGGCGGCGATATCCACACCCTGGGAATTGAAATCGATATAACCGGTGCCGTTGAGGAAATCGGTCTGCCCGCTGTAGGTATAGTCCTGCCCATCATGGCGGACGGTGTAAGTGAAAGGCGCATAGGGCGCGTCGCCAGAACCGGCAACGGCGTTGTCATCCGGATAGGCCTGGATGCGCGGCGGGAAGACCGACAGCAGCACCTCCGACTCGCCCCCCACGGCGTAAGCCGGGAAGATGCTATCCCTGCCGGTCAGGTCGTAGCTAGAGAAGGTGGCGGTGTAGTTGCCGCTGGCATCGGCGGTCGTGGAGGTCTCCGCATACTCGCCGGCCATCCAGTTAAAAATGAAGACGCGCACCGGCGTCAGGGCGGGCGCCTGCCCGGTGACCTGGTCGTTGACCAGGTCGGGTTGGGCGGTGAGGGCGCCGACTTCCAATATTTGCAGGTTTCCCCCACCCAGGTCGACCTCGATAGTATCGCCCGGCTCGACCACCATCTCAGGGCCGTAATCGCCGTGGGGCCAGTTGGCCCACACGGTCTGCGAGCCGCGCACCGTGATATCATCGCTCATATAGACTGTGACGGTCACCGCCTGTCCGGGCTGGGCGTAGCCAAAAATGTAGTTATAGCTATCGACATTGAAGACATCTACCGGATAAGCGTAGTAAACCACGCGCTGTGAGCCGATTCTGGCTTCCACGCGGGCAAAATTGTGCGGTCCGATATCGGCTGTGAAGGTGGCGATAAAAGCGCCATCGCTGCCGCTGGTGGCGACCACCTGGGGCGTCTCGGTGTTGGGCTCCCAGCCCCAGATGCCCAGGCTGACGGTCAGCGGGCTGCCAGCAGACAGGCCATCGACGCTGCCCACCACCTGGTCGCTATCCACTTTGACCTCGCCATCAAAGGCCAGCGGGGTGACCGAATCCAGGTAGGCGCCATTCACATACACATCGATGGTTTCGCCGCCCACCAGGTCCACCGGACGCCCATCTGCGCCCCACAGCGGCGTGAAGAAGTAGCCGGCGCCATCGGCCCTGGCAGTGCCAAAGGCGCTGCCGCTCGAAGCGGTAACCGTCACCAGGTCGCCGGGGCTCAGGGTGCCGTACACCAGGTCATAGCCCATATCCACGCTCACGCCGGGAGGCGGGGTCTCAACAGCTTCCGGTGTGGGGGGGTCGAAAGGTTTTTCATCATCCTTGAGGTCCGGGCTGGCAATGGGCGAAGCCGCCAGCGATTTGGCGCCAGCCAGGGCGCTGGCGCGCTCTGCCGGGCTGCCGAAGCTCTCCGGGAGGGGCGCGGCGGCATAGTTTGGCAGGGGGCGGGTTGGAATCATTGGGGAGGTCTGCCCGCTGCGGTCCGCGCCGGCAGACGGCTGGCTTTTAACGGGATGTCGCCAGGGGATGTCATCGAGCTCGCTCTGTTCCACCTGCGCCGGGCGCGATGAGACCGGCGCCGCCAGTCTCGCGGCCGCGCCGGGCGATGGATCGCCGGCGGGCTGCTTAAATGAATCGCTCGAACCTTGGACCGGGTCCGGTTCGAGCAATCCCCCCAGTACAGGCGCAACCACAGCCTGGCTGGCCTGTTCCTGCTCAGGGCTGATCTTGTTGACGGTATTGAGAGCCAGCGCGACCAGAGCGATCGCACAAAAGACGACCATCATCAGAACAAATATGCGCGATTTCATGACATTCCCCTATCCTAAATCTTCGCCTTTGAGATGGATGTTCCCTATTCCGGGCGCGAACAGAGATTAAACCAATAGCCGCCATAAGGGGCATGAACTCCCTTCGACGCGGGCAGCGATGTGTATTCAGTTTTAAAACCCTGTTGAATACGGTTAAAAAGTCCTTACCCCACCGGTGTAGACTTATTAAACTGGAAAATTGCAGCCCAGCCGAAAATTCGAGCGATTCGGCCACATTACTGCAATTAACCTTTAATGTTTTGTTAATCTAGTATATACCCGAACTTTGGTACTTGTCAATCCATGTTATTGTAAGGGAAAACGGGTTACATTTGGCGCGCGGGGATTCAGCAGTTGGTTGGGTTTCGCTCAAAATCCGCTGCTAGGGCGTGGGGGTTGGGGGCGCGGTCGACCCGACATCCAGGATCAGCACCCAGCCGATCACGCTGCTGGTGGGCCCCTGGTATTCCACCAAAACACACTCGCGGTTGAAGTCATCGAAGCGCCGCTCGGAGGGCAGGAATTCCATGAAGCCGCCGGTGGGTATTCTCCCGACCGCGGTGAAGCTTTCGTAGCAGCCATTGCGCGCCCAGATATCGCGTTGGGCGATGCCCGCCACCGGCATGGGAGTAAAGGTGGGCAAAGCCGTGGGCGTGGGGGAGGGGGTGAGGGTCGGCGTGGTGGTGGGCGTGAGCGTGGCAGTAGAGGTGGCGGTGGGGGTCGGCGTGACCGTGGGCGTCAGCGAGAGGGTGTAAGCCCGGTATCTGCCAATCCCCCAACTGGCAGCGAGAATCAAGATGACCAGACCGATGAACCCTGCGCCCAGGCGCGCCCCCAACAGCTTCCAGCGAAAACTGCGCAGGCTGCTCTTCAAGCGGATCACGCCCGGGTCGTTGGGGAAACGCCCGCGCACTTCGGCGCTCAGGCGCGCCGCCTCAGCCGGCCATGCGGGATTGTTCTCGTAGGCGCGCAGAGAAGACTGCAGGTCATTGTCGTATTTTTGCAGGTCGCGGTGCATTTTATCGAGCTCATGCTGCAACCGTTCCAGGCTTTCATCCACCCCTTCCAGGTTGCGGATTTGGTCCAGATATTGGCGCGCCTGCTTCGCCAGGTACAGGGATTCTTCCAGGGTGGCGGCGTGGGTCGCCTGATTCTTCAAAGAGCGGGTCTGGTCTTTTAAAGGCTCCACCACGCGCGGCACGACCGATTTGAAGCGCTCCACCAGTTTTTCAAAGGCGGGATTTGCGCCATGCTCGGCGGTGAGCGTATCCAGGCTGGCTTTGGCCTGCGAGGCGGCCTGAGGGTCGATGACGCCCTGGTTCAGGGTTTCGTAAATGGAGCGCAGGCTGTCTTTGACTTGGCGCAGGTTTTGGGCGCGATCGGCATATTTGGGCAGACCTGTGGCGCGCGAGGCCGTCTCGACTTTCTCGATGGCAGCGTCGATCTGACCCTGCTGGAAGAGCGCCAGGCCTTCCTCGTAGACTTTCTCAGCATCGATGTTCTCTTGCAGCTTCTGGGCGAACTCTTGCCCTTCCTGCCAGCGCTGGATACCGATATCGCGCAAGGCGCTCTGGGCTTTTTCCAGGAGCGCCAGGGCATCGGCAAAACGCCCAACGCGTGCCGCGGACTGCGCTTTGCCGTATGCTGAGGCGGCGTCGGCTGGCAGCGCCACCACCGGGATATACCCGGTGCGCAGGTAGTTCTCCGCTTCTGAGCGGTGCTGCTTGACCCGCTCCCAATTGGGTTCCAATTGCAGGACCCGGTCGAAAATCTGGATGGCTTCGGCGTAGCGCCCGCTGTAGAAAAGCTTTTCCGCCACTTCCATTTGCTGCTCGGCTGCGGGGTTGTGCTCGCGCACGGCTTCCTGGCTGGGGCGGGGGGCGGCGCTATCGGGGGGTGAGGCGCTTTGGGCCGGGCCGACCGGCGCGGCTGCACCCGGGTCTTGCTCCTGGCTTTCCTGCTGCTGAATCGCAGCGACAAGATCTTTGCGCGCCGCCTGCAGGCGGCTGCGCTGCTCTGGCGAAAGCGCCTGGTAATCTGAAGAGCCGAGGAATTCGTCGATCTCCAGGAGCAGGTTGCGCCGCTCGACCAGGCTGGCAGTCTCGCGCTTGCTCAATTGCTCGATTTGACTTTCCAATTGATCCAAAAGGTTCATTTTTTAATGGCTTTCAGTGGCAGGATCGGGAGCTTGCTGGTAGACCTGCAGCAAATCTGCACGCAAGTCGCGCACATGGGAATAACCTTGTTTGAGCACCTGTTCCATGATTTCCTTAACCCGGTTGGGCAGGCGCTCGTCATCATAAGTCCAATTGACCGTGTAATTCAAGGAGGCGTGCTCGATCTCCTCCGGGCGATTGGGACCCAGGGGCAGGGCGCCTGGGGCGGGCCTGCCGGTGAGGATGTGGTGCAGGGCGCGGGCGCCGAATTGGACCAGGTCGAACTGCCTTTCTGCCTCGGATAGACCCTGGGATTGGCGCTTGGCGATATTCCAATCGATCATCACCACCCCGTGCGCCTCCGGATCCCAATAGTAATGCAAGATTTTGTGATCGCGGTAGACGATGTTGCGGTCGTGAGCGCTCTGCAAGATATCACAAATCTGGATCCCCAGCAACAGGCATTCCTGCAACGGCAAGAACCAGCCATGCGTGCTGCCGGCATCGCAATAGCGCAGCAGGTTGTGCTGCTGATCACGGCGGACCAAAGCCAGGTAGGGCAACCAACCCTGCGCCAGGTAGCGGTCCATGGAGGCCAGGAAGTTCTGTACATCCTCGCCGCCGTAACGCACCAGCGATCCGCGCACATAACCGGCGGAGGCCTGACCTTCTTCGGCGGGCAGGCTGACACCTTCCATCAACTGCAGGAAGCCGCATTCCACCAGGGGGGTGACGCCGGGAACGTCTCTCATCAGCGAGAGGATGTGGGCTTCTTCTCGGAACAATGGCAGGGCGTACTCCACCTGATCTGGGCGCATAATCTTCACTGCCAGAGGGAGGGGCTTGCCCGTTTGGCTGCGGGCGAGGCCGGTAAAAACCCGCGCCGAGGAGCCGCGGGCTTCTGGCACCCAGACATCCAATGCCCCCGCCAGGGATAGGTCCTGGTCGGCTCCCAGCCGGCCTTCCACGACCCCAGAGAGCGTGCGCACCGGCGCGGCGCGCAGCGCATCTCTTTCCGGCGTCAGGGCGCGGCTGCGCGGCAATGACAGCACCTCGCGCGAGCGGAATTCGTTCAGCCAGGGGATTTCGTTAAGGATATCCGGATGCTCCATGATCAGATCGGCAGGGCGGGTGCCCTTCCGCAGCCGGCGCAGGGCATCCAGGATGATATCCAGCCAGTGAGCGGGTCCGACCCGGTTGCGCAGGCTGCGCCCTGCCAGCTCCGCCCGGGTGAGGAAGTCGTAGAAAGGCTCGTCATTGGCCGCGCCCGCCCTTACCAGGCCCAGCCATTGGGAGGCTGCGGCAATCGCCTGGTCGGCGCTCAGCAAGCGCCGGCGATCTGGGTCCCAGATGAGCAAGGCGCGCAGCGCCCGGCGGGCGGTTTCGAAATCCTTGCGCTCCCAGGCGTTCAGCACGATCTCGGCATGCGCTTTGGGTTGGGTAAATACCTGCTCAATTTTCTCTTGGGTGCCAGGCAGGAGAGCTTCAATTCCAGCCAGCAGCCCGCCGATCTCCTGGTAGCCAATGCCTGAATGCGGAGGGGCAGGCTCGAACTCTTTCCATTGTTTAAGCACTTCTTCGTTGAAATTTTTCAGCAGATCCTGATATTGGCGTAATTGATCCTCATGCGGCTCGCCGGCAAGGGGAAGGCGGGCGGGCAGTTTATCGACCATCTGGGTGACAGCGGCGCTCAATGAGTAGAACAGCCGGTTGATGGCGATCGAGGGCGTCAGGGCATCGGGGTCCATCTTGAGATGCACACGGCGGATGCCGCGCGCCAGGCGCTCCCACCATTCCGGCAGAGGATCGCTGCCGAAATATTGGAACATCTCCCAAAGCAGGCTGGCCCAATCATCGGCGACGCCTGCCACCAGGGCATTGGAGAAAAGACCAGGCGGCGCATCTTCGGAGGGGATACCGTCGAGCAGCTCCCCGGCAAACTCACCCAGCAGTTCCCATTTCTCCCTGGCAGCGGAAGGCAACCTGGCGGTGCGTTCACAGATCGACTTGAATGTATCCAGCCGGTTTTCAGAAGCCGCCTGGAGGGCGACCCGGGCCTGGAAATTCACCGCGCTGGCGAAATCTGGCATGATCCCCATGCCCAGGCTGCGCCTGTGGAGCTCATCACTTTGGTCGAGATGCTCCAAACCCGGGCGGGAGGTGGCGTACAGGCTGGAGGCGGCATTGCGCAGATCCTGCAGCTCTTCCAGCGCCTGGGCATGCAAGATAGCGAGTTTCTCTTTTAGGGGTTGAATGCCATGCGTATAGGCGTTGCCCGGAAAGATCTCCTGGGGCCATTCCAGGCGGGCGTACAGGTCGGGATTGGCTTCTGCCAGGAAGGCGCCCATGGCTTGCATGAACTGGTAATCGTCATCGATGCGCGAGTGCTGGCGATCTTTGGTGGCGCCATCGGCTTCCAGGAACTTGCCGTTGCCCCAATCGATGACCGTCAGGTGCGCTTCCTGGGGATCCCAATACAGGTGATCCGGCTTGATGTCGTTCCAAATCAAACCGGACTGCCGGGTGCCTTCGTTCAGCACCTCGCTGAAATGGATGGTTTCGAGCAGGTGGATGAGGGCATGCAAGCCGCGGATCAGGATAGGGGCGGGAATATGGCCAAATTTGGAAAATTTTTCGATGAAAAAGCGATTCTCTTCGCTGGGGGGGAAATCGACTTCGCCAGCCTGACCCGAATGCACCAGGCGCAGCAGCGACCTGAGATCGAAACCGGCGGCGCGCTCGATGACGATGAAAAAGCGCTCTCCCGTACCTTCTTCTGGCGGGCTTTGATCGATAAAGGCTGGCGTGCAAAGATGGATGCCGGCGCCCTGGAACGAAATCCCGCTCAAGGCTTTCAACAGGCTGCCTTCGGTTCTGATTTGCGCGGCCTGGCGCAAAGTATCTGTGGAGAGCGGGCTCTTGCGAGGGCGTTTGAGTATGGCTCTGCGGCCCTCCAAAAGCGACTCTACCAGATAGACCTCCCCTGCGTCCCCCTCCCCCAATTTATTAACCAGGCTCCATTTTTGTCGTTGTCCGGCGACGGTTTGTAAGAAGTTCATCCTAAAAGGATCACAGTTCGTTGAGAATCCGAGAATTTACCACACAGGGCACTCAGGAGAGATCAATGAAACCCAACATGACCATTTTCTTTAAAGCGTGCCCTATTATAAAGCATAGGAGGCGCTTCTTAAAAAGAGGGGAGCAGGGGCGCGGCTCGAGCCGGTCAGGCGAAGGCTGTCTGCACGAACTGCAGCAGGCTCTGGCGCTCGCCGGGGATATCTTCATTCAAGCGTGCGGCTGCCTGAATGGGAAGCCAGGCTTGCAATTGCCCGTTGCTATCTGGGAAAGCCGCCTGGTAGCGACGCAGGTAGATGCGGTATACCCACCGGCGAGCGCTTTCCAGCAGCCATCTTGCCAGGGGGCGTTCTGGCAAAGCGCCCGCGCTCAAGATGATGCAGGTGCGCGCCACGTCGGCCCAGGGATTGCCGCGTGCGGCGGTCATCCAGTCGATGATCGTAGGGCCTTCTGGGGTCAGCAGCACATTATCGGGGTGAAAATCGCCGTGACACAGGCGATCGCCCTCCGGCAGGTGCGCCAGGGATTGCAGTACGGCGGCTCGCAGGTCTTCGCTCAAGGCGGGCGCGGAACGGATGGCGCGCTCCAGCCCGGCGCGTTGAGAGGGTAAATCCGGCAGGGAGCGCTGGTGCATTTCTACGTGCAGATCTGCCAGGATGCGCGCCAGTTTCACCAACTGCCAGGGCCGGCGGTTGAAGGCCTCCAGCATCGAAATGCCTTGGACGCGTTCGTACACCAGTCCGTGGCGCCCTTCTACCTCAACGATGGCGCCGGCGCGCGGGGTGGGCAAGCCTGCCTGGGTCACCGCGCTGGCGATTTGGGCTTCACGTTCCACCCAGTGGACGGGACACCATTCCAGAAATAACTTGAGCACATAACCGTCTTCCCAGACGTAGATTTCGGCAGTGCGTCCCACTGCCAGCGGCTTATCCAGTTTGCTCATAATTCAAGGGTGAAAGTGGTGCCCTGCCCGGGCGGGCTTTCAACGCTGATCTTGCCGCCGTGAGCCTGCACGAGCTGGCGGGCGATTGCCAACCCTAAACCACTGCCAGCTCCGGCGAGGCGCTGGCGCTCGTCATCGCCCTGCCAGAAACGGTCGAAGATGAAGGGCAGGTCTTCAGGAGGGATGCCGGCGCCGTTATCGCTGACCTGCAGGCGCACTCCACTCGGGATCGGCGCAGCGCTCAGCGTAATTTGCCCGCCAGGTGGGGTGTGGCGCAGGGCGTTGACCAGCAGGTTGCCAAGCACCTGGTCCAATCGCCCGGCATCGGCGTGGACCTGCAGCGGTCCGTCGTGCGCCCCGACTTCAACATGGATGCTCACCCTGGCTTCTTCTGCCTGCGCGCTAAAGCTGGTCGCTGAATCGGCCAGCAGCCCGGCAACATCCAGCAGCTCGCGTTGCAAAGCCAGCTGTCCGGCTTCAGCCAACGAAAGCGTGCGCAAATCTTCGACCAGGCGCGCCAGCTGGCGCGTTTCATCCAGCAGCAGATGGATGTGATCTGGGGTAGGGGAGTAAACGCCGTCCAGGATGCCTTCCAGGTTGCCCTGGATGATGTGCACTGGGGTGCGCAGCTCGTGAGCCACATCGGCAGTCAGGTTGCGGCGCTGCTGGTCGGTGCGCTGCAGCTCGGTTGCCATGCGGTTGAAGGAGCGCCCTAGCCTGCTGATCTCGCCGGGACCTCCCTCCGGAACGCGCACGCTGAGATCCCCTTCTGCTACGGCATCGGCGGCTGCCATGACGCGCGCCAGAGGATCGGCGATGGCCCTGAAGGAGCGCATGGCGATCGAGCCTGCCAGGATGGGCAGGGCGACCGCCAGGCCACAGCCTCCCAGCCACACCAACACAGCAGTTTGTGGGTCGCCATCGAACAGGCGCGTGAACAGGTAAGCCAGGGCGGCGATAACGCCTGCAAAGAACAAAAATACAAAGCCCAGAAACCCGACAAAGCGCCGGAACAGGAACCTGCGCTTATTGTGCCAGGGTGGGTTGAACCCTGGGTGGCGGCGCCAGTGGGGATCAGGGTTCATCATTGAATTTGTATCCCACCCCGTACACAGTCAGCACGTACCGGGGCAGCGAGGGGTCGGGCTCCAGCTTGCGGCGCAGATTTTTGATATGGGCGTCGATGCTGCGATCGAAGCCGTCGTAGGCAAAACCATGCAATCGGTCCAGCAATTGAGCGCGGGTAAAGGTTTGCCCGGGATGCTGGGCCAGGATGGCCAGCAGGTTGAATTCGATGCGCGAGAGCTGGATGGTTTCTCCGGCGCGGCTCAGGCGGCGCCCATCCAGATCGATCTCGAGATCAGCGACGCGCAGCAGGCCCGGGGGCGGGCTGTGGCGCGCCCGGCGCAGCACGGTGCGCACGCGCGCTACCAGCTCGCGCGGGGAGAATGGCTTGGTGATGTAATCGTCGGCGCCCAGCTCCAGGCCCACCAGGCGGTCGGTTTCTTCCACCCGGGCGGTGAGCATGATGATGGGCACGTCCGATTCGCGACGGATGGCCCGGCACACGTCCAGCCCATCCATGCCGGGTAGCAGCAGGTCCAGCACGATCAGGTCGGGTCGCTCGCGGCGCGCGGCTGCCAGGGCGGTGTTGCCATCGCCGGCGCTCAGCACCTGGAAGCCGGCCCGCTCCAGGTAATCGCGCGCTAGCTTAATGATGCGAGTCTCGTCGTCCACCACCAGGATCAGCTCGTTCATGCAGGCAATAAGTGTACCGCAAAATGGGCCAGGCAGGCCGCGGCGTCACTGCGCGGCCTGCCTGCTTTTTCGTGAGAAATATGGCTACGGACTTGCCGGATCTGAACCTGGGGCTTCAGCCTGCGGTGGGGCGGTCCCCTCGCTCCGCTGTGTGTGGCGCTCTTTCCACTCTTTCACCCAGGGCGGCGCCTCCCCATGTTCCCACTTTGCATGCATGGCGTAGTGCCGCCAACCCCACATGCGGAATAATCCGCCGAACAGGATGAAGAACAGGAATATCATCCCCAGCAGACCTACAAATCCAAAGGGACTGAAACGAGGTCCATAGCCCCAATAGGGATAATAGAAAGGCGCCGGGGGAGAGCTTTCAGCGCCGCTGGCGGCAGCGATGGAGGCTGCTTGAAACCCCTCGACCCAGCCAGCGCGGAACAACGCCGCGCCGCCTGCTGCCAACAGGCCGATCAGCAGTAGCCCTAACAAAGCTCTCCAGAAAAAACCAGTGCGGACCATAATTTTTACCTCCTCAAGGTAGATGTGAATAAGATATCATTCACCTTGAGTATCTCACCGGCTTGTGAATTAAATATGAAAAGGTGGGGGAAATGTGATGAAAATTCAAGCGGAAACAACGCCTCATTCCGCAAACATCTCAGCAAGCGTCACAAGCACTTCTCTTTGTGTGGATTTTTCTATTCGACCCAGCTTTTGCACCAATCGCGATTTGTCAACCGTGCGAATTTGATCCAATACTACTTGCCCACCCTTGCCTTGAAACTCACACAGCACGCGAGTTGGATATGGCTGTCCTTTTGTGGTCATTGGAGCAACAATCACGGTTCTGATCCAGCGATTCATTTCATCTGGCGAAATGATCAGGCAAGGACGAGTCTTTTTGATTTCGCTGCCCAGTGTGGGGTCAAGGCTGACCAGGTAAACGTCAAAGCGCTTGACTACCATTCCCACTCTTCCTCATCCCAAGCATGTGTGACAAGAGCGGTCGCGTCCAACAGCTCATCGTCGCCTCGTTCGCGCATGGCTTTGAACGCTTCCTCCCATCCCTGACGCACATGCTGGATTGGGCGAATGATGATCTGATCTTGTTCCAGCACCAGCTCAACTTCCTCCCCAAGATTGCTTTGTTCGAGCAAAAGCTTGGGAATGCGAACTCCCTGCGAGTTGCCAATCTTGACAATGCGAGATTTAATCACAGCCGCCATGGCAATATCTCCTTGCCAATATTCGATTCGATAGTGTATACATTGTAATTACATGCGTTGGCGTTGTCAAGTACAGAGGGGCCTTAATTCCGCAAAGTCGTCGCTGCCTTTGTGATGAGCTTCTGGATCTCCAGCGGCTCGCCGCGCGCCGGGTCGCGCTCCAGGCTCAGCGCGCCCTGGTCGCAATGCGCCACGCACACCCCGCAGCCCATGCACAGGCTCTCATCCACCTGAGAGAGGTAATCCTGCACCTGAATGGCGGCGAACTGGCACAACCCGGCGCAGGTCTCACAGCCGATACACAGGGCTTCATCCACCTTGCACACGTAACCGGAGGAAGCCAGCATGGGCGTGCCGTGCTGGTGGGCGTGCATCGCTCCGCAGCAGCAGGCGCAGCAGTTGCAGATGGCGTAGAAGCGCCCCAGCATGGCGTCCTTGAAAAAGGCATGATGGACGTGGCCGCGCTCGTCTTCGGCTTTCAGGATTTCAACCGCCTGGTCGGGGGTGATGCGGCGCGAGCGCTGCGGGTGGTGGTCGACGACGAAGCTGGCGAAGGGTTCGCCCACCACCAGGCACACGTCCAATGGTAAACAGGGGTTGGCGCGCCCCGAGCGGCACGGGCATTCCAGCACCACGATGTGGTCGGGGTTCTGCAGCACGATATCGCGCGCCCGCACGTAAGGGATGACTTTCTCCAGGTCCGGCAGGCGGATGGGCTCGTTGACCATCACCAGTTGTTTGGCAGCCTCCAGGGGTACGACCTTGCCGTGGTAGCCGTCGGCGGTGGTGTGGGTGGGGGTGCGGGCATCCAGCTGGTAGGGCGGCTGGGCTGGCGGGCGCTCTACCGGGCGGGGCGGCAGCAGGCGGCTGATGAAAGCTGCCAGTGGGAAAATCCAGCGCGCCGCCGGGTGATCGCCTTTGCCGATACCGATGTAGAGATAGGTCCAGCGCCCGTAGATATAGCCATGCAGCCAATCCTTGAAGGAGTAACCGGGCGTGCGCTGTCCTTCCTCGGCGAAAGCGCGCGTGGAGGTCTTCTGGAGCAAATGGATGAATGAGGATATATTTTTACCCTTCATCTTGAGTGGATCCAACCCAAATCCTTAACGATTCTGTCCTTGTGATGAAGGCGCCAGCTCGAAGAAGCAATCTCTCAGCGATCTGGGAGGAGTAATAGATCGGCTCTAATTATGAAGGATATTTGTTATGAAAGCAAATGACGAATGTCACCTTTGTGCGATTCTGGGGGACTGTAGAGAAAATGATTGTGCAATTTTGCACAATAGTTGCTATAATGGATTTATCGAGCAGAGTATTTGAGCTCATCTCAAAAATGGTGATTTGGGGTGTGTGCGGCGGCGAAGCCGCCGCACACACCCCAAAACCTCTTATTTTTGAAACAAGCGTACTTGATTTATCCACGCTGAGCGAGCAAGGAGGTCAATGGATGAAGACTGCCGAGGAAGCTCGTAACCAGGGGGTTCATGGAGGATTTACCAGGGATGGACTGAGAATCGGAGTGTACGTCTGCCACTGCGGCACCAACATCGCTGGCGTGGTGGATGTAGACGCAACCGCACAATACGCCGCCCAGCTGGATGGTGTGGTGGTTGCCCGCCATTACGCTTATATGTGCTCGGATCCAGGTCAGGCCCTCATCAAGGAGGATATCCGCGCAGAGGGCCTGAATCGTATCGTGGTGGCTTCGTGCTCTCCGCTGATGCATGAGGCCACTTTCCGGCGAGCGTGCGCCGAGGGCGGGCTGAACCCTTACCTGTTCCAGATGACAAATATCCGCGAGCACTGCTCGTGGGTCTCGGATGATCCGCATGCAGCGACGCAAAAGGCCATGGCGCTGGTGGGCGCGGCAGTGCGCCGGGTAGCGCTGCAAGAGCCATTGGAGATGCGCCAGGTGGGGGTGCAGCAGGCCGCGTTGGTGGTGGGCGGGGGCATCGCGGGCATCGAGGCGGCGCTGCGCATGGCAGATGCCGGCAAACACGTCTATCTGGTGGAAAGGCAGCCGAGCATCGGCGGGCACATGGCCCAGCTCTACAAGACCTTCCCCACGCTGGACTGTGCGGCTTGAATTCTCACCCCCAAGATGGTGTCCGTGGGACGCCACCCCAACATCACACTGCTGAGCTACAGCGAAGTCGAATCCATTTCGGGTTACGTGGGCAACTTCCACGCCCGGGTGCGCAAGAAAGCGCGCTACGTGGATGAAGAGCTGTGCACCGGCTGCGGCACATGCGCCGAGAAATGCCCGTGGAAGAAAATTCCATCGGAATTCGACTTGCGCATGGGCAACCGCCCGGCGATTTATTTTCCCTTCCCGCAGGCGGTGCCGCGCCTGCCGGTCATCGATACCGAGAACTGCGCCTATTTCCAACGCGGCAAGTGCAGGGCCTGCGAAAAATTCTGCCCGCGGGGGGCGATCGATTTCGAGCAGCAAGACCAGATGCTCGACCTGGAGGTGGGCGCCATCGTCCTGGCGACCGGTTTTAAGGACTTCAACCCCCGGGTTGCCCCGCAATATGGTTATGGAACGCTGGATAACGTGCTGACCGGTATGGAGTTCGAGCGCCTGGTGAATTCCGGCGGGCCGACCAGCGGCAAAGTGCTGCTGAAAGACGGCAGCCCGCCAAAACGCATTGCTGTGCTGCACTGCGTGGGCAGCCGCGGCAAGGACGGCGACGCCGCCCATGAATACTGCTCGCGGGTGTGCTGCATGTATGCCCTCAAGCTGTCACAATTGATCCGAGATTACGTGGACGCCGAGGTGGTGGAGTTTTACCGCGATATGCGCACCTTCGGCAAAGACTACGAGGCTTTTTACGAGCGTGTGCAGCGCAGCGGGGTGCATTTTTCGCGCTTCGACCGCGACATCCAGGT
>Ga0209705_10000372_pt1 | contig 23399 bp, 23 predicted proteins | sample PPLLaktember2015_5_FD_187262 | JGI IMG/M metagenome (GOLD analysis project Ga0209705, IMG submission 187262) | Freshwater sediment microbial communities from Prairie Pothole Lake near Jamestown, North Dakota, USA - PPLs Lake P8 Core (1) Depth... | ecosystem: Environmental > Aquatic > Freshwater... | reverse complement strand
CAGCACGATGGCGCCTTGCGGGGAGTGGATCAGTCCGTTGTTCTCCACGGTCGGCGCGACGAGATACACACGCCCGCCGGACGTCGTTTCGATGACGCCGTTATTCACCACCGCGCCAGCGCCCGGAACTTCGGTGAAGCGCAGCCGGTTGGCGAGGAAGTCCTGGTCCGACAGCCCGAGGCTGGAAGCGACCAGGCCGGCCGTGTCGATGCGCGCCGAGGCGCCGAACACGATGCCGTTGGGATTGATGAGGAACACGCGCCCGTCGGACTGCAGGCTGCCCAGGATGCTGGAAATTTCGCTGCCGGTGACGCGGTTCAGCACCGCGAGGTTGGCGAACTGCTGGAAGCGGGTGAGGTCGTTGACGCCGATCGAGAAGCCGTTCCAGTTGATGATGGCGTTGCCGCCCGCCTGGTTGGTGATGGTGAGCGTGCTCGTGCCCAAGCCGCTGAAACCGACGCCGCCGTGGACCACGGTCGGGCCGTTGGGATTGGCCCTCAGGGCGGCGGCGTTAAGGGCGAAGCAGGCGGCGACCGACACCGCCAGGAGCTTCGGCTTAAGCAGCGATTCAGGCTTGGCGCGCGTCATGTCGGATTCTAGGCTCGCTGTCGTGGTTTCACGACGTTAAAAAGTGTCCGTGTCAGAAGGTGTAAGCGACGCCAAAGTGCGTGCGCAGCTCGCCCTTGTCGCGATTGGCCGAGCCGTCGACCACCAGCGCCGTATCGAAGCGAAGCGAAAGGTACTTGCCCCGCGTCGCGCGACCGCCCATACCGATGCTCATCAGGGTGCTTTCGGCGAGGCGCACCGGCGCCTGGTCCTTGCCGCGGCCCGCGTCGATGAACCCCAGGAAGCGCGCGCGCCAGTCGGGCGCGAACAGGTGCCCGACCTCGGGGCCGTACATCTCGAACGACACGCGGTGGCCGATGTCGTGCGCCGTGGAGCGCTCGTAGAAGCCGCGCACGCTGTTCAAGCCGCCCAGGCCGAACTGCTCGCCCGGAATGAGCGCGTCCCGCGTGTACTGGCCGTCCAGCGCGACGCGAAAGATGTTGTCCTGCGGCAGCGCGAGCGAATAGGAGGCGCCGAAGCGCAAGATCTGGAACCGTGCCTTCGCGCCCGCGCGCGACGCTTCGATGGCCTGCCGGCTCGCGTCGCCGTCGCCGTAAGGATTGTTCGCCGCAAACGTCACGAAGAAAGCGAAGTCCCGGCCGGGTTCCTGGTCGCGCCCGGTGTACGAGATGAGCAGCGGGAAGGTGGTCACGTCCGGCACCAGCGTGGTGGTGCTGCCGACCAGCACCACATCGTTATCGAACGCCTTCCACTCCAGACCCAGGGCGAGCTTTTGCTCGTAGCTGCCGAGGCGCGGCAGGACCTGCGTATAGCGAGCGCCGGCGATGGTGCCGCTGCCCGAAACGGAAAACAGGTCCGCGAGGGTCCCGGAATCGACGTCCGAGTACCCGCCGTAGAGGTCGAACAGCGCGTTGGCCCCGTACATCGGCACGCGATATCCCGCGCCCAGGATCAGCACGTCTTCGAACTGCGTCGGCGAGGTGATGGCCTGCAGGTTCAGCACGTGGTCCGCGCCGCCAAAATTCGCGTTGAGGAAGCCCAGGCCGGCGCGGTAGTGGCCCGTGGTCGGATTGCCCGAATTATCGAAGAAAGCGGTGGTGCGCCAGGGATCATCGTCGGTGACGCGCACCACGGCGTCCACCTTGCCGACTTCAGGCGTCGATTCGAGCACCACGCGCGCCTGGCGGATGGGGTTCTCGTTGGCGAGCGTGACGTTGGCGCCGATATCGCGCGTGTTCGGCGCCTCGCCTTCCTTCAGGGCGGGGAGGCTCGCGCGCACGTTCTCGTTGTCGAAGAACTTGTTGCCCTCGATGCGCACGTTGCGGATGCGCGCCTCGATCACCTGCAGCCGCACGCGGCCCGAGCGGATGTCCTGCTCGGGCACCAGCACGCGCACCGCGTTGTAGCCGCGCTCGAGGTAGGACGCCTGCAGGGCTTCGAGCGCCCTCTGGATGTCGCCGAAATCGCGCTGCTGGCCGGCGAACGGGCCCACCAGCGCATCGACTTCCTTCTGCGGGATGAGTGTGTTGCCTTCGACGACGAAAGCCTGGATGTCGAAGCGCGGCGCCGGGGCCGGCGCGGTGGACGATTGCGCGAATGCGGCCGCACTGAGGCACACGGACAGCACCCAACCCACCACCTTCGTACCCTGCATGGCCCCCCCGAGCGCGTTCAAAGTACTACTTGCCGGTTTTTGGTGGCGAGGATTCTCCCATGCGATTCCGGGCGCTCGCAATAGATTCCGGGCGTTCGCCATAGAAGATAATGCGGGCCCATGGAACGCGAAACGATGGACTATTGGGGCGACACGTACGCGCGGAACTGGTGTCCGCGTCCGCTCGTCCAGCCTGCGCCGGAGGACGTCGCGTTCTTCGAGAACTGCGTGTTGCAAAACATTGTCATGCCGCCCCAAGTTCCCGTGCGCGCACTTCTCCTGGGCGTGACGCGCGCGATTGCCGCGATGCGCTGGCCCGCGGGGACGGACCTGGTTTCGCTCGACTGGTCAGAGCCGGTCATCCGGCGGTTGTGGCACGACGAGGGGGTGCCCGCCGGCGCGCGCCCGATCCGGGGAGACTGGCGAGAGATGCCGCTTGCCACCGGATGCCGCACCGTGGCGCTGTCCGACGGAAGCTACCACTCGATCACCTCCCACGAGGACGGCGTGCTGCTCACACGGGAATTGGCGCGCGTGCTGGCCCCCGGCGGGCTGTTCTGCACGCGGAACTTCGTCGCCACAGACCCGCCCGAGCGCATCGACGACTTGTTCGACGAACTCTACGGCGGGAAGGCGGGCAGCCTGCACGTGTTCCGCTGGCGGCTTGCCGCGGCCATGCAAGGCCGCAGCGGCAAGGGCGTGCCGCGACACGACATCTGGCGCCTGTGGCAAAGCCGCGTGGGCGACGCGGCGGCGTTGAAGGCGATCTATGGCGACGCCGACCGGGGATTCGTCATCTTCGAGCGGTTTCGCAACCTGGGCGGACGCCTGTTCTACTACACACTGGCCGAGCTGGAAGCGCTGTGCACCGGCGCCTTCGAGCGGGTGGCGCTCAGTGTGCCGACCTATCCGGGCGGTGCGCGCTTTCCCCGGCTGGCGCTTCGCGCCCGCGGCTAAGCGCCGGCCTCAGTCGAGGTATTCCAGAAGCCCTTCGGCGAGGTGGTCCAGCATGACCGCGGCCATGCCCCGGCCGTAGTCGGGAAAACCCGGCGTCGGGTTCACGTCCAGCAGCACGAACCGATCGCCGTTGCGCACATAGTCGAACTTGCCGAAATCCAGCCCCAGGCGCGCGCGCCACTCGCGAATCTCGGCCGGCACCTCGGCGTCCTCGCGCGATACATAGTCGCTCGCCTTGACGATCGGCACCTTGGCCCGCCAGCGGCTGCTGCGCTCGCGCGTGCCGAAGAAGAACCACGTGCGCAGGAAGTAGTCCCCGTCCTCGACCTCCGGCAGGAAGCGCTCTGCGACCAGGCCCGGCGTGCGCCAGACCGCCTCGGGCACTTCGCGCAAGGACGCGTACACCGGATAGCCCTCAGCGACCGGTCCTTGCGGTATGTCGCAGGCGACCCCTTCCCGCATCGCCGTTGTACGCATCATCCACTCGGGCTTGCCACCGAAATTGGCGTCCGTTTTGACAACGACGGGACCGATCCAGTCGCTGTACGGGTCGAGCAGGTGTTGGCTGAAGCGGCGCTTCGACACGTCCTTCACGCGGCCGTTGACTACCTTGGCGTAGCTCGCGTGCAGGCGGGAATAGGCCTCGGGGACGACCGTCAGGTCGACATTGGCAACGGCCACGTCGGCGTCGGGGGGCGTGCCCAGGCCGTGGTGCTTGAGCACGCGATGGCCTTGCGCGCTCCAGCGTTCCGCGAGCCCGTACACCATGTAAGGCAGCTCCACGTACCGCTGTAGCTCGTGCTCGAGGATGACGATGCTCGCCAAGCTCAGTCCGGCAGGTCGTCCAGCGCGCGCTCGAGGTGCGCCACCTCGGCCCAGGCCTGCACGCGCCAGGCGCCCGGCCCGGCCTCGATCCAGTTGAGGGCCGCGTTCGGGATCTCGAAGTCGCGCGGCGCCTGCAGCCCGCTGCCCAGGGCGTGCCGGTGCACCATCTCCAGCACGCCGCCGTGGGTGAACACCAGCACCGTCTCGCCGGCGTGGCGCGCGGCGATCTCGCGCACGCACGCCAGGGCGCGCGCGCTGAACGCGCGCAGGCTCTCGCCGCTGCCGAAGTCGTAGTCGGGGTCCTTCGCCTTGAAGCGCGCGTAGTCCTCCGGCAGGCGTTCGCGCACCTCGGCATAGGTGCAGGTCTCGAACTTGCCGTAGTGCCGCTCGCGCAGCCGCGCGTCGAGCCGCAACTCCAGGCCGAGCGCGGCGGCCGACGGCGCCGCGGTCTGGCGCACGCGCGCGAGGTCGCTGGCGTAGAGCGCCGCGAAGCGCGTGCCGGCCAGCGCGCCGACCAGCGCGCGCGCCTGCGCCTCGCCGGTCGCGGACAGCGGCACGTCGGTCTGTCCCTGCACGCGGCCCTCGGCGTTCCAGGCCGTCTCGCCGTGGCGGACCATGCAAATGCGTGACGTACTCATTTAGGGCCTTGCCTCCCGACCGGTATCATAGCGGCGCCATGATCGAACCGCGGCCCCACGCGCAACGCAGCACGCTCCCGAGCCTCGAGCAGGAGGAGCTGCGCGGCATTTCGCGCACCGTCGCGGAGATCGAGTGGCTACTGCTGGTGCTGGTGCTGGTGTACGTGATCTTCGGGCGCCCGATCCCCGACATCGAGCCGGCGCTGTCGATGGCGCTGTTCTTCTACGCCGCCTTCGTCATGAGCTTCCGCTACACCAACTTCTACAAGCGCGAGACGCGCTGGAAAATCGCGGTGGAAACCCTGGCGATGATCGTGTTCCTCACCTGGGTGCTGTGGTTCACCGGCGGCCTCGCCAGCCCGCTGGTCAACGCCTACCTGCTGGTGGTGATCACGAGCGCGCTCACGCTGGGCAAGACGATCACCCTCGCCGGGGTGGCGCTGATCGCGCTGTGCCACCTGTTTCTCGGCTGGCAGGTCGGCAGCCAGGACATGGCGCGGCTCGCCTTCTGGGGCGGCTTCGCCGCGCAGATCGCGCCGGTGGTGCTGGTCGCCTACATCACCACCATGTTCTCGGCCGACATCCGCTACGGGCTGAACCGCGCGAAGCTGCTCTCGGAGACCGACGAGCTCACCGGGCTGTACAACATGCGCGGCTTCGTGGTGATCGCCAACCGCCTGTTCGCGCAGGCGCAGCGCTACGAGCGCCCGGCGAGCATCCTGATGGTGGATTCCGACAGCCTGAAGCAGGTGAACGACCGCTTCGGGCACGAAGCGGGCAACCGGCTGCTGCAGCACGTGGTGAAGGCGATGCAGAGCCACCTGCGCGCCACCGACGTGCCGGCGCGCTACGGCGGCGACGAATTCGTGATCATGCTGCCCGACACGCCGGCGCGCGGCGCCCAGGAGGTGGCCGAGCGCATCCGCCAGGCGGTGGAAACCGCGCCCTTCACCACCGAAACCGGGCGCGTGGCGTGCACCGTGAGCATCGGCGTCGCCTCCTTTCCGCAGGACGGGCGCAGCATCGAAGCGCTGCTGGCGCGCGCCGACCGCGCGCTGTACGACGCCAAGGAGGCGGGTCGCAACCGCGTCTCGCAGCACCTGGCCGCGGCCTAGATCGCGAACTCGACGTAGGTGTAGATGTAGTTCGAGCCGCCGTCGACGTTGCCGAGCAGGCGCGAGAACCCGAAGATGCCCGAGCGGTGCGACACCCCCAGGCCAACGAAGGTGTCCTTCAGGCGCCTGCTGCCGATCAGGTCCCCGAGGCTCACGTCGATGGTCGGGTCGAGATAGGTGATCAACTTGTTGACGTTCTCGCCGCGGCGTTCCTGGTCGCGCACCTCCATCCAGGGCACGCGCCCCGCGTAGGACAGCCCTGAGCCCAAGCCGATGCGCGTCATCACGCGATCGCGCCAGGGAAAACCGTACCAGAACGATTTGAAGTAGGCATTCACCTGCCAGTGGTCGGGCTGGAAGCCCTTCTCGTCGTGGTGCAACAGGCCGATGTAGCCGGCGATGTCCATGTGCCAGCCGTTCAACCGCTCGATCAGCGTGCGGCCGAGTTCGACGGAGGCGACGCGCGTTTCCTCCAGGGTCGAGGTCGACGTGCAAACGAGGCGCACGATCTTGGCCACGTCGCATTCGCTCGCCTTGCCGTAGTAGAACCTCACCCACAGCGGTCGCCCGGCGTCGAAGGCGCCCGCCTGCGGCGAGTGCTCGTAGAGCAGGCCGAGCGTCGCCGCCGCCTGCAGCCCCCCTTCGGCGATCGGACTATTGCGAACCGTGCTCGCCCACTGTGTCGCCGAGACCCCGGCGAGCAGTTGCCATTGCGCGCTCAAGGGATAGCTGGCGTAAAGAGCGAGTTGCAGGTTGAGTCCGTCGCCCGCGCGGTACGCCGGGCGCGAGGCGGTGGCCTCCGCCGCGCGCACGCCGTAGTAGTAGTCGTTCAGCTTTGCGTCGCGCCAGGCAAGCGTCGCCTGCGGCCACAGGCGCAGGCGACCGCGCCGCACTTCGTCCTCAAGACGCAAGCGCAGCTCGCTGCCTTCAGAGGCGCCGTCCACGTTGTGCAGCGCCTCCAGCGCGAGCGTGCCCCAGGCGGTGCGCTGCCGGTAGCCGAAACCCAGGTCTGTCCCCTGCTCGCGCACCGCCATGCCCTCGAGCACCGCCGGCGGGCGCAACAGCGGCGTGCCTTCGTGACGGAACGCGAGGAACAGGTCGAGGCGCCGCGAGATGCCGAGGTCGAGCTTGAGGCCGACGCGGTCCGACTGCAGGTAGGCGTGCCGGCCCGCGAAGATGTTCACCGGCAGGTAGTCGTAGCGTACGTCGCCGCCGCGATAGGGCGAGCGCTCGACGATCACCGCGCCGCCGGAGCCGGCGCCGATTTCATCGAGCGAGCGCTCGAACCTGTCGCCGTAGGCCGACGCCGCGAGCGGCGCCAGTGCGAGTTGCGACAACAGGATAAGGCGGGCTACGCGCAATTCTGAATTCCTCGTCGCGGCGACCGCGCGAGCTTACATGGAATCACGCTAGCATTCGTCTGCCTTTCGCTCGTTCCGGGAGACTGCATGCCAGCACACCGCTTCGCCCCCATGATCCTCGCGCTCGCCCTGCTTTGCGCCGCGCCCGCGGCTGCCATGGAACCTTGGAAAGTCCTCGCCGATACGCGCAAGAAAACACCGCAGCCGCCCTGGCCGGCGGGTGATGAGCGCGGCATGGCCAACCAGGTCGGGCCGGCGACGTGGACACGCTGCGCCTGGCACATGGCACAGCCCGGCGCGCGCGCCTACGAACTGTCGTACCTGCGCTCGAACACCATGCCGCTGTCGCCGTTCTCCGGGCCGTACCGGCAGCAGCCCAAGCCCACTGCGGGCATCCCCGGCAGCGGCCACGGTTTCAATGGCGAGACCTTCAACGAAGGCGCCGAGCCTGCCACACAGGCCACCCAGATGGATGCGCTCGGGCATTTCGCGTACCTGGCGCAGCCGTGGGACGGCAAGCCGCCGTTCCCGGCCGCCAGCCTGCGCTACTACGGCGGCTTCACGCAGGACGAAGTAAAGCCCGCCGACGATTCGCCGCTGCTCAGGCTCGGCATGGAAAAGGCGCCGCCGATCGTGACCAGCGCGGTGCTGCTCGACGCCAAAACGCATGTCGGCGGCGGCGCGCCGATGAAGGCCGGCGCGCTCGTGACGCGCAAGGACATCGAGGCGATGATCAAGGCCCAGGGCCTGGCCAAGCGCGGCATTCAGTACGGCGACGTGGTCTACGTGCGCACCGGCTGGGGCGATCACTGGCGCGATCCGGACACCGACAAAACTTACTACACCCAGGCGCCCGGACTGTCCTACGACGCGGCGATGTACCTCGGCGAGCGGCGCGTGGTGGTCATAGCGCTGGATACGCCGTTCGTGGATCCGGTCCCCGAGGGCATGCTCCAAGGTAAGGCTGGGCCCGCCGCCGGCACGCCCGAAGGGCTGCCGTTCGCCGTGCACCACCACATGCTCACGCAGATGGGCATCCACCATATCGAGAACGCCAAGCTCGACGAGCTCGCGAACGACAAGGTGTGGACCTCGTGCACGATGATCCTGCCGCTCCGGGACAAGGGCGCCGCGGGCTCGCCGGTGCGGCCGGTGGCCATAGGCGTCCCGGGAAAGTAACCCCGGGACGAAACGGGGGCGTCCCGGGAAAGTAGCGCGCCTCAGGCGCGCGCGTCCGGATCCAGCGGATAGGCCGGGCGGCGCACGCGGCTGAACTTCAACTGCGCATAGTCCGAGGTGCACACGCCCTCGCCCGCGCACTCCACCACCGCCTTCGCCAGCGCGCCGAGGCCCGCGCGCCAGTGCACGCGGCTTTTCAGCATGACGTACTTGTTGTTCGCGGGATCGAGCCCGAGCGCGCGGAACGCGCCCATGTCGTAGGGCTCGGTGTGGCGCGAGATCACCGCGATCTCCGCGCGCCCCGTGTCGAGCACCGCCGCGGCGCCCATGTCCATGCGCTCGCCCTTCGCCATCGGCCCTTCGTTGCGGTAGGGCCCGTCGATGAGCCGCTTCACGATGCCGGTCACTTCCAGCGGCCGCCCCTTCAGGCCGAGCGCCGGCATGTCGAGCTTGCCGCCGAGCGCCAGCGTCACGCGCGCGCCCAGGCCCGCCTGCTTCATCTTCGCCACCGCCTGCGGATCGCACACCGCGAACGCGCACACATCCTGCATGCGCGCCTCCAGGATCGCGCCCAGCACCGCCATGGTGTCCATGGTGCCGCCGGAGGCGCAGTTGTCGTAATGGTCGAGCAGCACGATGGGCCCGCCTTGCATGCCTTGCGCGCGGGCGAGCGACGCGGCGAGCGGCTCGACGCGATAGACGAACTTTTCGCGCTCGCGCCACGCCATGTCGAGCAGTTCATCGCTCAGGACCCGCGCCATCGCGGCATCGCCGTCGGTGACCACCAGCGAAGAGACGCCGGCATAGGGAATGTCGGCGTGCGGAAAGCCGACGAAGAACGTGGCGCTGAGCGCGCCCTTGCCTTCCATCCGTTTCGCGCGCGCCTGGATGTCGCGGTTCGGACCGTCGAGGCTCGACTGGCGCATCACGTGCGGCAGCATCGGCCGCCAGCCCCAGGCCATGGCGGGCTGCGCCTTGCCTTCGAGCAGGGCGAGGATCGGCCGCCCCGCGCGCAAGCCCGTTTCGTACATGTCCACGTGCGGGTAGGTCTGGTAGCCGGCGATCACGGTGGCATGCTCGCCCATCGCGGGGAACAGATTGGTGTGCATGTCGAGCGCGACGCCGATCGGCACCTGCGGCGCGACCTTGCGCAGGCGCGCGAGCAACTCGCCTTCGCCGTCCTCGTGGCGCTCGGTCACCATCGCGCCGTGCAGGTCGAGCAGCACCGCGTCGCAGCCTTGCGCCACCGCTTCGACGATGCGCCCGGCCATGTGCTCGTAGGCCGCGGTCTGCACCGGGCCGCTCGGCGCAGCGTTGCCCGCGACGGGCAGCACCACTTGCGCGCCCGTTTTTTCGGCGAGATCGATGAACGCGCCGATCGCGGTGCCGGTGCCTGCGAACGCATCGCGGATCGCCTCCCCCTCCAGGGGCGCGGTGCGCCCGCCCGAGAAGCGCGCGAGGTCGGTGGGCACCGGCGAGAAGGTGTTGGTTTCGTGCTTCATCTGGGCGATGACGAGGCGCATGGCGGGTGCGATTCCGGTAGGGGAAGGCGCGAGTTTGCCATGCTACGATTCCGCGCCCACAGGAGGAGGCAAACATGAATTCAACGCTGATCCGCGACACCGGCCTGGGCGCGAAATAGCCATGCGCGCCTGGTACTTCACCCCCGGCGCACCGCGCCTCGGCGTCGAACTGCGCGAGGCACCGCTACCCGAGCCCGCGGCGCTCCAGGTGCTCGTCAGGATGCACGCCGCGGGGCTCAACCGCGGCGAGCTCGCCCCCGGCACCAAGGCCGCCAAGCCCGCCGGCACCGAGGGCGCCGGCGAAGTCGTCAAGCTCGGCCCCGGGGTCACGCAGTTCAAGGTCGGCGATCGCGTGATGGCGCGCTGCCCCGGCGCCTTCGCCGAGCACGGACTCATGGACGTGCGCGAGACCATGGCAGTGCCCACGCGGCTGTCGTGGGAGCAGGCGGCGGCGGTGCCGCTCGCCTTCGTCGTGGCCTACGACATGGTGCTCGCGCAGGGCCGCCTCAAGGCGGGCGAGTGGCTCCTCGTGACCGGCGTCACCTCTGGCGTGGGCGTCTACGCGCTGCAAGCCGCCAAGGCGCTCGGCGCGAAGGTCGTCGGCACTTCGGGCTCGGCCGAGAAGCTCGCAACGCTCAAGCCCCTGGGGCTGGACGTCGCGCTCGCCACGCGCAAGCCCGACTTCGCCGCGGCGGTGATGCAGGCCACCGGCGAGCGCGGCGCCGATCTGGCCATCGACGCGGTCGGCGGCACCGTGTTCGCCGAGTGCGTGCGCGCGCTCGGCTTCCAGGGACGCCTCGCGTTCGTCGGCTACGTCGACGGCGTGCTGAAGGCGGAATTGGACCTCGAGGCGCTGCACTCCAAGCGCCTCACGCTCTTCGGCGTGTCCAACAAGCTGCGCAACGCCGAGCAGCGCGGCGCCACGGTGCGCGGCTTCGTGGCGGACATGCTGCCCCTTGTCGCCGACGGCCGCATCGAGCCGCTTCTCGACCGCGTCTACCCCTTCGACGAGCTCCCCGCGGCCAAGGAGCGCATGGAAACCAACGCCCACGTCGGCAAGATCGTCGTAACCCTTAAATAGGGACAGTCCCCATTTTTCTCATTTGCAAATGAGAAAAATGGGGACTGTCCCTATTTAAATGGCCTTCGCCGCGCGCAGTTGCGCGATGTCTTCGTTGCCGTAGCCCAGTTCAGCGAGGATTTCGTCGGTGTGCTCGCCCACCTCGGGCGCGGCGCTCGCGATGCGCGCCGGGGTGCGCGAAAGGCGCACGGCCTGGTTCACCACCTTGAACTTGCCGAGCGCGCGGCTTTCCACGTCGGCGGCGACGCCCAGATGCTTGACCTGCGCATCGCTGAACATCTTGTCGATGGTGTAGATCGGCCCACAGGGCACGCCGGCCGTGTTCAGGGCGTCAATCCACTCGGCGCTTGATTTCTTCGCCAGCGCTTCGTTGATCTCGGCGTTCAGCAGCGCGCGGTTCTTCGCGCGCGCCGGCTGTCCCTTGAACTCGGGCCGCTCGAGCATGTCCTCGCGCCCGATCGCGCCGCACAGCCGCGTCCACATGCCCTCGCCCGAGGCGGCGACGTTGATGTAGCCGTCTGCGGTCTGGTAGGCCGAGGTCGGCATGCTGGTCGGGTGGTCGTTGCCCACTTGCGGCGCGACCTCGCCCTCCTTCAGGTAGCGCGCTGCCTGGAAGTCGAGCAATGTGATCCCGGCCTGCAGGAGCGAGGACTGCACCCACTGGCCCTTGCCCGAGCGCTCGCGCTCGAGCAGCGCGGTCATGATGCCGAGCGCCGCGAGCAGCCCCGCCGAGACGTCGGCGATGGCCGCGCCGGTGCGCACCGGCCCCTTGCCGGGAAAGCCGGTCACCGACATGAGGCCGCTCATGCCCTGCGCGATCTGGTCGAAGCCCGGCCGGTCGCGATAGGGCCCGTCCTGGCCGAATCCGGAGATGCTGGCGAGGATGATGCGCGGGTTGATCTTCGCGAGCGATTCGTAGTCGATGCCCAGGCGGAACTTCACGTCCGGCCGGTAGTTCTCCACCACCACGTCGGCGGTCTTCACCAGCCGCCCGAACACCTCGAGCGCCGCCGGCTGCTTGAGGTTGAGCGTCATCGAGCGCTTGTTGCGCTGCAGGTTCTGGAAATCCGAGCCCGAGCGCGCGCCCCCCATGCCTTCGTTCGGATCGAGCCCCGCCGGCGTCTCGATCCTGATCACGTCGGCGCCGAAATCGGCGAACTGGCGCACGCAAGTCGGGCCGGCGCGCACGCGCGAAAGGTCGAGCAGGCGCAGGTTCGCGAGTGCGCCGGGGACGCCGGGATTGGGTTTGGGCATGGCGCGAATCTTAGCCTGAGTGCGGCTAGGCCGGCGCGCTGCGCTGCTGCCAGGCGGCGCGCCGGTAGCCCGAGCGCCGGGCGACGGGGCCCGCGGCGTATTCCCGGATCCGCGCCAGCACTTCCCGGCGCACGTCCGCCGGCAACTCGCCGCGGGCGCGCTCGAAGCGTTGCAGCAGCGCCTGCAGGTCGGGCGCGGCGCCGGCCGCGCCGTCGTGGTACAGGCGCTCGCCGCCCAGCCAGACCAGCGCGCGTTCGCTCGCGCCGGCGCCGTAGCACAGCTCGAAGCGCGCGAGCGCCCCGCCCGCGTCCTGCCAGACGAACAGGTCGAAATACTCGTCGTGGAACCAGCGACGGTTCAGTCGCGCCTCGTCGCCCAAGCCCAGGATTTCGCGCATCGTCGCGTTCGACTCTCGCGCGGGGCGCCGGTTCCCGTCGCCTAGCGCGCCGCGGTGGCGCGCGTGTTGGCGAGGACCAGCCGGTCCACGAGGTTGCGCACCAGGGCGCGCGTCAACTGCAGCTGCGCGCCCCCGCTCATGCGCTGCAGCGCCGCCGGGTCGAACTCGGCGAGCACCAGCGGGGTCATCGATTCCACCGTGGCGTGGCGCGGCAGCTCACCGCCCCAGATGTAGGCCATCTCGCCAAAGCACTCGCTGGGGTTGACGACGTTCAGCAGCCGGCCGCCGCGCGTCACCTTCACCTCGCCCTCGGCGAGGAAGAAAAAGCTGGTGCCCTTGTCGTTCTCGCGCACGATGATCTTGCCCTTGCCCACGCGCGCCCACTTGCCGGCGCCGACCAGCTCCCAGACCTCGGCGTCGTCGAGATTGGCGAGCATCTCGACGCGCTTGAGCGCCACGTACTTCTCGGTGTCGGGAATCGCGCCCGCGGGCACCACCTGCCGCACCACCTTGGACAGCTCGAGCGCGAACTCCGACCAGGTCGGGTAGCGCGCCGCGGGCTGTTTCTTCAGCGCGCGCAGGATCACCGCGTCGAGCGCCTTCGGCAGGTCCTTGCGCACCTCGCTCGGCGGCAGCGGCTCGAGCTCGACGATCTTCTTCAGCAGCGCGTCCAGATTCTCCGCGCGCAGCGGCCGCTGCCCGGTGAGCATCTCGTAGAGCACCACGCCGAGCGCGAACATGTCGCTGTGGTGCGTGAGCTCGCGCCCGGCGATCTGCTCGGGCGACAGGTAGTACGGCGAGCCCAGGGTGGCGGTCTGCACCGCCTGGCTCTTGCGCAGGTAGGCGGCGCCGAAATCGGCGATCTTCACGTCATTGCCGCCCGTGCGCATGATGTTGGCGGGCTTGATGTCGCGATGCACGATGCCTTCGCGGAAGGCGTAGTCGAGCGCGCCGCAGCACTTGAAGCCGATCTGCAGCACGTCGGCCACCGGCAGCAGCTTGTCGGGTTGCGTGTGCGCCGACAGGTCGCCCCCGGTCACCAGCTCCATGGCGATGTAGCCCGAGTCCTCGCCCACCACCGCGTCGAGGATGGAGACGATGTGCGGGTGCTTGAGCTTGCCGGCGAGCGAGGCCTCGTTCTGGAACTGCGAGCGGTACAGGGTGCCGAACTCGGGATCACGGAACACCTCGGGCTCGATGGTCTTCAACGCCACTTCGCCGCCGGAAAACGTGTCGCGCGCCAGGTAGACGGTCCCCGTGGCGCCCTTGCCGAGCATCTTCTGCACGTCGTACTTGCCGACCTGCAGGCTCAAGCCGATGTCCATGGCTTCCGCCACCGCCGCGCGCTCCCGAGGGTTCGTCCCGGGCGGCATGTTACTGCATGCCGCGCTTGCCGAGCGCACGTCCAGGCACCAAAATCGGCTTCTCCGATTGTCCGGTCACGGCGCGCGCATGGCACACAGGGAAGTCCCGGTCGAGTCGCTCGAGTTCGGCATGTACGTCGCCAAGCTCGACCGACCCTGGACCGAGACGCCATTCGTCTACCAGGGGTTCGTGCTGCAGACCGAGCAGCAGCTCGACGCGCTGAAGAAATACTGCAAGCGGGTCTACGTCGACCCGGAGAAGCGCCAGGAGGTCGTGGCGGCGAAGCTGCTCACGCTGCCGCCGGGCTCGGCGCGCCAGGCGATCGCCGAGCAGTCCAGGGAAAAAGTGCGCGGCGCCGTGGTGTACAAGGAGCTCGCCTCCGTCGAGGACGAGCTGCCGCGCGCGCGCAGCGTCTTCACGCAGACCAACGCCATCGTGCACAGCATGTCGCGCGCGGTGATGACCGGCAACGCGCTCGACGGAGAGCGCGCCCGGCAAGCGGTGACGGAGATCACCGACTCGGTGGTGCGCAACCCCGACGCCATGATGCTGCTGGTCACCCTGCGCGACAGGGCCGAGGAGACCCTCAACCGCTCGACGCAGGTGTCGGTGTACATGACGGTGTTCGGCCGCTTCCTGCAGCTGGAGCGAGACAGCCTGGAAGTCCTCGGGCTGATGGGGCTCCTGCAGGACGTGGGCATGCTCAAGCTCCCCGAGGGCATGCCGGGGCGGCGATCCGACCTCGCGCCCGCGGAAGAGGCGGCCTTCAAGGAACACGTCACGCACAGCGTGGAGATCCTGTCCAAGACCGCGGGCCTGCCGCCCGACCTGCCGAGCCTCGCCTCGCTGCACCACGAGCGCTACGGCGGCGGCGGCTACCCGCGCGGCCTGAAGGGCAGCGCCATCTCGCAAATGGGCGCCATCGCCGGCATCGTCGACACCTTCGACATGCTCACTGCGCCCGCGCCCTACGGCTTGCAGTTGCCGCCCTCCAACGCGCTCAACGTGCTGTTCCAGAACCGCGGCACGCAGTTCCACGCCGCGCTGGTCGAGCAGTTCATCCAGTGCGTGGGTGCGTTTCCGGTGGGCAGCATCGTCGAACTGAACACGGGCGAGGTCGGGGTGGTGATCACGCAGAACCTTGTGAAGCGCCTGCAGCCGCGCGTGATGGTGGTGCAGGACGCCCAGGGCAATCCGATCCATCCGCACAAGATCCTCGACCTGGTGAAGGAACCGATGGCGTCGCCCGACGAGCCTTACCGCATCCGGCGCACGCTCGACCAGACCACGGTCAAGATCGACTCGCGAGAACTGTTTCTGTGACGGCGGCGCTGGACAGCGCCGCGCTGCAGCACGTGCTGCGCCAGATCGGCCTGGATGCCGAGTCCGTCGCCACGCTCGATGCACTCGGCGCGGCGCTGAACGCGCAGTCGCCCGAAGCGCTGCGCGCCGCACGCGGCGAGAGCACGCTGTCCTCGGCCACGTCGCCGTTCTTCCTGCCGCTGCTGCCCGCCGCCATGTCCGAGCCGCAGCGCGCGCTGGTGAACGCGCTCGCGTTGGGGGCACTGGGGCGCGAGTCGCTCGAGCGGCTGCTCGCCGATTGGGCGGCGTCGCTCAATCCCGAGGAGCCGACCGAGCGCGCGCAGCGCGACTGCCTGCCGCTGCAGGCGCTGCTGCGCTCGGGCGCCCTGCGCGTCTATGCCGGCGACGCGGCGCGCTGCGAGGCGGCGCTCGCCGCCGCCGAGCGCCTGGGCATGGCGCAGCTCGCGCTGATCGCCGAAGTCGCGGCACGCGGCACGCGCGCGCGTGCTGCCGGCAACACCGGCCTGGCCGCCTTCATGGCGCAGCTTGCCGCCAGCCTCGAGGCGCGCCGCGCCGACGGCCGCCCGCTCGCGCTGCTGTTCGTGGACTGCGGCATCGTGGCCCGCATCGACAACGTGTGGGGCTATGGCGTCGGCGACGCCGTGCGCGAGCGCCTGGGCGCGCGGCTGCGCAACGACGTGCTGCGCGAGCAGGACTTCCTCGGCGAGCCCGGGGGGGACGAGTTCGCCTGCGTGCTCGCCGCCGTACAGAGCCCCGGGGTGGCGACGCTCGCGGCCGAGAAGATCCTGCGCAGCCTCGATCAGCCGCTATGGGTGGACGTGGAGGAGGTTTACGCGCGCCCGGCCGTGGGCATCGCGCTATTCCCGGAGCATGCCAGCAACGAAGTCGAGCTGCTGCAGCGCGCCCGCGCCGCCAGCCGCGCGGCGCGCGACCGGCCCGAGCGCTTCGCCGCCTACGGTGCCGGCCAGGAGCGCCCGGAGATCGAGCTGCTGCTCTACGAGAACCGCCTGCGCTCGGCCATCGCCCAGGACGCGCTCAACATCGTGTTCCAGGCGCAGCGCGAGGTGCGCTCCGGGCTCATCGTCGGCGCCGAGAGCCAGCTGCGCTGGCGCGACGCGAGCCTGGGCGCGGTACCGGTGGACAAGGCCATCGCCGCCGCGGAGTCGGCGGGCCTGGTGAACGAGGTGACGCTGTGGCTGGTGAATGGCGCGTTGCGCAACTGCCGCCATTTCCGCGACACCGCGGGCCTCGACCTGCGCGTGGGCGTCACGCTCTCGGCCAGGAGCCTGCGCCAAGGCGACCTGCCCGATTTCGTCGCCAGCGCGCTGAAGACCTGGAACCTGCGCCCCAGCCGGCTGTCGCTCGAGATCACCGAGACCGCCGTGCTGGCGACGAGCCTGGAGTCCGTGGAGACGCTCAAGCACCTGCGCGAGCTGGGCGTGCGCCTGTGCCTGGACGACCCCGGCGCGGGCTACGCCTCGCTCGCCTGGCTCGCCACGCTGCCGTTCCACGAGCTGCGCATCGACCTCGCGCGCGTCGGCGACATCGCCGAATCGGCGCCGCACCTGTCGCTGGTGCGCTGCATGACCGAGCTCGCGCACCGGCTGCGCATGGAGGTGCTGGTGGCGGGCGTGGAGGACCAGGCGAGCGTCGAGCGCCTCGCGTCGCTGGGCTGCGACCTGATCCAGGGGGCGGCGGTCGGCGCCCCGCTCGAGGCGGCGGCGTTCGTGCGCACGTTCCGCGCCGACTAGGCGCGGCTTACTTGCGCTGCGGGTAGCTCACCGCCATGCCGGCGCGCACGTCCTGCTGGATGCCGTACTGCGCGAACGGGTAGCGAAAACCGTTCTTCGCCAGCGCCTGCATGCCCTCGATCGCCTTGGACAGCAGCGCCGGCGGCAGCGCCATCAGCATCTCGTCGTCCTGCACGCCGCCGTAGCGGCGTTCGGCGAAGCAGGGAATCGACAGGCTCGGCTCGCGCGTCTGCAGCGCGCGACCCCAGGAATCGGCGCAGGCCGACTCGCCCACCACGCTCCAGTCGAAGCGCCGGTAGCCGCTCCACTGCAGGCCGTTGATGAAGTAGATCATCGCTCCCGGCGTGGCGTAAAACAGCGCGATATCGGGCGGCGCCAGGCGTCCGGCGGCGAGCGGCGAGACGGCGAGCGCGCGGTACCTGCCCTTGGGCACCACGTGCATCGCCTTCTGGTGCGCAGCCGCGTCCTCGAGCGTCGCGAACCACACCCCCTTCATGTGCGCGCCCGAAGTCCATTGGTCGTCCTGGCCGCCCAGCCCGACCACCGCGCGGCACTGGTCGCCGACCAGGTCCTCGGCGGTGATGCCCACCGTCCAGCCCAGGCGCGCGGCCTGCGCCACCACCTGGTCGAGGGTGTGCACCGCCTGCGGCCGGCGGATGCGGGGCACCGCCTCCATCTCGCCAACGGACTCGAACAGCTTCATGCCGAAGGGCACCGCGCGCAATCGCAGCAGCCGCTCGAGCTCCGCGGCATGCTGGGCCAGTTCGCCAGAATTCATCGTTGCATCTCCAGAATCGTGGTTCATACTGCCCATGCTGACAAGGAGACCCCCGCCATGCGACATGCCAGCCTAGCAGCCTTCGCCGTGATCGCGCTCGCCGCGTGCGATGCCGCCGAGCCGCCCAGGCCCACCGTGGCCGAGCCCGTCAAGCCGATGGTGCAGTCCGCGGCGCCGGCGCCCACGCCGCCGAGCGCGCCCGAGCCTTCGGCCGACGAGCGGCTCCTCGAGCGCGTGAAGAACGCTCTGCGCGACACGCGCAAAGTGGACGCCCAGGGCGTGGGCGTCACCGTTGCGGACGGCGTGGTTTCCCTGTTCGGCACGGCTCCGTCGGATGCGGAGCGCCGCGGCATCGAGAAATTCGTGACGGGGATCGACGGCGTGAAGTCCGTCGTCAGCAAGCTGGTCGTCGTGCGAGGCTCGTAGCCGCGCCGCGAAACGCACGGCGGTACGCCGCGCGCCGCTCCTCCGCGGTGCGCCCCAGCGCGCAGTACAGGGGGTGCGCCGTGACGCGCGGGTCGGATTCGCCCAGCGCGTTCGCCCGGTAACTCGTCCAGCGGTAATGCGCCGGGTGCCGCGCCAGGCCCGCGCGCACCGGGTTGAGCTCGATGTAGCGCATGCAGGCAAGCACATAGCGCCGCGCGTACACCGGCGAAGCGTCGAACTCGCGCGCGCCCAGGGCCTCGATCAGGGGCATCGCGCCCGCAGGCACGAGCGGCGTGAGCAGCAGGTGCACGTGCGTGCCCATGAGCGCGTAGGCATGCACCGGGCATTGCGCCGCGGCCTCGAGGCGTGCGAGGGTGGCGGCAGGATCGACGGGGTCGCCCCGCAGGACGAGGTGCAGGGGAACGCCGGGTTGTTGCGGGCAGGGTAAGCGCGCCATGCCCGAACAACGCGCAGGGCGCGCCGGCGGTTGACGCCGCTAGCCCAGGAGCGCCTTCGCCTTCGCCAGGAACGCCGCGCCGCGCGGCCCCACGACCCGCTCCAGGATCGGCCGGTGGCTGTCGACGAAAGCGCGCGCCTCGTCCGCCGACTTGCATTGCTCGAACTGCATGACGATGGCATCCCCGGGCGGGCCCAGCGCATCGGTGAGCAGCTGCGAGAGCTGGATGCGGATCTCCTTGAATTCGCCCCCTGCGGCGGCGGCCCCTTGCGCTTCGCGGATGAACTCCCCGGCGAGCAGCAGTTCGAGCAGCGGCGCCACGTCGCCGATCTGCTCGAACTGCTTCACCAGCTCGGCCGCCGTCGCCTTGCCGTTCACCACGATGAGCAGGTTGCGCAGCTTTTGCTCCAGCTTGTGCTGGCGCGTCTGCACCTCCGCCACCCCCTTCTCGGTCTTCTGCAGGACCGCTTGCAGGTTCATGCCTCGCCCCCCCGGCGGTACGCCAGCGCGCAAAGACTACCCCCGCCGCGCCTGCCGCGCAAAGCGCGCCCGGGTTAGGATGCAGGCCTCGAGCCTTCACGAGAACCGCCATGAGCGCCCCGCAGAAACCCGCCGCCCAGCCCGCGCACGACCCGATCGAGCAACTGGCCGAGAAGATCTACGTGCAGCTGTGCGCGCGCGTGTACAGCGCCACGGGGGAAAAGCCGCAGCCCAGGGCGGTGGCGCAGCTTTGCTTCAAGCTCGCCGAGAGCTTCATCGCCGCGAACTACGAGTTCAACCCGACCGCCGTCGCGGCGCGCGACGCGAAGAACAAGGCCTCGGTGAACCTGGACAGCGTGAATATCGATTTCGGGGCGATGGGCAACAGCTGAGCGCGCAAGGCGCTGTTTTTCCTCTGAAACTCGCACCGGCCAGCCCTGTCACAGAAGCATGGACCAGACCTCCGGCAATCTCCTTGAAGCGCTCGAGCGGCGCGAGCGCGAGCTGCAGCAGAAGATCGCCGAGCACCGCGACGCGCTCGATGACGCATCGCACCCGGCCGATCCCGCGGGCGACGTCGCCGACAAGGCGTTCGATCGCTCGCGCGCCGAAGTCGAGCACGACCTGATCGAGATGTCGTTGCAGGAACTCGCCGAGATCGCCGCGCTGCGCGAGCGGCTCGCCAACGGCACCTACGGCAAATGCATCGAATGCGGCGAGCCGATTGCGCCGGCGCGCCTCGAAGTGAATCCGACCGCGCGGCGCTGCGCCGAATGCCAGTCGCGGCACGAGAAGCTCTCCGCCGCGCCCTAGCGCACCGCCAGCGCGCGGCGAGCGTGGGAAAGCACGCCTCGATAGTTCGTGGTCAAATCATTTGATCTTGGCCAAAAACCGCTTCTACGGCTGGCGCATGGTGGGCGCCGGCGCGGGCATCCAGTTCCTGCAATCGAGCCTGCTGCTGCAATCCTTCGGCGCCTACGTCGCCGTGCTGCGCGACGACCTCGGCTGGTCGAAGACGCAGCTCTCGTTCGCGGCTGCGCTGCACCAATTGGAAGCCGCGATCCTCGGGCCGTTGCTGGGCTGGATCATCGACCGCTTCGGCCCGCAGGGCGTGATCCGCGCCGGCGTGCTGCTCCTGGGCGTGGGCTTCATGATCCTCAGCGGCATCGAATCGCTCGCCGCGTTCTACGGCGCCTTCATCGTCATCGCGCTCGGCTCGAGCCTGTGCGGCTTCTTTCCCCTCAACGTCGCGCTCATCTACTGGTTCGAGCGCTCGCGCTCGCGCGCGCTGTCCATCATCGGGCTGGGCGCCGCGTTCGGCGGCATCGCGGTACCGCTGGTGGCCTGGTCGATCGCGTCCTTCGGCTGGCGCCCCACCGCCTTCGGCTCGGGGGTGCTGTTCATCGTGCTGGGCTGGCCGCTCGCGCGCGTGATGCGCGGGCGGCCGCACCTGTATGGCGAGACCATGGACGGCGAACCCGCCGCGGCGCCGGCTGCGCCTTCCAGCGCGGCGCAGCCCGTCGCCGCGACACGCGACTTCACTGCGCGCGAGGCGCTGCGCACGCCCGCCTTCTGGCTGCTTTCGCTCGGGCACGGCTTCGCGCTGTTCGTGGTGACCGCGGTCAACGTGCACGCCATCACGCACCTGAAGGAAGGCCTGGGGTATCCCGTGGAGACGGCGGCGCTGTACATCCTGCTGATGACCGTGGCGCAGGTGGGCGGCATCGCCGCCGGCGCCGCGTTCGGCGACCGCTACGACAAGCGCCTCATCTGCGCCGGCTGCATGGTGATGCACATGGCGGGACTGCTCGCCCTCACCTACGCCACGGGCGTGCCGATGCTGGTGGCCTTCGCGGTGCTGCACGGCGTCGCCTGGGGCCTGCGCGGCCCGTTCATGCAGGCGATCCGCGCCGAGTACTTCGGCGTGAGCGCCATCGGCATGATCCTGGGGCTGTCGTTCATGATCATCGTCGTCGGGCAGATCGGCGGGCCGCTGATCGCCGGGATCATGTCCGACCTGACGGGGAACTACCGCGCCGGTTTCACGGTGCTGGCGCTGCTGGCCGGCGTGGGGTCTTTGTTTTTCCTGTTCGCGAAGAAACCGGCACGGCCGCGCGCCTAAGGTTCGGAGGCGTCGATCTCGCGCCGCGGCGAACCGAGGTAGTGCTTCAGGTTCGCCGGCGCGTACTTCGCCGGGTCGCGCTCGACGCGTGTCACCGCCGAGACGTGCACGCGCTCGAATCCCCCCTTCTGCTTGCCCAGCACGCGCTCCGATTTCCCGAGCAGGGCGTAGATGCCCGTGCGCGAATTGCGCAACTCGCCGAACTCGTCCGGGTCGAGGCGCGCGCGCCAGCGCGGATCGAGCGCCAGGCCGCGGGACTCGACGCGCGCCGCCATCCAGTAGAGCGCGATGTCCGACAGTCCCGTGTGCTCGTAGCCGCCGCCGACATTGCTGTGCACGCCCGCGAACCAGGTCTGCTCGAGGACGTGCTGGCGCTCGGCGCCCGTGCGGCTTTGCTGGAACAGCGTCGGCTGGAACAAGCGACGGCATTCGTCGATCGCCACCGCGTGGCAGGCGTGTTCGACGTCGGAACTGAGGATGCGGTCGTGAAAGCGCGCGCGGCTCATCGCCGAGCTCAGCTGGCCCAGCACGCCGGCGATGCCGTGGCTGCCGACCGTGTCCCAGACACCAAGGAAGCGCACCGGGATGCGCTGTACGCCGTGCTTGGCGCGGAACGCGAGCGCGGCCTTCGAATCGGCGCCGCCCTCTGCGCGCGATTCGCGCTTTTCGTACAGGGTAAAGGCTTGCTTGATCGTCGCGTCGTCGGCCTTGGGCACGAGGCCGCACTTGCGCAGCATGCCGACCGTGCGCCGCACGGTGTAGGCGCCGCGCGAGAAGCCGAGGAAGTACAACTCGTCGCCCGGCTCGTACTGGTGCGACAGGAACTGATAGGCCTTGCGTACGTTGTGCGAAAGGCCGATGCCGAAGGCGCCGCCGAACAGGCGATCGATGAAATCGCCCGTGCCGACCCCGGGGTCGTAGTGCGCCTTCTGCACCGTGCCGTCGCCCGCCTGCGGCAACACCCAGCGCGCGAACTTCACCACGTTGGTCGGCCGCTGCACGCCCCGGTCCTTCTGGTCCGGGGAGTTCCAGGTGCCGTCGCAGCAGACGACGAGGCGCTTCACACGCGCTACGCCGCCTTCAGCCGCCGCACCTGCGCCCGCGTGAATTCACCCGCCTGGTAGTCGGCGATGGCCTGCTCGATCTCTTCGCGCGTGTTCATGACGAAGGGGCCGTACTGCACCACCGGCTCGCCGAGCGGCTTGCCCGCCAGCACCAGCACGCGCGCACCCTTCGCGCCCGCCCCGATGCTCACCCTGTCGCCCGCCGAGAGCAGGCCCGCCGCGCGATGCGGCAGCGCCTTTTTCTCCTCGCCGACCACGGCTTCGCCTTCGTAGGCGTAGACAAAGGCATTGTGCTGCGCGGGCAGTTCGCCCTCGAACACCGCGCCCGGCTCCAGGTGCACGTCCCAGTACTGCGCATCCGTCGTGCCGCCGTGCACCGCGCCCTGCGTCGCGCCGAAGCGGCCGGCGATGACCTTCACCTTGCCGCCGTCGATCACCACCGACGGAACCGCCGCCGCCGGGATGTCGCGATAGGCGGGCGGCTGCATCTTTTCCTTCGCCGGCAGGTTGAGCCAGAGCTGGAAGCCCCGCATGCGGCCTTCGGTCTGCTGCGGCATCTCGGAGTGGATCAAGCCGCGCGCCGCGGTCATCCACTGCACGTCGCCGGGCCCGAGGTCGCCCGTGTTGCCGCCCGAGTCCTGGTGCTGCATGTGGCCGTCGAGCATGTAGGTCACGGTCTCGAAGCCGCGGTGCGGGTGCGAGGGAAATCCCGCGAGGTAATCGTTGGGATCGTCGGAGTAGAACTCGTCCAGCATCAGGAACGGGTCGTGGCGCGCCAACTGGCTCGCGCCGAGCGAGCGGCGCAGCTTCACGCCCGCGCCGTCCGAGGCGGGAATCGAGGGGATGACTTTGTGCAGGGTGCGGGTTGTCATGGTTGCCTCCGTATTGTGCAGCCATTGTGTTATTGATGAATTAGATTACAAAGTACAAAATACTGCGCATATCAATCTACTGTATAGATGCTTATGGCCCATCCAAGAATCTCCCTGGACCAGTGGAATGTACTAGTTTCTGTCGTTGATTCAGGCGGTTACGCTAAGGCGGCGGAGCATCTGCACAAAAGTCAGTCCACACTCACCTAC
>Ga0209705_10000371_pt1 | contig 23490 bp, 27 predicted proteins | sample PPLLaktember2015_5_FD_187262 | JGI IMG/M metagenome (GOLD analysis project Ga0209705, IMG submission 187262) | Freshwater sediment microbial communities from Prairie Pothole Lake near Jamestown, North Dakota, USA - PPLs Lake P8 Core (1) Depth... | ecosystem: Environmental > Aquatic > Freshwater... | reverse complement strand
CAGGAGGTCCAGCCGCACGCCTTTGCACGCCGTCAGCACGACGGCGCCCTGCCGGTCGATCCTGAACGATCCGCCGGCCGTGATGACGTAATCCTTCGCGTCGCGTTCCTGGGTCAGCCAGAGGGATCCTTCTCTCACCCGGATTTCCATACCCAGGGCGTCGTGCAGGCAGAGGGTCTGCCCGTTGCGCAGCGTTGCCTGCAGATCGTCGGTCATCAGGTTCATGGCGCTCCTCCGTTTCTCGCCGCGCCGCAACATGCGAGCGCGCTACGTGGAACCCATAGTGCGCGGAGGCGCTTCGATTGACGATGGGGCTGCGGCCCCAAGGCAGAGCGAATACCGCCTATCGGCTGGGGCGGGCGCCCCAGCGCGGTCAGGATCGACCGAGACCGGCCTCCCGGGCCTGGACGATCGCCTGCGCCCGGCTCTCGACCTGGAGCTTCTCGAAGATGTGCGTGATGTGGTTGCGCACCGTCTTCTCGGAGAGCTCCAGCCGCGCCGCGATCTGCGCGTTGTCCAGGCCGCGCGCGATCAGATCGAGGACGCCGTTCTCCCGCTCGCTTAGTGCCGCGAGCCCATTGGCGCCGAGGAAGGCGCGCAGCTCCGCGAAGAACTCCTTCCAGGCGGTTTCGTGCGGCAGCAGGATGTGGTTGCGGCCGTGCAGCGGCACGTAGCGCGCATTGGGGATCGCCCCGGCGATCAGCCGCCCTTCCTCACAGGGAACGCTGGCGTCGCCTTGCGCGTGCATGACCAGCGTCGGGCACTGCACGAGCGGCGCGAGGTCCATGACCTCGAGCTTGCCCACTGAGGACAGGATGCGCGCGGCGCATTCCGGCGTGGTGCACATGCGCTCCAGCTCGTTGTAGCTCGCCGCCTGCTCGGCGGTGCTGTCGGGAATGAGCAACGAGGTGAACACCTGGCGGTAGCTCGGGTTCTCGCGGCCCCAGCCGAAGCCGACCAGCTTCACCAGCGTGCGCATCTCGTCGATCTGCGCCGGGGTGAGATTGCGTTTCATCACGTGGCGCCCCCAGCCGCCGAGGAGGATCAGGTGGCTGACGCGCTCGGGATGCCGTGCGGCGTAGGCGATGCCGATCGCGCCGCCCTGAGAGTGCGCGAAGAGCGGAAAGCGCTCCACGCCCGCGGCGTCGACGACCGTTTCGAGATCCGCCACCCACGCATCGAGCGAGAGATCCTCGACGTTGCGGTCGGACAGGCCGCAACCGCGCGGATCGTAGCGCAGCAGCGTGCGGCCACGGTTGAGCTCCACGATGAACGGCTGCACGACCGGGCTGCGCCAGTCGTACTCCAGGTGCGTGAGGAAATTGGCGACCTTGACGAACGGCGGGCCTTCGCCCGAGCTCGCGTACGCGAGCTGCACGCCGTCGCGGCTCTTGCAGAAGCGGATGCGCTGTTCCACGGGACCATTATAGGTGTCACCCGTGCGACCAGGCGCCAAGCGCCGCCGAGGACACGCGCACCACGTTGAAACGCGCCGTCGTGCCGTCTTCGACCTTGCGCCGAAGCGGTATACAGTTCCGAAGTGCGGCGGGCCATGGCCTGATGGACGGAGCCTTCAAGCCCGAGTCCCGCTATGCCTGGCTGCTGGTGATCGTCGCCTCGGTGCTCATGGGGATGGGCGCGGGAGCGCTGATCTCCATCTCGACGTTTCTCAAGCCCATCAGCGCGGACTTCGGCTGGCTGCGCCCGCGATGGGGATGGTAAACGTGGTCATCGTCGGCTTGCTTCACTTCTACGTGCGTCAAATGATCGCGCTATTGAAGCAACCGTTAGCGGCTTGTACGGTAATTTCAGGAACTGCGAGCTATTGGGTCGGCGGTTCGAATCCGCCACGGCCTACCAAACTATCAAGGCTCTGGCGTTTGCCAGGGCCTTTTTCGTGTCAGGCCACCGCGAGATACGGCCGGCGGCTCCCGCGCAACAGCGTACTGACGATGATCAGGTTGAGAAGGCCGGCGACTGCCGCTACCGCATAGGCCGCGTCATGAGCGCCGGTGATGTCGTGGAGCAGGCCGCCCAGGTAGCCGCCGATGGCGTGGCCGAACCAGCCGAACATGCCGATGATCCCCATCGCGGATCCCCGGCGTACCGCGGGCGTCAACGCGCGGACCGTGGTGAGAACGCCGGTCATCACCCCCGCATAGCCGAAGCCGTAAACGATGGCGTAGACGTAGAAAACGCTCAGGCTTTCCAGCCACACGAAGCCGAACACCATCAGCGTCATCCACGCCGTCGCCGTCATATAGGCGGGTACTGCGCCGATCATGTCGGCCAACTTGCCGAACGCCACCCGCCCGAATATCGCCGTAACCATCATGGTGAAAATGACGCTGCTCGCGTCTTCCGCCGGAAAGCCGGCGTCCTGGACCAGCGGCACGAGATGCATCAGCGGAACGGACATGCAGGTGCAGCACAGGATGATGGCCGCGCTCATCCGCACGATCACGACGTTGTAGGGAATCGCCGTCTCCTCGGCATCGACATGGGCGGCGGCCCCGGCTGCTTTGAGCGCCGGCGCCGGCCGCATCAGCCAGCTAAGCGGCGCCATCACCGCCAGCATGACTGCACCGGTGATGCCGAGCGCGCCCTGAACGCCGTACGCCTCGATCAGAAAGGACGAGGCATAGGGCACGCCGCCTTGCCCAAGCGCCTGGCCGGCGGACACGATCCCGATAGCCAGTCCGGCGCCCGCGGCGAACCAGTTCCCCACCAATGCCATCACCGGCGCAAAGATCGCACCCGCACCGAAAAAGCCCGCGATGGCGAACACGACGTAGAACTGCCAGAGCGAGGTCAGGAAGTACGCCGCCAGATAGCAAAGGCCGAGCACGACCACGCCGAATACGAGGACCGGCCGAGTTCCGATGCGATCTGCCAGTCGTCCCGAGACCACGCCACCGAAAGCAAGGCCTACCAAGCCTGCCAGGTTGATCAGCGCCGCGTCACCCCGCGTCCAGCCGAAGCGCTCCTGCATCGGAACGATGAACGCGGACATGCCGTTGACGATCGCGCCCATCGCGATGGCGAGGATCAATGCCGCCCCGAAGACGATCATCCAGCGATAGGCGGGTTGCGGGGCTTCCTCGGTCATCGCTTGCGCGGTCCCAATGTGGCGGTGCAGGCTGCAGGGTCTCAGAGAACGTTGGGAACATCAATCCCAGGTGCCCGGCTCGTTCCTAGGCGGCTACGGCTATGGCCCGACGAGCAGGCCGCGCGCAAGGGTTGCGAGACCATGGCTGCCTCGCACAAGGAGATGTGCTAGGTCAAGTCAACGCCGGAGCGAGGGGTGCTCCTCGCCAGCCCAACGGTTGCACTCTAAAGTGATGAACTCAGCGAAGGTGCAGCGAAAGTTCGTGATGGAGCCGTCGACCATCATGAAAACGAGGAACGCAAGGACGAGAATCAACGCGACGATCGCGAGCCGGTCCTTGATGCCTCCCCAGCGCCCCTTCGGGGCTCCCTGGTTGAGATCCCCGAAGCGGCCCTTGAGGTCGTCCAGGTATTCCTTGTCCGACTTGTTATCGATCTCGAGGTTCGGCATCCGCGAGCGCCTGAATTCCTTCCCTAGAGATTGGCCGCCGCCGACCTATCGCGGCGGCGCCAGTACCGCGACCAGCAACAGCACGTAGCCCGCGACCGCGATGGCGGCGTGCCCTACCACGATGCCTTTGGGCAGCGGCATTGCCTTGGCGTGATACCCGAGGTTCAGGTAGGCGCCCCCGGCGGCGGCGGCCAGGAATAGCAGCAGTCCCCAGCCGGCAAGCGCAGGCAGGCCGACCGTGAAATGAGCGTACAGCAGCAAAGTCAGCGCGGCTCCCGCGAGCAGGCCGTGCAGCATGGCGAGCCAGCTCGGCGGATTGGCGTCGCGGCCCAGGCGGATGATGGCCATCACCACGCCGCCAAGCGCGGTGACTGTCAGCAATGCCAGGGACGTTTTCATCATCAGGATGGGTTCCATCTGTCGCCTCCTCGGCCTCGCGGCCATTGCAAAGTCTGGCAGCCTTGCACGGCTTGCGCCGTCCCTCCATACGCTAGCGGACAGAGCCGCCTGAGGCAAGGAATCAGCGTGCCGCCGCCGAAGGCGTTACCCGCCAGACGACGTTGCCGACGTCATCGGCGACCAGCAGGGCGCCCGCCCGGTCCACCGCCACGCCGACCGGGCGGCCCAACGCGCCGCCTTCGGGGCTGAGGAAGCCGGAGAGCACGTCCTCCGGCGGCCCGGCCGGGCGACCGTCGGCAAACGGCACGAAGATCACTTTGTAGCCGCTGCGCGGATTGCGGTTCCACGAGCCGTGTTGACCGACGAAGGCACCGCCCGCGAAGCGCCGGGGCAGGAGCTTGCCCTCGTAGAACGCCAGCCCGAGCGAGGCGGTATGCGCGCCAAGTGCATAGTCGGGCGCGATGGCCAGGGCCACGAGATCCGGACGCTGCGGCTTCACGCGGGCATCGACGTGCTGCCCAAAGTAGCTGTAGGGCCATCCATAGAAGGCGCCGTCCTTCACCGAGGTCATGTAGTCCGGGACCAGGTCGCTGCCGATCTCGTCGCGCTCGTTGGCCGCGGTCCACAACTCGCCGCTGTGCGGCTGCCAGGCGAGGCCGTTGGGGTTGCGCAAGCCCGAAGCGAACACCCGCGTGCGGCCGCTCGCCGGGTCGACCTCGAGGATCGCGGCACGATTGACTTCATTGTGCATGCCGTTCTCGGCCACGTTGCTGTTCGACCCCACGGTCACGTAAAGGCGTTTGCCATCTAGGCTGGCGATGACGTTCTTGGTCCAGTGGTGGTTGATCGGGCCGGCGGGCAGGTCGGCCACCTTCACGCCCGGTGCCGTGATCTGCGTTTCGCCGGCGCGGTAGGCAAAGCGCAGGAGCGCATCCGTATTGGCTACGTAAAGGTCGGGGCCGACCAACGCCATGCCGAACGGCGAATTCAGCCCCTGGAGGAATACGCTGCGCGTTTCCGCGATGCCATCGCCGTCGGCGTCGCGCAGCAGCGTGATGCGATTGGCGCTCGGCGTGCCCGCGCCGGCGCGCTTTTTCATGAGCTGCATGATCCAGGCCTTGATGCCCGTGCGGCCCTCGGGCCTGGGCGGGGCATTGGTCTCGGCGACCAGCACATCGCCGTTGGGAAGCACGAAGAGCCAGCGGGGATGATCGAGTCCGGTCGCGAAGGCATTCACCGCCAGCCCCGCCGCCGCCGCCGGGGTCGCGCCGGCCGGCCAGCCGGTGGCGCGGGCGATGTTGACGGTCGGCAACAGGGTGGGGTTCGGCGCGGGCAGTTCCGGGCGGGGACCGAAACCCGCATCCGCGGGCAGGGTCGCCATCTCGCCGCAGGCGGAAATCCCCAGCAGCAATGCGCCTGCGAGCGGCAGCAAGACGATGGGGCTGGGCATGAGCGAGGGTGCTCCTTCGATCACGCCGGGACTAGAACGCGGGCTTGTCCCAGTACGAGGTGCGCACCCGGACGGCCGGCCGCAGGGTCTCCCGGAAATAGCCCTCCATCTCGGCGACAAAGGCCTTGACCTGGCCGTCCACTTCGAAGCGCCGGCCCAACTTGGCCCGATAGGACAGCGGGAACGCCGGCTTTTTGAGAATCGACCAGCCCTTGCCGAGGAACGGCGAATCGGTCTCGATGAATACCGTCTGCACCGGAACGCCGGTGGTCTTGGCGATCAGGGCGAACCCGCCTTTGAATGGATCGACGGGTTTGCGCGAGGTACGCGTGCCTTCGGGGAAGATCAGCAGTTGCCCGCCGGCGCGCACCGAATGGCTCGCCTGGCGCACCATCGAAATCGCGGAATCGTTGCGCACGTATCCGGCGAGGCGCGCCGCCCGGCCGAGGAAAAAATTGTCGCCGAGCTCGCTCTTGATGATGCAAACCGCACGCGGCAGGCGAGACGCCATCATGACCACGTCCAGCAACGAGGGATGGTTGGGCGCTATGATCAGCGAACGCTCATCGTGCAACGCATCGAGGGCCTTGAGGTCGAGCTTGACCAGGCGGCTTGCGGACAGTGCAAACAGGTATCCCCGGCTGAGGTACATGATCCCGAGCTGGCCAAGCCGGACGCCGATGCGGCGCGGCAATACCAGGCCGGCGAGGGCTGCCACCGGGCTCCAGGCCAGCAATAGCGCCGCCAGCAGCAGCAGGCCGCCATACAGCACCGCATATTCGTAGCCGAACGCCACCCACGCCGCCAGCCGCCGGCTCGCTACATGCCTGGGCCGATAGTAGGACGCCGCTGGACTGGGACGCATGGGCCAGCATCGCCTGCCCGACGGTTGTCGGTATGTGCGCTAGCGTACGTAAGCTTCAGGCAACGGCTACTTCGCCCGCCAGCCGCCATCCACGACGAGCGCGTGCCCGTTGATGTAGGCCGCCGCTTCGGAGGCGAGGAAGCTCACCGCGCCGGCGATGTCCTCGGGCGTGCCCCGCGTGCCGACCGGCACCAGGGCGCGCACCATGTCGTCGTTCACCGCGACGCCGCGCCCGCTCATGTCGGGCACGCCCGGCCCGAGGATCGCCTGCGAATGCGCGCGCAGCCCGGTCGGGATCGCCCCCGGGCAGACGCAATTGGCGCGGATGCCGCGCGCGCCGTACTGCACCGCCATCTGGCGCGTGAGCCCGATGACGCCATGCTTGGCGGCGATGTAGGCAGCGCCACCGCCGGTGCCGTTAAGGCCAGCGACCGAAGACATGTTGACGATGCGCCCGCGCTTGCGCGGCAGCATCTCCTGGAGCGCGCGCTTGCTGCCCAGGAAGACGCTGGTCAGATCGATGTCGATCACCTTGCGCCACAGCGCCTCATCCATTTCGTCGACGTCGAAATAGCCGTCGAGGATGCCGGCGTTGTTGACCATGACTTCGAGCGGCCCGAGCTCGGCGACCGCAGCGCTCACGGCCTTGTCGAGCTCGGCCGAGCGGCTGACATCGGCGCGGTAGGCGGCCGCCTTGCCACCGATCTGGCGCGCGGTCTCGCGCGCCGAAGCTTCATCCAGGTCGATCGCCGCCACGGCGAAGCCGTCCGCGGCCAGCTTTCCCGCGATCGCCCGGCCAAGGCCCGAGCCGGCGCCGGTGACCACCGCCAAGCCCCTTGCTGTCGTCATGTGCGCTCCCGAAGTGCGTCCAGCTTGTCTGCGTCCAGCCCGGCGCGCATACTCTCACGCCCCGCCGCCGGAGGCCATCCATGCACCCGATTCCCGTGCGCACCATGAAATTCAAAGTGCCGGATGTCGCCGACTTCCATCCGCTTTATGTGGCCGGCAGCGCCGCGATCTCCTACAGCCACACCGCCTTTGGCCTGTACGTGGCGCTGCTCGAGCCATTCGCCGTGAAGGCGCTGCGGCGCGTGCTGCCGCGGCTTCGCGACGACGGCCTGCGCGAGCAGGTCGACCGCTTCTGCCGGCAGGAGGCGCAGCACTACCAGCGGCACCTCGATTTCAATAAAGTGGTTTTCGCCCAGGGCTACCACGGGCTCGAGGCCCGCCTCGAGGCCCTGCGCGAGGAGATGGACACTTTCCTGCGCGATGCGGACGACCGGATGTGCGTCGCCTATGTCGAGGGGTTCGAGTCCTACACCACGCAGTTCGCGCTGCGCATGATCGAAAGCGGCCTGTACGACCACCGGCGCACCCAGCCGTCCTTCGGCGCCCTGTTCAAGTGGCACATGCTGGAGGAGATCGAGCACCGCACGGTGGCCTTCGATGTCTACCAGCATCTCTACGGGGACTACCTGTACCGCGTGCGCATGTGCTGGTATACCCAGGGCCACATGCTGCGCTTCATGCGGGAATGCGCCGACCTCATGTCCGCGATCGACGTGGCGCGGCACGGAGAGCGCTGCCGCATCGGCGGCCGGCAGAAGTTCCAGATGGCGATCTTCCCGCTCGGCATGCGCCTGCGCTCCATGCTCCCGGGATACACGCCGCGCCAGCACCGCGTGCCGGAGAGCATCGCCAGGCTCTCCGAGCATTTCTCGGCGCTGGCCGAGAACGTGCGCTAGCTACTTCGCGCGCCAGCCGCCGTCTAGGCCCTCGGCCCCGAGCCTCGCGTCGACCTCGGCTTCGGCGGCGAGCCAGTCAGCCACCTCGTCCCCGCTCCTGAAATCGCGCTCCCGGGCGCGATGGTAAGCGGCCTCGGCGATCATCTGCCAGCGCTCTTCGCGCGACACCGGGCCCGCGGCGTGCGCCGCCCGCGCCTTGCGCACCGCAGCCTTCTTCGCGGATGCCTTCTTTGCCGGCTTGCGCGTCGCCATATCTCGTCTCCTACTCCCGCAACCGCGTGATCTTCTCCACGTCCGGCAGCCGCCGCAGCGCGCGCATCACGCGCGCCAGGTGCTGGCGGTTCAGCACTTCGAGCACCAGCAGCATGTTGGTGTAGAACGCCCGGTCCTCGTCCATGCTGATGGAGTCGATATTCGAGCCCGCCTCGGCGATCTCGGAGGCCACCTTCGCCAGCACGCCGCGCCGGTTTGCCACCATGACCTTGATCGCCGCCTGGTACAGGCGCGTGGAAGGCGGGCCCCACTCGACGTCGATCCACTGCTCTGGCTCGTTTTTCCTCGAGCGCTCGATCGGCCCGCACTCGGCGGCATGCACCACCAGCCCCTGGCCCTTCTTCATCGAGCCGACGATGGCGTCGCCCGGGATGGGCCGGCAGCAGGTGGCGAGTTGCACCGCCACGCCTTCGGTGCCACGGATGACGACGCTCGCCGCCTTGCTCATCGGCTTCGCGTCGCTTTCCGCGCGCATCACCAGGCGCCGCGCCACCACCGCAGGCAGCTGCTTGCCCAGCCCGATGTCGGCGAGCAGCTCGCGCCGCGTGCGACCCACCGTCTCGCGGATCACGCGCTCCCAGCTCGCCTCGTCGATATCGGCGATCGCCACGCCGTTGCCTTTCAGCGCCTGCTCCAGCAGGCGCTCGCCGAGCGCCGCCGACTCGTCGTACTGCATGGTCTTCAGGAAGTGCCGGATATTGGCGCGCGCTTTGCCGGTGCGCACGTACTGCAGCCACGCCGGGTTGGGTTTGGCATGGCTGGCGGTAATGATCTCGACCCGGTCGCCATTGCGCAGTTCGGTGCGCAGCGGCACCAGCTCCCCGTTCACCTTGGCCGCCACGCAACGGTTGCCGATGTCGGTGTGCACCTGGTAGGCGAAATCGACCGCAGTGGCGCCGCGCGGCAGCGACAGGATCTTGCCCGCGGGCGTGAAGACGTAGACCTCGTCGGGAAACAGGTCCACTTTCACATGCTCCAGGAACTCGTGCGGGTCGCCCGACTGGTTCTGGATCTCGAGCAGCGACTGCAGCCACTGGTGGGTGTTCTTCTGCAGGTCCGACAACGACACCGTGTCGTCCTTGTACATCCAGTGCGAGGCGACCCCGGCCTCGGCGAGGTGATGCATCTGCTCGGTTCGGATCTGCACCTCCAGCGGCACGCCGTAGGGGCCGATGAGGGCGGTGTGCAGCGACTGGTAGCCGTTCGCCTTGGGGATGGCGATGTAGTCCTTGAACTTGCCCGGCACGGGCTTGTACAGCGCGTGCAGCGTGCCCAGCGCCAGATAGCAGGTGGCCACGTCCTTCACCACCACGCGCAGGCCGTAGATGTCGTGCACCTCGGAGAACGACAGGTGCTTCTCGATCATCTTGCGATAGATGGAATACAGGTGCTTCTCGCGACCGCTGACGCCGGCGGTGATACGGGCCTCGTCGAGCCGCGCCTTGACCGCGCCTTCGATCTTGCCCACCACCTCGCGGCGGTTGCCGCGCGCCGCCTTGGTGGCCTTGGCGAGCGTGCGGTAGCGCAGGGGATACAGGTGAGCGAAGGCGAGTTCCTGCAGCTCGTGGAACAGCGCGTTCAGTCCGAGGCGGTTGGCGATCGGGGCATAGATCTCCATGGTCTCGCGCGCCACCCGCCGGCGCTTCGCCGGCGCAACGGCGTCCAGCGTGCGCATGTTGTGCAGGCGGTCAGCGAGCTTGATGAGGATGACGCGCACGTCGCGCGCCATCGCGAGGAGCATCTTGCGGAAGTTCTCGGCCTGCGCGTCCTCGGCCGACTGGAACTCGATCTTGTCCAGCTTCGACAGGCCGTCCACCAGCTCGGCCACCGGCTTGCCGAAAGTGTCGGAGATCTCGGCCTTGGTAACCGAGGTGTCCTCCATCACGTCGTGCAGCAGCGCCGCCATCAGCGCCTGGCCGTCAAGGTGCCAGCCGGCAAGGATCTCGGCGACCGCCAGCGGGTGCGAGATGTAGGGGTCGCCCGACTGGCGCTTCTGCCCCGCGTGCGCGGCTTCCGAAAAGCGGTACGCGTCGGCCAGCAACGCGACATCCGCCTTCTTCAGGTAGCCGAAGCGGCTCGCATCCAGTACTTGTACGGCGGCCATGCGGACAGGTTACCGCAGGGCTGCCCCCGCATGGGAGCCCGGGATTTCAGGCGCTCAGGTGCTCGGGGGCGTGGGCGCCACAGGGTTGCGCCTGAGGACTTCAGCGCCGATCTTGCCGCTGGCGATCTCCCGCAGGGCGATTACGGTCACCTTGTCGCGGTTGGGCTCCACCAGCGGCGAAGCGCCGGCGCTCAGTTGGCGCGCGCGGTAGGTCGCAGCGAGCGTCATGTGGAAGCGGTTGGGAATTCGGTGCAGGCAATCGTCTACGGTGATGCGGGCCATGGTCAGCGTTCCAGTCCAAAGATGTCGGGGTGTCGCGCAAGCTGCCGGGCAGTGAGCGTGCGCTCGGTGCGCACGATCGCTTTGAGGTCTTGCAGGGCCTCGTCGAAGTCCTTGTTAATTATAGCGTATTTGAACTCGACGGCGTGCGTCATTTCTTCGGCGGCATTGTGCAGGCGCCGCTGGATCACCGGCTCGCTATCCTGCGCCCGGGCGCGCAGCCGGCGCTCGAGTTCCGCCATCGAAGGCGGCAGGATGAAGATGCCGATGGCATCGGGGTGCAGCCGCCGCACCTGCTCGGCGCCTTGCCAGTCGATCTCCAGGACCAGGTCGCGCCCTGAGGCGCGCGTTTGCTCGATCGATTTCTGGGAAGTGCCATAGCGGTGCCCGTGCACCTCGGCGCTCTCCAGGAACTCGCCACGCTCGAGCATCGCCTCGAATCGACCCGCGTCCACGAAGTGGTACTCGCGCCCGTCCGCCTCGCCGGGGCGGGGTGCCCGCGTCGTGTAGGACACCGAAAGCGCCACCGCGCGGTCGGCCGCGAGCAGGCCCTTGATGAGCGAGGACTTGCCGGCGCCCGAGGGCGCGGTGACCACGAAGAGCAGCCCGTTCATTCGATGTTCTGCACCTGCTCTCGCACCTGCTCGATGAGCAGCTTCAGTTCGAGCGCGCAGTCGGCGATCTCTCGCGTGGCCGCCTTGGAGGCGAGGGTGTTCGCCTCGCGGTTGAGTTCCTGCGCGAGGAAGTCCAGGCGCTTGCCCGCCGCCCCGCCCGCGGCGAGCACGCGCTCCACCTCCTCAAGGTGCGTGGACAGCCGCTGCAACTCCTCCGCGACGTCGGTCTTCACCGCGAACACGGCGAGCTCGGCGCGCACGCGCTCGTCGTCGGCGGCGCCGAGCGCCTCGCGCAGCCGTTCGGCGAGCCGCGCCTGGTAGGCGGCATTGGCCTGCGGCACGAGCGGCGCGACCTGCGCGACGCGCCGGCGCATCTGCGCGACGTGGCCGGTCAGGACCGCGGCCAGTTTTGCGCCCTCCCGGGCGCGCGCGGCGCACAGCTCGTCCACGGCGCGCCCGGCGAGTGTCGCGACGCGCGATCGCGTTTCGTCCGCATCCAGGGGGCTCTCCTTCAGCACGCCGGGCCAGCGCAGCACCTCGCTCACGCCGAGCGCCTGGGCGCCGGGAAAGGCGCGCAGCGCCTCGGCCTCGAGGCGGCGCAGCGACTCGAGCGCCGCCGCATCGAGCGCCTGGGACGGCGGCGCGCCCGGCGCGAACGACAGCCGGCAATCGACTTTGCCGCGCGTGACGCGCGCCACGATCGCTTCGCGCAGTGCGGGCTCGAGCGTGCGCAACTCGTCGGGCACACGCAACTGCAGGTCGAGGAAACGCGAATTCACCGAACGCAGCTCGAGGCTGAGCGCGCCGCGCGGATGCTCGGCGGAGGCGAGCGCGTAACCGGTCATGCTGAGGATCAAGGGAGCCGATCGCAGAAAAGTGCGCGATGCGAAGCGCGTATCATAGGGGAGATGCCCGCCCAAGCCAACCAGCCGTTGCCGGAGGGGCATCAGCTGCTGAACTACCGCATCCTGCGCTTGCTGGCCCATGGCGGCTTTTCCCTGGTGTACCTCGCGCACGACGAGAACGAGACGCCGGTGGCGATCAAGGAGTACCTGCCTGCGGCGCTCGCGCTGCGCACGGCCGGCGGGCCGGTGCCGGTGGTGCCCGAGGTGCACGCCGCCGCTTTCCGCTACGGCATGAAGTGCTTCTTCGAAGAGGGTCGCGCGCTCGCCACGCTCGCGCATCCCAACGTGGTGCGCGTGCTCAACTTCTTTCGCGCCAACGAGACCGTCTACCTCGTGATGCGCTACGAGCGCGGGCGCACGCTGCAGGAGCACATCCATGCGCGCAAGGGTGCGCTGAAGGAATCGTGGATCCGCAGCACCTTCGCCAACTTGCTCAACGGCCTGCGCGAAGTGCATTCCAACAAGCTGCTGCACCTGGACATCAAGCCGGGCAACGTCTACCTGCGCGGCGACGGCACGCCGCTGCTCATCGACTTCGGCGCGGCGCGGCAAATGCTCGCAGGCGAGGCGCCGGTGCTGCCGCCGATGTACACGCCGGGTTTTGCCTCCCCCGAGCACCATGCCGACCGCTCGAAGCTCGGCCCCTGGAGCGACATCTACTCGGTGGGCGCGACGCTGTACGCCTGCCTCGTCGCGCAGGCGCCGCCGGCGGCCGAGGAGCGCATGGAGAAGGATCGCTTCGTCCCGGCGCGGCGGGCCGGCGCCGGCAAATTCTCCAGCGAGCTGCTCGACACCGTGGACTGGTGCCTGCGCCTGAACCACCTGGAGCGCCCGCAAAGCGTGTTCGCGCTGCAAAAGGCGCTCCTCGGCGAGAAGCCGCCCGATTTCCGCGGCGAAACGCCGATCCTCGACCAGTTGAAGGGCGCGCTTGCGCGCTTCGCGCGCCGATGAAGTGCGCCCTCTACCAGGAAACGCACGTCGGCAGGCGATCCTACAACCAGGACCGCGTCGGGCACTGGCGCACGCTCGAATCGATCCTGCTGGTGGCGTGCGACGGCATGGGCGGGCACGCGCATGGCGACGTCGCGGCCGAGCTCGTCATGCGGCACATCGCGGCGGCCTTCAAGCGCGAGGCGCAGCCGCGCCTTGCCAACCCGGACCTGTTCCTGTTTCGCGCCGTCGGCCGCTCGCACGGCATGCTGCTGCGCGAGGCGCAGGCGCTGGGGCTCGCCGAAACGCCGCGCACCACGGTGGTCGCCTGCGTCATCCAGGCGGGGCGCGCCTACTGGTCGCATGTCGGCGACTCGCGGCTGTACCTGGTGCGCAAGGGCGAGGTGCTGGTGCGCACGCGCGACCACACGCTCGTGCAACAGCTGGTCGATGAAGGCGCGCTGCGCGAGGACGAGGCCGGCACGCACCCGGAGCGCAATCGCCTGCTGCAGTGCGTCGGCGGCACGCAGGCGCCGCGCATCATGCCGACCGCGCATGCGCGCCTCGAGCGCGACGACATCCTGCTCCTGTGCACGGACGGACTGTGGGGGCCCTTGTACGAGCGCCAGATCATCGCCGGGCTGGAAAGCGGACCGCTCGCCGAAGCCGTGGCGCGGCTATGCAGCCTCGCGCAGGAGCGCGCCGGCCCCGGGTGCGACAACGTGTCGGCCGTGGCGCTCGCCTGGGGTGAGGAGGCGCTGCCCTTCAAGGACGAGCCGCGCACCGTGCCGCTCGCCGAGATGGCCACCGAAGTGCAGGATTTCGGCGACGACGACTACCTGCGGATGACCGACGAAGACATCGAGCGCGCCATCGCCGAGATCAAGCAGGCGCTTAAGCGGCACAATACGCCCCGATGAGCAGAGCGAACGCAAGACAGCCCGGACAAATGCGGCCGGTGCGCATGACGCGCGGTTTCACGCGCCACGCGGAAGGCTCGGTGCTGGTGGAGTTCGGCGAGACACGGGTGCTGTGCACGGCGAGCGTCGAGCAGCGCGTGCCGGCGTTCCTGCGCGACAAGCGGCTGGGCTGGCTCACCGCCGAGTACGGCATGCTGCCGCGCGCGACGCACACGCGCGGCGAGCGCGAGGCGGCGCGCGGCAAGCAGTCCGGGCGCACGCAGGAAATCCAGCGCCTGATCGGCCGGTCGCTGCGCGCGGTGGTGGACCTCTCGGCGATCGGCGAGCGCACGTTGCAGATCGACTGCGACGTGCTGCAGGCCGACGGCGGTACGCGCACCGCGGCGATCACCGGCGCCTTCGTCGCCGTGCACGACGCCCTCGACTGGATGCGGCGCGAAGGCATGATCGAGGCGCTGCCGGTGAAGGACTTCGTCGCCGCGGTTTCGGTGGGCCTGAAGGATGGCGTTGCCCTGCTCGACCTGGACTACGCGGAGGATTCCGCCTGCGATACCGACATGAACGTGGTGATGACGGGCACCGGAGGCTTCGTGGAAGTGCAGGGCACCGCCGAAGGCGCGCCGTTCGAGCGCGCGCAGATGGACGCGCTGGTCGCGCTCGCCGGGCGCGGCATCGGCGAGCTGGTGTCCATGCAGAAGGCGGCGCTGGGGTTGTAGGGTGGGCCGTTGGCCCACCCTACACAATATGTCGTGAAGCTGATACTTGCGTCGAACAACCCCGGCAAGCTGCGGGAGATGCGCGCATTGCTGGCGCCGCTCGGCTACGAGGTCGTCGCCCAGGCCGAACTCGGCATCGAAGAGGCCGAGGAGCCATACGATACCTTCCTCGAGAACGCCCTCGCCAAGGCGCGGCACGCCAGCCGCGCGAGCGGCCTGCCCGCGCTCGCCGACGATTCGGGATTGTGCGTCGATGCGCTGGGCGGCGCGCCTGGCGTGCACTCCGCGTACTTCGCCGGTCGTGAAGGCGGTCGCGAGGAGCGCGACGCGCGCAATAACGCAAAGCTCCTCGCCAGCCTGGGCGGCGAGCGCAAGGCGCACTACCGCTGCGTCATGGCCTTCGCCAGGAGCGCCGAAGACCCCGAGCCGCTCATCGCCGAGGGGCGCTGGGACGGCGAGGTTGCGCGCGCGCCGCGCGGCGCGAACGGCTTCGGCTACGACCCGCTTTTCCTGGTGCCCGAGCGAGGTGTCACCGCCGCCGAGCTCGCCGATGAGGAAAAGAACCGTCTGAGCCACCGCGCGCGCGCGGCGGCGCGCCTGGTGGAGCTTCTGCGGTGAGCGCGGTGGTGCGCGCGCCGCACATGGTGCGCTTCGCGGCGCTGCCGCCGCTCGCGCTCTACGCGCACCTGCCCTGGTGCGTGCGCAAGTGCCCGTACTGCGACTTCAACTCCCACGAAAAAAGCGATGCCCTGCCCGAGCGCGAGTACGTGGACGCGCTCGTCGCCGACCTCGAGGCGATGCTGCCGTCGGTGTGGGGACGGCGCGTGACGAGCATATTCATCGGCGGGGGCACGCCGAGCCTGTTCTCGCCGGAATCCGTCGACCGTTTCCTCGCCGCCGTGCGCGCGCGCGTGCCGCTCGAGCCCGGCGCCGAGGTCACGCTGGAAGCCAACCCCGGTACGGCCGAGGCCGGACGCTTTCGCGGCTATCGCGCGGCCGGGGTGAATCGGATTTCGCTGGGCATCCAGAGCTTCGACGACGCGAAACTTCGCGCGCTCGGGCGCATCCATTCGGCGGACGAGGCGCGGCGCGCGATCGAGATGGCCCAGGCCGCCTTCGACAACGTGAATCTCGACCTCATGTACGGGCTGCCGCAACAGACGGCGGGGCAAGCGCAGGCCGAGATCGCTGAAGCCGCGCGCTGGGGCACGGCGCACTTGTCGGCCTACCAGCTGACCATCGAGCCCAACACGGTGTTCTTCAGCAAGCCGCCCGTCCTGCCGTCGCACGACACGGCAGCGGACATGCAGCTCGCGGTGGAAGAGGCGCTCGGTGAAGCCGGGTTCGAACACTACGAAACCTCGGCGTTCGCGCGTCCCGGCCGGCGCTGCCGGCACAACCTGAACTACTGGGAGTTCGGCGACTACCTGGGGTTGGGCGCCGGCGCGCACGGCAAGCTGTCGTTCTCCGACCGAGTGACGCGCCACGAGCGCCCCAAGCAGCCGCGCGATTACATGGCGCAAGCGGGCACGGCGCAGGAAAGGGGCGTTGCGCCGCGCGAACTGCCGTTCGAATTCATGATGAATGCCTTGCGCCTGGTCGAGGGCGTGCCCGCGGCCTACTTCGAAGAGCGCACCGGCCTGCCGCGCGCGGTGGTGGCGCAACGCCTGGGAACGGCGGCGGAGCGAGGCCTGCTCGATGCGGACCCGCGCCGCATTCGACCGACGCGGCAGGGGCGCCTGTTCCTCAACGAGCTGCTCCAGCTGTTCCTGGATTGACGGCCCGATGCGCCTGGACAAGTGGCTGTGGGCGGCGCGCTGGTTCAAGACGCGCGGCCTGGCGCAGGCGGCGATCGCCGCCGGCCGGGTCAAGCTGCACGATGAGAGAACCAAGCCCGCGCACGCGCTGAAGGTCGGCGACCTGCTCGAGATCCGGGTCGCGGATTCGCTCTGGCACGTCCAGGTCACCGCGCTTGCCGACAGGCGCGGACCGGCGGCGCAGGCGCGAATGCTCTATGCGGAGTCCGCGGCGAGCCGCGCCGAGCGCGAGCGGCGCGCGGACCTGCGCCGCGGGGGCGCGGAGCCGGCTGCGGGCCGCAAGGGCCGGCCAACGAAGCGCGACCGGCGCAAGCTGGAGGAGTTCACCGGTTCGGGCTGACCCAGCGCGCCAAGAGCGGCGCGTAGGTCTGCGGCCAGCGCTCGAGCGCCTCGCCCGCGCCGTCGAACACCTGGCGCAGGAACGCGAGCGCGAGCTCGCGCGTGGCCGCCTTCACTTTCGGATTGAGCTCGTCGCCGCCAGTGCCGCGCCGGTTGGTGAAGATGCTGTGCGAGCCGCCTTCGAACACGGCGAGCGCCTTGAAGGGGCTGCCGATGGATTCGTACACCGCGACGCGGTCCCTCGCCGGAGAGTAGAAGCCGGGGATGTGGATCACGTCTTCCGTGGCGGTGACGTGCAAGGTCGGCAGCGTCACGGCCCGCAGGATGGCGCCCGGATCCGGCGCGCCGTAGAACGGCGGCGCCGAGAGCAGCACCGCGGCCTTGATGCGCGCATCGCGCAGGCTCACCTTGCGGCCGTCGCGCTCGACGAGGGCGCCCGCGGCGAGCATCGCGGTATTGGCGCCGTAGGAATGCCCGGCCGCGGCGATGCGGGAGCGATCGACGCGCGCGCCGAACTCGACGTGCGCGAGCATCTGGTCGAGCGCGAAGCTCAGGTCGCTCACGCGCTCGAGCGCCTCGCGCGCCTGCGCCGCGTTCTGCAGGCGCCCGACCAGGGAGAAGGGATTGCCCCGCCACAGGCTGCGGTCGCTGCCCACGTGCTGCAGGTGCAGGCTCGCAATCCCCTGGCTGGCGAAATGCTCGCCGAGATAGCTGTAGCCGCGGCGCGAGCCGCCGATGCCGTGGGAGAACACCACCAGCGGCACCGGCTTGTCGCCGGCTTCCGGCCAGTACAGTCGCACGGGAACGGGGCGCTCGCGCGCCTCGTCGAACCAGTCGAAATCGTGGACGGCCGGCGCGGCGCGGGCGAAGCCCGCGACGCACAGGAAAGCGAACAACAACAACCAGCGCATCATCGTCGGGAACGCCTGCGGAAGTGGAAGTCGTGCACCTTGTGACCGAGCTTCACGCCGCGAAGTTCAAACTTGGTCTCGGGGCGCGCGCCGGAGGCTTCGACGCGCTCGAAGTCGGGCGAAGCCGACAGCACGTCGAGCATCTGCGCGGCATAGTCGTCCCAGTCGGTCGCCGCATGCAGGACGCCGCCCGGCGCGAGCTTGCGCGCCGCCAGCGCGGCGAAGTCCGGCTGCACGAGGCGCCGCTTGTGGTGGCGCTTCTTCGGCCAGGGGTCGGGAAAGAAAAGATGGATGGCGGCGAGCGAAGCGTCGGCGATCATGTGCTCGAGCACTTCGAGCGCGTCGTGCCGGATGACGCGCAGGTTGTGCAGGCCCGCCTCGTCGATGCGCTTGAGCAGGCTCCCCACCCCCGGTCCGTGCACTTCGACCGCGATGAAATCGGTGTCCGGACGCTCGGCGGCGATGCGCGCCGTGGTATCGCCCATGCCGGAGCCGATCTCCAGCACCAGCGGCGCCTGGCGGCGGAATACGGCCTGCGGATCCAGGACTTCCTGACGGTACTCGATGCCGTGGGCCGGCATCAAGGTTTCGAGCGCGCGCTGCTGCGCGGGCGAGGTCCTGCTCTGGCGCAGGACGTAGCTGCGGACGCCGGGCTTCAAGCCGCCTTGCTGCGAGTAGGCGCGATCTTGCCGTCGACGGGTGAGGAGGGCGCCGCCGTATAGAGCTTTTTCGGCATGCGGCCGGCGAGGAAGGCCTCGCGCCCGGCCTCCACGGCCTTTTTCATGGCGCGCGCCATCATCACCGGATCCTTCGCGGCGGCCACGGCCGTATTCATCAGCACGCCGTCGCAGCCGAGCTCCATGGCGATGGCAGCGTCGGAGGCCGTGCCGACGCCCGCATCGACGATCACGGGGAGCTTCACCGCGTCGATCACGAGCTGGACGTTCCAGGGATTGAGGATGCCCATCCCCGAGCCGATGAGCGAGGCGAGCGGCATGATGGCGACGCAGCCGAAATCCTCGAGCATCTTCGCCTGGATCGGGTCGTCGGAGCAGTACACCATCACCTTGAAACCGTCCTTCACCAGCTGCTTCGTGGCTGCGAGCGTCTCCGGCATGTTCGGATAGAGCGTGTGCGGGTCGCCCAGCACTTCGAGCTTCACCAGGTCGTGGCCGTCGAGCAGTTCGCGCGCGAGGCGCAGCGTGCGCACCGCGTCCTCGGCGCTGTAGCAGCCCGCGGTGTTCGGCAGGTAGGTGAACTGCGAGGGCGGCAGCGCTTCGAGCAGGCTCGGCTCGTTCGCGTTCTGGCCGATGTTGGTGCGCCGGATGGCGACCGTGACGATCTCGGCGCCGGAGGCTTCCACCGCGGCGCGGGTCTGTGCGAAGTCCTGGTACTTGCCGGTGCCGATGAGCAGGCGTGAACCATAGGCCTTTCCGGCGATCACAAGGGAATGGTTCATCCGCCCCCCACCGCGACCACGATTTCCAGGCGGTCGCCGTCGGCGACCAACGTCGAGCCGTGCGCGCTTTTCGGCACGATCTCGCCGTTCCGTTCCACCGCAACGCGCTTGCCGGTCAGCGCCAGGCGGCCGATCAGCGCCGCAACGTCGAGCGGTTGCTCCAAGCGGTGCGTCGACCCATTGACAATCACTTGAATCATAAGGAGTAATGATACACTCGCGCCCAACCCGCGGGTGTAGTTCAATGGCAGAACGGCAGCTTCCCAAGCTGCATACGAGGGTTCGATTCCCTTCACCCGCTCCAGGAAACATGCCCGTAACCTTCGACGGCAAGCTGGTAGTCGCCATCTCCTCCCGGGCGCTGTTCGATTTCGAGGAAGAAAATCGCATCTTCGACCGCGACGGCGAGGCTGCCTACGTCACGCTGCAGCTCGGGCGGCTGGACACGCCGTCAAAACGCGGCGTGGCCTTCCCCCTGGTGCAAAAGCTCCTCGCCTTCAACACGCCGGAGGCGCAACGCGTGGAAGTGGTGATCCTGTCCAAGAACGACCCGGTGAGCGGCTTGCGCGTGTTCCGCTCGGCACAGCGCGAGGGCCTGCGCGTGGAGCGCGGTGTGTTCACGCGTGGCCGGCAGCCCTACAAATATCTCGATGCGCTGCGCGCGAATCTGTTCCTTTCGGCCAATGAGCAGGACGTGATGAGCGCGCTGGATGCGAACATTCCCGCGGCCCGCGTGGTGCCCGAATCGGCGCAGGCCGCGAGCCGCCACGCCGAGGAGGTGCGGATCGCCTTCGACGGCGACGCGGTGCTGTTTTCCGACGAAGCCGAGCGCGTGTACCAGAAGGACGGGTTGGCGGCCTTCACGCGCCACGAGACCGACCGCGTGGATACGCCGCTGCCGCCGGGGCCTTTCAAACCGCTGCTGGAAGCGCTGCACCGCCTGCAGACGGCGAACACCGCGATGCGCCTGCGCACCGCGCTGGTCACGGCGCGGAGCGCCCCGGCGCACGAGCGCGCGGTGAAGACGCTCATGCACTGGAAGATCGCGGTGGATGAGGCGCTGTTCCTGGGCGGGCTCGACAAGGGCGAGTTCCTGAAGGCGTTCGAGCCCGACTTCTACTTCGACGACCAGCGCGGCCACGTGGAATCGGCCGGCCGGCACGTCGCCACGGGGCATGTCCCCTTCGGCATTGCCGGAAGGAAACCCGCATGAAAGCCCTCAAGTACGTGCTGTACGCGGTGGGTGCGCTGGTGGCGCTCGCGCTCATCGCGCTCGCCCTCATCGCCGCCACCTTCGACCCGAACGCCTACAAGGGCGAAATCGAGAACCTGGTGAAGGACCGCACGGGTCGCACGCTCAAGTTCCACGGCGACATCGAACTCGCGTTCTGGCCCTCGATCGGGGCCAAGGTGGGCAAGGTGACGCTGTCGCGCCGCGCCAGCGCGAACGACTTTGCCGCCTTCGACGCCGCGCATGTCGCGGTGGCGCTGCTGCCGCTGTTGCGCAGCGAAGTGCAGGTGGACGAGGTGCGCATCTCGGGCCTGCGCGCGAGCGTGATCCGCGCCAAGGGGGGCAAGTTCGATTTCGAGGACCTGCTCGGGGCGGCGGGCGGCGCCGCCAAGTCTGCGTCCGGGGGCCCCGCGCCTTCGGGCGCAACGGGCGGCAAGGTGAAGTTCGACATCGCCGGATTCCGACTCGAAGACGCTTCGCTGGTCTACCTGGATGAAGGGTCCGACCAGCGGCTGGAGATCGCGGACCTGAAGCTCACGACGGGGCGCATTGCGGATGACGTGCCCGGAAAGCTTTCATTGGCGGCGCAGGTGAGAGGCAAAAGGCCGATGGTCGACCTGAAGGTGGGACTTGCCGGAACCTATCTCCTCGGTTTGGCGCGCGAGGAGTTTGCGCTCACCGGAATGGATCTGAAGGTGACCGGGTCGGCGGCGGATGTCAGCCGCATCGCGCTGGCGGTCACCGGAGATGTGCGCGCGCAGATGGCGAAGGAGTTGGTGGAGTCGGACCTGGTGGCGAAGTTCGACGACACCACGATCAAGGCGAAGCTCGGCATGACCGGGTTCGCGACGCCACACTATCGCTTCGACGCCGACGTGGACACGATCGACGTGGATCGCTACCTCGTCGCGCAGCCGGACGCGAAACCTTCGCCGTCTCCGGCTCCGGGCCCGAAAGCGGCCGTCGACGTGCCGGTGGACCTCAGCGTGCTCGAGGGACTGCGTGCGGACGGCCAACTCTCGGTGGGCTCGCTGCGGCTGATGGGCCTCAGGCTTGCCGAGTTGAAGACGAAGGTCCGCGCGGCGGGCGGGCGGGCCGAGGTGGCGCCGCATTCGGCGAAGCTCTACGAGGGCACGTTGCAAGGAGCCCTGACGCTCGCCGCGGCGGGCAACCGGATCGCACTGAAGGAAACATTGCAAGGCGTCGCCATCGGTCCGCTGCTGAAGGACCTCATGGATCGCGATGCGCTGGAAGGCCGCGGCAATGTGGTGCTCGACCTCACGGCGGCCGGGCCGACGGTGAACGCACTGAAAAAGGCGCTTGCCGGCACCGCGCGCGTCGAGCTGAAGGACGGCGCGTTGAAGGGCATCAACCTCACCGAGGTGCTGCGCAAGACGCGCGCGGCGTTCGGCTCCAAGTCGGCCCAGCAGGCGGCGAGCGACCCGGCGCAGCGCACCGACTTCTCGGCGATGAACGCGAGCTTCGTGATCAAGAACGGCGTCGCGCGCAACGACGACCTCGATGTGCGCGCGCCGGTGCTGCGCGTCGGCGGTGCGGGCGACATCGACATCGGCAACTCGCAACTGAACTACGTCGCCAAGGCGTCGGTGGTGGCCACCTCGAAGGGGCAGGGCGGCGCGGATCTCGAGCACCTGTCCGGCCTGACGATCCCGGTGAAGGTCACGGGGCCGTTCGATGCGCCGAAGTACGAGATCGACTACCGTTCGATCGCCGGGGACGCCGCCAAGGCGAAGGTGAAGGAGGAAGTGAAGACGAAGATCGAGGAAAAGCTGCGCGGGCTGCTCAAGCGCTGATTCTGCCTTCGGCCACGGCGTGGCAGGCGACCGTCCCACCCTCGATGCGGGTCAAAGGGGGTCGCTCACTGCGGCAGCGCTCGTTGGCGTGCGGGCAGCGTGGGTGGAACGCGCAGCCGGCCGGCGGCGCCATCGGGTTGGGCACCTCGCCCGCCACCGGCGTGCGAGACTTGCCGCTCATCTCCAGGTCGGGTATCGCATCCAGCAGCATGCGCGTGTACGGGTGGCGCGGGGCGGCGAACAGGGCCTCGGCCTGCGCCAACTCCACCACGCGGCCGAGGTACATCACGCCGATGCGGTCGGCGACGTGCGACACCACGGCGAGGTTGTGCGAGATGAACAGGTAAGTCAGGCCGAGGCGCTCCTGCAGCTCGGTCATCAGATTCAGGATCTGCGCCTGCACCGACACGTCGAGCGCCGAGGTCGGTTCGTCGCACACCAGGAACTCCGGGTTGCCCGACAGCGCGCGCGCGATGGAAATGCGCTGTCGCTGTCCGCCCGAGAACTCGTGCGGATACTTCTCGCCATCCTCCGCCGCGAGCCCCACCTGCAGCAACAGCGCGGCGACGCGCTGTTGCTCGTCGTCCCGCGAATCCGCGAGCCGCAGCACGCGGATCGGCTCGGCGACGATGTCGCGCACGCGCCAGCGAGGGTTGAGGCTCGCGTACGGGTCCTGGAAGATCATCTGCATGCGCCGGCGCAGCTCGGGTGCGTCGGTGCCGGGCGCGGCGAGGTCCGCGCCGTCGAATTCGATCCGGCCGCGCGAGAGCGCGTGCAGGCCCACGATCAGTCGCGCCACCGTGGACTTGCCGCAGCCGGACTCGCCGACCAGCGCCAGCGTCTCGCCCTTGGCGACCTCGAGGGACACGCCGTCCACCGCGCGTAGCAGCCGCCGCGGCGCGCCTTCGAGCACGCGGTTGAGCCAGGGACGCGAGACGTCGAAATCCCGCCCCACGTCGATTAACCGGACCAGAGGCCGGTTATCGACGTTCATCGGAGTACAACCAGCAGGAGGCGAGCGCGTTGCCCGCAGGCAGCGGCTCGGGCCGCTCGGCGGTGCAGCGCGCGAAGCGCTGCGGGCAGCGCGGATTGAAGGCGCAGCCCGGCGGGATGGCATTGAGCCGCGGCATGGCGCCGTCGATCTGCGCCAGGTGCGCATG
>Ga0209705_10000369_pt1 | contig 23517 bp, 33 predicted proteins | sample PPLLaktember2015_5_FD_187262 | JGI IMG/M metagenome (GOLD analysis project Ga0209705, IMG submission 187262) | Freshwater sediment microbial communities from Prairie Pothole Lake near Jamestown, North Dakota, USA - PPLs Lake P8 Core (1) Depth... | ecosystem: Environmental > Aquatic > Freshwater... | reverse complement strand
CGTAAAGAAGAACTGCAATGCGCGCGTGATTTCGGTGGCCGCTGTATCGATGAAGGGTCTCAGGACCGCTGTTTCGTAATCGGCCGGTAGATCACCGCTGCGCTTCTTCTGTTCGGCCTCCTCGGTCGGGATGCCGTAGGTACGCGAGATGTCGCCCGTCAGCTGCTGACCGCCGAACGGCTGCTCGCGTTCATAGATCGCTTCGCCGTCGTGGATGACGGTGACACTGGTCGTATTCGCCCCGATGTAGAACACGGCGATCACCAGGCCTTCGCCGCTGTTCGGCAGTTGCTCGATCAGCCGCTCGATCGCGGAGCGCGCCGCATAGGACTCGACGTCAACGACGATCGGCTTCAGTCCCGCCGCCTGAGCCACCGCGACTCGATCCTCAACCTTCTCCTTGCGCGATGCGGCGATCAGCACCTCGACGTCGTCCGGCGCGTTCGGGATCGGACCCAGCACCTGAAAGTCCAGGCTGACCTCGTCGAGCGCAAACGGGATGTACTGGTTGGCCTCGCTTTCGACCTGCATCTCGAGTTCTTCCTCGCGCAGGTTGGCAGGCAGAGCGATGCGCTTCGTGATCACCGCCGAGGCCGGCAGCGCCATCGCGACGTTGCGGATCTTGCCGCCGGCGCGGCGCCAGGCCCGCTTGACCGCATCGGCGACGACTTCGATCTTGTCGACATTGCCGTCGACGACCGCACCCCGCGGCAGCGGCTCGATCGCGTAGCGCTCGAGGCGGAACACGCCTTTGCTGGCCTCGGACAGTTCGACGATCTTCACGCTGGAAGATCCGATGTCGAGGCCGATCAGCGGCGGCGCTTTTGGCGAAAAAGGCAGGTCAAATGCCAAGGTGACGCTCCCAGCGACAGGCGAAGCTCGAACTCATATCGAACGGGGCGCCCCAGCAATTCCCGCGAGGACATGACTTCCTCGGTCCCCCGACGCGTCCGGACCGAAACCCGTTTTTCCTTATCTTTCGAGCGTTTACCGCGGTTTTGTCGGACGCTACTTCAAATCCTAACAACATAAGCAAAATCCACACAAGCCCCGCGTTCGGCCTAATCGTGCCCTCTTTGAGGGATTAACAACGAACGATCAGTGCCGGCCCTCGTCCAACGCAACGCTCGGACTGCTCAAACTCCCGAACGACCAACTTCTATAATCCACGACTCCATACGCTGCGAAACGCAAATAAGCGGTCGCTCACACGTCCAGTTTCCCCGTCAGGCTCCCCCTCCAACGTGCCTTCTCCCGGTTCGGACTCTGAAGTCAAAGGCGACACGGTCCTGAAGAACCGCCCGCTCCTGCGCGCGGCTGGCTGGGGTGCGCTATTGGCAGGGGGTGGTTTGGTCGCCGGGGCGTTGCTGTTCCTGTTTATCTTTGCCATCGTCTACTCGAATCTGCCGCCGATCGATGCGCTGACCGACTATCGCCCGAAGATCCCGCTCCGCGTCTGGACGGCCGACGGCATCCTGATCGGGGAGTTTGGCGAAGAGCGGCGTGATTTCGTCCCGTTGTCGGAGATTCCCGACACTTTGAAGAAGGCGATCCTGGCAGCCGAGGACGACAGCTTCTACCAGCACAGCGGCGTCGATTACACGGGTTTGGCACGTGCAATCGTTTCCAACTTCGTGTCCGGGCGTCGCGGCCAGGGCGGCAGCACGATCACGATGCAGGTGGCGCGCACGTTCTTCCTGAGTTCGGAACGAAGCTACGTCCGCAAGCTGTACGAGATCGCGCTGGCCTACAAGATCGAGTCGTCGCTGTCCAAGGACCGGATCTTCGAGGTCTATGCGAACCAGATCTTTCTCGGGCAACGCGCGTACGGCTTCGCCGCCGCCTCGCAGGTCTACTTCGGCAAGAAGCTTCGGGATGTGACGGTCGCAGAAGTCGCGACGCTGGCCGGACTGCCGGTCGCGCCGGCCGCATACAACCCGTTCGTCAATCCGAAACGGGCGAAGGGGCGCCAGCAATACGTTCTTGGACGCATGCTTCAGCTTGGCTTCATCGACCAGGCCACCCACGATGCGGCACTGGCTCAGGAGTTGAAGCCACGCTCGGCCGCGCTGGCGAGCGACGACGGCCCGCGCGTCCGGCTGCACGCCGAATACGCGGCCGAACTGGCGCGTCAGCTCGTCTTCGAAGTCTTCCGCGACGAGACCTACACGCGCGGCCTCAATGTCTATACGACGCTGCGCAAGGAAGACCAGGAGGTCGCCTACGCCGCGCTCAGGCGCCAGGTGCTCGACTACGACCGCAAGTACGGCTATCGAGGCCCCGAGGCCTTCATCGAACTGGACGCGGATCCCGTCGCGCGCGATCAGCGCATCGAGGACGCACTGATCGAGGCGATCGAGAGTCCGAACCTGCTGCCAGCGGTGGTGCTCGAAGCGTCACCGAAGCAGGTGCGACTCGCCACCCAGGGCGGATCAACGGTCGAAGTCAGTGGTGCAGGTCTGCGGTTTGTCGCGCCGTCGCTGTCGCCCAAAGCGCAGCCGATCCGCCGGCTGGTACCCGGCGCCGTGGTTCGAATTGCGCGAAACGAAAAAGGGGAATGGGAGATCGCGCAACTGCCGCAGGTCGAGGCCGCTTTTGTGGCCGCAAGTTCCAGGGATGGGGCGGTGCGCGCACTCGTCGGCGGTTTTGACTTCGGTCTGAACAAGTTCAACCATGTCACGCAGGCGTGGCGTCAGCCCGGTTCCAGCTTCAAGCCGTTCATCTATTCCGCGTCGCTCGAGAAAGGCTTCATGCCGAGCACGCTGATCAACGACGCGCCGATCTCGATCGACCCGAATCTTACGGGTGGCCAGGTGTGGGAACCGAAGAACTACGACGGCAAGTTCGAGGGCCCGCTGCGACTGCGCCAGGGGCTGGCGAAGTCCAAGAACCTGGTTTCGATTCGCATTCTGCAGGCCATCGGCCCAGGCTACGCGCGGGACTGGATCACCCGATTCGGGTTCGACCCGGACCGGCACCCCGCATACCTGACGATGGCGCTGGGCGCCGGCTCGGTCACGCCCTGGCAGATGTTGAACGCGTATTCGATATTCGCCAGCGGCGGTTACCGTCTGAACGTCCATCTGATCTCGAAGGTGACCGACAGCAGCGGCAAGGTTCTGATGGAAGCGAAGCCCATGCCGGTCGGCCGCGATGGGGTCCGCGCTCTGGATGCACGCAATGCTTTCCTGATGGACAGCCTGCTGAAGGAAGTCGCGCGCTCGGGCACGGCGGCGCGGGCTTCGGCCATGCTGAAGCGCGGCGACATTGCCGGCAAGACCGGCACAACCAACGACTCGCACGACGCGTGGTTTGCCGGCTATGGCGGCGATGTCGTCGCGGTCAGCTGGATGGGTTTCGATCAGCCCCGCCCGCTGGGCGACCGCGAGACCGGTGGCGGCCTCGCGCTGCCGATCTGGATCTCCTACATGGCCAAGTCGCTCGCCGGCGTGCCCGAGGCGGCACGCGAAATGCCAAGCGGCGTGATTCAGCTCGGGGGTGAGTTTTACTTCGTCGAGCACCAGCCGGGACAGGGCATCGCCAGCATCGGACTCGAGGACATCCTGGCGCCGGAAGAACAGGTCAAGCGCGAATCGGTCCGCGACCAGATCTTCTGAGCTAGCGCGGCGCCAGAACGACCGCTTCTTCCCCCTGCGACGAAATGAGGCGCGACAGCGCCGCGAACAACTCGCTGCCGTCGCGCGTATCGATCCACGCGTCGCCGTTCGCGGAATAGTGGTGAGCGCCGCTCCTGGCCGCGACCCAGACCTGCTGCATCGGCGCCTGGCTGTTGATGACGATCCTGGATCCGTTGCCCAGTTCCAGCGTCAGCACATTGCCGGTCCGCGTTGATTCAATATCAGCTCCGGTCGCATCCACGGCCTGTTCGATCGCGCGCAGCGTCGCTTCGGCGCGCTCGAGGAATTCCGATTCGGTCATGTTAGATTCGTCGCCATGCGTCTCGCCATCGCAACGATTCTAGCCGCGGCCTCCGCGCTGACGCTGGCCGCATGCGGCCAGAAGGGCCCGCTTACCCTGCCGCCACCGCCACAGGCGCCGCAATCGAAGGCGGAACGACCGGCGGACCGCGCGTATCCCGACGTTCCTGCGACCTCCGAAAAGAAATGACGGTCGAGCTGCCGGCCAGCGAGGGCTTTGCCTATCGCGACGGCCGCCTTTTCTGCGAGGAAGTCGCGCTCGACGCGCTGGCGGACAGTTTCGGCACGCCCCTCTATGTTTACTCGCGGCGCGCGATCGAGGGTGCGTACGACGGCTACGCGAGCGCCGTGGCCGGACGCAGATCGCTGATCTGCTACGCGCTGAAGGCAAATTCCAACCTCGGCGTCGTGGACCTGCTCGCGCGACGCGGCGCGGGGTTCGACATCGTTTCGGGCGGCGAGCTTGCCCGCGTGCTTGCGGCCGGCGGAGACCCGGCCAAGGTGGTCTTTTCCGGCGTGGGCAAGAGCCTGCCGGAGATCGAAGCGGCGCTCAGGGCCGACATTCTCTGCTTCAACATCGAATCGGGCCCCGAACTCGCCCGGATCGACCTGGCGGCACAGCGGCTCGGGCGTCGTGCCCGCATCTCGGTGAGAGTCAATCCCGACGTCGATGCCGGCACGCACCCGTACATCTCGACCGGACTCAAACACACGAAGTTCGGGGTCGCTCACGCCGAAACGCTGGCGCTGTACCGCGCCGCGGCACGGCTTTCCTCGATCGACATCGTCGGCATCGACTGTCACATCGGCTCGCAGATCACCGAGATCGCGCCGTATGTCGACGCAGCCGACCGCATCCTGGATCTGGTGCAGGCCTTGCGCCGGGACGGGATCGAACTCCAGCACGTCGACTTCGGCGGCGGACTCGGCATCCGCTACCGGGACGAAGCGCCGCCGCCAGCCGCCGATTTTGTGCAGGCAGTCCTCGCACGACTGGACGCGCGCGGTCTGGGCGACAGGACGGTGATGTTCGAACCGGGACGGTCGATTGTCGGCAACGCCGGCGTGCTGCTGACGCGTGTCGAATACCTGAAGCCGGGCGAGTCGAAGAACTACGCGGTCGTCGACGCTGCGATGAACGACCTCGTGCGACCCGCGATGTACGACGCCTGGATGGGAGTCGTGCCAGTGCAGCCTAGGCGGGCAGCCGCGGCCGTCTATGACGTCGTGGGGCCGGTCTGCGAATCGGGCGACTGGCTGGCGCGCGACCGGGAACTGGCGCTCGAGGCGGGCGACCTGCTCGCGGTAACCAGCGCGGGCGCCTACGGCCTGACGATGAGTTCAAACTACAACACGCGGCCGAGGCCCGCAGAGATCATCGTCGACGGCGCCCGCTTCTACTGCGTTCGGCCACGCGAAACGGTGCACCAGCTCTACGCTGACGAGTCGCGCCTGCCTTAGAGCCAGGCCGCAGCCGCGGCCACCCCAGCCACTCGAGGGATTCATGCACATCGAACATGAAGTCAAGCTCGACTTCAACGACGTCCTCATCCGGCCCAAGCGTTCGACGCTGACCTCGCGTTCGGATGTCGACATCTCGCGCGACTTCACATTCCGCCATGCCGGCGTGAAGTACAAGGGGATCCCGCTCATCGCGTCCAACATGGACACGACCGGCACGATCGAGATCGCGCGCGCGCTCGACCCGTTCGGAATGTCGACCGCGCTGCACAAGCATTACACGGTCGTCCAATGCGTCGAGTTCTTCGGCGCCCTGCAGCGCAAATCTGCCGCCTTCTATTCAATGGGCATCACGAAGGCGGACGAGGAGAAATTCCGCCGCGTGATGCAGGCAGCCAGCGATGCGGTGCAGTACGTCTGCATCGACGTGGCCAACGGCTACCACGAAAATTTCGTCACCTTCGTCACGCGGATCCGAAGTGCGTTTCCGCAGCTGGTGATCATGGCCGGCAACGTCGTGACCGGCGAGATGACCGAGGAGCTGATCCTCTCCGGTGCCGACATCGTCAAGGTCGGCATCGGTCCCGGCTCCGTCTGCACGACGCGCAAGATGACCGGCGTTGGCTATCCGCAGCTGTCGGCGGTGATCGAGTGCGCCGATGCGGCCCACGGGCTGAGCGGACTGATCTGTGCCGATGGTGGCTGCCGGACACCGGGCGACGTGGCCAAGGCTTTCGGCGGCGGCGCCGACTTCGTGATGCTGGGAGGAATGCTTGCCGGGCACGAGGAGTCGGGCGGCGAGCTGCTCGAACAGGGCGGCAAGAAGTTCAAGCGCTTTTACGGCATGAGCAGCAAGGCCGCGATGGAACGCTATGCGGGTGGCGTGGCCGGATATCGCGCCGCAGAGGGCCGCGAAGTCCTGGTGCCGTTTCGCGGGCCGATCGCGAACACGGCGCAGGAGATCCTCGGCGGCGTGCGCTCGGCCTGCACCTATGTCGGCGCGCGGCGCCTGAAGGAACTCTCCAAGCGAACGACCTTCGTGCGAGTGGCGCAGCAGTCGACCGAGGGTTTCGACCGGGCCTAGCCCGCGCAGGACAAAAAAAGGCGGCCCGGAGGCCGCCGCTTGTCCATGCCGCGAGCCGTCAGCGCCGCAACCCTTGGGCAAAGTCGGCGACCGCCTTGATTTCAGCGTCCGAAAGACGCGCAGCAATGGCCTGCATCGGCGCATTGTTGCGTCGCGCGCCGTCGCGGAACGCCTTCAGCGTGGCCTCGGTGTATTCGGCATGCTGCGCCGACAGGCGTGGGTACTGCGAAGGAATGCCCGAGCCGGCGGGACCGTGACAGCCCCCGCAGGCCGGCACTGCTTTCTCCGGGATGCCGGCGCGCCAGATGCGCTGTCCGAGTTCGAGCGTGGCCTTGCTGCGCGCGGTCCCGGGCTTGGCCGCCTGGCTTGCAAACCATGCCGAAACGTTGCGCTTGTCGTCGTCGGAGAGCTGCGCAGCGAATCCATTCATGATCGCGTTCTCGCGCGCCGGCCGTGTCTGTCCCTGGCGTGGGGTGTAATCAACCAGTTGCTTGTACAGATAGTCGGGGTGCTGCTGTGCCAGGCGAGGGTTTCCGGGAATCGTCGAATTGCCGTCTGCGTTATGGCATGTCGTGCACACCTGGCTGGCGATCTGCTGACCCTTCTTCGGGTCGACCTTGGCGGCGGCCTTGACCTGGGCGCCAGCCGTCATCACCGGTCCCGCACCGAGCATGAACGCCAGCACAAACAGGGAACGTCGCCACGTCGACAAGCTCATCGAATCGCCTTCGTCCAGGGGGTGATCGAGGTCTCGGCGCGGCTGCCCGCTGCGAACTGCAGGCGTATCGGGGGCGCCGCTCACGAAGCCGCGTATTCTACCGGAGTCGGCATCGTCGACATGCGTAGCCGCTCGCGGTCCCTCGCCGCTCCGACCCTTTCTCTGCCGACCGTGCAACTGTTCCATTCCGCCCGCTTCGTGACCTCGGTGGCCGAGCTCGCCGACCTGCCGCCGGCGTCCATGCCGGAGATCGCCTTCGCCGGCCGATCCAACGCCGGCAAGTCTTCGGCCATCAATGTCCTGACCCATCAGAAGCGTCTCGCGTTCGCGAGCAAGACGCCGGGACGCACACAGCTGCTGAATTTCTTCGAGCTTTCGGAACGAGGAGAGGATCGACAGCCCATCGTGCGCGGATACCTGGTCGATCTTCCCGGCTACGGTTACGCGAAGGCGCCCGAGTCTCAGCGGGCCCAATGGGATCAGCTGGTCGGCGGCTATGTTGCGCAGAGACAGACGCTGATGGGAATCGTCATCGTGATGGACGCCCGGCGCCCGTTGCTCGCCGGCGATGAAGCGCTGATCGCGTTCGTCGATCGCCGCGCCTGCGCGCTGCACCTGCTGCTGACGAAGTCGGATCAACTGAACAATGCAGAACGGAAGGCGGCGCTTGCGCAGACGCAGCGTCGCGCGGCGCAGATCGGCCCGCGCGCCAGCACGCAATTGTTCTCCGCGCTGAAGCGCCAGGGCATCGACGAACTATCCGAAGTGCTCGCGGGCTGGCTCAGCGCCTGAGCAGAACCGCTGCAGGGCCGACCGGCGGCCGTATCATGCCGGCGCAAAGCGACGGAGAAACCCATGCAGATCCTCGGCCAGTTCCCCTCGGTTCGAATGCGACGGATGCGACGCGACGATTTCTCGCGCCGCCTTATGCGCGAGCATGAACTGGGCGTCAACGATCTGATCTACCCGGTCTTTGTGCTCGACGGCGAGCGACGCCGGGAGGCGATTGCCTCGATGCCGGGCGTCGAGCGCCTGTCGGTCGACCAGTTGTTCCCCGTCGCCGACGAATGCCAGCGCCTCGGCGTCCCGGTCATCGCGCTGTTCCCGGTCGTCGATCCGAGCTTGAAGTCGGCCGATGGCCGCGAGGCAACCAACGCCGAAGGGCTCGTGCCACGCGCAGTTCGGGAGTTGAAGCAGCGTTTCCCGGAAATCGGTTTGCTGACCGACGTCGCGCTCGATCCGTACACGACGCATGGCCAGGACGGAGTGATGGACGATTCGGGTTATGTGCTGAACGACGAAACGGTCGCGATCCTGAAGCAGCAGGCGCTGGTGCAGGCGGCCGCCGGGGTCGACATCGTTGCGCCGAGCGACATGATGGACGGTCGCATCGGAGCGATCCGCGCAGCGCTGGAGGGCGCCGGCCACATCCACACGCGGATCATGGCCTATTCAGCCAAATATGCGAGCGGGTTCTACGGTCCGTTCCGCGACGCCGTCGGATCTTCCTCGAACCTCGGCAAGTCGACGAAAATGGTCTACCAAATGGATCCGGCGAACAGCGACGAAGCCTTGTGGGAAGTCGGGCTGGACCTTGCGGAAGGCGCCGACATGGTTATGGTCAAGCCCGGCATGCCGTACCTCGACATCGTGCGGCGCGTGAAGGATGCCTACAAGGCACCGACCTTCGTTTACCAGGTCAGCGGCGAATATTCGATGCTGAAGGCCGCGGCGCTCAACGGCTGGCTCGACGAAAGGAAAGTCGTGCTCGAAGCGCTGCTGGCCTGCAAGCGGGCAGGCGGTGACGGCGTGCTGAGTTACTTTGCGCTTCAGGTTGCGCGCTGGCTGCAGGACGCTCGCTAGACATCGCGGATGCGCTGGACCGAAATTACACCGACGCGGGCGGTCGAGCTGAATGCGGAACCCGGTGGCCTCCCGGCCGACGGCTTCCTCTGGCTCGACGTGCTGCACGAGGAAGTGATAGCCGACGCGGATGCGTTGCGCGTCGCGGTCGAGCGTGTCGGGGGCGTGCGGATTTTCGACCTGCATCTGCAGGACGCCGCGAACCTGCAGCATCCGTCCTACTTCGACTCGACCAACGAATACGACATGCTCGTGTTCCGCAAGCTGGCGATGGCCGAGGCGCGGCCCCTCGAAGAACGCGCTGGCAAGGCCGATGAACGCCGTACGCTGCAGGAAATCGTCACCCGGCCGATCACCTTCTTCCTGCTCGACGGGATGCTGGTGACGGTGCGCCAGGAGTCGAGCCGGACAATTGAACACGTCCGCGCTCGCCTGCTGGAGGGCGGCAGCCGCAACGCGCCGCCGTCTCCGTATGACAAGACACGCCTGCCGGTGCGTCCCGGCGAGTTGATGCTGCGCATGCTGAACCAGATGGTCGACCGCTACCTGGAACTGCGCGAGCCCTTGTCGGAGCGGCTGGACCGCTGGCAGCGGGAACTGATCGATCCCCGGCGGCCGTTTTCGAACTGGACGGCGCTGCTCGAAGCCCGCATTGAACTACGGCGGCTGGAAAACCTGAGCGAGGGGCAGTACGACGCCCTCACCGAACTGCGCGACGCCTACCTCGAGGAAACGCCGGACCTTAGTGTCAGCGATGCCTACCTGGTGCGGCTGAATGACGTGATGGAGCACATTCAGCGCGTTTTGCATCACGCACGCAGACTCGAGGCCTCGGCCGAATCGGCCGTGCAGCTTCACTTCTCCGCGACGACGCACCGGACCAATGAGATCGTCCGCACGCTGACCGCGATCGCGGCGATCTTCGTGCCGCTCACGATGATCACCGGCATCTTCGGAATGAATTTCCGTTCGATGCCGTGGATCGACGAACCGCAGGGATTCTGGTGGGCGCTGGGCACGATGGCGACCGTGGCTGTCCTTCTGCTGCTCTACTTCTGGGCGCGTCGGATTGTCGCGCGACCGCGCACGCCGCGACCGCCGCGCTGGCTGCGCTGATCAGCGCACGAAGCCGCAACCCGTGTAGAGCCGGTTCCGCGCTGCCACCACGACGCTGCGCCCGAACGCTGCTTCGGACATCGTGTCACTGCACAGTTCGGCGCTGAACTCGATGCGGATCCGAGTCGAGTTTCCCTTCGCCGCAATGGCGATAACCCCGTCACCCCTTTGCAGCGCAACCGGATCAATGTCGAGCGGCTCCTCTCCGAGCACCTGCAGGCGGCCTGTCTTGCCGTCGTAACTGAACACCCATGACGGTTCGTGGCCCGCGGCCCACAAGACAACCGCCGTTCCGATGTTGGTGGGTCGCTTCGCGCAGGACTCGACCCAGCCTAGCGCCCTGTGCAGTTCTGTAACCGTCACGCGCCCAGTTTCCGTATAGCCGCTGAATTCCACGTAGACGCCGCGCAGCGGATCGAGCGACTGCTGCCAGCGCTGCTGAATCGCACGGAACAGCGTTCCGCTCGGCGTCGCGTCGATGAAGGGCAGCGGCTCTGCAACATGCTTCGCCGTTGCCTCAGTTGCCTCAGGCGGGCAAACCCGGAACAGCCACTTGTTGAACTCGTACTTCGCGAAACCGGCCATCGGACCACTGGGCGGCAGATCGCCTGCCTGCGCGGCGGCCTGCGTTGCGACGAGGATCGCTACCGCGATCACCGCTTTGGCTTTTTTCATCAAGGTTGCCTGGGTCATTCGGAACGCAGTCGACGCAACAACCTCGCATCGCGCTTGCTCGGCCGGCCCTTCAGCTCAGCTGCGGGCTCGCGTTCGAGGCGGGCTCGTTCCCTCTCTCGAGTTCGCTTCGCACGGCTGGCCTCGGTCTCCTCGTAAAGCTGCTGCGCGACCACCGCCGGTCCACGCGTTGACGAAAGCCGGCGCACAACGACCTCGGCCACGTCATCGCCTCGCGCAAGCAGCAGCAGGTCTCCGACGCGGACGACTCGCGCCGGCTTCACGCGCTCGTTGCGGACCTTTACCTGGCCCGCCTCGATGGCCACCGCTGCCAGCGATCGGGTCTTGTAGAAGCGCGCGGCCCACAGCCACTTGTCGAGCCGGCAGCCGCCCGAGTCACTCTCGACACCGCGAACCTGACTCATGAAAAAATTGTAATCGCGCGGCCGGCACGCTTGAACCAGCAAGCGCGTACAGCAGCCGTGCCGTCAAGCGGTCAACGGGGGTTGGGTTGCCTCGAGTATCCAGCGCAGGTAAGCCGCGTGGCCGTCGGCCATCGCTAGCGCGATGATCTCCGGCACCTGATACGGATGAAGCTGCCGGATCGCCTGTTCCACCTCCCGATACCGTTCGCGGGTCGTCTTGATCAGGAGCGGTACCTCCGTCGCGCGCTCGACGGCACCCTGCCAGCGATAGATCGATTCGACCGGCCCCAGCCGGTTGACGCAAGCCGCGAGCCCCTGTTCGACCAGCGTGCGCGCAATGCGATCGGCAACCTCCGCATCCGGGCAGTTGGTCAGCACAACCAGCGCTTCAGTCATCGGCACCGGCATTGTTGGCAACAGGCACGTCGAAGTGCACGCATATCGCGCATGTCTGCAGAAAAGCAAAAGGCCTGCCACGGGGCAGGCCTCCGCAGTCTAGCGCGGCCTGTTTCTAGCTGGCCGAGTCGCTCTCTTCGCCGGCGACAGGCTGCGGCCGGTCAACCAACTCCATGAAGGCCATCGGCGCGTTGTCGCCGACGCGGAAGCCCATCTTCAGGATCCGCGTGTAGCCGCCATTGCGCGCCTTGTAGCGCGGGCCGATCTCGCTGAACAGCTTGACGACGACCTCGCGGTCGCGCAGCCGGTTGAACGCCAGGCGCTTGTTCGCGACCGTCGGTTCCTTGCCCAGCGTGATCAGCGGCTCGACGACCCGGCGCAGCTCCTTGGCCTTCGGCAGCGTCGTCTTGATCGCCTCGTGTTTCAGCAGCGAGTTCGTCATGTTGCGCAGCATCGCCAGCCGATGGCTGCTGGTGCGGTTCAATTTCCGCAGTCCGTGTCCGTGTCGCATGAGTTCTTCCTTTCAGTCTTCGTTGCCGACTCTTCGATCCCCTTGGGAGCAACCCCGGGGCGGTTCGGTTTGAATGCTGCCGACTGAGCGCCCAGAGTCCGCTCGAGTCGGCAGAGTTATCCGGGCGCCGTCAGGCGTCCCGGATAGCCTATTTTTCCATTCCTGCAGGCGGCCAGTTCTCGAGTTTCATCCCCAGCGTCAGTCCGCGTGCAGCGAGGACTTCCTTGATCTCGTTCAGCGACTTGCGTCCGAGGTTCGGTGTCTTCAGCAGCTCGTTCTCCGTGCGCTGGATCAGGTCGCCGATGTAATAGATGTTCTCGGCCTTCAGGCAGTTCGCCGAGCGGACCGTCAGCTCGAGATCGTCGACCGGCCGCAGCAGGATCGGGTCGACCTGCGGCGCGCGCGAGGACGCCTGCGCGGTCGATTCGGCCATGCCTTCGAGTGCGCCGAAGACCTGCAGCTGGTCCATCAGGATCCGCGCCGACTGGCGAACCGCTTCTTCGGGCGTGATCGCACCATTGGTCTCGATCGTCATCACCAGTTTGTCGAGGTCGGTGCGCTGTTCGACGCGCGCGGCCTCCACCGCGTAGCTGACCCGCTTGACCGGCGAGAACGACGAGTCCATCACGATGCGGCCGATCGTCTTCGAGTGGTCATCGCGGAAAGCGCGGACGTTGCCCGGCACGTAGCCGCGGCCCTTCTCGACCTTCAGCTGCAGTTCGAGCCGACCGCCACCGGACAGATGGGCGACGACATGATCCGGATTCACGACCTCGACATCGTGCGGCAGCTCGATGTCACCGGCCGTGACGACGCCTTCGCCTTCCTTCTTCAGCGTCAGCGTGACTTCGTCGCGGTTGTGCAGCTTGAAGACGATGCCCTTCAGGTTGAGCAGGATGTCGACGACATCCTCGCGCACGCCGTCGAGCGTCGAATACTCGTGCACGACGCCCGTGATCTGCGCTTCGGTCGGCGCGTAGCCGACCATCGACGAGAGCAGGATGCGACGCAGCGCGTTGCCGAGCGTGTGGCCGTAGCCGCGCTCGAACGGTTCCATCGTGACGATCGCAGAGTTCTGGCCGATCGCCTCGACCTCGATCGCGCGCGGCTTCAGCAGTGCAGTGTTTGCCATTTCTGATGTTTCCCTTCAATACCCTCGGCTCGTTACGCCGATAAGGCTGATGGTTAGGGCGATAAATGAACGAAAGCGGTTGCCCGACCCGCCTCCGTCGCCGGACCGCGAAGCGGGCCGGCGACCCCGAACTCGTTATCGCGAATAAAGTTCAACGACCAGCGACTCATTCACGTCCTGTGCCACTTCGCCGCGGTCCGGCGTCGACTTGAACTTGCCTTCCAGCTTCTTCGGATCGACTTCGACCCACGACGGAAAGCCCGACTGCTCGGCCAGTGACAGCGACTCCGCAATGCGGCCCTGCTTCCTGGCCTTTTCGCGGACCGTGATGACATCGCCGGCGCGCACACGCATCGATGCGATGCCTGCCGTGTCGCCGTTCACCGCAATTGCGCGGTGCGACACCAGCTGGCGCGCCTCGGCGCGGGTCGAGCCGAATCCCATGCGGTAGACGACGTTGTCCAGGCGCGATTCGAGCAGCATGATCAGGTGTTCGCCGGTGTTGCCCTTGCGCTGCGAGGCTTCCTGGTAATAGCGGCGGAACTGGCGCTCCAGCACGCCATACATGCGCTTCAGCTTCTGCTTCTCACGCAGCTGCGTGCCGTAGTCGGACTGGCGCGCGCCCGAGATCCGGCCATGCTGGCCGGGCTTGCTGTCGGCCTTGGCCTTCGAGTCGAAGGCGCGGCGCGAGCTCTTTAGAAACAGATCGGTGCCCTCGCGGCGCGAGAGCTTCAGTTTGGGTCCGGTGTAGCGAGCCACTTTTGTTCCTCAATGATCCTGCAGCCGAAGCTGCATTAAGTCCGCGTCGGTGTCGCGGACAGTGGTTGATATCGCCGCGTCAAACCCTGCGGCGTTTCGGCGGACGCACGCCGTTGTGCGGAACGGGCGTGATGTCCTGGATCGACGAAATGCGGATGCCGATCGCATTCAGCGCGCGCACCGACGACTCGCGGCCGGGGCCGGGGCCGGTGATGCGCACTTCGAGGTTCTTGATCCCGTGCTCCTGCGCCGCGCGTCCTGCCGTTTCCGCCGCGACCTGGGCTGCGAACGGCGTGGACTTGCGCGAGCCCTTGAAGCCGGCGCCGCCGGAACTCGCCCACGACAGCGCATTGCCCTGACGGTCGGTGATCGTGATGATCGTGTTGTTGAACGACGCGTGCACGTGCGCAATGCCGTCAGACACGACCTTCTTGATCTTCTTGCGCGCGCGCTGCTGCGCCGCGACCTGTTGCGGGGACGGACTCTTCGCCATTTAGGTTCCCTTCTTCAACGACACGCCGGCCTTGCGCGGACCCTTGCGCGTGCGGGCGTTGGTGCGGGTGCGCTGGCCGCGGACCGGCAGGCCCCGGCGATGCCGCACTCCGCGGTAGGTGCCCAGGTCGATCAGACGCTTGATCGACAGCTGGATCTCGCGCCGCAGGTCGCCCTCGACGATCATTTTCGCGACGCCCTCGCGGATGCGCTCGAGCTCGGCGTCGTTCAACTCCTTCACCTTCTTGGTGTAGGGAACGGCAGCCGCATCCAGGATCTCGCGCGAACGCGCGCGGCCGATCCCGTAGATCGCGGTGAGGCCGATGTCGGCGTGTTGATGCGGCGGGATGTTGATACCAGCAATACGAGCCATCTTGAGTCCTCGCGGTTCCGCTTAGCCTTGTCTCTGCTTGTGACGTGGATCGCTGCAGATCACGCGCACGACACCCTTGCGCTTGATGACCTTGCACTTGCGGCACATCTTCTTGACCGAAGCCATCACTTTCATCTCGATCTCCAACTGCGCGCTATTTGGCGCGGAAAACAATGCGTGCCCGCGACAGGTCGTATGGCGTCAACTCCACCGTCACCTTGTCGCCCGGCAGGATCCGGATGTAGTGCATCCGCATCTTCCCGGAGATATGTCCCAGCACCACGTGGCCGTTCTCCAGCTTCACCCGGAACGTGGCGTTCGGGAGATTCTCGAGAATCTCCCCTTGCATCTGAATCGCGTCGTCCTTCGACATTTACCGGTTGGTGTCCGTCTGGTCGGCCATCAGCGCGGCAGCTGGCCGGGGCCGAAGCCCTTGAAGTTGGCCTTCTTCAGCAGCGATTCGTACTGGTGCGTCATCAGGTAGGCCTGCACCTGTGCCATGAAGTCCATCGTCACCACGACGACGATCAGCAGCGACGTGCCCCCGAAGTAGAACGGCACCGAAAAACGCAGATTCAGGAACTCCGGAACCAGGCAGACGAACGTGATGTAGATCGCTCCCGCCAGTGTCAGCCGCATCAGGATCTTGTCGACGTAGCGTGCTGTCTGTTCGCCCGGACGAATCCCCGGCACGAAGGCGCCGCTCTTCTTCAGGTTGTCGGCGGTCTCCTTGCTGTTGAAGACCAGCGCCGTGTAGAAGAAGCAGAAGAACACGATCAGTCCAGCGTACAGCACCATGTAAAGGGGCTGGCCCGGCGACAGCGCGGCCGCCAGGTCGCGGATCCAGCGCGTCGCGTCGCCGGTCGTGAACCAGCTCGCCAGCGTCGCCGGGAAGAGGATCAGCGACGACGCGAAGATCGGCGGAATCACGCCCGACATGTTGAGCTTGAGCGGCAGGAAAGAGCTCTGCCCACCATAGATCTTGTTGCCGACCTGGCGTTTCGCGTAGTTCACCGTGATCTTGCGCTGGCCACGCTCGACGAACACGACGAATGCAGTGACCAGGATGATCAGCGCGATGATGAACAGCGCCGAAAGCGGGCCGATGCCGCCGGTGCGAACCAGCTCGAAGAGTCCCCCGATCGCAGTCGGCAACCCCGCGACGATGCCGGCGAAGATCAGGATCGAGATGCCGTTGCCGAGTCCGCGCTCGGTGATCTGCTCGCCCAGCCACATCAGGAACATCGTTCCGGTGACCAGTGACACGACGCAGATGAAGCGGAACATCAGGCCCGGATCGATCACCAGGCCCTGCTGCGATTCGAGCGCGACCGAGATGCCGATCGCCTGGAATATCGCGAGCCCGAGCGTGCCGTAACGCGTGTACTGCGTGATCTTGCGGCGGCCCGACTCGCCTTCCTTGCGCAGCGCCTCCAGCGCCGGCATCACGTACGTCAGCATCTGCATGATGATCGACGCCGAGATGTACGGCATGATGCCGAGCGCGAACACCGAGAAGCGCGACAGCGCGCCGCCCGAGAACATGTTGAACAGCCCGAGGATCCCGCCCTGCTGGCTGTTGAACAGCTGACGCAGCTGATCCGGATCGATGCCCGGTACCGGGATATGGGTTCCGACCCGGTAAACGACGAGCGCCAGCAGCAGGAAGATCAGGCGCCGCTTGAGGTCGCCGTACTTCCCGGTGTTGCCGAGGGTGCTGGGCAGGCTGGTTGCCACTCGAGAGTGTCCTGTCTACGTCAGTGAAGGCCGATCACTTCTTTTTCGAGGCGGCTTTTTCGGCCGTCTTGTCAGCGGCCGTCTTCTCGGCCGGCTTCTCGGCTGCCTTGTTCACCGCTGCCTTGATGGCGGCGGCCTTGTCCGCGGCCGCTTTCTTCGCCGCAGCCTTCTTCGTCGTCTCGGGCGTCGCGGCCGGCTCGACCACGGAGCCGCCCGCCGCCTCGATCGCGGTGCGCGCGCCCTTGCTGACTCCGATGCCGCGCACAACGACCTTGCGCGAAAGTTCGCCGGACTTGATCACGCGCGCGTCGAGCGCCAGCGCCGAAACGACGCCGGATTGCTTCAGCACCATTAGGTCGACCTCGTCGATCGCGAGTCGCTGCAGGTCGCCGAGGCGGACCACGTCAACATAGCGTCTGGCGAGCGACGTGAAGCCGCGCTTCGGCAGACGCCGATGCAGCGGCATCTGGCCGCCCTCGAAGCCGACCTTGTGGAAGCCGCCGGCGCGCGACTTCTGGCCTTTGTGGCCGCGACCTGCCGTTTTGCCCCAGCCGGAGCCGATGCCACGGCCGACGCGATGGCGCGCGCTCTTGCTGCCCGACGCTGGCTTCAGATTGTTCAGACGCATGGTTCGTCCTCTGGCACTTGCTAGTTCAGTCCACCCTGACAAGGTGGGCCACTGATTTGATCATTCCGCGCACTGCCGGGGTGTCCACCAGTTCGCGCGTCTGACGCATCCGCTTCAATCCCAGGCCACGCACGGTGGCCTGGTGCGCGGCCTTGGCCGATATCGGGCTCTTGATCAGCGTGACCTTCAAAGTCTTGTTCGTCATGGCTTCGACTCCCCGGCGCTCAGCCGAAGATCTCCTCAACCGATTTGCCGCGTTTCGCCGCGATCTCCGACGGCGTGCGCAGCTGCTCGAGCGCGTTGATCGTCGCCCGCACCAGGTTGTACGGATTGGTCGAGCCGTGCGACTTGGCGACGATGTTGCGTACTCCCATCACATCGAAGACGGCGCGCATCGGCCCGCCGGCGATGACGCCGGTTCCGTCGGCCGCCGGCGACAGCACGACTTTGGAAGCCCCGTGCTTACCTTCGACCAGGTGATGCACGGTTCCGTTCTTCAGCGGAATGCGCTCCATCCCGCGGCGGGCCTTTTCCATTGCCTTCTGGACCGCGACCGGCACTTCGCGCGCCTTGCCCTTGCCCATGCCGATGCGGCCATCACCGTCACCGACCACGGTCAGCGCGGCGAAGCCGAGGATGCGTCCGCCCTTCACCACCTTGGTGACACGATTGACCGCAATCATCTTTTCCTTGAGCCCGTCGTCGCGCTCTTCGGAAGGCATGCCCTTGGGTTGGATTCTCGCCATTGCTTACCCCTCAGAACTTCAGGCCGGCTTCACGCGCGGCTTCAGCCAGCGCTTTCACGCGGCCATGGAATCGGTAGCCCGCGCGGTCGAAGGCGACGGTCTCGATGCCGGCAGCCCTGGCCTTCTGCGCCAGGCGCGTTCCGACCAGCTTGGCGGCGCTGGCGTTGCCGCCCTTGCCCTTGACCGATGCCAGCTCTTTGCGCACTTCGGGTTCGACCGTCGAGGCCGAAACCAGTACCTTGCCGCCATCGGCCGACACCACGCTCGCGTAGATGTGCTGGTTTGTCCGGTTCACGGTCAGGCGATTCACCCGCTGCAGCGCGATGCGGACGCGGGTCGCTCGCGAACGGCGCAGGCGGGACTCTTTTTTCTCGATCATGGTTGACTCCGTCGCGCGTTACTTCTTCTTGGTCTCTTTGATGACCACGGTCTCGTCGACGTACCGCACGCCCTTGCCCTTGTAAGGCTCCGGCGGCTTGTAGCCGCGCACTTCGGCCGCGACCTGTCCGACCTTCTGCTTGTCGGAACCCTTGATCAGGATCTCGGTCTGCGTCGGCGTTTCGCATTTCACGCCGGCCGGCATCTGGTGCACGATCGGATGCGAAAAACCCAGCGAAAGGTTCAGCTTGTCGCCCTGTGCCTGCGCCCGGTAGCCGACGCCGACCAGCGACAGCTTCTTCTCGAAGCCCTTCGATACGCCGTGCACCATGCCCGCGACCAGTGCACGCAGCGTGCCGCTCATCGCCTTGGCTTCGCGCGACTCATCGCCCGCGACGAAACTCACCTGGCCGTCTTCAACCGTTATCTTGACGTTCGCGGTCAACGGCTGCTTCAGCGTGCCGAGCGGGCCCTTGACCGTGATCTCGTGCGACGCAACCTGGACTTCGACGCCCTTGGTCACGGCAACCGGAATTCGTGCAATTCGAGACATGTTCGTTCTCCGCCGCTCTCCGTTCGATCAGGCCACGTAGCAGAGCACTTCGCCGCCGACACCCTGGCTGCGCGCCTTGCGGTCCGTCATGACGCCGCGCGAGGTCGAAACGATCGCCACGCCGAGGCCGTTCATCACCTGCGGGATGTCGTCGCGGCTGCGATAGATGCGCAAGCCGGGCCGCGAGACACGCTCGAGGCGTTCGATCACCGGGCGCCCGGCGTAATACTTGAGGCCGATCCGCAACTCCGGCTTGCCGGCGTTCGGATTGACCTCGAATCCGTCAATGTAGCCTTCGTCCTTCAGGACCTCGGCGATTGCGACCTTAAGCTTGGACGCCGGCATCGTGACGTCGGTCTTTTCGACGCCCTGCGCGTTCCGAATGCGGGTCAGCATGTCGGCGATGGGATCACTCATGCTCATTTGTGACTAACTCCTCGCGAACCCTCAGTTGCCAATTTGCCTACCAGCTGGCCTTGATCAGGCCCGGAATGTCGCCGCGCATCGCGGCTTCGCGGATCTTGGCGCGCGCGAGGCCGAACTTGCGGAACGTGCCACGCGGGCGACCGGTCATGGCGCAACGGTTGCGCAGCCGGACCGGGCTGGCATCGCGCGGAAGCCCCTGCAGCCGCTTCATCGCATCCATGCGTTCGTCCATCGAGCGGGTCTGATCGTCGATGATCGCCTTCAGTTCGGCGCGTTTCGCGGCGAATTTCTTCACCATCGCCTCACGCTTGGCTGCCCGGTTCACTAGTGCGCGTTTTGCCAATTCACACCTCGCTCAATTGCGGAAGGGAAAGCGGAAGGAAGCGAGCAGCGCCTTGGCTTCCTCGTCCGTCTTCGCCGTCGTCGTGATGCTGATGTTCAGCCCCCGGAGCTTGTCGATCTTGTCGTACTCGATCTCCGGAAAGATGATCTGTTCCTTCAGGCCGATGTTGTAATTGCCGCGGCCGTCGAAGGCGCGGCCGGACACGCCGCGGAAGTCCCGCATGCGCGGGAACGCGATCGTCACCAGGCGATCGAGGAACTCGTACATGCGCTCGCCGCGCAGCGTGACCATCGTCCCGATCGCCAGGCCCTCGCGGATCTTGAAGTTCGCGATCGCCTTGCGGGCCTTGGTCACGACCGGTTTCTGGCCAGCGATCTTCGTCAGGTCGCCAACGGCCATGTCGATGTTCTTCTTGTCGTTGACCGCCTCGCCGACGCCCATGTTGAGCGTGATCTTGGCCAAGCGCGGGACCTGCATCACGCTCTTGTAGCCGAACTTCTGGATCAGGTCCGGAACGATCTTCTCGCGGTATTGGTCGCGCAAACGTGCCATCGTGATTCTCCAGTCCCCTTTATTTGGCCCCGACTTTGGCACCAACGACGGCGTCGTTGCTCTTGAAGACGCGCACCTTCTTGCCGTCGACGACCCGGATCCCGATGCGGTCGCCCTTGCTGGTGGCCGGGTTGAACAGCATCACGTTCGACTGATCGATCGGCATCGTCTTGTCGATGATGCCGCCGGCCACGCCTTTCATCGGGTTTGGCCGTGTGTGCTTCTTCACCATATTGATACCCTCGACGACCAGGTGCGAATCGTCGACCCGGCGCAGCACGACGCCGCGCTTGCCCTTGTCCTTGCCCGTGATGACGACGACTTCGTCGCCTTTGCGGATGCGTTCCATGGTTGTCCTTAGAGAACTTCCGGAGCGAGCGAGACGATCTTCATGAAGCGCTCGTTGCGCAGCTCACGCGTGACCGGTCCGAAGATACGGGTGCCGATCGGCTCGAGCTTCGCATTGAGCAGCACCGCGGCGTTGCCGTCGAACTTGATCGCCGAGCCGTCGCCGCGGCGCAAGCCCTTGGCGGTGCGCACGACCACAGCGTGGTAGACCTCGCCCTTCTTCACGCGACCGCGCGGCGCAGCTTCCTTGATGGTTACCTTGATGACGTCCCCGATCTGGGCGTAGCGGCGCTTGGAGCCCCCCAGCACCTTGATACACATGACCGAGCGCGCGCCGGTGTTATCGGCGACGTCCAGCATTGTCTGCATCTGAATCATGGCTGCCCCGCGCTCGCGCGCGCCCCTGCTCGAAAACCGCTGATCTTTCCCAACTTGAACCGCGGCACCTCGTGCCGCGGACAGTCTTGGTCCCGTCCGGGATGAAGAGCCTGCAACCCTTGCCGTCCAGCTACTGCAAGCTGACCGCGTTGCGGTCGGACGGCACGAACTCGCCTGCTCTGACTTGTTTCCTTCCTGCTCTTGCTTGCTGCTTCCCCGCCAATTCGGCCACATCGACCGGCGCAGCGAAGCTTGCAAGTATAACCGGCGCTGCAGCAACGCCGCAACTGACTGCTATATCGCTTGCGCAGCCTCCACTACCCGGGTCACGGTCCAGGTTTTGGTCCGCGACAATGGCCGCGAAGCGGCGATCTCGACGACGTCTCCCTCGTTCAGGGCGTCGGTCTCGTCGTGCGCGTGGTACTTGTTCGACTTGACGATGTATTTCCCGTAGAGCGGATGCTTGACACGCCGCTCGACCACTACGGTTACCGTCTTTTGCATCTTGTTGCTGACGACGCGGCCGACCAGGGTCCGGGTCAGTGATTTTTTCTCGGCGTTCATTTGGCGGCGGCCTTCTGCGAAAGCACGGTGCGCACGCGCGCGATATCGCGCTGGGTCTTGCGCAGCTGGCTGGTGTTCTGCAACTGCTGCGTGGCGTGCTGCATGCGCAGTGAAAAATGCGCCTTCTGCAGCTCCTGCAGCTCTTTCGTCAGCGCGCCGACGTCCTTCGCGCGCAGTTCCTTGGCATTCATTGGCCGTCTCCCTTACTGGCCCAGCTGACGCACGACGAACGTCGTCTTCAGCGGCAGCTTGGCGGCCGCGAGGGCAAACGCCTCGCGCGCCAGCGTTTCATTGACGCCGTCCAGTTCGTAGACGACGTTGCCGGGCCGAACTTCGGCGACCCAGTATTCCGGGTTCCCCTTGCCGTTGCCCATGCGGACCTCGGCCGGCTTCTGCGAAATCGGCTTATCCGGAAACACCCGGATCCAGACGCGACCGCCACGCTTGATGTGGCGGCTGATTGCGCGCCGCGCCGCCTCGATCTGGCGTGCAGTCAGCCGGCCGCGTTCAGTCACCTTCAGGCCGAATTCGCCGAATGAGACGTGCGCGCCGCGCAGCGCCAGGCCGCGATTGCGGCCCTTTTGCTCCTTGCGGTACTTGCGTCGAGCAGGTTGCAACATCGTTATTCTCCGTCTTTCGCGCCGCCGTCGGTCTTGCCCTCGGCCGGCGTCTTGGCCGCGACCTTGCGCACACGCTTGACGACCGGCTTGGCAGGCGTCTCGGTCTTGGGCGCCTCGGCAGGAGCCGCCTCAGTCTTGACCTCGGTGGCCGCCTTGCGCGGGCGTTTGGCCGGCACCTTGCCGGCAGGACGATCTGCCCCCGGGCGCTCCGAGCGGCGCGGACGGCGGTCCTCGCGCTCCGGCGCCGGCGTGGCCTCGGCCGCTCCCGGCCCTTCATTGCGGCCCAGCGTGTCACCCTTGTAGACCCAGACCTTGACGCCGATGACGCCGTAGGTCGTCTTTGCCTCCGACACGCCGTAATCGATGTCGGCACGCAGTGTGTGCAGCGGGACCCGCCCTTCGCGGTACCACTCGGTACGGGCGATCTCGATTCCATTCAGCCGGCCGGCGCTCATGATCTTGATGCCCTGGGCACCGAGGCGCATCGCGTTCTGCATTGCGCGTTTCATCGCGCGGCGGAACATGATGCGTTTCTCGAGCTGCTGCGTGATCGAGTCGGCGATCAGCTGCGCATCGAGCTCCGGCTTGCGGATTTCCTCGATGTTCACGTGCACCGGAACGCCGAGCATCCGCTGCAGCTCGGTCTTCAGCGTCTCGATGTCCTCGCCCTTCTTGCCGATGACCACACCGGGGCGGGCCGAATAGATCGTGATGCGTGCATTCTTGGCCGGACGCTCGATCAGTATGCGGCCGACGGAAGCGCTGCGCAGCTTCTTGCGCAGGTACTCGCGGACCTTGAGGTCTTCGCCGAGCATTTTCGGAAACGACGGCCCGGCCGAAAACCAGCGCGACCCCCAGTTACGGGTGACGGGAAGTCGGAAGCCGGTGGGATTGATTTTCTGACCCATGGATCACCTATTTCTTGGGTTTGCTCAGTGGCTTCGTATCGCCGACCGTCACAAAGATGTGGCAGGTCTTCTTCGTGATGCGGGTGCCGCGGCCCTTCGCGCGCGCGGCGAAGCGGCGCAGCGACGGACCCTGTTCGACGAAGATGCTGGTCACGCGCAGCTCGTCGATGTCGGCGCCGTCGTTGTGCTCCGCATTCGCGATCGCCGATTCGAGCGCCTTCTTGATCAGTCCCGCCGCCTTCTTCTGCGTGAAGGCGAGGATGTTCAGTGCCTTGTCGACAGGCTTGCCGCGGATCAGGTCGGCGACCAGTCGCCCCTTCTGCGCCGACAGGCGCACGCCGCGTACCGATGCAGTCGTTTCCATCGTCATCACCCTACTTCTTCGCCACGGTGGTC